>Ga0316218_1004735_pt1 | contig 10127 bp, 11 predicted proteins | sample TBH18003metaG_FD_203634 | JGI IMG/M metagenome (GOLD analysis project Ga0316218, IMG submission 203634) | Freshwater microbial communities from Trout Bog Lake, Wisconsin, USA - TBH18003 | ecosystem: Environmental > Aquatic > Freshwater > Lake > Hypolimnion/Profundal zone | place: USA: Wisconsin... | reverse complement strand
TGCTGGCCGAAGGGGCGGACGACCTGCGCCACGTGCCGTTCCGCGCGCGCCGGGCCCGGCTGGAGGCCTTTGTGGCGGCGCACGCGGGCACCCGCCTCGACCTGTCGCCCCTGCAGCCCTTCGACGGCCCGGCGCATCTGGCGCAGCTCCGTGCGGACCCGCCGGAGGGGAACGCCCGGCTGGCGGAGGGGCTGATGCTGAAGCGCTGGGACAGCCCCTATCTGGCCGGGCGACCCAAGGGGCCGTGGTTCAAGTGGAAGCGGGCCCCGTTCCTGGTGGATGCGGTGATGCTCTATGCCCAGCGGGGGCATGGCCGACGCTCCGGCCTCTATTCGGACTTCACCTTCGGGGTCTGGCGGGAGGGGGCCCTGACCCCCGTGGGCAAGGCCTATTTCGGCTTCACCGATGCGGAGCTGAAGCTGCTGGACCGCTATGTGCGGGAGAACACGGTGGAGACCTTCGGCCCCGTGCGCCGGGTGCGGGCGGAGCCCGACCACGGGGTGGTGCTGGAGATCGCCTTCGAGGGGCTGCAGCGGTCGCCGCGGCACCGGTCGGGGCTGGCCATGCGCTTTCCCCGCATCCACCGCCTGCGCCTGGACAAGCCGCCGAGGGAGGCGGACGACATCGCGGTGATGGAGCGGTTGTTGTCCGGCGGGGGCCTGCCGGGCTAGGGTCAAGGTCATGACACCTGAATTCACCCTGCGCCGCCTCACCCCCGACGACGCGGACGCCTTCCGCCAGATTCGGCTGGAGGGGCTGGCCCTGACCCCCCAGGCCTTCACCGCCGCCCTGTCGCAGGAAGAGGCCCGGCCCCTGGAGGATTTCCGCCAGCGGATGGAGACGAACCATGTCCTGGGCGCCTTCGACGGCGACGGCCGACTGCAAGGGGTGATGGGCCTGACGATCTCCGACAGCCCCCGCACCGGCCATGTCGGCGGCGTCTGGGGGGTCTATCTGCGGGAGGCGGCCCGGGGCACGGGCCTGGCCCGGCGGATGCTGGAAACCCTGGTGGAGGCGGCCCGGGGGCGGGTGGAGGCGCTGGACCTGGGGGTGGGCGTCTACAACACCGCGGCCCGGCGGCTCTATGAGTCCGTGGGCTTCGTGGAAATGGCCCGCCTGCCCCGGGTGGTGCGGGTGGAGGACGTCTATTACGACGAGATGCTCATGCGCCTGACCTTCCCCGCCGCGCAGACGCCTTGACCACAGGCGCCCCGCGGCCCTATGCCCTGCCACCGATCAGAGGCGCACCCACATGTCCGGCACATCCAACTCCGAATCCCCCGACCAGTGGGGCCCCGCGACCCAGGCGGTCCGCGGCGGCATGACCCGCTCGCCCTTCGGCGAGACGGCGGAGGCCATGTTCCTCACCCAGAGCTTTGTCTATGACAGCGCCGAGGCGGCCAATGCCCGCTTCGCCGGGGAGAACCCGGGCTATATCTACAGCCGCTACGCCAATCCCACCGTGAAGATGTTTGAGGACCGCCTCGCCCTGATCGAGGGGGCGGAGTTCTGCCGCTCCACCGCGTCGGGCATGGCGGCGATCTTCACCGCCCTGTCCGGCCTCGTCCGCGCCGGCGATCACATCCTGGCCAGCCGGGCCCTGTTCGGCTCCTGCCGCTGGCTGCTGACGGAGTATTTCCCCCGCTTCGGCGTGGAGACCAGCGTGGTGGACGGGCCGGACCTGGCCCAGTGGGAAAAGGGCTTCCGTCCCAACACCAAGGTCGTGCTGATCGAGAGCCCGGCCAATCCCCTGCTGGAAGTCGTGGACGTGGCCGCCATCTGCGCGCTGGCCCATGCCGCCGGCGCGAAGGTGATCGTGGACAATGTGTTCGCCACGCCGATCCTGCAGAAGCCCCTGCAGCTGGGGGCCGACATCGTCGTCTATTCCGCCACCAAGCACATCGACGGCCAGGGCCGGGTGATGGGGGGCGCGATCCTGGGGCCGACCCAGCTGCTGGAGGACGCCTATCGCGACATCCTGCGCCACACGGGTCCCGCCCTGTCGCCCTTCAATGCCTGGGTGCTGCTGAAGGGGCTGGAGACCCTGGACCTGCGGGTGCGGCACCAGTCGCAGACGGCGGCGGTGCTGGCCGACCAGATCGCCCTGTCCCCCCAAGTGCTTGCCACCCGCTATCCCACCCGCAAGGACCACCCGCAGCACGACGTGGCCATGCGCCAGATGAGTGCGGGCTCCACCCTGGTGGCCTTCGACTTCGGCACCCGGGAGAAGGCGTGGGCCTTCCTCAATGCCCTGCAGGTGATCGATATCTCCAACAATCTGGGGGATGCCAAGTCCATGGCGGTCCACCCGCCCACCACCACCCACCGGGCCATGAGCGAGGCGGACCGCCTGCAGATCGGCCTCACGGAGGGCTGGGTCCGCCTGTCCGTGGGCCTCGAGGACGTGGCCGACCTGTCGCGGGACATCGACCGCGCCCTCCATGCGATCTAGCCGCATGGGCCGGAGGCTGGATCCCGTACCCTATGAGGCCCGCACCCGGGGCCTCCTGGTGCGCGTGAGCCCCTATTTCCTTCCCGACCAGTCGGATCCGCAGGACCGCAAGTGGGTCTGGGGCTATGACGTGGAGATCGAGAACCACGGGACCGAGGTGGTGCAGCTGATCTCCCGCCACTGGGTGATCACCGATGCCCTGGGTCGGGTGGAGGAGGTCGAGGGCGATGGCGTGGTGGGCGAGCAGCCGCTGCTGAAGCCAGGTGAGGCGTTCCGCTATACCTCCGGCTGTCCCCTGACCACGGCGTCCGGGGTGATGGAGGGGGAGTACCGGATGGTCACCGCCGACGGCGAGACCTTCGAGGCCCTGATCCCCCCCTTCAGCCTGGACCTGCCCGATCCGGGCCGGGTGGTGAACTAGCGTCACGTCCGGAGGGAGGTTCCCGCCTCAAGGGCGGGAATGACGGTGATATATCTATGATTTTATAATCGTCATTCCCGGGCCTGACCCGGGAACCCCGGTCAGAATGAAGCGCCATATCCGGACGGAGGTTCTCGGCTCGAGGCCGAGAATGACGGACAGAAAATAACTTCCTCACCCCTCCAGGCGCTGGGTCAGGTCCTCGATCCGGGCGGCGGTGGAGGCGATGGCCCGGGCGGCGACGGCTTCCACCTCGGACCGGGCGGTGCGCAAGCGCTCCAGCTCCGCTTCCAACTGCTCGATGCGATAGCGCTGGTCGGCCGCCTCGTCCGCGGTCAGCAGGGCGGCCATCAGGAACAGGCGCAGCTCCCCCACCTGGCCGACGGCGTCGGCCACTTCCCGCACCTGGGAGTCGAAATTCCTGGCGAGGTTCGCCACATGGCTCTCCTGACCGTCCTCGCAGCCGACGCTGTAGGACCGCCCGTTGACGGTCACCGTCACTGTGGCCATGGCCTAGTCCTCCGCCTGCAGATGATCGGCCATCTCGCCGGCCAGCTCCGCCGCCAGTGCCGCGCGCACCTCGGCTGCCGCGCGACCCAGTGCCGCGGAGGCCTCTGCCGCCACCTGTTCCAGGGCCTTTTCCCGGGCCCGGGCGGCGTCCAGGTCCGCGGCGAGCCGCGCCCGGTCCTCGGCAAAGGCATCGCTGTCCCCCGCCCGGGAGACCCGCTCCGCCAGCCGGGCTTCCAGACGGTTCAGCGCCAGTTCCAGCCGGCGGGTGGCGTCTCCGAGTGCCGTGTCGGAGGTCGCCATCCCGGCCTCTCCGGTCAGGTTCAGCTCCGGTTCCAGGTCCGTCATCCGCGCTTCATCCCCGCAGTCCCCCAAAGGCGTTTCACACGATCCACCGGGAAATGTTCATACAACGCTCTGCCAGCTTGTCACCCGAACTTCGCAAATCCCGGCCCCGTCCCTCCCCGGACCGGGTGCGGCCGCCGGGCCCCTCGACCGGCCGCCCGTCAGATTCCGTAACCGGATTTGACCGGTGCAGGGGTTGACTTCACGGCGTCCAGGCTCACAAACCCCGCCACACAACAGGCCCCGCCCGCTCAGTGCGGCGCGGCGAACCACAATTGCCGGGAGCAGTCTCACATGGCCCTTCGCGTCGCCATCAACGGTTTTGGCCGGATCGGCCGTCTTGTCCTGCGCTCCATCGTCGAGCATGGCCGCACGGACATCGAGGTCGTGGCCATCAACGACCTGGGCCCCATCGAGACCAATGCCCACCTGCTGCGCTACGACTCCACCCATGGCCGCTTCCCCGGCCCGGTGACCGTGAAGGGCGACACCCTGGACGTGGGCTTCGGCCCCATCAAGGTGACCGCCGAGCGCGACCCGGCCAAGCTGCCGCACGCCGAACTGGGCGTGGACATCGCCTTCGAGTGCACCGGCATCTTCACCAGCCGCGACAAGGCCGCCGCCCACTTGGCCGCCGGTGCCAAGCGGGTGCTGGTGTCCGCCCCCTGCGACAATGCCGACCAGACCATCGTCTATGGGGTGAACCACGGGGTGCTGAGCGCCGCGGACACGGTGGTGTCCAATGCGTCCTGCACCACCAACTGCCTCGCCCCCGTGGCCAAGGTGCTGCAGGAGCTGTGCGGGATCGAGCGCGGCTACATGACCACCATCCACTCCTACACCAATGACCAGCCGTCCCTGGACCAGATGCACAAGGACCTGTACCGGGCCCGCGCCGCGGCCCTGTCCATGATCCCCACCTCCACCGGCGCGGCCAAGGCCGTGGGCCTGGTGCTGCCGGAGCTGAAGGGCAAGCTGGACGGCTCCTCCGTGCGGGTGCCCACGGCCAATGTGTCGGTGGTGGACCTGAAGATCGTCCCCACCCGCAAGGTGACCGTGGACGAGATCAATGCCGCCATCACCGCCGCCGCCAACGGGGCGATGAAGGGCGTGCTGGCCGTCACCGACGAGCCGCTGGTGTCCACCGACTTCAACCACCAGCCCGCCTCCTCCACCGTGGCGCTGGCCCAGACCCAGGTGATCGAGGGCCAGCTGGCCCGCATCCTGACCTGGTACGACAACGAGTGGGGCTTCTCCACCCGCATGGCCGACACGGCGCTGGCCATGGCGAAGTTCCTGTAAGGCCGATCATTCTCCTCAGTCAGGACCCGCCCATGTCCGCATTCCGCACCCTCGACGACGTCTCGGACCTGTCGGGAAAGACCGCCCTTGTCCGGGTGGACTTCAATGTCCCCATGGAGAACGGGTCGATCAGCGACGATACGCGCCTGCGGGTCGCCCTGCCGACGATCCGCGACCTGACGGGCAAGGGGGCGAAGGTGGCCCTGCTGGCGCACTTCGACCGGCCCAAGGGTCAGCGGGTGCCGTCCATGAGCCTGCAGCCCGTGGTGGCCCGCCTGTCGTCCCTGCTGGGCGCGCCGGTGGCCTTTGCCGAGGACTGCATCGGCCCGGACGCCGCCGGTGCCATCGCCGCCCTGCCCGCGGGCGGGGTGGTGCTGCTGGAGAATGTCCGCTTCCACAAGGGCGAGGAGGCCAATGACCCGGCCTTTGCCGAGGCCCTGGCAGCGCTGGGCGATCTCTATGTGAACGACGCCTTCTCCGCCGCGCACCGGGCGCACGCCTCCACCGAGGGGCTGGCCCACCGGCGGCCCGCCTATGCCGGCCGCTCCATGCAGCGGGAGCTGGAGGCGCTGCAGGCGGCGCTGTCCACGCCCAAGCGTCCCGTGGTGGGCGTGGTGGGCGGCTCCAAGGTCTCCACCAAGCTCGACCTGCTGCAGAACCTCGTGGGCAAACTCGACAGCCTGGCCATCGGTGGCGGCATGGCCAATACCTTCCTGTTCGCGCAAGGGCACCCCGTCGGGGCCTCCCTGTGCGAGAAGGACATGGCCGACACCGCCCGGGCGATCATGGCCGAGGCCGCGAAACAGGGCTGCGAGTTGCTGCTGCCCGTGGACCTGGTCTGCGCCGAGGACCTGAAGCCCGGTGTTGCCACCCACACCCGCGCCCTGGACGGGGTGGCGGACGGGGACAAGATCTTCGATGCGGGCCCGGCCTCCGTCGCCCGTCTGATCGCCGCCATCGATGCCGCCGCCACCGTGGTCTGGAACGGCCCGCTGGGCGTGTTCGAGGTGCCGCCCTTCGATGCCGCCACCGTGGCCGTGGCCCGCCATGCGGCGGCGCTGGCCAAGGCGGGAAAGATCATCGCCGTGGCCGGGGGCGGCGACACCGTGGCCGCCCTGCATGCCGCCGGCGTGGCCGACGACTTCACCTTCGTGTCCACGGCCGGGGGCGCCTTCCTGGAATGGATGGAAGGCAAGGTCCTGCCGGGGGTCGAGGCCCTGAAGGCCTGAACCCTACCGTCCCGTGGAGCCGAAGCCACCCTCGCCGCGGGCCGTCTCGGGCAGGACCTCCACCTCCTCGAACACGCCGCGGGTCACGGGGGCGACCACCATCTGGGCGATGCGCTCCCCCCGCTGCACCACGAAGGGCTCCGCCCCGAGATTGATCAGGATGACCTTCAGCTCCCCCCGGTAGTCGCTGTCCACGGTCCCGGGGGAGTTCAGGCAGGTCAGGCCATGCTTCGCCGCCAGGCCGGACCGCGGCCGCACCTGCACCTCATAGCCCGGCGGGATCGCCATGGAGAGGCCGGTGGGGATCATCTGCCGTTCCCCGGGCCGGAGGGTCACGGGGGCGTCCTCGGGCACGGCGGCGCGCAGGTCCATGCCGGCCGCCCCCTCCGTCTCGTAGGCGGGCAGGGCCAGGCCCAGTCCATGGGGCAGGCGGCGAAGGGCGAGGGTGACGGTGGGCGTGCTCATGGCCGAGACGGCTAGAGCGATTCCGCCGTGCCGGACAGGGGCCCCACCAGGGCCTCGGCGATGCGCAGGGCCAGACGGCGGGCCACCTCGTCCTTCGGCAGGGAGGGCCAGGTCTCCACCCCGTCGGCGGTGACGAGGGAGACGGCATTGGCGTCCCCGCCCATCACGTCCCCGGACACGTCATTGGCCACGATCCAGTCGCAGCCCTTGCGGGCGCGCTTGCCCACGGCGTGGGAGATCACGTCGTTCGTCTCCGCGGCAAAGCCCACCACTAGGCGGGGCCGGTCGGGGCCGGAACGGGCCAGGGTGGCCAGGATGTCCGGATTTTCCTCAAGCGTCAGGGGCGGCGGCGCGGCCCCCTCTCCCTTCTTCACCTTCCGCGGCGCAGCGGCGGCCGGACGCCAGTCGGCCACGGCGGCGACCATGACGGCGGCATCGACGGGCAGGGTGGCGCGGGCGGCGTCCAGCATCTGGCGGGCGGTCTCCACCGACAGCCGACGCACACCGGCCGGAGCTGGAAGCGCCGTGGGGCCGGAGACCAGGGTCACCTCCGCCCCCAGCCCGGCCAGGGCCGCGGCCAGGGCATAGCCCTGCTTGCCGGAGGAGCGGTTGGCGATGTAGCGCACCGGGTCGATCGGCTCGTGCGTCGGCCCGGCGGTGACCAGCACCCGTGTCCCGGCCAGCGGCCGATGGGCGGCGGGTGCTTCCAGCTCTGCGAGGATGGCGGCCAGGATCGCTTCCGGCTCGGCCATGCGGCCGGGTCCGAACTCCCCGCAGGCCATGGCCCCCTCGTCCGGTCCGACGAAGCGGACCCCGTCGGCGGTCAGGGTGGCGAGATTGCGCTGCGTCGCCGGGTGCTGCCACATGCGCACGTTCATGGCCGGTGCCATCAGCACGGTCTTGTCCGTGGCCAGCAGGGCGGTGGTGGCCAGGTCCGGGGCAAGGCCATGGGCCGCCTTGGCCATCAGGTCGGCGGTGGCGGGGGCGACCACCACCAGGTCGGCGCTGCGGGACAGCTGGATATGGCCCATCTCCGCCTCGTCCGTGAGGTCGAACAGCGCCTGGTACACCGGCTGGCCGGACAGGGCCGACAGGGACAGGGGCGTGACGAACTGGGCCCCGGCCTCGGTCAGGATGGCCCGCACGCCGATCCCCGCGCGTACCAGTAGGCGCACCAGCTCCAGCGACTTGTAGGCGGCGATCCCGCCCCCCACGATCAGCAGCACCGATTTCGTCTTCACCGGACCCTGTGTCTCCAACGAGGCCCTGCGGCCACATGTCTCAGGCCGCTGCATAGCAAGCGGCGAGACGTTCGCCAAATGTTCGGATAGATTGACAACCATGGGAGGTATTCGAACCATGGTCATGACGCAATTTGGACATGTCTCCTGGCCGGGTGGGGGGCCGGACCTGTCCGGGCTGTCCCGGGCGGCGCGCGGACCGCTTTGGCTCATGACCCTGCTGCTCCTGGGGATTGTCCTGCTGGCTGGCTGCGGGGAGCGGCCCAGGGCGGCGGCGGCCCGTCCCCCCGCGGGGCCGGAGGATCGGGCGGCGGCGCTGGCAGCCCCTGTTTCGGACGCGGGCGCGCAGACGGGCCCCGCGGCGGGGTCGACGGGGATGGCCGGGGGCGGCCGGTCCGCTCGCCGGGTCACGCCCCTGTTCCACGGGGAGCCCCTGTGGGCGGAAAATCGCCATGGCGGAGCGGAAGACAATGCCCGCTACCAGTTCGAACACCGCGGGACCGACATCGGGGCCCGATCCCTCGAGGACTATCTGACCCGGGTCCATGCCTTCTTCGACCATCCCCCGGCGGACGTGGAGACGGCGGTGCGGGCCAGCAACGGCGACCGACTGCTCTACTCCCCCGGGGCCAACCTGTTCGGGGTCCAGAGAAAGGACGGGGCCCCGCGTCTGCTCATGCGACCCGTCTCCGGCCGCGCGTATTGGGAGGGCGAACGGGCCCGGGCTTCTGGGCCCAATTTGAGCGATCAGGCGGCACGCTAGGTGTCAGAACTGACCCCCGGAGCGGGAACATCAATCTGTTCTTTACGGCGGTTAGCCTAGATTTCGGCATCAGATTTCAAGAGATTCCGGAATGTATGCAGCCGATCCTGTCCTGTTGAAGAAGCTTGGACCGCGCATTGAACGGGTCCTGATCCTCGACCCGGTCCCCACCAGCGGCAAGATGATGGGCGAGTTCCTCAGGGACTTCGGATCCCGCCAGATCTCCATGGTGCACAAGACCGCAGGGGCTCTGGGCGTGGTCGCCAACATGGACCCCCAGCTGATCATCACCGAGTACCGGGGACCGGAGTTCGACGGCATCGAATTCGTGCGGGAACTGCGCCGCAGCCGCCTGTCACAGCGGACCGTGCCGGTGATCCTCTACACCGCCGAGGCGACGGTGGAGTCCATCAAGGGGGCCCGGGACGCGGGTGCGCACGAGTTCCTGCGCAAGCCCTATGCCATCAAGGACCTGTTCCGCCGGGTGGAGAACGTCATGCTCAAGCCTCGGGACTGGATCGAGGCGCAGATGTATGTCGGTCCCGATCGGCGCCGCTTCAACAGCGAGGCCTATGCCGGCACCCGCAAGCGCCGGGCCGAAACGGCTGCCTGACGACGGCCGACCTGCCCCGCACCGAAGCACGGGCCGGATCGTCAGTCGAAATAGTACCGGGTCCGGACCGCCCAGTCCGACTGGGGATAGCGCGCCTTCAGCAGCCGGAAGGCCCGGCGGCCACTGTGGTTGTGGCTGCCGCCGAAGTGACCCACGTGCACCAGCCAGTACAGGGCCTCCGCGGCCCGGGGGTCGTCCCGGTGGGCGGTCACATAGTCCAGCATCTCGTCCCACACGGCCACGGCCCCGGGCGGCAGGGTCTGGGCCGGATTGGTCTGGCCGCTGGCATAATAGGCGTCCGGGGCCTGGGCGAAGACCGCCCGCTCTGCCTTCGCCACCCCGTCCGCCGCCGCCACGAAGCCGGGCAGCCGCAGGGGGGACGGGGCGGCGCTGCACAGGTCCAGGCACACCAGGTCCGTGGTCGGATCGGGCGCATCGATCTCCCCCGTCCCGGCCTGCTGATAGAGGGCCAGGGGCGGCGGGGCGGCCTCCGGCTGCGGCGCGGCGGCGGGGCGGATGACCCAGTCCATCCAGGTGCCCTGGAAGTCCGCCACGGTCTTTTCCGGGCGGGTATAGGTCACCAGGTCCATGCGCAGGCCGGGCAGCTTGGCCAGGACGAAGAACTCGGCAAAGCGCTTGTCCGGCCCGGGCGGCGTCGCCGCCACCCGCAGGAAGTCGTCGGCCATGACCGGCAGCAGGCCGACCAGGAGCCGCGCCGATCGGTCGATGGCCGGCGGGGCCTGCAGGGCCACGGCCCGGGCGAAGTTGGTCAGGGCGATGTCCCGGCGG
>Ga0316218_1004728_pt1 | contig 10138 bp, 27 predicted proteins | sample TBH18003metaG_FD_203634 | JGI IMG/M metagenome (GOLD analysis project Ga0316218, IMG submission 203634) | Freshwater microbial communities from Trout Bog Lake, Wisconsin, USA - TBH18003 | ecosystem: Environmental > Aquatic > Freshwater > Lake > Hypolimnion/Profundal zone | place: USA: Wisconsin... | reverse complement strand
ACGCCTGTGGAGATTTTGGCCTCTGTTGCACCACTTTGTGGTGCAGTAAGTCGAGGTCGCTTGAATCAGGAAGCCGCTAGTTCTTTAGACTAGCGGTAGTTCACTGTTTAATGATTCAAAATATTGCGGTTTATTCATAATTTTCACAATTTCATCCGCCGAGAAATATCCACCATGTATTCCATAGTCAACTTTACAAGGAAAATCTGACCATAATTCAACTTTTATAACACAGCCCACATTTTCATGAAAATGCTGCATAACTCCAACTGTTTTTTTGACCCGTACATAATCTCCAACTTTAAATCTCATCAAAATACTCCGGCTTATTTAAACGACTATCTAAGATTTCATCTTCATTAAAACCGAAAGCATCTCCAGCGTTTGGTATGGCAATTTTAAATTGAATACAAAATTTATATTCAGCAATCGTGTTCAGGCTAATAATTTGTCCAAGGCCTAGTTTGGTATATGCGCCGCCATTAATGGATGATTTAATCCTCACATAATCTCCGATTTTATATTCTCTCATAATTCTTTAAAATATTCTGGCATTTTTGGCTTTGATAATTTTATTTTTCTTATATCTTTAAGTATTGAAAAAATTGCATTGAAAATAATCAATCCACAAATAATATAGATTATAGTCATAATTGTTTCATATATTCTGGAATTTTTAATCTTATTGGCTTAATATCTTTTGGACGCACATGCAGATGCTGGGTTTCTTTCCGTATATGAATTATGTGTTTCTCAAGAGGGTACCACCAGCTCACGATCACATATTTTTGTCCTCCATACCATGCGCCAAATCTAAATTTGTGTTTTAAAAATACCAACAACAAAATTTCATACACAGCCATACAGATCACATACATAATCGCAAAGCCAAAAAGAATCAATAAATAATACAAAAGAATTGCCACAATGAATTATGTTTTTTATTTTTATCGGGAAATTTAAAGTTTCGCAGCGCCAACTTCTTTATATTGATATCCACCAGGTGTTGGGAGCTGAATTCTTTTGTAATCCTGATAATCATTATCATTGTCTATATCTTTATTTTTCTTTAAAATATCTCCACTCACAATATCATTCATAGAAACTTTTTGATAAAATTTATATGGCTCTTTAATTTCTATATTGAAAACTTTATTATCGGCGTCTTCTCCAAAAATTTCATCTAGACCATGAATCAAATTTGATATATTTTTATGATCTAAATTTTGCATCTGCACATATGCGCCGAAGCTCGCACAGTCCACCCGAATCCATCCATATTCTTTCATTGCATAATCGCGAGCTTTTCCATGGTGAAGGTATTGCCATTTTTCAAGAAATTTCTGTTTATTGGCATGAGTTTTAAAAATGAGATAATCTACTAAATCTGCTTCACTTACAAAATCGGTATCATCGCCATTTTCTAATTTTAATTGATATAGATATTGGTCAATTGGATCGGAGGAATCTTCATCTGCATATCTTCCATTATTTCTGCAATAATCTCTAAAAATATCCTCAGCATATTCTGTTGTTATGATATGGTCAGGATATCTTTGAAAATCTTCTGCATCAAATCCAATTTCATTTAAAATTGCATGTTGGGCCAACATTTCGTGACCCACATCACCAGTTTCAAGGTCAGCATACTCGGCTTGACCATCTACAATCCAATATTCACCCGTGCATGCATATCTTGTGATGATTTTATCAAAGATATCTGCTTTTTTGTATTTTTTATGATTATCTAGATATTTAGCATATTTTATATAATCATTCAAATTCATAGTCATATTTTAAAGATTATGAATTACAATTCCTTAAAATATTCTGGTATGTTAATGATTGAAAAAATTTCGTCCTCATAAAAATAATTCTCTTTGTGTTCTTTATATTCAATTAAATATTCAATTAAATATGGATATACCGCATTTTTATTTATTGAAATAATTTTTCCATATGTTCTCTGATAGTCATTGATGTATGTTTTAACAAAAACTTTATCTCCAACTTTAAATTTCATTAAAATACTCCGGCTTTAGTATTGACGACATTCTTGAAAGTTCATCTTCCGTGAACCAGGATGAGAATTTGTTGTCAATACGTACCCAATATGGATATACTCGGTCATTTAAATCTACATCCTGAACCTCGCCCATGTCCAAATTTGGAATAGTAGTTGAGTCAACGAGAACCTTGTCACCAATTTTAAATTTCATTAAAGTACTCCGGAATTTTTGTTATTGTTAATTTAAAAATTTCATCCGCTCTAATATGCATTACTTTGTGGTGAAGCCCCCTGACAATATATGGACAAGTTTTAGAACCGGTTATATGTGTCACTGTGCCACAATCATATTGATAATAAGCTGCAGATCTAATCAACACCTTTTCTCCTACCTTAAACTTTTCCATAACTCAATATGTCTCCATTTTAAAGTGGCTGGATCAGCGATGTCATAAAACAACTCTCCATCTAAATGACCGCATTCATGTTGGCAGATAATTGACGGCAAGCCTTCTAAATCGTATATATGATCTTGTCCATCAATATCTGATGCCTGTACTTGAGTTTTTTGAAATCTTTTGACCATACCATACAATCCTGGCACACTCATACAGCCTTCTTCGCTGTAGATTTCACCAGATCTATCTAAAATCTTAGGATTGACCATGATCTCAGGTGCAAATCCTTTTGCACCCACTACAATCATTCTTTTATCATATCCAATCTGAGGAGCCGCAATACCAAGAAATCCATAGCTCAAATGCCTATAAAGATCGTTGCTGATTTTCAATAATTCTTCATAGGATTCATTGCTGATTTCTGATGATTTGCTGCGTAAAATTGGATCAGGAATTTTAATACCTGGATTTTGGGTGCTTGTGATATAATATTTCTTAAATGATTCTGGAATCTCTATTTCTTTCAATTTATTAGCCTCATTAAAATTATACCAATTAAAAATGCTGCGCATGTGGTGAGTTTATTATTTGACTTATGGCATTCAGGAATTAGATGAATTGTGGACATATATACAAACACTCCTCCAATAATTCCAAGCACATTGCCCATCATAATATGAGATGGAATAAAAAACAGCGATATAAAGTATCCCATGAATGGTGCCAGAGCATCAGCGATTATCCATCTAATTTTATGGGTTTTAGATATCGTCGCCACATTCATCCCATCTGCAAGATCATGAAAAATCAAAGCGATTATAAGTGGTATTGCTAGTGTTGGGTTAGATTTTAGAATCAGCCCTATTGCAAGCCCATCTCCTACAGAATGAGCGCACAGACCCAAAGCATTTGCATTATGGAATTTATTTTTACATTCTTTATTCTCACTAAACGACAGCCAGTTGTTGATTAAGAAATAAACAGCAAATCCTATGGCAATGTAGTTCATTGAATTATGAATATTGCTATTTTCAATTGATTCTGGAATAAGATCAAAAAAAGCAAGCGCCAGCACAGCACCTGCGGCGAAGGACGATAATATATAAGAAAATTTGCTGAATTTCACAGCAAAAAATCCACCTACCAATGTGAAGAGTGATGTGAGAATTATAAATTGCATAGATAATGTTTTAAATTGTGGACAAAATCTGATCCAATTCTACTAGTGTTGAGTCAAGAGGAATGATATGTAGCACATCAAGATGCTCAATATAGCAATTATCTTCATCCTCATAAATTCTAATCGTTAAGTCTTCCAAATCAAATCCTATTTCTCCGTCATCTTTAATTTTGGAAAATGGAATATTTTTTGAAGTCAAATGTTTGGAAATTTTATTAAATAGATTTTTTGAGTTTTTCATATGTGATATTATACTTTTTATTTTAGGTGGGAAAATCTAGAAAAATGAATAAATAATTATGCCCTACACACAGCATAAAGGAATTGATGCAAGCCATTGGGACGGTAGCCCTGACGTAGATATGCATCTTGCTAAAAATTCTGGAATAGATTTTTGGTTTGAAAAAGCCACCGATGGCCTTTCTGAAGATCCCACCTTTAAGAATCGTCAATCAAGAGTGAGAGAAGTCTTTGATGTGAGGGGCTGGTATCATTTCTGTCATTGTGACAATATTGACGCTGCAAAACAAGGTAAATATTTCGCGTCTGTGATAGGAACACTTCAAAAACATGAATATGCCGCTTTTGATGTAGAACAGGGCTGGGGCTCACTTACGGGTGAGGATGCTGCAAAATATCTACTTCAGATGATTGGTGCTTTTAAATCGCAATCTGGAGCCAAAGACGACCAGATCATTATCTACGGAAGCCTGGGTTGGCTCAAAGGACAATTCGGTGCATCACTTTCACAGTTCACCAATTTCCATCTCTGGGCGGCGAGGTACAACAATACTCTTGGATCGACAGCGCCGTGGTCGGCATCTTTAATCTGGCAGTCGAGTGAAACCGGAACAGTCCCTGGGGTTGCAAAAGGGTATGCCGATATTGATTATTGGCTAGATGGACATTGGCCTATTTAAAGCCCTTTAGATATTCTTCCATATATTTGGGCATTGATGGCACATGATGATGTGGCCAAACATAATGCCTCACATTATCAATAAGTGGGAAACTTAATGATTTAGTGTGGTTAGGGGCTTGAATTTTATTATTAGTGGGTCCTGTATGGCAGAAAATTGTTAACATAGATTAAAGTATTCAGGCTTTTTAGTTTTAGGCAATAATTCAATTAAAGGATAGAAATTTTCCTTGTACGTGCATTCTAATTTTGTACGAATATGTATCAAAATAAAATTTTTTTTATGTCGGTCAATATATCTCACAAAGTAAACAGCGCCCAAAAATTTTACTTTATCACCTTTCTCTAATTTTTTATATTCTATAAATTTCATTTCATATATTCCGGACAAGATACTGGTTTTCGAGGTTTTGTAATTTTTTCGGCTATATTGGAATAGCAAAGACTTGGAGAAATAGGGAATATCATTGCCTTAGCTAATGCCTCTCGACCTTCTATGGTGTCAAGAGCACGGGCGATAATGTTTTTTCGTTGCTGAGTGTATGATTTTGATTTATGGATTTGTGCAACATCAAAACTTATACAGTTTTAATGTTGAATTCGAAAACAATACTTTCATTATTTACAAAAATATTATCAAATATTATTTGAGGAATATTTATCACTATATTTCCATTAATTTTATTCGCTTTCACATGATATTGTGAAAGCATATCTAAAATAATAGAATTTGCCTTATTGCGCACCGCACCAAATAATGATAATCCTGCGAATGTGGCTTTTGTGATATTTAATTCCAAATCACCATTTAGGATTTGTGGTTTTATTAATATCGAAACGCCTGTTTTGTTTACTGCAAGGCCATTATTCAGTACCACAGGGTATCCAGTTAAATCTTGATTGAATATTTCTAATGTCATGAAACATTGATATCAAGTGTGAATGTGCTGGTGCCTAATTTTTTATTAACAATAATGTTGCTGCCCTTTAATGAAAGGTCTTTAAGCATCGTTTTCACGGGCGCTAAACTTAGTCCTGGCACAAGCTGCTCAACCACAAGAATCGTGTCTAGGATCTCTGAATCATTTAAGGAAATTTTCGCCATGCATTATTTATACATTTTTCATGTACTCTGGCATTTCTGGTATGTACATTTCTGATTCATGGATAATATTAGATGCGTTGCCTACATACACACAATACCAGAGATTGCCATAATAGCTTTCAATTTGAGCAATTCCATATTTACATCTTATTTTTTGATGATCTTTAAATTTTTGTGGCATTATAACCAACTGCCCGTTTTCATAATATCGATCTCTATAAGAATCTTCTATCCATTTATGTACAACAGCAGGGCCTTCATTTTGATCGCGATGCAGCAGTCCATTCTTATAATAGGAAGTTTTGTAATTATCTTCAAATATGGAATACAGAACAACGTTGTCAACGTTGTTGGAGTGTGTGAATATATGTTGACCTGTGGAACTAGTCAAGCAATTTTGCCACACTTTCCACATCTGTGGAAAATGGCTCCTTAATTAAAGTATTTTCGGGAATCCACGTATTCATCTTAACCGCCACAGTCTTGTTTTCAGTCATTGGACTCACATAGGATGCATAATATTCAATCAGATAATAGAATGTTCTATTTTGGATATCATAGTCTCTATCAAGAATTAAGCCCTTTGTATCGTAATGCAGTACACCGAATCCATTTTTATGACGAACCATCGTGCCAATTTCTAGTAAAGGCTGAGGTCTGGAATCATACTCTTTAATCAAAGAGTATGCATATTCCTCAAAGCCCGCTCTGTCTACGTCTTGCGCAAGAACCCACTCTTCTGCACCAGTAGCCATGCTCGACATCTGTACCTGAAACACTTTCATAAGTTCATTTATGTTTGAGGAGCCGCCTGGATTGGTATCGGGCATCGAAATTCTTTTACTCACAGGGCCGTAAATGGAATATGTGTTGTTTTTCATTTCGGTACGATATCCCATCGTAAGAAGTTTAAAAATTAATTCTGGGTTGGTAGTTGCTTGTTTATTGTAAAGTTTCATGTTTATATTTATTTAAAAAAGATTAGTCGAATAATTGCAAAAATAGAAAAACACATTACGGTAGTGTTAATTACTACACTTTGATATATTTTTTTATAAGAATTTAAAATAATTAAAAGAAAACACCCGATAATCACAATCATATGATATAGAATCATATTTGAGTTTAAAAATTCCTGCGCTGATTAAAAAATATCCTGACAGCACAAGAGTCATGCCGACCCAGCCGATTATATCAATAATTTTCATGTGTTATTATGGTTTTTATTTTTATCGGGAAAATCTTTCTGAAAATTAGGAAATTAATTAAAACACTAAATTCCAAAGCTCATTTAGGCGATTGTCCTTGGTGGCATGAAAAAATAGTTCTGATCTAGCATTCACAGCATCATACTCATTAAAGCCATAGTTCATAATTCCACATATAAAATTTAAATGATCGTCAGTAGTGGAGGCTAAAGCCATCAATAGTTCTCTTTTTTGATCCAATCCAATAACTAATTCTTTTGATTGAAAGTTCTCCGCCTGAGATTCAAGAAATTTTGTGAGTTCTGGAAAATACTGCTGATCTTCTGGAGTGATTTTATTTTCTTCAATTAGTTTTTGAAGATCCTCATGGTTGCACATCACCAACGCTTGGTTTAAAGCCTTTTCTAAAAATTCAATTTTTTCTTCAGTAGTTTGAGGTATCATATTTAAATGTAGATGTGCGAGAGTTTTGTATTTTTTTAAAAATTTTTGGATCGATATCACTATTCACAGCAAACCATTCACATGTGCAGTCAATATCTTTTAAAAAATATCCATACAATATATATTTTTGTTTTTTATAAGCAATAACCGGTTGATTTTGGTCGTTGTATTTCCTGCCAATATCTTTAAGCAAAAAAGCTATTTTTTCGCCTTTATTGTTAAATACATGCACAGGCATCTTCATATTATTGTTGTACAACTTCTATGGTTGTGGCATCGCGAATAATAAAGTGTTTTCTCATTTTCTTGGGACCGAAAAATTCTTTCACAATTTTAATCGCTGTTTTTGGATCAAATTCCTTACATGAAAAAATATCTCCATAAAAAGAATTGTTTTTTTCCACGAAATGAAATGCAAGGTTGCTAGTAACAATAAGTTGCAATAGAGAATAGCCAGCATTGGGTTGATCTTCTAAAAGATATTCTAGTGTGGGCTCTCCAACGGGAGTCATGTTGATGCCCTTCACAAGCGCTCTGTTGAATTCCAGAATCATATCTTTATCTTTTATATTGTCATTGGCTTCTGCACAGTCAAGAATCAAATGATATCCCCAATGTTTTTGAGTGGACTCTTTATCTTGCGCTCTTTTGAAATACATAATTATGATTTCAATATTTTGAAAGATTATTCCTAAGAATAATTCATTTTAGCACAATAATCATATAATGCAATTCCACATGCTGTTGCCACATTGATACTCCTTACACTTCCCTGTTGGCGAATATACAGGATGTTGTTTGACCTGTCTAATACTTCTCCTGGCACACCAATTGACTCCTGCCCTACAACAATTAAAGTTTTTTTATTGTAATCCCATTTATGAGCATCGATTGGCGTAGAGCCAGAGCAGTTGTCAAGACTCACAATAATTTCAAATTCTGACAACAATTCATTCAAATCTTTAATATTTTTCACATGTCTGAAAGGCGTGTAGCGCTCGGTGCCGCATGAGCCCCTTCGATCATAGTCTTTGTCACCATAAAGATAAAGATCTTGGCAACCAAATGCGTTGCAGTTTCTCTGGCAAGAAGACACATTAAAATCATTGATAATATTGATGCACAGCACTGAAAGATTTTTATGACGATTTTCATCAAGATCGCCTTTAATTAGTTCATCTGTGAGATTTTTATAATGATCTACTAAATTTCTTCCATCCACACATTCATAGCCTAGTGTTTTGCATCGCTTTTCAAACTGTGCGAGCTTTTCGCCTGGAAGCATCTTGAGAACATCGGCACTACGGCGACTTTTAAAGGAATCCGAAAATTTATACCCAACTCTATTCATAATCTATTATGAAAATTATTTTTATTGGGAAAATCTTGAAAATATTTAAGAATTTTATTGAGAAATTTTCATGTATTCTGGGCAAGATATTGGTAAGTCAAAATAATGATAACTAAAAGTCCAAACAAGCCCTTGGCATTTTATTCTTTTATAATTATAATCAATTTCTTCAATTATATCAACATAATTAGACCTGACTCTAATAACATCACCAATTTTTAATTTGTTAAATTGATTGAATGTCATTAAAATAATCCGGCAAATTTTTGATCGTGAGCAACCTAAAATAATTATAATCTTGCCATTTGTCGTTGTCCACAAAATAGAGAGCCTTTGAAACGTGAGATACAAATACTACAGTGTGGCTTTTTCCTGTGTCAAAACTGATCACTTTATCGCCAGGCTGTAGTTTAAAAAATTCCTCTCTAGTCATTTCATATACTCCGGGCATTCTATCATTGAACGAAACATGCTGTAATGATGAAAATCATCCCAAAAAATACATTTGATTTCATCATCATTAATATTTTCGACAATCCATAAATAATGTGAAAACAATGATTTAACTTTATCTCCAATTTTTATTTGTTTAAATTGATTGAATGTCATTGAAATATTCTGGTTTAATAATTGGAGATAATTTTGCCAACTCACTATAATGAATTAGGCCACGAAATCGATGCGTGGCTACATAATCATCAAATATTCTAGTCCGATTCACCACACAAATAGTGCCGCCAATTAAAAACCCTATCGCCTATCTTTAATTTAATAAATTCCTTTTTGGTCATTTTCAAGTCTCTTTAGCGCCGCAGCTTCGCCTAGCATCGGTGGGATTTTTGCTTTTATTTCTGGCTTGTTTATAGGTTCAAAGTTTAAATAAAATCTAAAATTTGGATGATTTATCTGCAATAGATATTCTAATCTTTGCAATAAAAATATTTCTTCTAGAGTAAAATTCATAATTTATTAAAATATTCAGGTATTGTGCAGGGTTTTATAGTTTTATCAGTTTGCCAAGTCTTGTAGTCAGAATAGAGAGCGGCGCTCTGCAAAACTTTATATTCAAACTCTAAACGCTTAATATTCACAACCACACCTGCGCCAAGTTCTCTGCGTCTGATATGTAGCACAGCATCGCCTATCTCATACTTAGGATTATAGTTCATTAAAATATTCAGGGCATTTCTCCATTCTTTTTCTTTTTGAATATCTAAATATATTTGTAATCCAAGATACATGGGTTATATTTGAAAATGTGTTGGTTGAAGTGATCGAAACAACAGAGTTAGGCTGAGTTATGGGTGCAAGATCAGATACTTGATAATATGTGGTCATATAGTTATTCCTTTATAATTATGGATTAAATTTCAAAATATTCTGGCTGTTTAACCACATGTGAACTACCCAGAAGTTAAAGACTTCTGGGCTTCCTGTATCAACGACCTAGTCTTATCGGCAGCGAAGCTGCCAACAGCGGAATAAGTCTCCACAGGCTTAAATTCGGTATGTTCCATACCTATTG
>Ga0316218_1004725_pt1 | contig 10144 bp, 14 predicted proteins | sample TBH18003metaG_FD_203634 | JGI IMG/M metagenome (GOLD analysis project Ga0316218, IMG submission 203634) | Freshwater microbial communities from Trout Bog Lake, Wisconsin, USA - TBH18003 | ecosystem: Environmental > Aquatic > Freshwater > Lake > Hypolimnion/Profundal zone | place: USA: Wisconsin... | reverse complement strand
GCCGAGATCGACTTCAGGCCCACGGCCTTGAAGCGGTCCTGTACCCATTTCGGCGCGGGACCATTCTTGACGCCACGGATCAGGCGCCCGGCGAAGATCGGGCAGGCATTTTTGTTTTCCGGCGTGAAGTCCAGCGTGATGGTTTTCGGCGACGGGAATTTCCCCGCCACTGGCACGACCTTTCCGGTCTTCAGGGTGCCCAGACCGGCAGCGGCAAGATCGCGCGCCACGCCCAGGACGGATGCGGCGTCGCCGCGATTGGGGGTGATGGAGACATCGATGACGGGATCGGAGACGATTCCCAGCGCGGTCGTGGCGGGCGCGCCCACCACGGCATCGGATTTGAGCTCGATGATGCCGTCATGGTCTTCGCCCAGCAGCAATTCACGCGCCGAACACATCATGCCGCGCGATTCCACGCCGCGGATGGCGCCGACCTTCAGCGCATCGCCGGTGGCGGGGATAACGGTGCCGGGCCGCGCCAGCACCACCTTGATGCCGGCGCGCGCATTGGGAGCGCCGCAGACGATCTGCAGGGTTTCCGTTCCGGTACTGACACTGCAAAGCCGCAGCTTGTCGGCGTTGGGGTGCTTTTCGGCGGTGACGACCTCGCCGACGATGAAATCCTTCAGGCCTGCGCTGGGGTCGGTGACGCTTTCGACTTCCAGCCCGATGCTGTTCAGCTTGTCAGCGATCTGTTCGACCGTCGCGTCGGTGTCGAGATGCTCTTTCAGCCACGATAATGTGAACTTCACCGGCTGAGCCCCCCTTCAAGCGAGGGAATATCCAGCGCCGCGAAGCCGTAATGCTTCAGCCAGCGGGCGTCGCCTTCGAAGAAGCTGCGAATGTCGGGGATGCCGTATTTCAGCATCGCCATGCGGTCCAGGCCGAAGCCCAGGGCGAAGCCGGAATAGACGGTTGGGTCGATGCCGCAATTCTCCAGCACCTTGCGATGAACCATGCCGCTGCCGCCCAGTTCCAGCCAGTCATTGCCCTGGCCGAAGGTGATCTTGCCGGGCACGCTGCGGTCGCAGCGCATGTCCCATTCCAGCGATGGCTCGGTGAAGGGGAAGAAGCTGGGGCGGGCCCGCAGTTCGATGCTGTCGATTTCGAAGAAGGCCTTGCAGAATTCTTCAATCGTCCATTTCAGGTGGCCCAGATGCAGGCCAACGTCGATCGCCAATGCTTCGACCTGGTGGAACATGGGCGAATGGGTGGCGTCGGAATCGACGCGATAGGTGCGGCCCGGCGAGATGATGCGGATGGGCGGCTTGGTGTTCAGCATGGTGCGCACCTGCACCGGTGACGTATGCGTGCGCAGCACGTGGCTCGACCCGTCCGCCTGCGGCGAGACATAGAAGGTGTCCTGCATCTGGCGGGCGGGATGGTCGGGCGGAATGTTCAGCTTGTTGAAATTGTAATCGTCATATTCGACGTCCGGCCCTTCGGCGACGGCGAAACCCAGCCCGGCGAAGATGGCGGTGACTTCTTCCAGCACCTGGGAAATCGGATGCACCGTGCCGCTGTTCTCGGGACGGGCGGGCAGGGTGACGTCGATGGTTTCGTTCGCCAGCCGCGCATCCAGCGCCGCATCGCTCAAGCCCGATTTTCGGGCGGCGATGGCGGCGGTGACGGCATCGCGCAGGCCGTTGAGCAGGGGCCCCTGGACCTTGCGCTCGTCGGGCGACATGCCGCCCAGCGTCTTCATCAATTCGCTGACGCTGCCTTTCTTGCCCAGCGCCGAAACGCGCACGGCTTCCAGCGCGGCCTCATCGACCGCGGCGGAAACCTGCGCCAGGATTTCGGACTGAAGGGCGGCGGCGTCAGACATACAAACTCCGAAGGAAAGGATCCGGGAGGGCCTTGCCCTCCCGATTCACTCGGATGGAGTTTGCTTAGGCCTTGGTCGCCTGATCCACCAGAGCCTTGAAGGCGACGGGCTCGTGGATGGCCAGGTCGGAAAGAACCTTACGGTCCACTTCGATGCCGGCACCGGCGAGCCCGGCGATAAACCGGCTGTAGGTGAGGCCATGCTCGCGCACGGCGGCGTTGATGCGCTGGATCCAGAGGGCGCGGAAATTGCGCTTCTTTTCCTTGCGGCCAATATAATTGTGCTGCAGCGACTTATCGACCGCGGCATTGGCCGTGGTGATGTTGCTCTTGCGGCGGCCACGGAAGCCCTTGGCCTGCTTGAGAACCTTGTTGCGACGGGCGCGGCTGGGAACGGAACGGGGTGAACGGCTCATGGTTTAGATTCCCCCGCCATACGGCATCCAGCGCTTCACGCGCCGCGTCTCGGACTCGGACAAGGTGTCCATGCCGCGCAGGTCGCGGGTCCGCGCCGGCGAATTGTTGATCAGCCTGTGGCGCTTGCCCACCTGATGGGTCTTTATCTTGCCGTTGGCCGTGATCTTGAAGCGCTTTTTAGCGCCCGATTTCGTCTTCATCTTGGACATTTTGCTTTTCCTTTTATGCCCATGTGGGTCCAGATGAAGCTGGCTCCGGGCGGTCGCTATTTAAGAGCCGCCACGGCATGTCCGGCCGGGCCACTCGAAAGAGGGCGCGTTTAAAAGGAAAAATGGACGAAAAGCAAGCCACTGGGCTCCCGCAGCGAAGCGGGTGCCCATTAAAACTAGCGGTTGGGATTGCCGCCGCCGTCCCCGCCAGATGCACCGGATCTGTCAATGACGCCAAAGTCTCCGGATTGGCTGCCGCCATCGGCGGTGGAAAAGCCTTCGGCTGTCAGGCCGCGCTTCAGAAGCTCGCGGATCGCCGCCGCCCGGCTGGGCATGCGGCGGGAAAAGCGCCAGCTGTCCAGTGCCTCAAGCTCCTCTTTTGTCAGCATTATTTGCAGGCGCTCACCGCGCGTCAGGTCATTCATGGCTGGGTCTTCCGCTATCTCGCATTCCGATCAGGTGGAAAATATGACTCTGACTAACAATGAGTAAGAAGCGCAGTATGCACATTGCTCCTAGGAAACTGTTTTCAAGGGGAACTTGTTCCCTGCAGCAAGCACTCTTTCGGTGCCAAATGGGACAAATACCTATATAACTAATTGATTCTATTGAATAATTTTCTTGGCAAGGGCGCGGAAACAAGCGCACAATCGTAAATGAAAGGAGGCCCACCATGGATGCCGTCCTTCTTGCCGAAAAAATGACCCAGCCGACCACCGCGCAGGACACCGTTGCTGAGGCAAACCACCGTATCGCCAACAGCCTGACCCTGCTGGTCGGCATGGTGCGGCTGCAGGCCGCGACCGTGAAAAAGAATCCTGCACCCCTCAGCAACGCCGAAGTTCGTATGCTGCTGGAAGGCATCGCCGCCCGCATCGGCACCATCGGCCAGCTGCACCGGCTGCTCAGTCACGCCCCACAGGGCGGCTGCGCCGCCTTGCGCCCGCATCTGCGCGAAGTCAGTGACGCCCTGCTGGCGGCCCTGTCCTCGCCCGAGCAACTGGTGACGGTGGCGCACACCGGCAGCGACTGCATGGTGATGACGCGCCAGGTCCAGCCGGTCATTCTCATTCTCTGCGAGGTCTTCATCAACGCGATGAAATACGCCCATCCCACCGGCGTGCCATTGACGCTGACGGTGGATTGCAGCCCCGCCGTCGACGGTCGGCTGATGATCACCGTGGCTGATGATGGCATCGGCCTGCCCGACGGCTTCGACCCCTATCAGGGCGGCGGGCTGGGGTTTCGCGTCATCCGCAGCCTGGCGGCGGAAATCGGGGCCAGCCTGGAAATCCATTCCTGCCCGCTGGGCCTCTCGTTCCGCCTGTCGGTCCCGGCTTCGAACATGCCGGGCGGCACAGTGTCCTGATGCAGCAGCCGGACCATTTCCCTTTATAGTGCGGTGATGACGGACTAACTTCTCCCGATTGATGTGAGGAGATTGCGATGTTCGAAGAATTCAAGAAATTCGCCATGCGCGGCAATGTCATCGACCTTGCGGTCGGTGTCGTGATCGGCGCCGCCTTCAGCGGTATCGTCAGCTCGCTGGTCAAGGATATCATCATGCCGCCGATCGGCCTGGCGCTGGGCGGCGTCGACTTCTCCAACTTCTTCCTGGTCATCAAGGGCGAGCCGGCCGACACGCTGGCCGCCGCGATTGCCGCCAAGGACGTCACGATCAATTACGGGCTCTTCATCAATGCCGTGATCAACTTCCTGATCGTGGCGGCGGCCCTGTTCATGCTGGTGCGTCAGCTCAACAAGCTGGCGCCTCCCCCCCCGCCGGCGGTGCCGGTCACGCCGGAAGATGTGCTGTTGCTGCGCGAGATTCGCGATAGCCTGAAAAAATGAAAAAGCGCGCGGCCATCGCCGTCCTGATGATGCTGGCTGCGCCCGCCCGGGCCGACGACGCCGTCGACATGGCGGCGGCGGCGAACCGTTTCTACGCCACCTATGCCGCCCAGCCGCAGCATGGCGGCCTGCCGGAAGGCGCGGCGCGGGGCCGCTACCTGCCCCTGCTCAGCCCGCGCCTGCTGAAGTTGATCAACGAGGCCAGCGCGGCACAGGTGCGGTTCCGGGCGAAGGTGAAGAGCGCGCCGCCCCTGATCGCGGGTGACATCTTCTCGTCCCAGTTCGAAGGCTTCCAGACCTACAAGGTTGGTGCCTGCAGCGGTTCCGCCACGGCGGGGGGCTGCAGCGTGCAGCTGCACTATGGCGAACCGGGCCTGCCGTCCGGCAGCGGCGCGGGAGGACAAAAAAATAACCCGCCGGTCGACTGGACCGACGAAATCCTGCTGGTGAAGGCGGGCGGGGCCTGGAAGGTGGACGATATCGCCTATAAGGGCGCTTTCGCCTTCGGCAATAGCGGTCTGCTCAGCCAGACGCTGAGTATGGTGATATCGACCGCCCCTTGAATTGCCACACCCTTTTTGCGCGCTCGTGCCTGCGCGGGGGAGGCAAAATTGCCATGAGCACCTATATTGGGTGGCGAAAGGACATCCTCATGACCCAGCGCCAACTGACCCCGGAACAGCATCGCGTCCTGCGTGAGCAGGGCACCGAACGCCCCGGCTCCAGTCCCCTCAACCAGGAAAAGCGCCCCGGCGAATTCGAATGCGCCGGCTGCGGCGCCCAGCTGTTCGACGCCAGCACCAAGTTTGAAAGCGGCACCGGCTGGCCCAGCTTCTATGACACCTTGCCGGGGGCAGTGAAAACCACCACCGATACCAGCCACGGCATGGCCCGCACGGAATTCCATTGCGCCAAATGCGGCGGCCATCTGGGCCATGTCTTCAATGACGGCCCGGGTCCGACCGGCCTGCGTTACTGCACGAATGGGTGCGCCTTGGACTTCAAGCCTGAAGAAAAAGCCTAGCCCCAGGACGCCCATGGCCGGGTTTGACCCGGCCATGGCAAAGGGTTCGGATCAGAATGTGTCGCGGGATCGCGCCGCCGCCGTGGCTTCGGGTTCTCGCAGGGCATCGCCTTCCGGTCCTTCCAGCGCCGCCTCGGCGGCTTTGCCCATGGCGGGGATTTTCGCCCTGTTCTTCTTCACGAAGCTGGCCTGGTCCTGATCGAAGGCACGGGTAGCGGCATAATCGCCTTCGCCGACGATCTGTTTCTTCTTGCGGGCGGGCGCCTTCTTCTTCGCCTTCACGGCGGCCGGGGCCTTCCGCTTGGCCGCCACCGTCTTTTTCACGGCCTTTTTCGCTGTCTTCTTGACGGCCTTTCGGGCCGCGACTTTCTTCTTCACGGCCTTCCTGGAAGCCTTCTTTTTGGTCGCTCCGGCTCTCGCCGACGCTCCTGTCTTCTTTTTCTTCGCCATCTGATCTCTCCGGGAAGTTCGCCAGCCCCATTGGGGTACTCGGGCGGCAACGGGCGGGTACGGGGTTCGTTCCGCTGCAAAGCACAAGGCCCGCCGCATTGGGGTGCGGCGGGCCTGTCACGTGCCTTCTGCCTTTACGGCATTCCGGTGGGTTCTGGGGGCATCACGGGCGCTGGCGCCGGGGCGGGCGCGGCTTTCTTTGTGCGGCGCGCAGGCTTCTTCTTTGCCGGGGCCTTCTTCTTGGCTTTCCTGGCCGGCTTCGGCGCGGCTTTCTTTGCCGTCTTCTTCACGGCCTTCTTGGCGCTTTTCCTTGCAGCCTTCTTTTTGGCGGTCGACTTCTTCTTGGTCGCCCCGGCTCGCGCCGACGCTCCCGCCGCCTTGGATTTCTTTGTCTTCTTCTTGGATGCCATGCGATTGATCTCCTCGTTGAGCTGCAATCCGGCGCCGCGGCAGGTCCCCCGCCGGCGCATGATGGATGCGCGCAAAAAATCCTACGCGCCTTCCGGCATTCGCGCGAGGGGTGTCAATCGTTTCAGCACGAATTTTTTGCTATCGATGGTGCCATGACGCTCTATCTCGAAGATCTGGTTGCCGGTCAGCGCTTCACCAGCGGCGCGCATGAAATGACGGCGGAGGCGATCAAAACCTTTGCGCGCCAGTTCGACCCGCAGCCTTTCCATCTCGACGATGTGGCGGCGCAAGACACCTTCTTTCATGGCCTGGCGGCATCGGGCTGGCACACCGCCGCGGTGACGATGCGGCTGCTGGTGGAATCCGACATGACATTGGCGGGTGGCGTGATCGGGGCGGGCGGTGAACTCACCTGGCCCCGGCCGACGCGGCCGGGCGATGTTCTGACGTTGGAAAGCCTGGTGCTGGCCGTGACGGCGTCGAAATCCAAGCCGGAACGGGGACTTGTCACCGTCCATAGCCGCACCCTGAACCAGAAGGGCGAGGTGGTGCAGGATATGACGTCACGGATGCTGGTCTGGCGAAAACCGTTGGCTTGACCCCTCTGACCGCCTCGCGGGGGCGCCGTCTAAATCACCCTCGTGGCGGCACCGCTTGCCGCCGCGTGTCGCAGGCGGGAGTCTTCCAGGTCGAGTTCCCGCTCGATACGGCGGCGGGCGTCGTCGTCAATGTCGCCCCTGGCATAGATCTCGGCGATGCTGGCCCGCTCGGCCTCGACGAACTGAAGCTGCAGATTGCTGGAGGTGCCGGCGGTCTCGCCGGCATAGATGTCCTGGCAGGCGGCGATGAAATAGGCCCGCCGGTCCTCATGCCGCCGCCGCAGCGCCGCAACGGTCGCGGACGAGGAGACTGCGCCTTCCAGGGAATCCAGCCGCGCCAGCGCCGCGTTGATGCTGGCCAGGCGGGCGGCAATCTCCCGGCGCTTGGCTTCGTCGCTTTCGCGCTTGCCGTCGGCGGTGAGGCAGAGCTTCTCGATCACCAGCGGCAGGGTCAGGCCCTGGCCCACCAGCGTCACCAGGATCACCGCGAAGGTCACCATCAGCAGCAGGCCGCGCTCCGGAAAGGGTGCGTCGCCCGCGAAAAGGGGAATGGAAAGCGCCGCCGCCAGCGAGACCACACCCCTTATGCCGGTGAAGCCGATGACGAAGATCCAGCGCCAGGGCGGTGGCGGGTTTTTGCGGGCCAGCGGCGGCCACAGCAGGCGCGGCAGATAGGTGGCGGCAAAGACCCAGACGAAGCGCACCAGGATGATGGTGGCGCAGACCGTGCCGGCGGTGAAGGCCAGCCGCGCCCATTCGCCCATGTTCAATCCTTCGGCCACCACCCGGGCCTGCAGGCCGGTGAGCAGGAAGATCACGCCTTCGATCAGGTAGGTGGCGAGGTCCCAGACGAAAAAGCCTTGCAGACGCGTGGCGGGCGAGATGAAGCGCGGGCCGTTCCAACTGACATAGAGGCCGCAGACCACTGCCGCCAGCACGCCCGATCCACCCAGGCTTTCGGGCACCCAGAAGGCGGCGAAGGGCGTCAGCAGGGCGAAGATGATCTCCACCCGAGTCTCCTTGGCCCAGCGGCGCAGGACCAGGCCGCCCCAGCCGATGAAAAGACCCCAGAGAATTTCGCCCGCCACGATGGCGCCGAAGGTCAGGCCGGCTTCGCCGAGGGAAAAGTCCTTGCCTCCGGTCACCGCCGCCACCGCGAAGCTGAACAGGATCAGGGCGGTGGCGTCGTTCACCAGCCCTTCGCCTTCCAGGATGGTGAGGATGCGTTCGGGAATGGAAAAACGCCGTGCAATGGCCATGGGCGCCACCGCGTCGGGCGGTGACACCACCGCCCCCAGCACAAAGCCGACAGCCCAGGGCAGGTTGAAAAGATAGTGGGTGAGGGCGGCGACGCAGGCGGCTGTGAAGATCACGGCGCCCACCGCCAGCAGAAGGATGGGGCGCAGATTGGCCTTGAAGCCGCGCCAGCTCATCCCGACCCCGGCATTGTAGAGCAGGGGCGGCAGGACCAGGGTCAGCACCAGCCCGGGGTCCAGTTCCAGCCGCGGCATTCCCGGCAGGAAGGATAGGGTCAGGCCCAGCAGCACCAGCAGGATGGAATGGGGCACATGCCAGCGCCGCGCCCACAGCGCCGTGAAAGCGGTGACGGCGACAAGGGCGAAGGCGATGGGCAGTGCAGGTTGCAGCAAAATGGGCCCCGGGTTTCTCTGGCGCTATCTTAAGCGTGGCGTGCGGTGCGGCAATGCCATCGCGGGTTTTTCTATTTCGCGGGCGTCTGGATGGGCCGTGTGCTAGCCTTGCCGCAAAACAGGGCCGCCAAAGGCCGTGGCGTTCAGGGAGATTCAGATGCGCAAACTCATGCTAGCTGCCGCCGCGTTGTGCGCCTTTGCCGGGTCCGCTTCTGCCCAGCCTGCCGTGCCGCCCGCGCGCGGCGGCCCGGTCACCACAATGCCGTCCACGCCGCCGACATTCGCCGATGTTCAGGTCGCCCATATCGACGATCTGGGCAAGCCGATGGACTTGAAAAGCAATGTCTACCTGCCTGCCGCAAGGGGGGCGGCCACGCCGCTGATCCTCTACATCCATGGCAAGGGCGGCTCCTATCAAGTGCGCGGCGACCGGGTGGCGCAGATGGTGATCGGCCTCGCCGCAAAGGGCTTCGCGGTGGCGACCATCGATTACCGGATGTCGGGCCGCATGCCCGCCATGCTGATGGATACCAAGGCCTATATCCGCTTCTTCCGCGCCCATGCGGCGCAGTACAATATCGATCCCAACCGGGTGGCGATCTGGGGTGTTTCGCGCGGCGGCAACCTGGCGGCGATGCTGGCGGTGTCGGGCGATGTGAAGGCGCTGGAAGGTGATATCGGCGGCAACACCAATCAATCGAGCAAGCTCGACGCCTCGGTGATCGAAAGCCCGCTCACCGACATGTTCGCCAACACCGACGACAAGGCGGCTTCGATGTTCGGCGACTATCTTGGCACTTCGGACGCCGAGTCCAAGGCCATCGTCGCGGCCTATCGCAAGCACGACACCGCCAGCCCCGCCTGGGCCGGGGTGGAGAAGATCGAAGCGGTCAATCCCGTCAACTACATCGCCAAGGATTCGCCGCCCGCCCTGCTGATCTGCGCCGGCGGCGATACCAGCAACGTCATCGCCAACTGCAATGTGATGTTCGAGAAATACATCGCCATGGGCGCCGACGCGCAATTCTATGCCTGGGCGCAGGGCGCGCATGTGCAGGTCGGTCCGAACATCGAGGATGGTTCGATCGCCTGGCTAATGGACAAGCTGCGCGTGAAGCCGGCGGTGGGCGCGGGCGTGGCGCGGGTGGCGCCGGCGCGGCCGAACTAGGGCGTCAGTCCCGCCAGCCAGTGTGTGGCGACGGCTTGTGCCTTGCGCGCCAGCGCCGCGCCATGTCGGCGCGCCGCTTGCCGCAGCGTTGCGACATCGATCTTCGCGGCGGCGAGTTCGGCGGCGTGGCCGATCAACCAGGCTTCAAAATTTCCCGCCCCCGCTTCGGGATGGAACTGGAAACCGATCACGATCGGTCCCAATGAGAAAGCCTGATGCGGAACCAGATCGGTGGTGGCGAGCAGCTGCGCGCCCTGCGGCAGATCGAAGGTATCGCCATGCCAGTGCAGCGTCAGCGGCGCATCCGCGAACGGCGCCAGGCAACTGGCGCGGCCGGCGTCGGTGAGTGTGATCGGCGCGAAGCCGATTTCCTTGAGGCCTGAGGGATAAACCCGCGCCCCCGCCGCGCGTGTACGCCGTCAGAGCCTATGAGACAGAAAAGGGGTTTTAGCTAAGGGATGAATTTGGTCTCATCGCCCTGAGAAAGGACGACCGATGAGAACGAAATCCCCAAGTCCCAAAACGCCTGCAGAGCG
>Ga0316218_1004705_pt1 | contig 10180 bp, 10 predicted proteins | sample TBH18003metaG_FD_203634 | JGI IMG/M metagenome (GOLD analysis project Ga0316218, IMG submission 203634) | Freshwater microbial communities from Trout Bog Lake, Wisconsin, USA - TBH18003 | ecosystem: Environmental > Aquatic > Freshwater > Lake > Hypolimnion/Profundal zone | place: USA: Wisconsin... | reverse complement strand
CTACAAAACAAGCAAAATGGATCAATGATATTATCGGAAGAATTAAATCATTATAACGCTATGAGGAGTAATGTAGTGCTGAGGTTGACAGGTAGAAATAGATGCCCAAATGTGTTGTCCTTTTAACTTCATAATGTCAAGGAAAGCATCTCGACTAATATTTAACTTTGAATTTACAAAATAACTAATTCCATCCTTACTTAACCCATTAGGGAAAATAACAAACTTTGTTGCTTCATTAATAATACATTTAGTCTTCTGTGCGTCAGCCAATGAATGACGGCAAACAATTAGATAAATATTCTTTGCTCTTCCAAGTTCTGCAATGGATTTTAGAATATTATATAATAAATCAGTTTGAATCTTAGATAAACCATCGAAGTCATCCATAATTACCATGGATGCTCCAGTATTTTCGTCAATAAAATTACGGTAAGCCACATTTGTCTCTTGTAATGTTAAATCAATATGACTCATATTAGGTTTCTTTTGCATTTCAGGATCAGCCTCAGATTCTAAATCGCCAGTGCTAAAATCATACATTGACTTTGATTTTTTCATTGGTTTGTCTTCAACTCCAACAATTTTTTTTAAATTAGGAACAGAAATATCTAATTGATTCAGAGATAAGCCTTGATAAGCCGGTTCTTCTGATAAAGGCTTTGTACTAATGAGCCAAATGGGTGATTTTTTATTCATTCTACGCCATAATTTGACATAATTTCCAATCCAAGTACTTTTACCTGATCCTGATCTAGCGGAAATATAAATCACTTCTCTCTTTTTCAAATCAGGGATCACTTCTAACGTACTATGTTCAAAATATATAGCAGGTTTTTCTTGTTTATACTTTAGAAATTCATTATAAATTTTTACTGCAATTAAGTCTTCTTTTTCTAATGGTTTACCAACAATAAGATCAATTAAATTATAAAATCTTACTTTAGGAAGTTTAGGATAAAATCTTTCAAGAAAACTTGTTAATACTTCCATTCCTCCACGTGTTAGGTTTTTATCATTCTCTTTTAAATCCTTTAGAATAAATATTTTTTCTCCTTTATTTACTCCATGACTTATTAAAGCAATAGGATTATAATCTTCATCATTTTTAGGTTCATCAGTTGTAAAATAGTACTCAATGTCTTCTGAAGGTTTCAAAGTTTCCATTTTTTCTATAATATATTTATATCTAAGAAAAAAATATAAATATTTTAGCAAAATATGATTTTATAAAAATATTTACTTACGAACATGTGCCCAAGCCTGTTTAAGAGTAACACCATGTTTAACTTTGTAATCCATGGCCTTCTTGGCAAGAGCATGAGCATGTTTTTGAGCAGGAGTAGCTACTTTGCGTCCACGAGAAAGGGATCGCTTTCTAGCACCAAGACCTGAAAGAGTAACTGCACCAGCCATACGACCAATAGATCGAGAACGTGAACGACCAACAGACTTTGATCGAGAGCGTGATCGTAGACGACCACCACGAGCGTCTAACGGAAGAACTAATTCTCCTGCAACACGTCCACGAGAATGGCTTCTAGCACGTCCAACAGACTTTGATCGTGAACGAGATCGCAGACGACCACCACGAGCGTCTAACGGAAGAACTAATTCTCCTCCACGACCACGTGACATAGAACGTCCTCTAGAGTGGCTTCGGGAACGAGAAGCAGACCGATGACGAGCCATAAGACCCTTACCAGCTTTCTCTTTCAGTAAATTAGCAACAGCAACTTTTATCTTCTTTCGCAATGAGGCATCCATAATTTGTTATATATAATTAGTAAAGATTTGTTTTCTTGTAATATTATATAATAAATGCCGAGAAAATCAAAATCGAAAGTATCGTTCAATTCACGTATTAGAGTAAAACCTATACCTCCAAATCCTAAAAAAGAAAAATATTTAGAAATTCCTAAAGCAAAAAAAGAAATCGATTATGATGCACTAGTAGAGAAGGCTTACGAAAATTCTATAAAAGATTTTATAAAATATGTCGTGGATAAGTACAGAGAACAGTCAAGAGATCCAACAAATGTTATAACTTATAATCCTAATATATTTTCTAGAATTCTTGAAGAATATATTTCTGTGAGACCAGTCCCTTGGCAGAACGATATAAAAAAGAAAAATGAAATTTATGATGAAATATCAGATAAAGTCTCAGGTATAATTGAAAAATCTAATTTCTTAAGAGATGAAGTAGAAAAGGAACTTGAAAGAAAACTAGAGAAAGATATAAGAGATATCAAAACATATTTATTAACTGCAGATAATGACTTAAGAAACATTGGAAAAGAAATATTCAAAGCATTCTATATCTATGATAATGATCGTAGAGATATGCCATTACATAATTATATAGAAAATGCTGAAGTTTACAAAGAAGATTTTGAGAAAGCTTTACAGAAAGTAACAGAACTAGTATTTGAAGATGGTCTTCTTGATATTATTAGAACAACCATTCCTCATGAATACACAAATTATCTCGAAATGGATCGTGAATTAATTCCTGATTTACAAATTTTATTTAATGAAATAAGAGGTCTTCCAGTAGATAATAATGTAACTAATGATGATTTAGTCGATGCAGAGAAATTATTAAGGAGTCCTGAAAATAGAACAAAATATTGGTCAATTATTGCTAAGGATTTTAATATTGTTGATCCATCTACTTTTCTAAATAAATCATTAGGTGGTCTTCTCTCTGCAAAAACTAAAGCAAGAAGATTTGCAGGAGATATTGATCCAGCACTTGCCAAAGACATGGTCGGATACACAAAGCCAGTTGGAAAGCAAAACACAACTGGCTCTAAAGCAACAGATGATATTCTTCTAAAATATGGAAATTATATAGTAAAAGGGATTAATATTGTGAGATCTCCAGTTGAATCATTTGTACAGAAAGTTTCTAATTGGTTATCTGCTGGAGAATTCAATAAATTAAAAGGTAAATATGATGAAATTTATCATTTAGCAGGTATTCTAGAATTATTTAATAAAGATACTGGAGAATACATTTATTTAAAAACAGAACGACGACCAAAGATTCAGTGGGATAAAGTTTCAAGCTTTAAGGAAAAGGGAAAAAATGTTCAACAAATGGCAGTTGGTATAGAAGATCATCAACCAACATTAAATCAATTAATTGCAAATGCTATAAAAACAACCTATAATAGTGATAGATTTGATCAGTACGATCCAATATTTTCAAATTGTCAACGCTATATACAAGGATTAGTAAATGCATTATACTATTCTACCACAAGAAAACGCTTAGGTCTTCCGACAGTTCCTCCTCAAAATATTACAGACTTCATCAGCCAAGATGTGACAGATTTAGCAAAGAAAGCCCCAATCTTTCACAAAGTGGGTAAGTTTATTACAGATCTAGCTGGTAAATTTCAAGCAGGTAATCTAGAAGTAGAAGTAGAAGAAGACGATGGAGAACAAGCTTGGTAATAAAAATAATCTCTCTGTAAAATATAATGCCCGAATACGTAATTTTACTACAGAAATTACATAACGTAATTCCTAAATATAGAGCATTTTTGCCAAATGGAAAGACCATTTTATTTGGCGACTCAAGATACGAAGATTATACACAACATAAAAACGATGAAAGAAAAAGACTCTACATTGACAGACATGCTTCAAGAGAGGATTGGTCTGACATAGAAACCAAAGGATTTTGGTCAAGATGGCTTTTATGGAATAAGAAAACTATAAATGAGTCATTAAATGATATTGAGAGAAGATTTGGAGTTGTAATAATTCCATTATAAAAATTCTTTATAAGGATTTATAATTTTACATTTACTAATATAAATATCTAAGTCACTTGTGTCTACTGATGCATCTCTTGTCTTCCGTTTCCAGTCCGGTATTTCTTCTTCACCTAAATCATATTTCTTTTTAATTGCTTTGAACCATTGAAATTGTGCAGGACTAATATTTTTTATTCTAACAAGGGAATCAAGTAATTCTTTCTCTTTATCTGTTATTTTATCAAGAAGTTCTTGAGGAATTTCTTTGATAAATTTTATTCTCATGTTCCATAAATCATCAAACTTTGGATTCGGACACATTGAATAAAATTTTTTACAATACTTGCAAACCCATCTACCATAATATTTACTTTCGGGAGTCACAACTAGTTCTAATTCAGGTTCTTCTCTCTTAAAATCCCAACAACAAGGTTTTTTTTTCTCTTTTTTTAAAGAAACACTCATTATGTATATACTATATTTAGAAAAAAATATTTTATTTAGGATTTTAATTTAAATAATATCTATATAGTATATATTACAAAATGGCAAGTGATGAAAAAAGTATAATGACTGTCTTAAATGTTCAAGCAAGTGCTACAAATCAAGCAAATAGTACACCTATTAGTAGTTTAATTAGTCTTACCTCTGCACCAATTGTTGATCACATGTCAGAGTGGAATCTTTATTTTAAAAGCCTTTACTTAACGGCAAGTGAGCTTCCATATTTTAATGCTTTACGTAATTCTTCATTCGATGATCAAAATTATGAATTTAGCAATTTTCAGACAAACAGAATGAATTTAGCAGTGGTTCTTTCATCCGCAACACCTATTTTTGACACTTCTTCAAATACATATATAGAAAATGTTGGATTAATGTTTCCAATGGGAGTCCAGCAGAATACAAAATGGACTCAGATGGGTTGTTTTTGTCAATATGTTTCTGAAAATTCTACATTAACGACTCCTCTTGCCAATGGAACTGGCGTTTCATCTGCAAATTATTCTCGTGGTTACTGGAATATTCATTCTATTAGTCAATTTCTTGATCTAGTAAATACTGCAATTGCAAATATTTTAAGGACAGGAAATTTATCTATAGATGATATATTTTTCACTTATCAAGCAGATACTGGGTTATATAATTTAACAATGAGTGACGCAATTATTTCTGATGTTGGTGAGCAAAATATTCAGTTGTTCATGAATTCTCAGTGTGAACGTTATTTTGACTTTTTCCGTTTTGGATTCCAGTCTCAATACACAGATCTGACTCTTCCGCCAAACGGCCTACAAAGAGCAGGTTATTCAGGTGCTTTTAGTAATTGTATGGATTACCTCTTCATTCCAACAACAAGTGGTTTAGCAAATTATACAACTGCAACTACACAATGGAACTTTTTATCTGAAAACGAATGCGTATCTCTCATGATTGATGCTCATTCATTGATAATTAGTATTCCATCAGGAAGTCTTGCTAATGCAAGAACTCAGATTATTCCAGCAAACAGTGGTTACACAAATAGTTCTCTTCTTCCTCCAAATAAAAGAGTTCTTAAGATAGTAGATATTAATCCGACAGTAGGAAGTGGAATAAACAATGCAACATTAATAGCAACAGCAGATATTCTTGACATGCCAATTAATTTACCAAGTTATGATCCATTACAGCAAATAGAATTACTTTTTGAGATAATGACTTGCGATAATGTTATAGTTCCAATTAGTATTAATGGGTCACAAGGATGGAGTGGTATTAGATTTGTTCTTAAGAAGCGAGATGAAATTCTTAAGAAATAAATATTTATCAAGAATTCTAAATTATTTTTATTAAGGATTCTTCCAATAATTCTAAATTATTAATATTTATAATCTTTGTATATAATATATAATAAATGTCTGTCGATTCTGTTGAATTTGTAAATTCTTACCCCTCTATTTTTGCAAATGCCGATAAAAAGTTCGGTAAACCAGTGATGAGACTACCTCATTCGGCCGCCTCGGTCACTTACAAAGTACAGCAATCAACTGGTCAATCTCTTGGTTCAGGTACAAGTTACAACATTAATATTAGTGAAAATAATCTTATTAGCAATTATCTTCTCGAACAGATGACTATTCAGTTCCAAGTTAATGTTGCAAATACCTCAGGTCAGGCTTATACGCCTACTCTAGAGACTCTCTGCTGTCCCAACTTTATGCCTCTTCTCATGAACAGTACCATGCTTCAGGTTCAGCTTAATGGACAGGCCTTTACAATCAACCCCCAAAATTTTTGTGATAAGATCCTTACTTTTAATAAGCTTCCTGACATGTCTGAGTATGATCTATCGATGTGTCCTAATGCTCTCGATATTTTCTCTACTTATCCTGCTTCGGCGGCCGCCGGAAATCCTGTTTACGGAAGTTCTTCCGGTACTGTTAAGAACCCTTTTGGTGATTTCTCAACTGCAACTTATGGAAATACTCCACGCTGGAGCCAAGTTACTGATGTTTCAATTACTCCTGCTCTTGCCCCAATTGCTACTGGAGCAAATCAGACATATACCATTGTTTTCACTGTTACTGAGCCAATTCTTAATCCCACTACTGCCATGACAGTTGAGTCTGCACGTTGCTGGGCTAACCTGAACACTCTCGCAGTGACCCGTAATTTCCTTACCAATGCTGATGTTGGTTCTCGTCTCGTGAAGTGCATCCAAACTCCTGTCGCAGGAATTGCTCAAAGCATTGTTGCTGGTTCTATCCAGTTAGTTGGTAATAACTCACCAGTTCTTCTCTACACACAGTACATAGTTGATGAGTCTTTTGATGTTCCCAAAGAAACCACTTATCCTCTTACCAATTATCAGGCTCTTTACCCCAGCAACCCAATTACACTTGGCACTGTTGGAACAACTCAGATTTTTACAAGTCCTTCTATACCACTTCAGTATGTTCCTGCATGTATCTATGTTTGGATTGGTAAATCTCAGAATGCTTCAAACATCGCATATGCATCAGAAGCTCCAGGTTTCCGTATTAAATCACTCTCGATGGACTACGTAACTAGTGGTAACTTCGCATCTTGTTCTGAAGTTGTTCTTTATCAGGAATTTGCTGATAAACAGGGAATTCAGAAGTCGTACGCTGAGTTTGGCAATGTCCTTATTGCAGGACAAAATGTTGGTGCTTATGGTTCAGTTTACCGTATTGATGGAAGCCAACTTCCAATTGATTGGTCAAAGTACACTGTTGGTTCACCATACAATCAGCAACTCCAGTTAACAGTTTCAGGTTTCAATCTCCGTGCTGATACTTTCCAGTTATACGTTCAGGTTGTTGATCAGGGTATTTACACTCTGTCGGGAACTGATTGTATTAGTCGTATTGGTGTTGCTTCAGTTGATATCGTTAAGACTGCTCGTTCTCAGGATAAGAACTTCGAATCCCATCATCCTGCTTTTGGTGGGGCTTTATCCCATGCTATGAGACGTGTTCATCATGGATTTAAGAAATTAGCACTTCATAAATTAGTTCCTGCTGTTGTCCATCATGCTAAAAAGGCTATTGCTGGTAAGATCCATCGCAAGAAGGTTCATCACCGTCGCCGACATGGACGTGGTGTAGCTGATAAAGAGTGCGGATGCGATTACGATGAGCATTGCAATGATTGCCTTGCTGATTGTGATGAGTGCAATAATAATGCTGACGATTTCTCTGAGTCAGAGTACTCTGAGTATGATGATGAGCCAGTGAAAAAGGTAGGCGGTCGTGCAATTACTAAAAGTATCATTGCTAAACGCCTCAATTATTAAAAAGGTCAAATAAAAAAATCAAAATCAATTTTATTAAGAATATTTTAAATAATTACTTTGTCATATTTATGAAAAAATAATTTATTTATTTAGGAAAAAAAATATTTGTATATTATATAAAAATGGAAAATTCTAAAAATAGTAAATTAGATCCTTCAAATCAATTCAGAGGTATTTTGAACACTCATTTTCTAAGACCAACAAGTAAACATTTGTACATTGTAAAACTAACAAAGTTAATGAACATTACTGGAATGGATATGGATGAAATTATTCATTCACCTGAAGAAATTTCTAATTTAGTTGAAGAGATGGACATCACAGACAGCACAAGAGTTTCATTTATTTCTTCAATTATGGCTTACTTCATTTATAACAACGATAATTTAAAAGAGAAAGAATTTGATCTATTCCAAAAGTGGAATGAAATTAAAGCAAAGTTTTCAGAGAGCATAAAAAAGAGATACATAGAACACAGACCAACAACAAAACAACGATTAGCATTTATGGACTACGATGAACTACAGAAAATCAAAGAGCAATTACCATTTGGACAAGAACGATTATTAATGACTCTCTACCTCGATCTTCCACCAGTGAGGGCTGACTACTTTAATTGTCAACTAAAGGACACAGATGATGGAGATGGTAATTATATTATTTTTGATGATGAACTAGGTAATGACATTTCAGGTCTCTTAATTCTAAATGACTACAAGACAAGTAAAAAATACTCTAGAATAGAAATCCCTATTCCTACAAAAGTGATGAATGACATATTAGAATGTCTAAAAGATCGAAAGACATTTGACAACGAATATTCAAATTATCTCTTTTTGACTCACACTTATAAGAAATATCGGACACGACAGAGTTGGACAATATACGCAAATAATACGCTGAAAACTCTTTTAGATAATCCAAACTTCTCACTTACCATGTTTAGACACATCTATATAAGTCGGCCTGAATTAGGTTTTAATGTAGGAAAGACAACAAAGGAACGTGAAGAACTATCAAAGAAGATGGGTCATTCAACACAAATGCAGATACAATACCAATGGAGAAACTAAATAAGTTAAATCCTTATATCTTCCTTTGGGTCTTTAGGTGAAAACAATGTAATAAAGGGTTTAAAAACGTTTTTAAACTGAAATCTATGGTGTTTTCGTGTAATTGGACAAAGGAATTTAATTGGAACAATAGAAATTAGAATTTACGTGATGTCTTATAGATATCCTTCGGTATTTTAGCTAATCCTTTGACATGTTTTGATGTATCAGGAGATAACCAAGAGAATATTGAAGAAAGAATATCTGATAGACCTTCTCCTTCATGAACTGGAGTACTTGGTGAAGCAAGTGGTTCATATTTATAAAAAGGTATTCCTTGATGAATTATTTCTTTTAGACTGGCTAAAACCCATTCACCATCTTGATATGGATCATATTTATCGGCATTATTTTGTTCTATTTCATGAACTGGAATCCACAGATTACCATCAGCATCATAAAAAGATCTAGGATAATATATTTGAATTATTTTATCTTTCTTTTTCTTTCCATATGCTCCTCCTTCTCTTGCTTTACTTGCATAAATAGCTCTTAATTGGGCTTCTGCTTTAGCTTTTGGTAGAGGATCTTTGGACATTTTACGACCATTCTCATTAATGACCCAATAATGATTTTGTGGATTTGGAGGATGAGGTGCTTTTCGTAGTTTAAATGAATATTCTACTTTTTTGACCATTATTATATTCTATATAATTAAAATAATTTTGCGATAAGTTTAGCAACATCATCAGGATGTTCTAGAGCATATTTTAGGCCTTTTTTAGGATATTCGTCAATTAACTTTGATCCAAAATCTCCAAATTCTTTGAAAATACCACTGGTTAGAATATTACCTCCTTTGACATTTTCTTTGAAAATTCTTTCTAGTTCTTCTTTCTTCATCGACATATTTCCTTTTAGACCATGTTCATGAAGGATGTCGACTAATTCTGCTTTAGTCATTTTTGTTTTATGGATTTTATAAGGACGACCTTTGGATTTCTTTCTTAGCCCAAGGCCTGTTAAAGGTGTGTTAAAAAATACTCTACTTGGGTCGTCAAAAGGCTCATTATATAAATTACCAACCATTGTATCAGCAACACCATAAGGTAAAAAGCCAAAATATTTTCCTGTATGTTGTTTGTTTTTGTAAAATTCTTGTAAAATAACATTTCGTTCGTCATTTGCATCTAGAGTTTTTCTAGCATCAGTTGTGTACTGAGAAGCATTTACTGCACGACGAGCTTTTTGTAAAATGCTAAATAAATCAGCAATAATTTCTACTGCTTGTTCCTTTGTGTCAGTGTATTGTTTTAGAACGGGATAAAAAGCGTCAAAAAGTTGTTCCTTTGAGTACATATTTTTTGGTTATATATTATACTAAAATAATTTAATTTCTTAAGAAGTTGGAATTAAATAAGAACCACCACAAGTTGTTATAAAGCAACTTGATAATGTATTACCATCCTGTTGTGTATAGTTGGTAAAACTTGGACAGTATGCTTTTCCAGAAATAAATAAATTATTACTACTATAAGAACTAACCATTGACATTGAAA
>Ga0316218_1004700_pt1 | contig 10189 bp, 16 predicted proteins | sample TBH18003metaG_FD_203634 | JGI IMG/M metagenome (GOLD analysis project Ga0316218, IMG submission 203634) | Freshwater microbial communities from Trout Bog Lake, Wisconsin, USA - TBH18003 | ecosystem: Environmental > Aquatic > Freshwater > Lake > Hypolimnion/Profundal zone | place: USA: Wisconsin... | reverse complement strand
CGGGAGAATGTTACCGTCGAGCTGACGGAATTGTCACTCCAGTGCCGCTGTGCGAGAACAGCCAGGTTGATTTTCTCCCAGATACTCACCTCATCCTCGCTCCGCATGTCCGGACCTTCCACGGGCAGGGTGATCACCACCATGGAATCCGGGTCTGAGACGGAAGGCTCGACAGGGTAACCAGCGTCTTGCATGGCCTTCGCGAACGGAGAATCCTTCGCCTCGCGCACTGTGCGAACATAGAATCCGCGTTCCCTGGGCCAGTGCACACCTGGAGTCGTCCCGAAAAGCAGGCTGACCGTCCCGCTCGGCTTGATCGTCGTGCATTTGATGGACTCCCGCACGCCGAGCCACGCGGAATACTCCTGATCGCGCCGTCGCACCTCCTGGTATCCCATTTCCATCCAGTGCCGAAGTTCAGCCCAGCCGCTCTTCTCGGCGAACTGGGCCACTCCGGTCATGCTCAGCCCGATACGCCTGTTCCTGATCATGACTTCGTTGCTTTCAGGCCACTGAGTCATGAGCAGGGTCACGGACTTACCGAACAGGAACGCGAACTTTAGTGTTCGCAGGAAGTCTTGCAAGTCCGTGCAGTTAGAGGGGAAAGTTTCGCAGAGAGTGCACAGTTCCATGTTTTCAAGTGTCTGTTCTCCGCAGGGATTGAGCCCAGCAACCCGCCAGTCTCTCTTATCCGGAGGATCGATCAGCCGCCCGTAATTCTGTGCCACGTCCAGCCAGTAGATGCCCGGCTCCCCGTTAACCGAAATACGGTCAGCGAGATAAGAGTAATCCCCTCCCGTCCTGGCGAACACGCTGTTGTTGCTGAGATGCCCCCAGCCGTCGGCTCCCATTCTGACCGGATTAGCCTCCCAGTCTTTCAGCGCGAGGAACTCAGCGTCATCTGCGCTGCCCAGTGCGATTTCCGCGCTCCGGCGGACATTGGCGCTGACAACACATTTTCCGATTTGATTCATCATGTCCACGATATCAGTCGAGGACAGGACCTGCCCTTCTCGCCCGGAGAGGCTGGCGGTAAGCTGGCGGTGGAGTCTCTCCAGCGGAGCGGGTCCTGACGCCACCCCTCCGAACCCGTGGATGAGCGCCCCTGCCGGGCGTACTCGCGAGTAATCGAAGGCAGGCAGGCGGCTTCCCAGCAGGAATGCCCTGAGCAGGCTCCCGACAGATTCCGCCCAGCCTTCCCGTGAGTCACCCACGCAGTGAGGGTAACGTCCGGAGGGAGAATGCAGGACGAGTTTATCCGCGCCTTCTGTCCCGAACCCTACGCCTACCCCGAGCATGCTCATGGACATAAGCCTAGTGAAAGGCATCGACGGGTCCTGCATGTCCGCTAGTCCCGTCGTGGAAATGTAAGCGCAGTTCTGCAGGGCAGAAGAATCTCCCCGGCCGTTGACAAGCTCGGTGCCCATCATCCACAGGCCCCTGCCGGGAGGAGACCATTTCCCCGCGAAACAGCGTTCGTAAGCTTCCTGTGCGCTCGCGTGCGCCGTGTCCTCATTCCAGGGCAGGCGGTACCGGAGCGCATGATCTTTCTGGATAGAGAAAGTCCCGTTAATAACCCTTTCGAGTCCCTCCCAGAACCGCTCCCGGGTGCCATCTTCCTTGCGCCGGGAATATTTCGTCAGCCAGGCGTGCTCACCAAGAGTGTCCCCGTGATTACTCATGGGAAATCCCCAGCGAGGAGCGTGATGCCGGTACTGCTCCGTGAACTCACTCTTCAGATGAAAGCTAAGCCATCCTGTCACAGTGCTCCTTGAAAGCTTCAATGCATTTGAAAGCAAACGCTACGAGTTCTTCGCCCGGCAAATCGCCCTTGCGAAGATTACAGCGCATGCAGATAACCCAGACGTTACCTTTTACGTAACCAAGAGAGGGATCCCATTTGTCCAGCGAAGGGCTATCCATCCTGTGCTTCCCGTCCCCGCTTACCATCTCGCAGCCGCAGACAGGACAGCTTTCCGGAACGAGAATATCTTCTTTAGTGATCGAGAAGGGAAGGGATTGCCTGATGGCACGATCGCGAGAATTATAGTACATGGCAACTTCGAGACATCTCTTCAACCAGGCACTGCGAGTAGTTTTCGCTTTCTCGGTTTTCATATGCAGTCGAGCTGCTGCCCGCGAGCAGTTACCACACCAGGGATATAGCCCGTCCGGCCTGCTCTTGTCACTACGGAAGGTGCTGGCAGGTTTACCTTCAGGGAATTCATCTCTGCATCGGCTGCATACTTTCAGGCCCGTAACAAGATTAAGCTGCCCTTCTCCTCTCTTGTTCTTCACGTCTCTCCTGTTCCGGCCAGGGAGATTAGCGCCTTTTCCCTGGATAGCAAACTGCGCCCTACTTCCACCCTGCGATGGATAGCCTGCAGGTTACTCTGCTGGGTGTGCACGCGGCCTTTCGCCCTGCCCCACTCCAGTGCCGCGTCCTGCTTCAGCTCCCTCTCCCGGGTGCACGCCAGCCTCGCGGTCGCCTTCCGGGTTTCCTGTGCCCCGTCGGCGTCGAGGAAAGCCCGGTCATAAGCATCGTCATAGGCGGATTCCAGCTTCCGGAAAGCCCCCTCGCAATCCACGGCCTCCTCTTCCAGATCCCCGAGGTGCACGACTTCTTCCTGCAGGTCGCGGCCGAGCTGGGCCAGCTGCCTGGCGAGCACCTCGGCTTCGTATCCGCTCACGCCGCCTCCAGCACATGCGGGGCGACGTCATGTGTCCAGGAGTAGATCTCCCGGCAGGCCAGGAACGCCTTGAAGTTCAGCTCATGATGCCCGACGGGGATAAACCGCCAGGAACGGGGCCTGACATGCAGGGCGGCGAGGAACCCGAACTCCGGGATAGGCTCCTCGGTCCCGTCGTCGCGAATGATGAAGTCCGCGTGCGCCAGGGCGGCCAGCTGGAGCCCGACTTCCGGGTAGACCTTCCGTCCCGACTTGGTGTCAGCGAGATAGGTTTTCCCCTTGATCTCCGCGATCCAGTCCAGCGTCCCCGCGTACCCGTAAGTGCGGGACCAGACCGTGGTCTCGTTCTCGATGAACCTCGGGCGCTTCTCCGACAGGAAGGAAATGTAGCTGTTCAGGTAGGAGCCGACTTCCTTCGGGTGGTTATGCGGTTTCCCCGTGGCCCAGTCATCGATGGCGGAATGGACGGCAGTGCCGAGGTCGGCGGCCCGCTGCCGCTCCGCGTCCGGGGCGGCCCTGATCCTCTCGATCCGCTCCCACGACGCCAGCGGGGTCAGCTCCGCCCAGTTCGCGTCGGCGTACTCGGCCGACAGCCGGTCATGCCAGCCGCAGAGCGCGATTTTCGGGATGCCTGCCGCGATGATCGTGGTGACCGAGGGGGCAGTTTCCCCGGTCCGGGGATTCCGGTAGCACCGGGTCCCGTCGGGCATCTCCACCGCGAGTGCCGGGCTGGTCACTTGTGCCCCTTCCCGCAGACGGGGCAGGCGTGGCCCTGCCAGAGGATGTCCAGGGCGTTCTCGATGACGGACTCGGTGAAGTACCCCGCGACGGGAGTCATGTCCTGCATGCCGGGGAGCATGTCCTGCACGTACCCGGTCTCCTCGGGCGGGACGAAGAGGGGAAGACCGGTCATGTTCTCCCTCCGTGCTCATCGCAGAACCACCCGCCCGCGTACAGCCGGGTCTCGGCATTCCCGCAGGAGACGCAGGCCCGGGTGACCCGCCGGTCGATGGCGTCGCTGATCGCCGCCCACTCGTCCAGCTGCCGCCGGGACAGCCGGGCGCCGATGTCCATCGGGTGCTCCCGGGGCAGGCAGCGCTCGCAGCCGCAGCCCCAGCGCTGCCCCGAGCCTTCGCAGTCGAGGAGGATCCCGTCCTCGGTGGGGGTGATCATACGAGCCCCGAGACCTGGTGCATTTCCTCGTTCATCTCCTCCCAGGCATCCTGGATCCGGCTCCACCGCCGGTACTGCTCCACCGGGATGAGATGGGAATACTTATCGTAGGAGTAGCTCAGCGGGCCGCTGCTCCAGGGGTAATGGTTAGGGCATTCGTACGCGGGACCGAAGATGAAGACCTTGACCCGCTCGTGCGGAAGATCCTGAAGGTGCTCATCGAGATTCTTGTAGAGGCTGCCGCATTCAGGGCACTTCTCCCCGTCCCATCCCGGCATCGCTCTAATCCCCGTCCAGCCCGCAGGTGCCGCACAGCCAGCAGCCCTCGCCGTCGCTGCGGATATCATCGCCTTCGAAGATGTCGCCCGCGCAGTAATCGCATTCGCTGTCATATGATGCGGTGAACCAGGGTCCGTAAGCCATTACTGATCACCGTGACCTTTCCCAGGATCCTTTCCAGCGTTTTCAGCGCCAGCGCCGCTGCTTTTCGCAGGCGACAGCTGGTCCAGCCGGGCGTAGAGGTGCTCCTGGATGGTCAGGTTCCCGTGCTTGTCATTGAGCACCCCGAGAATCCCCGCGTCCTTCCAGGCGGCCCGCAGTTCCTCCACGGTCTTCGCGGCGGCGATCTTGCCTGCGATCCCGCCGGGGGTGAGAGGCTTCTCCTGCGCTGTCCGGCCCCTGGCGGATACGGGCTTGGACGGCTCCGAGATCGCCTCTGCCGCCCTGAACTCCGGTTCCTCGGCGGAGACCACCGGGACATCGCTGGTGTCGGCAGCGGGCTTCTCAGCGCCTTCAGGGTGCACGAGGGTCCACCGGACGATCGCGTCGAGGGAGCCCTTGTTGTACAGGCTCAGCCCGAACTGGTCGCCGAGGTTGATGGCGCAGCGGCGCAGCGCGTAGGTCTCCGAATTCACCAGGGCATTGCCGTGGGCCTCCCCCCGGACCGGATGAGTGGATTCCCCGACGTGGGATCCCTCGTAGCGGGCCAGGTAATACCCGTCCGGGGTCTTCACCGTCAGGCGGAGCCTGCTGCGGTAGATTACGTACCACGCGGGCTTCCCGGCGTTCGTCTTGACCTCGGTCTCGCAGATAAGGGACTGGTCGAGGATCTCCTGCTCCCACCGGCCGAACCCGAAGATGCGGTTCAGCTCGGCGCGGATATCGAATCCCTCGACATAGGACAGGCCCTTGAGCTGCAGCACCCTATTCGGGTGGATGGGCTTCAGCAGCAGGTCCACCTGCTTGTCCGTGAGGTATGAGAAAGGGGTCGGATCGCACGCGAAATCCATTCAGGGACCCTTCGCCGTCTTGCGGGGAAATGCCAGGGAAACGGCACCGGCATTTCTAAGCGTATCCCCCGCGCCCTGCCCCGGCAAGCACTCTCCGGGCCGCAGGGCAAGCCCCTGACCTGCAAGAACATGCAGAAACCCCCGGCCAGGATGACCTGACCGGGGGGGTTTCCCTTTTCTACTCTGTCCAGCGGTACTCGTAGCCGCCGCCCTTGCCGTCGGTGCGGACTCCCGGGCGGCGCTCCAGCTTCCCCTCCCTCACGTACGCTTGCAGCACGCCCCGGAACCCGCAGTGCGAGGCGTTCCTGACGTACTTGTCCGGGAACAGCGCGTTCCACGCAAGACGCGCGCTGTCGGTGGAATGCCACCCGGCGGTGCGGACCCACGCCCGGTACCAGTCGGACTGCCCGCCCATGACGGGCTTCCCGTCTTTGCGCGGGCGCCCGCTGCCCTCCTTCCGGACCGGCATCGACGGGTCCTTTATCGCCGCCGACAGGATCGCCGAGATCCCGGCGGCCTTGTCCCGGGCGCGGATGAGCACGGGCAGACCGGGACTCCTGTCGAGGAACTGAGCGAACTCGGTGATCTTCTGCCAGGCTTTCACCACGGCGTCCCGCGCCCCCTCGTCCCACGTCGAGGCGAAGGTCACCCGCACCCGCCGGTCCGAGCCGTCCCAGTGGCGCAGCACGGTCAGCTGGGTATCCGGGACGACCTTCTCGGTCGGGACCCAGAGGCCCCCTTCCTCCCGGATGAACCCCTCGTCGCGGAGCCCGAGCAGGACGTCCTCGCAGAAGCGCTCCCAGGAGCCCCAGATGCCCCGGACGCGCTCCTCCTTATAGGACACCTGCGCCCGGATGATCTTATGCAAGGTCCCCGGCGGGGAGCCCTTCGACTCGTGCAGGGTACGGAAGACCTCCCGGTAGATCTCCGGGAGCAGCAGCCCCCCGTTCCCCTTGCTCCCGAGCAGCCGGACGATGCGCTGCTGCTCCGGCGCCAGCTCGCCGGTCACCGGGCGAGCTGGTTTTCCATGCGGACCTGGCGGTCGTAGGCCTCCTGCAGCGCCCTGATGGCGGTCTGCATCATGCTCCGGTGCAGTTCGAACCGCTCCGGGTTGGTCTCCAGCAGGTCCCCGGGGTTCTTCCCGTTGACCTTCCCCAGCGCCTGCCGGAGCTGGGACGCCTGGTTCGGCTTGCTGGCCCGGCCGCTGGCGATCCCCTCGGACCCGCCGAGTTCGCCCGCGATCAGGGCCAGCTTCGCCGGTTCGGTGGTGGCGGCGTCCAGCCGCCGCAGGACATCCCGCTGCTCATTCGAGCTGAGCTTCGCCTTGACGGTCAGCTCCATCAGCTTGACCCACACTGGGTCGAGGATCTTCTTGTCGGCCCGGCCGAGGTCCGCCAGGTGCGTGCGGGTGATATGCGGGGCGCTGATATCTACGAGGTTCCCTTCTCTGCGCAGGCGCTCGGCCCGCGTCCGGGCTATCCGCGCCCACGCGATCCCCTGCACCGTGCTCCGGGCGATCCCCAGCTGCAGGGCCAGGTCCCGGGCGGAGGTGTCGTCATCGAGGAGGCGGTCCACGATGCCCTCGATCTCCCCCCGGTCCAGGTTGTCCCCGTGCTCCAGGTTCGAAAGTGCGGCGAGCTTGGTGAACTGCTTCACCAGGCTTGCCGGGGCGTTGTCGTAGGGGTAGCCGAGGATGAACGCCGGGTACTCGGTCCAGCCGAGCTTCCGGGCGGCGGCGGTGCGGGTGTTGCCGTCGATCAGCCGCCCGTCGCCGGAGAACACGACCGGGGGCATCAGCAGCTGGTCGCGCCGCAGGGTGTAGGGCTCCATCGCGGTGGCGTAGCGGTCCACCTTCGCGTTCTTGGCTATCCCCTTGATGTTCCGGACCTGGACCACCCGGTCCGGGTCGGCCAGGCCGTGATGGGAGTCGTAGGCCCAGGTCCCCTGCGGGAACCCGGCGAGGGCCAGCCGGGCGGCGGTGATCTTCGCCGAATCCGGCAGCGACCTCGGGTTGGTGATGAGCGTCATCTTTTTCCTGTTCTCGGAGTACGGGGGGAAGTTTCCCTTGGGGCAGACTGTACCGCACGCTGGCTGTCAGGTGCCAGTCAGATCGCGTGCAACCTGACTGGCACCTGGTTTTCCGGGGACAATGCCGCCCCTGGCCTGCGGGTTCTCCCGTTGATAACATTCCGGTAACTATGCGGGGCTCGGGTAGTGCCCCGCCGAGTGATCGAGGAACGCCACCCCCCATACCGGGTCGTCGCGGACCGTCAGGGTCCAGGAGACGTAGTTCTCCTCCCGGACCTCCAGCACCTCGCAGCGGGGGCACCACCCCCCGTCCGCGAAGGTCACGCTCATCGGCTGCCCGCAGGAAAAGCACTCAGTGTCTTTGCGCATAGGCCTTCCTCTCCTTCTCCGTCATCCCCCCGTAAATACCCGCACATTTATTTTCCATCGCGAATTGCAGGCACTCCCTTATCACCGGGCATTCCCCGCATATTCTCTTCGCCATTGCCACCCGCTCCCTGTCGGCGGTTATCCAGTCCCCTCCCGGGGGTCCCCCGGCGCTTTCCGCCGCGAACCACAGCCCCAGGCTCGTGCCCCGGCACGCCGCCAGCTCCCGCCACCTCGTGAAGATGAGCCCCTCCCCTTCCCTGGCCACCTGGCCAGCACCGACACCAGCTCAGGACCAGGACACTAGCGCCCTCCGGGCACGCTGGCAAGATCCTTCGCGGCGCGTCGCGGGGGGCGGGCGCGGAGCGCCGTCACGGGCTATCATGAAACGGAGAGACAGAAAGGGAACATCCGTGCCGGAAATGACGTACCGCGAACTCCCCGCAGGGCGGGACACCCTGAAATTCACCGGGGAGTTCCTGCATAAAACAGACACCGACACCGGGGAGCGCCTGCGCTGGGCGGAATTGCAGCTGTGGCGCCTCCTCGGGACCGAGGGGGCGGACGCGGGGAGGATCATGTGGCTGCTCTACACCATCGGGCACTCCCTCGTCTACCATGAGGCGGGCGGCTGCACCAAGGGCGTCCTGGTCGCGGCGCGGGACTTCCCGGCGAAGGCGGCGGAGCACCTGGAGGACCTGGAGCCCTGCGCGGACTGCCGTCCCGGCGACTGGCGCGCCGCCTCCCCGGATGACCAGTTCGACCTGGAGATCCTGTGGTATGATCACACTCTCTGCCGGACCCCGGAGGAGGTGCTGCGGGCCCTGTCCCGCTGCAGGAACTGCCGGGACAAGCCGCACGAGGGGATCACCTGCCACCGCTGCGGCTGCGTGTCGTATAGTGAGGTGCTGTCCTCCCCGGGGGCCAGGCTGATCGAGCGGGTCAAGGAACTGGACCCCGCGATCGCGAAGGCCGCTGCGCGGGAGCTGAGATTCTGATGTGAGGAACGATATGAGATACTGCGATCTCGCTTGCATCCGCTGCGGGAAGGCGCTCACCCCGTGCGGGCCTGACTTTGCTTCCACTCCCCCGGGTGCTTCCACTCCCCCGGGTGACGCGCTGATCTTCATGGCCCGGGGTAACTACGGCAGCACCATCTACGATCCGCAGTCGGAGATGGAGTACCTGATCGTCGTGATCTGCGACCCCTGCGTCGTCGCGCAGGCTGCCGGGGGGAATGTGATGCGCGTGCAGAAGCGCGTTGCCCCGCCGCCCCGGCAGGAGCCCTGGACGCACACTCCCTACGAGGAACCGGAATGACCGAGATATGGGAACTGTTCCCCTTGCAGGCCCCGGCGGTCACCTGCGGGCTGCGGGCGGACCTCCCGAAGAAGCAGCGCCGCCATGACTGGTGCGATCTCGGGGAGGATGTGCGGAACTTCGGCAGCAGGGGGTTCTGCACCACGGTGATCAGCGCGTGCACCCGCTGCGGGAAAGACCAGAAAGGACCAGCGATAGATGAAGATGACTCCAGGCGAGCAGTGGGCATCTAGGTGAGCGCCTCCTGGCTGATCCCGGATTTCCCGGATTTCCCCGGGATCATCAGCGCACATGACCGCAGGGAAAACGAGCGGCTCTGGTTCGAGGACTCGACGCGGCTGTACCATGCACTCATCGGGGGTTTCTATGATCCGCCTTCTCTCATGACCGGCCAGGCCCGGTTCGACATGGAGATGAGGGAGATCCGGCGGCAGCACGACGAGATGCGCCGCCAGCTCCGGGAGATGCACAAGCACTTCCCGGAGCAGGTCGCACAGGGAGGGGGAGAGAAGATGCTGAAGTGCCCGAAGGACTGCATCTGCCCGAAGTGCCTGGATGCCCGGTGGCCTGCCCCGAAGTCCGGCAAGGCCGTCGCCGCCCAGCCGCTCCCCCCGGGAGTCCACCTCGCCGCCCGGCAGCGCGTCGGGGATGAGCAGCGGGGCATTTTCCTGGACCGGCTGCGGGGAGCCTACGAGGACGGGTACATTGACCTTACCGAGTTCGGCGCCCGGCAGGACGCGGCGATGAAGGCGGTGACGGAAGATGAGCTGAAACTGCTGGTAGCAGATCTCCCGGAGATGAAGGCGAAAAAGATCCCGGAGGTTTCCCGGGAATCCTCCGCTGTCGCCCGGTGGTTTCATTCACCCGGCCTGTACCTGGCCTGCCTGCTGGCGAATATCTGCTGCGCGGTCTTCACCATCTTCTTCCTGCTCCCGACTCTCGCCGGACAGATACTGCTGCCTTTCTCCTCGGGCCTGGCGGCAATCTGCACCGTTCATCTCCTGCGGCCGCTTTACAAGAAAGGAATGACAGACCCCGGCAGGTAATGCTACACTGGATTTCAGCTATGCCTGAAAGGACATTGTGAGTTACAACATCCTCATCAAAGCGGAAAACAAGCAGCTGACCGTGACCGGTTCTTCCGGGGACATCCCCGACGGGATTTTCAGCATCACCGGGCACGAGGGCGGTAACTGGATTACCATCGGGATCGCCCGCTCGGATACGACGGGCCTGCAGGTCGCGCAGGCGTCCGGGTCCGCACAATCACAGGGAGTCTTATGAAGTTCAGGGCACTCGCGGCAGCCGCCGCGCTCACCCTCG
>Ga0316218_1004698_pt1 | contig 10193 bp, 17 predicted proteins | sample TBH18003metaG_FD_203634 | JGI IMG/M metagenome (GOLD analysis project Ga0316218, IMG submission 203634) | Freshwater microbial communities from Trout Bog Lake, Wisconsin, USA - TBH18003 | ecosystem: Environmental > Aquatic > Freshwater > Lake > Hypolimnion/Profundal zone | place: USA: Wisconsin... | reverse complement strand
ACTGAATCTACCGATGAAGTAAATTTCAATGATCCTATCTTATTTCCTTTATTCTTTAACTTATTTAAAGATTTAATATCTTTCTTTACTTGATCAATCACTGACTGAATTTGTTGAGCAGAGATATATTTTAATTCTCTATTCTCAAATTCTTTATCTTTGTTCATGACTTTTACGGTGTTACCAAGTTTATAATTAAAGATATTGTTATCTTGACCAAAACCAATCATTTCATTTCTAATCCACTTTGCTTCTATGAAGATCATCTTCAATGATTCTTTCTGAATTAGATTTAATTTATTGGTTTGTATTTTTATTTCATATACTCTACATTGTTGAGATTTTCTTTTTTCTCTAGTTTCTGACATAGAAATAGATATAAGCATATTCTTTTTCTGAATTGCTTCTTTATCCATTGTATTTGTTCTATGACGAGACATAGATAATACTTATAGTTTAGTATATTTATCACCTTTGTTGTTTGAGGGGAATAAGAAATTATTGTTGATATTTTGTAGGTTGCTGAATACATTATTCAGTATCATAACGCCAATTCACATCCTGGGCTAAATACCCAGGATCTATCTTGGCGAAAAAATGTATAAATAAAATATGAGCAAGACTATTTCTATTGATTTAGGTACATCAAATTCTGTCGTGTGCGCGAATGTCGGTGGCGTCCGTACAGTTATCCCAAATGATTTGGGATCTTCCACAACCCCCAGCGCTGTCGCTTTTAAAAAGGATGGTGAGCGATTGGTGGGTCAGGTTGCAAAGAGACAGCAGATCACCAATCACCAAAATACCTTCACAAGCTTCAAGCGACTGATGGGCCACACATTTGAAGAAGTAAAGGATGAAAAATCATCCTATAAAATTAAAGCAAACGATAAAGGTCTTGCTGTGGTCGAAAGTCCGCTATTAAACAAAGACTTCACGCCCGAGGAACTTTCAGGCTTTGTGCTGGGATATTTAAAGAAATGTGCAGAAGATTACCTTGGCGAATCTGTCACGGATGCGATTATCACAGTCCCCGCATACTTTAATCAAGACCAGAGAATCGCCACACAGAATGCAGGAAAACTTTGTGGATTAAATGTACTGAGAACCATCAATGAGCCCACAGCCGCCGCTCTGGCCTATGGTTCCAACACCAATACAGATGGTCTTGTTCTGGTGTATGATCTTGGTGGCGGAACATTTGACGTGACACTCCTTGAGGTTAGTTCAGACGATGATTTTTATCATGTATTGGCGTCCTCAGGAGACAGCAGACTTGGCGGAGATGACTTTGACCAGAAGATTATGGACTGGATTATCAAGGAATTTAAAAAAGACAATGGTGTGGATTTAAGCAAAGATTCAGCGGCGCTTCAAAGAATTCGTGATGCAGCCGAAAAGGCAAAATGTGAACTGTCAAGTCAAGTCACCACAAATATCAACATTCCATTTATCACATCTGTGGACAATCAGCCAGTTCATTTAAGTCTGGATCTCACAAGAAACAAATTTGAGAGTCTTATCACTGATCTTTTGGAGAGAATTAAAGGACCCGTTAAAGAGGTGATCGGTACCACAGATAAATCTAAAATTAAAGAAATCCTGCTCGTCGGCGGAAGCACTAGAGTTCCATGTGTTGTAAAGCTGATTGAGGATATGATTGGTATTCCTGCAAGTAAAGGAGTAAACCCTGATCTTGCTGTGGCTGAAGGAGCATGTGAACTTGCAAAAACGCTTGAAGGAAGCGGTTCTATTGTTCTTGCTGATGTCACGAGTCTCAGTTTTGGTATCGAAACTAAGGGTGATCTATATCATATTCTTGTGCCAAAGAACTCCACAATCCCAACCAGCAAGAAAGAAATTTTTACTACAGCCTCAAACAATCAAGACGCTGTTGATGTGGTAATTTACACTGGAGAGCGCCCAATGGCTAAAGACAACAAAATGCTTGGCACATTCAAGCTCTCAGGAATTCCCCCAGCCCCAGCGGGTATCCCACAAATTGAAATTGAACTTAAAATCAATGCAAGTGGTGTACTTGATGTAAGCGCCAAAGAACTCAGTACGGGCACCACACAGTCTATCACTATTACAGGAAGTTCAAATCTGTCTCCTGAGGAAATTGATAGAATGATCAAAGATGCAGAAATGTATGAAAAAGCAGATAATGATCTGAAGGAATTGGTGATTGCTAAGAATAATTTTGAGTCTTTAATTGGCGGTGCCAACAGAGTATTGGCTGATTATAAGGATATTGATTCCCAGGATAAAGAATCTTTGGAGAAAATTATTGAAGAATCTAACGCAGTGCTCAGAGATGCAAAAGATAAACAGGAAATTACAGATGCTGAAGGAAAATTGAATTCAATACTGCATCCAATCACACAAAAAATGTATCAGAGTCAAAGTTCCAACACCGCTGAGCCATCTGATCCAGAAGTTGTGGACGCCGAGATTGTGGAATAAAATATTCAAGTTTTTATCTCCGCAATAACTAGACATTGCGGAGATAAATTTATTAAACTCAACATGATTATAGTCATTTATATATCTTCTGGAAAGTATTGTGTTGGAAAATATAGCAGTGTTGATGATATTAAGTTAAATTGGAAACACAAAACACAAGCCATTTGTAAATATGATGCATCAAAATCATTATTTAAAATGTTAAAAACAAGATTTTGCAATCTAGGTGATTTTCTATCCAAATCAGAGATAGAAGAAATGTATGGTGTGGAGATAAAATTTTTAGATTGTCCCGAATACATGAAATGAATAATTTTAAAGTTGGAGATTATGTAGATATCATTAATCCACAATATTATGCGCGAGGCACGGTATTGAGTATACAGTACAGTGGCTATTTTGTATTTATTAAAGGATTTATAAAACACCTAGGGCAAATCACTAAAATTCATGATATAGGATATCCATCTACTGAAGCATTTCATAGATTTCCAAAAATTCCAGAATATTTTAATGAATTATGATATTAAACATAGGCGATTATGTAGAGGTGAAGCACGGAGGAAGTCGCGCAAGAGGCTTTATCACAGCGTTTAGCGCATTTGGTAATCCATATATAAATGTAAGATATTCAAATTGTAAATATTCAAAAGATGACTATTTCTATAAAGAATATTGCCATAAGATAAATGCAAAAGCCCCAGAATACTTTAAAGAATTATGAAAAATATATCCATACTATTTACTTTATTATTATCATCACTGTGTTTTTCTCAAGATTATAATACAAACAATTTTCAATTTAATGGTCAATTTACCTATATTTCTCAAACAATTTTTCCATTTAATAATCATAGGTTTAATTCTGGAATATATAGTTTAAACAGCCTTAAAGATACTGAATCAACTCAAAGCTATACATTTTATCTTGGCTATAGAATCAATCATAATTTAGATATCTATGTAGACCCAGAGTGGTCTTTAGGCAATGGTATCAATAATGGCACCGGAATTGCATCATATCCAAGTGGAGAAGTTATCAGGGTGCCAGCACCGGGCACCCCAGGCGCGAGCGCCGTGCCGTATTTTGCAAGAGCATTTATCAAGTATTCAATTCCTATAAGCGGCTCATTCAAGCAGGTGGAAGGAAATATCAATCAAATTCCAGGAAAAATATCAAACAACAACATAGTGATAAATGCAGGAAAATTTTCAGCCTCAGATGTTTTTGATCAAAATTCTTATGCGAATTCTGGAAGAAATCAGTTTATGAACTGGTCATTTATTAATAATTTATCATATGACTATGCCGCTGATTTAAGAGGGTACAGTTACGGTGCATCTGTGGAGTGGAATCATCCATCATGGATACTAAGATTAGGATCTTTTGCCATGCCTATGCAGGCAAACAGTATAATTCTTGGTTCAATATTCAGCCAAAATCGTGGCGATCAAATCGAACTCGAAGAACATTATAAAAACTCAATATTGAGAATTTTAGCGTATAGAAATATTGGAAATATGGGTCAATATCTTAGCAATGATATTCATATATCTACCAATTCTGTGAAGTATGGATATGGTTTAAACTATGAACAGTCATTATGTGACAACGGCACCACAGGCATTTTTGCCAGACTCGGATATAATCCGGGCTCAACGGAATCTTTTGCATTTGCAGAATGTGATTCAAGCATATCCGCAGGCATTCAAATTTCTGGAAAACATTTGAAAATTAAAGATGATATTATGGGTATTGGAATTTCTCAAGCATCATTAAATAAAAATCATGCATTATATCTTGAATCAGGCGGTGAGGGCTTCATACTTTCTGGACCGATCAACTACTCTCCGGAGAGGATTTTTGAGATATATTATAATCATAATTTTGATAAAAGCAGATGGAGCATCGGTCCAGATTTGCAGATTATAAACAATGCTGGATACAACATGAACACCAACACATGGCTACTTGGATTCAGGGCTCATTTGAGTTTTTAAATGAATAAGTTTAAATTATGCGATAGAGCAAAAATTATAGATAAAAGGAGATTTTGGATGGTGTTGGCAGGTTTTTGTCTACGAATATTTAAATTATGAACGGCTTAATGCAAATGATGATGAATTTTAAATTATCAGCATTGACTGTCCGCAATATATGAAGGAATTATTATGAAAGACTTTAAAGTAGGCGATATTGCCATTATAACCCGCCTTTCCGTCGCGGCTCATGAGCATGGATTTGCTTTAGGAGAAGGAGTTATAATAAATGAGTTAGGTAATAACAACTGGTTGTCAGTTGAGATACAAAATTTGAATGGCGAATCCAGGAAATCTAGGCATGATAAACGCTGGTTAAGATTTCCAGGAAGTTGTCCAGAATATATGAAAGATTTTAAAAATTCTCAATAAGGGACCCAAATTTCACAGAAATTTTCCCAATAAAGTTTAATTTTTGAGAAAAAAATTCACAATAAAAATAAAAAACATAATTAAACATGACTCCAAAAACTAAAAAACCAAAAATTACTCTATACACATTGAAGGAAGATTATTCGATCAATGGTTTAAAAATTTTGAAAGGTGTGTCGGTGAGATATAATCCAGAAATATCAGAAATTATAGATGATTGTCTGAAGCCCACCAAAGATTCTATCATTAAAATTCCAATGAGCATTTTAGAAAAACAAGAGCCCGTAAAAAAGATTAAAAAATCAAAGGCTAAAATTGATAAAAAATCAAAAACTACCACGAAACTTAATAATAAGATTGTGAAGTAAATAATATATAATATTGGTGATTATGTGGCCTTGAATTATAAAGAAGATCTAGATTTAAATATTGGTGATATAGCTGAGATTATAAAAAGAATTAGTTTAGGATACAGTGACTATTTTAATAAAGTAGAATTCATGTACATTTGTGTTTTTGTTAAGAATAATAAAGTTCACACAATAGATGAAAAATGTTTAGAACCATATGTGCCAATGAATAAACCTGAATATATGAAAGAATTATGAAATTTCGTGAAGCAAAACACTGTAAAGTTGGCGATCATGTGAAAGTACAGAGGTCATATAGGGATCGTGTGCCTGAAGAAATGCTTGATAAAGTGCTCACCATCACGGATATCTGGCAATATCAATTCGCTTTTAACGATAGATCTGCATTAAAAAATAAGTTCACGGGCACTCGTGATCATTTTTCATATCTATTTTTCAAAACACATAAATTAATGAAAAAACCGAGGTATTTAAAATAGAAAATTTTAAAGTTGGAGATAAAGTTTATGCCGTGTCAATAGGCACAGCCAACTATAGTATGCATTTTCTAGATTTAGTGGAAAAGTTAGGAAATTCTATGGAAATTGTAGAAGTTCCTTATATAAAAAATCTAGGAGTTCTTCTTAAATTTAAGAACAACCCAAAACAACAAATATATATTGATTCTGATTATTTAAGGCACTTTAGAGATTGTCCCGAGTACATGAAATGCATATTTTTCAGAAATTATTTAATAGAAACAAAGTCATGAAATACAATATAGGCGATATTTTTTATCTTATTGATCCAAAGTATCCAAATTGGCGAGGCAAGAGGTTAGAGGTAATTGAATTACCACAACTGCCACATACTCTTGATTTTTGTCAATATAGAATATTAGATGAAATAAAACCAGATAAAAATGGTCGAAATGGATTTTCCGCCGGTCGTATATTTTCGAAAGATCCTTTAGAAAAATGGACATCTATAGATCCAAAAATCAATTGTCCAGAATATATGAAGGAACTATTATAATGATAAAATTAAAAAACGGTGATATATTTTATTATTATGGAAATAATGTAGAAGAGTGGCGTTTTAAAAAATTAAAAGTTGTGGATGATAGCCCAAAAGATTGTGTTTGTATATTTAAAAACCTTTTGCCAGTAGGCAATGATGCACCTGGCACATTGTTTAGGTTAGGATATGCTCACGAGAAAGAATTTAGAAAATGTGAAATGCCTGAGTATATAAAAATTTTTTTATAAAGATTTTCCAAATAAGGCTCAATTATCGTTAAAGACAGATAATTTCTCAATTAAGGTTCAAATTTCAAAGAAATTTTCCCCATAAAAATAAAAAGTATAATAAAATTATGAATATAGATCAAAGTATTGAATATCATCAGAAAAAAATTGATGAACTATTATTGAGAAAAGCCAGCACGGGCATCATCAGGGACTCCTTAACATCCTTTTTATTAATGATTGGTTTTGAATATATCGGCCACGACACATTTGTGAAGAAATATCCAAACAATTATTCCTGCGAAATTATTTTAAACGAAACTATCAGCGATGCTTATTCATCTTTAGTACTGAGACGAGATGGATACTTCGCCGCCCCAGCTGCATGGCCAACGCTTGATGAAGTTAAGGATCTTGTGGAGAAAATTGAAAAAATTGATTTTGAAAATCCATACAAAATTTCAGTGACTTTTGAATTATCAGGAATTTCTCCACAAGATATTTATAGAAATCTCGAAATGACACTTGAAGAAATGACCCAGGAAGAAATACATGAAAAATTTGGACCACAACACTGATTATCTCACAAATATCCATGACAGCATGGCAGATATCAATATTGATGATTTCAAGCATGCAAACTATGGCAGCAAAATCCTGAGATTTAAGCAAGGAAACGCAAATAATCCTGTGCATATTCTTTTAGATTGCGATGACCGACCATCTGTTAATTTTGATATTATCAACATGCATGGTCGAAGAAGTTTGGACATCCGACTAAATGGCATGAGTATTTTTAGTATGCTTTTAGATGTGGATGCGCTTGGCTACGCAGGAGATTCTAACCCAAGACGATTCTGTCCGATCTGTGGTGAAAAAATTAATCTATTGAGCAGCAGAGGGCATTCATGCAAGCTAGATCCAGAAGAGGCTGTCAATATCTATGAATGAACTATTTGAAAAATATGGATATAATTATTCATTGAGCATGGACAGCATGCTTATCCGCAGAATTTTGATTAAATCGGATAATCATGAAGTTTATGAACCATCAGTACAGAAATTGATCAGTCTTCAGTCTAATCTTTTAGAAATTGAAGCATATATTTTAGAATTAGAATCTCAATATCCTAAAAATGATCGAATTTTAATCAATCATGATAATATGGATATTTTTAAATTTGGACCTAATGATATCGAAAAATGTGTGGGAGATCTATTCTCCAAAACTTATCGACCATTATTTGAGCTGATGACTTTTGAATGCCCTACAATCGATATTGATGAATCTAAAATTAAATTTATGCAGCCATCAGAGCAAATCAGTGCCCAGATTGCTTTAGATAAATATAAACATGATATTGAAATCTACAGCAACAAAATGAAAGACTATAAAATGTTGAAACCTGCATATCATGGAGATATTGCAGCACAGACCTTGGTTGTGGTTTTTAATGCATGTCCAAATCTTTTTGACAGATCATCCTATGAAATTTCTTATTTAAAATAAATTTCCCGATAAAAATAAAAACTATAATAAATCATGAATACAAAAATTAATGGCTTTACAGCCCAATATGAATTTCTCTCGAATTTTTATCCATGCATTATAAAGATTTAGAATTTCAAAGTGTGTCGAGAGGGCTCCCCTATCCCCTTGTGGATGGGGGAATAATCGAGGTCCACATGACTTTCATAAAAGATTTTTGAAAATTAGAAAAAAGAGGAGGTTAATCTAATATTAATCTGTAAAATATCAATATATTGAAGAAAACTCTGAAAATAAAATTGATAACGAATGAAAATCAACATTGTGCTCTGATGGATACAATGAGGAGATATAATGAAATTCAAAATGAAGTTTCAGAGAAAGCCTTTATAGCAGATGAATTTAGAAAACATCATATACAACAATTGTGTTATTATGGATTAAAAGAACAATATAAACGATTTTCTTCTCAATTGTTGCTTACAGCAATTCATAATGTTTCAGCATCTTATAGGATAAGTAAACACAAAAGTAGACCTAATGGGTTTAAGAAAACCTCCGCTGTTGTTTATGATGATAGAGTTATTTCATTCGGAGAAGATTGTGTGAGCATCTGGACTACAGAGGGAAGGTTAAAGAATATTCCAATTAAAGTGTATGATAAAGAATTGTTCGCATTTAGAAAAGGACAGGTTGATCTGAAATATGATAATAAACAATGGTTTCTGTTAGTGACCATTGATGTTCTAGATAAAGAAAAGATTGTACCCACTGGTTGCATAGGTGTAGATTTAGGAATTAAAAACATAGCAACAACATCAGATAACGAATCATATTCAGGAACAATAATTGAAGAAAAAAGAAAACAGTATGCTTCGCATAGGCAACGATTACAGAAACGTGGTACACGATCTGCTAAAAGAAGAATTAAAACAATAGGAAACAAAGAATCAAGATTTATAAAAGATATTAATCATCAGATTAGCAAGAAGTTAGTTGAGAAAGCCAAAGGCACAAACTGTGCTTTAGTTCTGGAAGAACTAAAGGGTATAAATAACAGAGCAACGGTCAGGAAATCTCAAAGAAATCAAAGACTTATTTGGAGTTTCTTTCAATTAAGATCATTTATAGAATATAAGTCTAAAGAAAAAGGTGTAGAAGTCATTATAGTTCCTAGCCCTTACACATCCCAAACATGCTCCGCATGTGGACATTGTGAGAAGAAAAACAGAAAGAATCAATCTGAATTTATATGCTTATCTTGCGGCTTCACCGCCAATGCAGATTATAATGCTTCACTTAATATTAAATCATTAGGGGATCAGTCAATATCCCTATTGCTCCCATCTCCGATGGTTGAAGCAAGCCTGCACTCTTTAGGCGTGGGTAGTTGACTGTAGTGAATCGCTCTATATGGCACATAAATCTGGATTAGAGGAAGATTTTACTAGATTTGCTCCATTATCTGCGAAAGATGCCAAGAAATTAGGCAGAAAAGTTAAGTTGCAGGATAATTGGGAACAAAAACAATTCTATTATATAAAATCAATTAATATTATTTAATAAACAAATAAAAATAAATCAAGGTGAATCCACAACAACCCTAGAATAAGGTTTTAGGACCGGAGGTCCTAAACAAAACTTAACTAACATCAACAATCATGATCCAATCAACAACAATAACAGTAGAATCAAGAATATATAACCTAGATGATTCTATTCTTATTGAATATGGAAAGATATCAAATCATATTTTTAGAAAATTATTCAATGAATTAAGATATAATCCAGATTCTGAATTTAAAGTTCTTCAGAAAGAATATTCAAAATTATATAATATTCCAGTACGACTTTTCAAGTCGTTATATATCAAAACCAAAGGATCGTTATCTTCTTTAAAGGAATTAAACAAACTCTATATAAGAGAAAAAGAAATTAAGTTAGATAGTCTAGAGAAAAAATTAAAGAAAACGAAGAAAGAAAGTAAGAGATATTATCTTTCAAATCAGATAAATAATCTTCATCAAGAAATTGATAATCTAAAACAACAAGAAATATTCAATATTAATTTCGGTACCAAGAAGTTGTTTAAGAAACAATTCAATCAAAATATAAATCATGATTCATGGTTAAAGGAATGGAGAAGAAAGAGAGATCATCATCTGTATTTTGTGGGAAGTAAAGATGAAAGTTATGGAAACAGTTTATGTCAGTTGATAAATTTAAATC
>Ga0316218_1004695_pt1 | contig 10203 bp, 6 predicted proteins | sample TBH18003metaG_FD_203634 | JGI IMG/M metagenome (GOLD analysis project Ga0316218, IMG submission 203634) | Freshwater microbial communities from Trout Bog Lake, Wisconsin, USA - TBH18003 | ecosystem: Environmental > Aquatic > Freshwater > Lake > Hypolimnion/Profundal zone | place: USA: Wisconsin... | reverse complement strand
CGACCACTGCACCGGGTTACGGGTCCGGCCATGGGTCGGGTTACGGCCCCCGCGGGCTGCGCCACCGCCGCCACCATCGCGGACACCCGATCCGTCCCCGCCCAGAGTGCGAGCTGGGGCTGCACGGCTGCCTCGGCCGCGACGGCCTCTATCACGGCAAGTTCTAGGCCGGTCCCGAGGCCGCCAGCGCCTTCAGTTCCGCCAGCAGGGCTGCGCGGTCCGGCTGGAAATCTGCCGCCAGCCAGAAGTCCTCCAGCGCCTTCAGCCGCCGGCCCACCGCCGGACCCGGCGAGGTCCCCGCGGCCACCACATCGTCTCCGGTGACCGGGAAGGCCGGGGGCGTCCAGTGATCGGCCACGGCCTTCAGCCCGGTCCAGGCCTCGGACGGCCGGAGCGCTCGGGCAAGCCGCATCCGGTCCCGCACCGCCTCGGCCCCCGAACGCCAGATGCACCGGCGAACCTCGGCCCCGGTCAGGTCCGGCGAGATCCGCGGCACCACGGCACAGGCCGCCGCCAGCCGGTCGCGGACCCGGTTGGGCAGGCGCAGGCGCCGGGCGACGGCCTCGCCCACCGGCCCGTCCAGCAGGGCCGCCAGCCGCAGCACCGGATCGGCCCCGTCGGCCCCCAGGGCCACCAGGCCCTCGAACCGGTCCAGGGACCCGGCCTCGGGCAGTACCGCCGCCAACACGCCGGTCCCGCCCATCAGCCGCACGGCGGGGCGGGGATCGGGGGCCGCCAGCAGCTTCAAGAGCTCCTTCGACACCCGCTCGGCGGAGAGGCCGTCCAGCCCGGCCTTCAGGGCCGAACAGGCGGCCACGGCAGCGGCGTCCGCGGGACCCTGTCCGTAATGGGCAAGGAACCGGAAGAAGCGCAGGATGCGCAGATAGTCCTCGGCGATGCGGGTGGCCGGGTCCCCCACAAACACCACCCGGCCCGCCAGGGCGTCGTCCACCCCGAAGCCCGTGGGGTCGTGCAGGGTCCCGTCCGGATCGGCATAGAGGGCGTTCAGGCGGAAGTCCCGCCGGGCCGCGTCCTCGCCCCAGTCGTCGGTGAAGGCCACCACCGCGTGGCGGCCGTCGGTGGCCACGTCCCGGCGCAGCGTGGTGATCTCCACCGGCCGACCGTGGGCGACGGCGGTGATGGTGCCGTGCTCGATGCCCGTGGGCACCGCCTTCAGCCCCGCCCGGGTCAGGGCCGCGACCACCGCGTCGGGCGGGAGGGGGGTGGCCACGTCGATGTCCATGTCCGGCCCGTCCCGCTCCAGCAGGGCGTCGCGGACACAACCGCCGACGAAGCGCGCCGCGTCGCGCCCACCCGCCGCCTGCAGGGCCGCGATCACCGCGACCGTGGCAGGCGCCGTCATCCAGGGGCGGGGGCCGAGGCGGTTCATCATGACTCCTGTCTAGCCGAAACCGTCCCGGATCAGAACAATGCGGCGCAGAAAGTTGCACCGCCTAAACCGAACCTTCACGGGTCATCCCGCATAAACCCGCAAAACAAGCGTGTCCGCCAACGAGCGGGCACCGGTGATGTGAGGTGTCTTTTCATGGCCAAGCGCGTGCTCGTCGTCGACGACGATCCGACTCAACGGCGGCTGATTCAGGCGGTTCTGGAGCGCGAGGGATTCGCCGTCTCCCAGGCCGACGGGGGCGACAGCGCCCTGGACCAGCTGGCCGCGGGTCTCGCGCCCGACGTGGTGATCCTGGACCTGGTCATGCCCTCCATGCCCGGCATCGAGGTGCTGAAGGACATGCGCGCCCGGGGCTTCGACATGCCGGTGATCGTGCTCACCGCCACCGGCGGCGTGGACACGGTGGTCAAGGCCATGCAGGCCGGGGCCCAGGACTTCTTCATCAAGCCCGCCTCGCCGGAGCGGATCATCATCTCCATCCAGAACGCCCTGCAGCTGGGCTCGCTGAAGGGCGAGGTGGACCGGCTGAAGAAGCGCCAGACCGGCACCATGAGCTTTGCCGACCTGATCGGCGACAGCGGCCCGATGCGCATGGTCAAGGCGCTCGGGGAACGGGCGGCGCGGTCCTCCATCCCCGTGCTGATCCTGGGGGAGAGCGGCGTCGGCAAGGAAATGATCGCCCGCGCCGTGCACGGCAGCAGCGACCGCGCCGGAAAGCCCTTCGTGGCGGTGAACTGCGGCGCTTTGCCGGCCAATCTGGTGGAGAGCATCCTGTTCGGCCACGAGAAGGGCAGCTTCACCGGGGCCCATGACAAGCACCTGGGCAAGTTCCAGGAGGCCCATGGGGGCACCCTGTTCCTGGACGAGATCGGCGAGCTGCCTCTGGACATGCAGGTCAAGCTGCTCCGCGCCCTGCAGGAGGGGGAGATCGACCCGGTGGGGTCCAAGCGTCCCGTGAAGGTGGACGTGCGCATCCTGTCCGCCACCAACCGCAACCTGGCCGACCAGGTGAAGGAGGGGCGCTTCCGCGAGGACCTGTTCTATCGCCTGAACGTGTTCCCCATCGAGGCCCCGTCCCTGCGCGAACGGCGCGACGACATCCCCGCCCTGGTGGAGGCCTTCATCCGCCGGTTCAATGCCGAGGAGGGTCGCCGGGTCATGGGGGCCATGAGCGACACCCTGGCCATGCTCCAGGCCTTCGACTGGCCGGGCAATGTCCGCCAGCTGGAGAACGCCGTCTATCGCGCCATCGTGCTGGCCGACGGGCCCTACCTGACGCTGGCGGACTTTCCGTCCATCTCCGGCGTGGCACCGACGGCGCTGGCCCCGTCAACGGCGGCACCGGTGGCCCTGAACAGCCTGGCTCCCGCGCAAGGACCCGCCCCCGCCGACCGTATGGCCGCCGAGGGCGATGCCGCGAGCCCCATCCGGATCCTCGACCACCGGGGCCATCTGCGGACCCTGGAGGACATCGAGCGGGACCTGATCCAGCTGGCCATCGAGATCTATTCCGGCCACATGACCGAGGTGGCCCGTCGCCTGGGCATCGGCCGCTCTACCCTCTACCGCAAGGTGCGGGAACAGGGCCTGGAAGGGGCGATCACCGAGGCGATGTAGCCGCGGGCGGGGTGCCCATCGCCGGAAAATCCACCACGATCCTGAGGCCAGGACCGGCATCCTCCGCCCGAATGTCGGCCCCGTGGGCGTGGGCGACGGCGCTGGCCAGGCTGAGCCCCAGGCCGGAGCCCGGCGTGGTACGGCTGCGCTCCACCCGGTAGAAACGGCGGAAGATCTGCGCCCGGTCGGCATCGGGCACGCCGGGGCCGTCATCCTCCACGGTCAGGCGCACGGCCCGGCCCAGGGGTTCCACCCGGATCTCGAGGGTGGTGCCTTCGGGGGTGTGGATCAGGGCATTCTCCACGAAATTGGCCAGCATCTGGGTGACCAGGGACTTCTCCCCGGCAATCCATTCCGGCCGGGGAGCGTGCAGGGTCAGCACATGGTCCGCATCCTCGGCCGACGGGCGATAGGCCTCCACCACCTGGCGGGCCACCTCCGCCAGGTCCAGGGCCTGGAAGGTGGCGAGGTTGGCCCCCGCCTCCAGCTGGCCGATGCGCAGAAGGGCCTCGAAGGTGGTCAGCACGCTGTCGATCTTCTCCACCGCCCCTTCCAGGGCGGCGCGATAGGCGTCGGCGTCGGGGGGACCGGCCAGGGCCACCTCCACCCGCTGGCGCAGGTGGGCCAGCGGCGTGCGCAGGTCGTGGGCCACGTCGTCGGACACCTGGCGCACGCTGATCACCAGGCGCTGGATCTCGTCCAGCATGCGGTTCATGGCCATGGCCAGCTGGTCGATGTCGTCCCGGCGCTCCGGCGGACGGACGGGGGCGCGCAGGCCCATCTCGCCGCTGGTGGAGACCGCATCGGCGGTGGCGGCGATCACCTCGATCCGCCGCAGGATGCGGGTCACATAGCTCAGCCCCACAGCCAGCGCGATGAACAGGGCCGCGCCGGAGGTGAGGATGAAGGTCCGCAGGAAGGCCGCCTGCAGCTGGTGCGAGCGTTCCAGGTCCTCGCCCACGGACAGCATGGCCCCGTCGGGCATCCGGGCCGTCAGCACCCGGATGCGCACCACGTCACCCTCGGCGGGCGGGCTTGCCGCCACCTGCCAGCGCAGGGTGGTGAAGCCCTCCCCATAGGCCTGTTCCGGCAGGTCCCCGGCCAGGCGATGCCCCGCCGGGTCGGTGATGCGGAAGTTGTAGCCGGTAGGCCGTCGCTCCCGCTCCGTGATCAGGCGGACGGCCTCAGGGGCCTTGTGGGTGGTGTAGATGGTGGTGGTCAGGCCCACCTCCCGCAGCAGCCGGGCCTGGGCGCTCTCGTCCACCGGGGCGGTGAGGGCGAGCCACGTGGCCAGGCCCGACACCCCGAAGGCGGCGAGGAACAGCAGGGACATGAAGGCCGCCACCCGGGCCCGGGTGGAGCGCAGCGGGAGCCTAATCTGCATTCAGCATGTATCCGGCGCCCCGGACCGTGTGGATGGTCGGCGCCGCGTCGCCGCAGGCCTCCAGCTTGGCGCGGATGCGGCTGATATGGGTCTCGACGATGGTGGTCTTGGGATCGAAGTGGAAGTCCCAGACATGCTCCAGCAGCATGGTGCGGGTCACCACCCGGTCGGCGTTCAGCATCAGGTATTCCAGGAGCTGGAACTCCTTCGGCTTCAGGTCCAGCGCCTTGTCGCCCACCCTGGCGCTGCGCTGCAGGCGGTTCAGCTCCAGCGCCCCCAGGCGGATGACGGCGGCGGCCTGTTCCCGCAGGGGGGCGCGACGGCCGAGCGCATTCACCCGGGCATTCAGCTCGGAAAAGGAGAAGGGCTTGACCAGATAGTCGTCGGCCCCGGCCTCCAGCCCCTCCACCCGGTCGCCGACGCCGCCCAGCGCGGTGAGGAAGATGACCGGCGTCTCCACCCCTCCGGCACGCAGGCTCTTGATCACCGACAAGCCGTCCATCCCCGGCACCATCCGGTCCATGACGATGACGTCGAAGCTCTGGTCCAGGGCCAGGAACAGGCCGTCGCGGCCGTCGGCGGCCACCTCCACCCCGTGCCCCTGTTCCTTCAGCCCGCGCGCGACATAGGCGGCGGTCTCGGAATCATCCTCGACGACCAGAACCTTCATGCGCCCATGATACGGGCAAATGTCGGCTTTCACCATGCACCGAAGGGCCTCTTTCGGTTGCTAAGCCCGGTGGGCCTTTCTATAACCCCCCCGCCGGAGGCGATGATCGACCCTCGCCCCGCCTACGCCCGACGTCGTTCCAACCTGCACAGGGACAGCCATGAACATCCACGAACACCAGGCCAAGGCCGTCCTCAAGGAATTCGGCGTGCCGGTCCCGGCGGGCTTTGCCGCCTTCACCGTGGCCGAGGCCGTCAAGGCCGCCAAGGCCCTGAAGGGCACCAAGGTGTTCGTGGTGAAGTCCCAGATCCATGCCGGCGGCCGGGGCAAGGGCCGCTTCGAGGGCCTGCCCGCCACCGCCAAGGGCGGCGTCCGGGTGGTCAAGTCCGTGGACGAGGTCAAGGCCAGCGCCAAGGAAATGCTCGGTCGGGTGCTGGTCACCCACCAGACGGGCCCCAAGGGCAAGCAGGTGAACCGCCTCTATATCGAGGAAGGCGCGGACATCGCCCGGGAACTCTACCTGTCCCTGCTGGTGGATCGCGAGACCAGCCGGGTCTCCGTCGTCGCCTCCACCGAGGGCGGGATGGACATCGAGGACGTGGCCCACTCCACGCCTGAAAAGATCATCTCCTTCTCCATCGACCCGGCCACCGGCGTGTTCCCGCACCATGGCCGCCACCTGGCCCAGGCCCTGAACCTGACCGGCGACCTGGCCAAGCAGGGTGCGGCCCTGCTCGGCCAGCTCTATGCCGCCTTCGTGGCCAAGGACATGGAGATGCTGGAGATCAACCCGTTGATCGTCACCGGCGGCGGGCAGCTGCGGGTGCTGGACGCCAAGGTCAGCTTCGACGGCAATGCCCTCTATCGCCACCCGGACATCGTCGCCCTGCGGGACACGACGGAAGAGGACGCCAAGGAGATCGAGGCCTCCAAGTACGACCTCAGCTACATCGCCCTGGACGGGGAGATCGGCTGCATGGTCAACGGGGCGGGCCTGGCCATGGCCACCCTGGACATCATCAAGCTCTATGGGGCGGAGCCCGCCAACTTCCTCGACGTGGGCGGCGGCGCCTCCAAGGAAAAGGTCACCGCGGCCTTCAAGATCATCACCGCCGACCCGAACGTGAAGGGCATCCTCGTCAACATCTTCGGCGGCATCATGCGCTGCGACATCATCGCCGAGGGCGTGGTCGCCGCGGCCCGGGAGATCAGCCTGTCGGTGCCGCTGGTGGTGCGCCTCGAGGGCACCAACGTGCAGCAGGGCAAGGACATCCTGGCCGCCTCCGGCCTCGCCATCACCCCGGCCAACGACCTGGCCGACGCCGCCGCCAAGATCGTCAAGGCCGTGAAGGGCTAAGGCCCCGCCGCGCCGCACCTCACAATTTCGCCACCGGGTCCGCCCGGTCCGGCCAGGGATGATTTGAAACCATGTCCATTCTGATCGACGCCAACACCAAGGTCATCTGCCAGGGCATCACCGGCAGCCAGGGCACCTTCCACACCGAGCAGGCCATCGCCTACGGCACCAAGATGGTCGGCGGGGTCACCCCCGGAAAGGGCGGCCAGACCCATGTGGGCGTGCCCGTGTTCAACACCGTGGAAGAAGCCGTCCACGCCACGGGGGCCACGGCCTCCGTCGTGTACGTCCCGCCGCCGTTCGCCGCCGACTCCATCATGGAGGCCATCGACGCCGAGATCCCCCTGATCATCTGCATCACCGAAGGCATTCCGGTGCAGGACATGGTCAAGGTGAAGCGCTCCCTGTCGGGCTCCAAGTCCCGGCTGATCGGGCCCAACTGCCCCGGCGTCCTGACCCCCAACCAGTGCAAGATCGGCATCATGCCGGGCAACATCTTCTCGGTGGGCTCGGTGGGCGTCGTCTCGCGCTCCGGCACCCTGACCTATGAGGCGGTGTTCCAGACCACCAATGCGGGGCTGGGTCAGACCACCGCCGTGGGCATCGGCGGCGACCCGGTGAAGGGCACCGAGTTCATCGACATGCTGGAAATGTTCCTGGCGGACGAGGCCACCAAGTCGATCATCATGATCGGCGAGATCGGCGGCTCGGCCGAAGAGGACGCCGCCCAGTTCATCCTGGACGAGGCCAAGCGCGGGCGGAAGAAGCCCATGGCGGGCTTCATCGCCGGCCGCACGGCCCCTCCGGGCCGCCGCATGGGCCATGCCGGTGCCATCATCTCCGGCGGCAAGGGCGGGGCGGAAGACAAGATCGCGGCCATGGAGCGGGCGGGCATCAAGGTGTCCCCGTCGCCGGCGGCCCTCGGAGAAACCTTGCTCGAAGTGCTGAAAAACGCCTGATTGTGACTATGTAAAGGAATGCACCCCATTTCAGGGGTGATATTCATTCAGCAGACGGCCTTGCGCTTCGTTAACCATGGCGGCGGGGCCGTCCGCCAGGGAACGGAAAAATGGCGGACGATACCGGACGGATCAATCAGGTCCTGGCGGAAACCTCCTTCCTCTACGGAGGCAACCTCGCCTATGTGGAGGACCTCTATGCCCGCTATGCCCAGGATCCGGGCAGCGTTCCCCCCAGCTGGCGGGCCTTCTTCGACGCCCTGAGGGAAAACCCCGAGGCGATCGCCCAGTTCAGCGCCGATCCGGCCTGGACCTATCCGCCGATGGCCGAGGACCGGCCGGAATGGCTGTCCGCCCTGGACGGCCAGTGGCCCGAGGCCGTGGCTGCCAAATCCGCCGTGGGCGTCGCCGCCGCCAACCCCGGTGCGACCCAGGCCCAGATCCGCGCCGCCACCCTGGACAGCGTCCGGGCGATCATGATGATCCGCGCCTTCCGCATCCGGGGGCACCTGCACGCCAATCTCGACCCGCTCGGGCTCGAGCCCAAGGCCCACAATGCGGAGCTGGAACCCAGCTTCTACGGCTTCACCGAGGCCGACTGGGACAAGCCGATCTTCATCGACAACGTGCTGGGCCTCGAGACCGCGACCCTGCGGGAGATCATGGCCATCCTGCGCCGCACCTATTGCGGCAATGTGGGCGTGCAGTTCATGCACATCTCCGACCCCGACGAGAAGCGCTGGATCCAGGAGCGCGTCGAGGGCAAGGACAAGGAGATCACCTTCACCCCTGAGGGCAAGAAGGCGATCCTGAAGAAGCTGATCGAGACCGAGACCTGGGAGCGCTTCCTGCACAAGCGCTTCCCCGGCACCAAGCGCTTCGGCCTGGACGGCGGCGAGAGCCTGGTCCCGGCCATGGAGCAGATCATCAAGCGCGGCGGCGCGCTCGGCGTCGACGAGATCGTGCTGGGCATGCCCCACCGGGGCCGCCTGAACGTGCTGGCCGCGGTGATGGGCAAGCCCTATCGCGCCATTTTGCACGAGTTCCAGGGCGGCTCGTCCACCCCGTCGGACATCGAGGGCTCCGGCGACGTGAAGTACCATCTGGGTGCCAGCTCGGACCGGGCCTTCGACGGCAACAGCGTGCACCTGAGCCTCACCGCCAATCCCAGCCACCTGGAGATCGTCAATCCGGTGGTGCTGGGCAAGGCCCGAGCCAAGCAGTCCTTCGACATCAGCGACAATGCGGAGGCCGGTCGCGGCAAGGTGATGGGCATCCTGCTGCACGGGGACGCCGCCTTCGCCGGACAGGGGGTGGTGGCCGAGTGCTTCGCCCTGATGGGGCTGAAGGGCTACGCCACCGGCGGCACCATCCACCTGATCGTCAACAACCAGATCGGCTTCACCACCAGCCCGCGCAACAGCCGCTCCACCCCCTATCCGTCGGACGTGGCGCTGATGGTCCAGGCCCCGATCCTGCACTGCAACGGAGACGATCCGGAGGCCGTGGTCTACTGCGCCAAGGTCGCCACCGAATACCGCCAGAAGTTCGCCAAGGACGTGGTGGTGGACATGTTCTGCTATCGCCGCTTCGGTCACAACGAAGGCGACGACCCGACCATGACCCAGCCCCTGATGTACAAGATCATCAAGGACCAGCCGTCGACCCGGGAACTCTACACCCGCCGCCTGGTGAGCGAGGGCGTGATCACCGACGCGGACTCCGCCCAGTGGATCGCCGAGTTCGAGGCCTTCCTCGACGCGGAGTTCGAGGCCGCCAAGACCTTCAAGGCGGAAAAGGCCGACTGGCTGGACGGCAAGTGGTCCGGCATCGAGAGCACCCGCCAGTCCGACCTGCGGGGCGACACCGCCGTGCCGCTGGCGAAGCTCAAGGAGCTGGGCGCCAAGGTCACGGACATCCCCAAGTCCATCGACATGCACCGCACCGTCGCCCGGGTGATCGAGGCCCGTCGCCTCGCCATCGAGACCGGCGAGGGGCTGGACTGGGCCACGGCGGAAATGCTCGCCTTCGCCACCCTGATCGACGAGGGCCATCCCATCCGCCTGTCCGGCCAGGACAGCGTGCGCGGCACCTTCAGCCAGCGGCATTCCGGCATTGTCGACCAGACCACCGAGGCCCGCTACATCCCCCTGCAGAACCTGAAGCCCGGCCAGCCGGAGTTCGAGGTGATCGATTCCGCCCTGTCGGAAGAGGCGGTGCTGGGCTTCGAATACGGCTACAGCCTGGCCGACCCGGACACGCTGGTCATGTGGGAGGCCCAGTTCGGCGACTTTGCCAACGGCGCCCAGGTGGTGGTGGACCAGTTCATCTCGTCCGGCGAACGCAAGTGGCTGCGCATGTCCGGCCTGACCATGCTGCTGCCCCACGGTTATGAGGGCCAGGGGCCGGAGCACTCTTCCGCCCGTCTGGAGCGCTATCTGCAGATGTGCGCCGAGGACAACATGCAGGTGGTCAATGCCACGACACCGGCCAACTACTACCACGCGCTCCGCCGCCAGCTGCACCGGCCGTTCCGCAAGCCCCTGGTGGTGATGACGCCTAAGTCCCTCCTGCGGCACAAGAAGGCCGTGTCCAGCCTTTCGGACCTGGCGGACGGCTCGTCCTTCCACCGCCTGCTGTGGGACGATGCGGAGCGCAATCCGGAGATCGCCGGCAACGTCAAGCTGGCGGCCGACGACCAGATCCGCCGGGTGATCATGTGCTCCGGCAAGGTCTATTACGACCTGCTCGAAGCCAGGGAGAAGAAGGGCGTCAACGACGTCTACATCCTGCGGCTGGAGCAGT
>Ga0316218_1004692_pt1 | contig 10207 bp, 10 predicted proteins | sample TBH18003metaG_FD_203634 | JGI IMG/M metagenome (GOLD analysis project Ga0316218, IMG submission 203634) | Freshwater microbial communities from Trout Bog Lake, Wisconsin, USA - TBH18003 | ecosystem: Environmental > Aquatic > Freshwater > Lake > Hypolimnion/Profundal zone | place: USA: Wisconsin... | reverse complement strand
AAGACGTCGTCAGCGACTAACGCTCTCTGAAGGAATGAGACCCTCCGAACGAAGACTTCCTTTGGCGGGCACGTCTTTCGGTGGGTCGAAAATCGGTCCGGCTCGCGAAGGCGGCACAGGACTGCCGCACTCCACGACGCTGTCGCGTTGACGAAGGCCCCACGGCAAACGTCGGATGTCGCCCTCCCGCAACCGGCAGGTTCATTGGCAGCTTGCGAAGGATCTCGCAGCACACCAGGCAGCGCTATGCCAACGTTCATTCTCCCGCGCCCCCTCGAAGCTGATGGCTTCGCCCACGACGCCATCAACTCCGAAAACACCAAAGGAAGAAGTATGCTCGTCCGGCTTCGCGAGATCCTTCGCAAGCTCAGGATGACAGCTTACTGGGCGCCGTTGTCCCTCGTGAGACCGGTTGACGAATTTGGGTGCAACTCCGCCGCCATGAGTAATCTGCGGAGTCTCTTTCAAACTGTTGCCGAATTCCCCTGAAGCTGGCATTGTTACTTTTATCATGCGTGTTGCCCTTTCTACTTCCGTTGTTCAACGCGGCAAATCCGGCGTGGCCAGTTTCCTTTTTGGCCTGCTCGAAGGGATGCGCCGCATCGGGAACCCGGTGGAACTGGTTCTGCTCGGGCTTGCGGACGATCGACCGCTCTTTGCCCGGTGGCTGGACCGCTGCCAATGGGTTCCGGTCGACGAGCGATACCGCCCGGCTGTGCGCAACGTTCTCTGGCACCAGACCGCGCTTCGGGCGGTGTTGCACCGGGAGCGGATCGACGTGCTGCATATCCCAAGCTACCGGCGAATTGTCGCCCGCCCGCGGGTCCCGCAGGTGGCGACCATCCACGATCTGGCTGCGTTCGCGCTGCGGGGAAAATACGACGCCGCGCGCATGATTTACGGGAAATACGTCGTCCGCGCGCTGGCCCGGCAGGCTCAGATCGTCGCAACCGTCAGTCACGCCACGGCAGCCGATGTGCATCGGTATTTCGGACTTGCCGAAGCGGCGATCCAGGTCATCTGGAACGGCATCGACCACGACCTATTCCACCCGCGCACGCCGGAGGAAATCCAGGCGGCTCGCGAACGGCTTGGCCAGTCGAGGCCTTTCTTCATCTACCTTGCGCGTCTGGAACACCCGGGCAAGAACCACGTCCGGCTCATCGAAGCTTTTGAGCTGTTCTGTCGCGATAATCCGGACCAGGCGCATGACCTGATTCTGGGCGGGGCGGATTGGCACGGTGCCGAAGTCATTCACCGGCGCATCGCCGATTCCCCCCTCAAACACCGGATTCGCTCTCTGGGTTTCGTCGCCAAGGACGACCTGCCACTCTGGTATGCCGGCGCTTGCGCGATGATCTACCCCTCGCTTTTTGAGGGGTTTGGGTTGCCGCCGGCGGAAGCGATGGCCTGCGGCACCCCGGTCATTTGCTCCGCGTGCGGGTCGCTCGGCGAAGTGGTCGGCGATGCCGCCCGGCTTATCGATCCGCTCGACTTGTCCGGGATGGCGGCGGCCATGCAAGGGATGGCAACCGAGCGCGAGTTGCCGGCCCACTACTCCCGCAAGGGAATCGAACGGGCGGCACTGTTCTCGTGGGAACGCGCGGCGACTGCGTATTGCGAGCTTTACAAGCAAGCCTTGCACGCCTAATAGAATCCCTGATCGCCTGCACCGTGCAAATACCGGCATGACCGAACCCGTCGCCCATCGCTCCACCCTCGACAATGCAACGACCCAAGTCGCTTCATCGCCGGAAGAAGGAACCGTTTCCAGCCTTCCCATCGATCCGTTGCGCTTGCTTGCGGGGCTTTGGAAACGCCGCCGGTGGGTGATAGCCGCCTGCCTGATCGGGACGCTTCTGGGCCTGGCGATCGGGGCCTTCAAGACAAAGACCCGCTACAAGGCTTCCGTGCAGCTCATCAAGCGCGATCTTCCCTCGGCATTCCGTGTCGGCGAGGCCGGCGAAGCTTTCAGACCGCGCCAGCTTTCGGCCGGCACCCTGGTGGGAACCGCCAGCGCCGCGCAGGTGCTGCAACGCGTCGCGGCAAAGGCGGGCCTTCCGTTGTCGCAAGTGCAGGGCAACACCGAAGCGGCCGAGCAACGCAACACCGACTTCGTGTTCCTGACCCTCTACGGGTTTAAGAGTAAGGAGGCCACGGCCGACACAGCGAACATATGGGCCAACGAAGTCGTGCTATTTACCCGCGACCTCCAGTGCCAGGAGAGCCGCGAGATTCGGCAGTTCCTGCAAACGCAGGTGGATGCCACCGACGCTGAACTGACCAAGCTGCGCGAGCACATCCTCGAATTCTCCAGGCGCGAGGACCTGGTGGACGCGGATAAGCAAATCACGTCGTCGCTGGGGTCTGTCGGCGAGGTCGATCTCAAGTTCCAGACCGCGCATATCGATCTCGACACGCTCCGTTTCAAGATCAAGGGCGTGGAGGCCGAACTTCGCCGGCAAAGTCCGCTGGCCGATAAACTGCGGACTGCCCAGGCGGAACTGGACGATCTGCGCGCCCAGTATACCGACAAGAATCCGCTGGTCGTCGAGAAACAGGCCAAGGTCGACGCGCTCCAGGCGCAGTTGCAGCGGGCTTCGGATAACGAGCACGCCGATCTCTCCAGCTTTGCGGGGACGTTCCTGGGCAACACGCTTTATCTGGAGTTGGTGCAAGGCCGGAACGAAGAAAAAGCGCTGGAGAAGGAGGTTGGCGAATACGCAAAGCTCCGTGATCAGGCGCAAGAGAAGCTCAATGCCATCCCGCAAAAGGCGGCGGCCTTCGCTCAGTTGGCTTTGCGAAAGCAATCGCTGGAAATGGCTCGCAACCTCCTGTTTAGCCGGTTGCGCGAAGCCCAACTTTTCGAGGAGGACGCTCCCGGGTATTACCGAATATTCTCGCCCGCCAATCCGGACCGGATCGAGGTTCGCTCAAAAGCCACCAAGGCCGCGATGTTCACTGTCGGCGGCGGGATTTTGTTCGCGCTGATGGGATTGGTTGCGGCGCTGGGCTGCGAGCTTCTCGATCCGAAGTTGCGCACATCGCGGGAAGCCGCCAACGCCTTTCGTGCGCCGCTGTTCGCTTCCATTCCACGGACTGGGGCGCCTGCCGCCCTCGGTTTCGAACTGTGGGCGCGCTGGGTGGGGGCCAGGCGCAATCCCGGACTGCCGCGCGTGGTTTGGGCGCCGTGTTTGAGCGGGGACGAACACCTCTTCTGGGATCTGCTGCTGGAGCGCGCGGCCAGCCTGCTGACCTCGCTGCGAGTTATCGACTGCGGCACGCCGCCGCTGGCGCCGTCCCGTCATCAAAACGTCTGCATCGAACGCATCGATGCGACCCGGTTTTCGATTGCCGAAGCGCAAGCACTCGGCGCTCGGCTTCGGGAGGAATGCCAGGAGGGTAACGAAGTTTGGATTCGCCTCGCGGGCCAGGTGCATGAACCGTTGACCACGCTGGGCCGGTGTGGACTGCCCGCGCTGGTGCTGGTGCCTCTTCACGCCGAGGCTAACGAGTTTTGGAAGACGCAAGCCGAGTTGCTCGCAAAGACCGTTGTTTCCCCGGCGGGCGTGGTGAGCGTCGGCGAGATTCCGTGGAGAGAATGGAGATGATGGAAGCGGAGCAACGGAGTCGAAGACTGAGGAGGCTGTGTTGGTCGCGCCAGCGTCTTGGAGTGCGGCGAAGCTCCGCCGCTTTCGCAGCCGGACCGACGATCTGCTGCTTGCAACCACTGGCCTGCTCCCAAAGCGACAGAGGTTTCTTTGCTTTACCCGCAAATCCGAGGCCGGGCAGAGGGACCAAATCGGTCCTCATTATTTGTCATCCTGAGCTTGCGAAGGATCTCACAGCATGCCAGCCGGCGTTATGTCACCATTCACCGTTCTCGAAGCTGGCAGCGTCGCACCATGGGCCGTCAGTTTCGGTTACGTCCCGACTGAAAAGAACGTTCGGATCGCCTCGCGAGATTCCTTCGACAGACTCAGGACAGGCTCTTCACAGGCTGCCAATGAACCTGCCGGTTGGGGACAGGCGTTCAGCGCCAATGGCGCGACCACAATGTAGCCTAGTATGCTGTAACACGATAACTTTCGCTGTACAGGAGTGGCGATGGAGCCGAGTGGGGCTTCCGATAAGCGCGTCAGCGTCTTGGAGTGCGGGCAGTCCTCTGCCGCTTTCGCAAGCTGGAGAGTGCCCAGCCTACGGAAGATTCCCTTTGCCATCAGAGCTTTCCGCAACTCTCCGACAGAGGATGTTGCGCTTGGAGTTGACGCCAGACGTAGCCAGGCGCACTGCCAAAGCGGTAGAGGACTACCCGCACTCCAAGACGCTGACGCGACTGCCGAGCCCCTCCCGACTTTTCGCGCTTTGCCATCGTCTAGCGATCCGAACAGATCACTGTTACAGCCTACTAGGGCAACGTCCCACTGCCATTAAGTTAAGCTTGGAGGCTCTAACGCGCGCTCGTTCCCAGGCTCCTGCCTGGGAATGCTTCCGTCTTCGAGGCTCCAGCCTCCCGTTCTCCTTCGATGCCCTGTGCTCTTGGAGGTCCAGAAGGAGGCTGGAGCCTCCGGGATTACTGCGTTCCCAGGCAGGAGCCTGGGAACGAGGGCGCGTTTTTGGTGCTTTCCGGCCATCGATCCGCATCCTGCTTGCCCTTCTCCTGTTCTCCGGCGTGTTTTCCTCCCAGGCCGGCGATACGCTCAAACCGCCGCTGCCACCCCAGACCGCCGCCGGTTCATCCAAATCCCCCTCATGGCGCGACCGCTACACGCTCGGGCCGGAGGACATCCTCAGCTTCGCCCTCTTCGGCCATCCCGAACTCAGCCGCACCGATGTCTTCGTGCAGCCCGACGGGATGATCACCTACTTGCAGGCGCAGAACGTCAAGGCCGAGGGGCTCACCGTCGACGAGTTGCGCACCGAACTCGAAAAGCGGCTCTCCGAGTATTACAAACAACCCAAGGTTATCGTTTCCCCCGTCGAACTCCGCAGCAAGAAATACTACATCCTGGGCAAAGTCATCGACAAAGGCGCCTTCCCCATGGACCGCCCAATCACGATTCTCGAAGCCGCCGCGCGTTCCCGCGGGATCGAGACCGGCCTCTTCCAACAGGACACCGTCGAACTCGCCGACATGCCCCGCAGCTTTCTGGTTCGCAATGGCAAACGCCTTAACGTCGATTTCCAGAAGCTCTTCTTCGACGGCGACATGACGCAGAACATCGAACTGGAGCCGGGCGATTACCTCTATTTCCCCTCCGCCAATACGAACGAGGTTTACGTCCTGGGAGAAGTCAGCTCGCCGAGTCCGCAAGGTTTCACACCCAAACTCACCGTTCTGGCCGCCATCGCCCGGCGGGAGGGATTCACCAGGGCCGCCTATCGCGAACGGGTGCTGGTGGTGCGCGGCTCCCTCACCAAACCGCGGCTCTTCGTGGTCGATACCAACGCGATCCTCAAAGGCAGGCAGCCCGATTTTCCCCTGGAGCCCAAGGACATTGTCTATGTCGGCAATCGGCCCTGGAAAATCGCCGAAGACCTGGTCGATACCGCCATCTCCACCTTTACCCAGGCGGCCCTCACCACGTGGACCGGCGCGAACGTCGGTGTTTTGAAATAGAACCGTTCTTGAGAATTCCCTTTCAGCCGCTCCTGCCCATCGCATTGCTTCTGGCAACGGCGACCGGATGCGCCCCGTTGGGCCGGCGGTTCGACCCGCGCGCCAAGCCGGGAATGGAAAAGCACGGGGTCGGCGATGCGGCTTTTCAGCAGGTCTCGCTCCACGCCCTGCTTCCCGCCGGCGCGTTGCTGCGACCCACCGAACTGTTCCGGCTCGGTGTGGGCGACCTGGTGGAAATCGAGCAGCTCGGATTTCCCAACACCTTGCAGCTGTGCCGCGTCATGCCCGACGGGATGCTCTATTACCACACCGCCGCCGGGATGAAAGTCACCGGGCTGACCCTGCCCGATCTCAAGACCCAGATCGAATCGGCGCTGCGGGAGTATTACCGCAACCCGCAGGTCTCGATCATCCTGCGCAACGTCTCCAGCCAGCGCATCTGGGTCATGGGCCGGGTGAACACGCCCGGGCTCTATCCTCTCGCGGGACCGACGACCGTTCTCGAAGCCATCGCGCGAGCCGGCGGCCTGTTCGCTTCCCGCTTTTCGGGCACCACGGAGGAACTGGCCGATCTGCGGCACAGCTTCGTCGTTCGCAACGGAGAGTACGTGCCGGTCGATTTCCTCAAGCTGCTGCGCAATGGCGATCTCTCGCAGAATATCTACCTGAAAGGCGGCGACTACGTTTATTTGCCCTCCGTCCTCAACAGCGAGGTGTATGTCATGGGCGCGGTTTATTCGCCGAGGGCCGTCGGGTTCATGGATCAGGTCACGCTGCTCAGTGCGATTAGCGCGGCAAAGGGATTGCTCCCCGGGGCTTATGCGCAACGGGCGGTGATCGTGCGCGGTTCGCTGGTGGAACCGAGCGTTGCCACGGTAAACGTCAACCGCATCATGATGGGCAAAGACCCGGACGTCGCCCTGGAACCGCGCGACATCGTCTGGATACCCAACAGCCCGTGGGACCGCGTGGAGACCTACGCCAAGATGGCCCTGAACACCTTCACCCGCACAGTAGCAGCCAACCAGGGCGCCCACACCGCCTCCAGTCAGTCAGGTCCGGTTCAACCGAACATCCCAATCTCGTCGCCGCAATAGAGGGGCAGCGGATGACGGGGGGCGAAACCAGCACGCGGGAGGTGTCCGCACCTGATTCGCCACTCGGGGCTCACTCAGTTCCAATCACGCCCAAGCACAGCCGAATTCGTTAGCCGGTCTTGCGTTTGGCAACCGTTGCTGATAGTTCTCTGGCATTATGCGGCTTAGCCCGGTAAATATCCAGATCGTCGGTGGCGAACTTGCGATCGCGTGGAACGACGGCGCCGAAACCTATCTGCCGCTGGAGGTTCTTCGCAGCCATTGCCCGTGCGCGCAGTGCGGAGGGGAGCCGGATGTCCTCGGAAACGTGATCCTGCCTTCGGTGGACTACACCCCGGCCAGTTTTCGCATCCGCAGCTTTGAAGTTGTCGGCGGCTACGCGTTGCAACCGTCATGGGAGGACGGTCACAACGCGGGCCTGTTCGCATTCGATTACCTGCGGAAGCTTGGCGGATTATGAGCCAGCGCGGCAAAGTCACGGTTTTGCTTCTGTTCTTTTCCATATGCGTGGCATCGGCGTTGGTTCACAGCTACCGCGAAACGCTGCCGGACCGTTTGCGCCCGCGCGATCTCTATGAGGTCGTCATGCGCCAGCTCAAGGCGTGCCGGGCGGATAACTACGCCTCGGCCTACGGCGACGTCTCTTCCTCGTTCCAGCAGCATTGGTCTCTCTGCCAGTTCTCGGGGATGATGCGGACCGGATACGCGCGCATTCTCGACGCCGAACGCGTGGAATTCGGCTCCTGCGAACAGCGCGGGCGCCACGCCATGGTCGAGGTGTTCTTTGTGTCGCGGGACGGCGGCGTATTCCCGTGCATCTATTCTTTGATCAGCGAACCGGACGGCTGGAAGATCGATGGCGCCCGTTGGGTGAAGGGGTGGCCACCGGACCGGCGGATTGGCGGGATTAGGAGCTGATTTTCCCAGATGTCTCGGTCTACTCCGAAAACACCCATGCGCGTGTATCCGAAGGGGAGCGCGGGCTTCCAGCCTGCTGCCTTCGGCATCCTGCCGGAGGCTTGGGCGCGCGCCGAGTGCAATCCGACGCCGTCACCAGCACGCCGGCACCAGGATGCCGGCAGGATGCCGGCTGATGCGGGCAAGATGCCCGCGCTCCCCTTCGGATCGACGCACCGCCCGCAATCCAAGTTTTCATCATGCGTGGAGGGCGAAAGCCCATGGGGACTCGTTCCCAGGCTCCAGCCTGGGAACGCTCCTATCTTGGAGGCTCCAGCCTCCCGTTCCCCTCCGGTGCGCTGTGCTTTTGGAGGTCAGGCAGGAGGCTGGAGCCTCCGGGAATACTGCATTGCCATGCATGAGCCTGGGAACGAGCGCGCGTTAGGCTACATTGTGGTCGCGCCCTTGGCGCTAAACAGCTACGATTTCCCAGATGTCTTCTCCGGTTAACCCCGCCATCGTTTCCCGCTCGCCGCGTGTTTCCGTCCCCGCGGTCATCGCGGTGTGTCTGTGGGCCGCGCTTTTCGTTGGGATCTTCATCCGCACAACGCGGGTGCCTCACAAGAACACGGTCGTCACCACCTACCTGGAAGCGGGCACGCACTGGGTGCGAGGGGAGAGCCTGTACGAAGGGCAACGCGGCTTTGTGTACAGTCCGCCGACAGCGGCGGCGTTCGCGGCGTTGGCGTTGTTGCCGCCCGGCCTGGCAAACGGCGCCTGGCGCTTGCTGAATGCGGCGGTATTTCTCGGCGGCATCGCTTTGTGGTTGCGCCGGGGTTTTTTCTCCGTTTCGCCGCGGAACGGCCCGTTGGTCTTCATTCTGCTGTTGCCGCTGGCTATTGGAAATTTCAACAATGGCCAGGTGAATCCACTGGTCATCGGGCTGTTGATGATCGGGGTCGCCGCCGCGGAACGGGACCGCTTGTGGCTGGCCGCTTTTTGCATGGCGGCGGTCGCGTACTTGAAGATCTACCCGCTGGCGGTTGGCCTGCTGCTGGCCGTGCTCTACCCGCGGCGATTTTCCTGGCGGCTGTTGGTGGCGCTTGTCGGCGTCGGGGCGCTCGCTTTCGCATTGCAGCGGCCCGCCTATGTGCTGGAGCAATACCGGTTGTGGCTGGCGACACGGGCGGCGGATAACCGGCTCGAATACGCCGCCGAAATCATGCCGCGGGATTTCTGGCTGCTGCTGCGCCTGGTCCACGCCGACATCGGGCAGAACGCATACCGTGCGCTGCAACTCCTGACCGGCGGGGGATTGGCTGCCGTGTGCGCGTACGGACAATGGAAGGGGTGGTCGTCCGTGTTGCTCGGGAGGGTTGTCCTGGTATTTGGTTGTTTGTGGATGCTCTTGTTCGGGCCGGCAACGGAATCCGCCACTTACATCCTCCTGGCGCCAGTGCTGGCGCTGGCGTTGGTGGAGGCTCACGAGCGCAGCCTGCCTGCGTCGTTGCGCGCGATGGTCATCGCCGTTTACACCCTGTTCGTTCTCGGGCTGGCGGCGAACAGTTTCCTGCACCTGAAGAAGGGGCCGGCCACCATGTGCGTCCAGCCGGCGGCGGCGGTGCTTTTTGTGGCGTATTCCGTTCTCGAACTGCGATGGAGAATCATGCGCTCGGACGGTAGGGATGGCACTCCGTGCCGTCCAAGCGGAAAACGCTCATACGGCAACTCACGTCGGTGAGAGAGGCGCGCGCCTCTCCGGACGGCACTTGGAAATAGTCGACAGCTTCTTCACACTGCCACCAGGCGGGATTACTACTTCGAGGGTGTTGTCGGACGCGCCTCATAGGCTTGTAGCGCCTTCCGAATGCGAATGCAATGCCAACCGTTTTGCTGTCAACAGATGTCGCCTGACCCCTTTCTCTCTTTCTGCCACCAGGCAGGATTACTACTTCGAGGGTATTGTCGGACGCACCTCATAGGCTTGTAGCGCCTTCCGAATGCGAATGCAATGCCAACCGATTTGCTGTCAATAGATGTCGCCTGACCCCTTTCTCTCTCCCTGACCCCTTTCTCTCTCCCTTTCTCTCTTTCTCCCCAAAACCGAAACCGAGCACGGAAACCGGAGCGGCCCATATTATTTTGTCATCCTGAGCTTGCGAAGGATCTCACGGCAGGCCAGTCGGCGTTAGGTCATCATTCTGCGTTCTCGAAGCTGACAGCGCCGCCCGATGAGCCGTCCGGTCCGAATGGCGGTAACTTAAGGGAGCTTTTCGGTGAGTATGGAAGCCACGAACAAGCGGAGCAGCGGCAAACACGGATTCCGGGGAGAACAACATGCCTCGCCAAGCGAGGCGCCACGCGGGATGAAAATGAAGCTTGTTGACGCTTGTTTGTCACTCTGTTTAACGCGCCTCATCTTTTCGTCTATTTCCGAGTCAGCGCACGCGCCCTCGCGTGCGGGCGTCGGCGCCCTCGCCGACGCCAGGGCCGGCCGGTTCCGGGGGTGTCGTCTCGCGCCTGGGGGCGCTCGACTCAACCCCCGGCTAATGGCTGCAATCCCTCCGGGATGACGGAAGGGCACAGCCCGGTC
>Ga0316218_1004685_pt1 | contig 10215 bp, 11 predicted proteins | sample TBH18003metaG_FD_203634 | JGI IMG/M metagenome (GOLD analysis project Ga0316218, IMG submission 203634) | Freshwater microbial communities from Trout Bog Lake, Wisconsin, USA - TBH18003 | ecosystem: Environmental > Aquatic > Freshwater > Lake > Hypolimnion/Profundal zone | place: USA: Wisconsin... | reverse complement strand
TCCGGATGGGCCGAAACGATCAGGTCGAAAGAGTAGGTTTTACTGCCTGTTGAGGCTGAAGTGGTCGCGATCTGAATGGGAAATGTGCCTGCCGTGCCCGCGAATATGCTGAAAGTAAAGGCATTGCCAAATGGTGGTATGCCACTAATGCTCGCAGGCGAAACAGTAACGCCGGCAGGCAGATCCTGTGGCGTGAGTATAACGTTTTCCTGTGGTCCTGAGGTATAGGCAGTACCCACTCCAAGGACAACGCTGGTGTCAACGTATTCTCGCGCAGTGATATCTGTGAGGCCGGTAATTGTGTATTGCATAGGATTTGACGAACTCCGTTTGCAGCCTGTTGCCAGCAACGTTGTGATTACGATCAGTATATATATGTACCCTGTTTTCATTGTGCGCTATATTCGTAGCACCAAATAACAGGCATATGTCTTATCTGCAGGTTAAGTGTTTATTAAGTTTTATGATCACAAAAACCTGACGGTAAGCATTATGTCTGCTGATGAAGCCAAAGGGAAACTGATGAGGGAGGCGTTTAGGGGATAGAGGTTTGGGAAGAGATAGTAAAACTGTATTTAGTTACCTTTACCCCATGCACCTTATCCTCATCACTCCCGATACTAAGGTAAACAATGAACTTCAAATCATCAACAGCCTTTTTGCAAACGGGCTACAGCGGCTGCATGTGCGCAAGCCGGGGTTTTCTTATGAGGAGTATAAAGCGTACATCAGTAATATAGATGCCCAATACTACAAGCACATTGTTGTGTGTGGTGCTTTTGAGTTGTATATCGAAATGGGGCTCGGTGGGGTACACCTCAATAGCCATATGCGGAATGACGATACTGTATGGGCGCGGATAAAGCATATACCGCTGGCACATATTTCTACATCATTTCATTCGTGGCAAGAGGTGAGGGATAATGAGCGGCCGTATGGTTATGTGTTTATTAGCCCTGTGTTTGACAGTATTTCCAAAGCCGGCTATAAGGCTGCTATTGACCTGCAGCAGTGTGCTGCGGTGCGGCAGGGGGTAATTGCTAAGGACGGTTATTGTCCGCAGATAATGGGATTGGGTGGGGTAGGTGTGCCGCAAGTGAACGTATTGCAGGAGTGTGGGTTTGACGGCGCAGGGCTGCTGGGGAGTGTGTGGAGGGCGGAGGATGTGGTGGGGGCGTTTGTGGAGATATTGCGTTCTGTGTAGCGTAGCACTCAACGTGCCATGGTTCGGCGAGGCTCACCATGACACTCACCTATTCATGTGGCCGATTAAGCTCATTACATCACCCCCAATGCATTAATGCCATCTTTCAAATTCAATACTTTAGTAAAGCCTTTATTGATGAGCTTTCTGCCAAAATTCTTGCTGCGCACACCTGATGCGCAATAGAGGATGATGGTATCATTTGGATCGAGGAGGGTGTACTGGCTATCAAAGGCAGACAAAGGGATGTTTTGCCCGCCTATATTACTGATGTAGTGCTCTTCTTTTTCTCGCACATCCACCAATTGTATGCCTTTTTCCTGCTGCATCATTTTCAACATCTCGTCATAGCTCACATCGGGAACGGTCACAGGCGCACAGGATTGCTCATGATCTTTGAGGCTGGTGATGTGTTTGTTGGCTTCTACGAGTTTGAATGCAAAGCTATGTGTGCTCATGGTGAGGGTATCTATCACCAGCAGCTTGCCACTGAGTACTTCACCGATGCCGGTGATCATCTTGATCACTTCATTGGCCTGTATAGTGCCTATGATGCCGGGCAGAGTGGCTATAACGCCTATGTCAGCACAGTTAGGCGATTCATCAGCGCCGGGCGGCTCAGGGAAGATGCAGCGATAGGTTGGCCCGCCATTGTAATTAAAAACAGATACCTGCCCTTCAAATTTATAGATAGCGCCCGATACCATGGGCTTATCCAGGATGATGCAGGCATCGTTGACGAGGTAACGGGTAGGGAAGTTGTCGCTGCCATCAACTACAATGTCGTAGTTGCGGAGTATGTCCAGTGCATTGCCAGCATCAATGTGCACATTGTGTACAAATAGGGTGCTGTTGGGGTTCAGTGCGTTGAGTTTCTTTTCTGCCACGGCAGCCTTGCTTTGTCCCACTTCCTGTTCGGTATATAAGACCTGGCGTTGCAGGTTAGATATTTCGATCACATCACCATCGGCTATGCCCAGCGTACCTACACCCGCTGCGGCCAGGTATTGCAGTATGGGGCATCCGAGACCACCTGCACCTATCACCAATACCTTGGCGGCGCGCAGCTTTTCCTGCCCCTCTATACCCATCTCCGGCAGAATGATCTGCTTACTGTACCTTGCCTGTTCGTTTGGTGATAACATTGGTTGATTGACTAAGTGATTGTCCTGTATCTGCTTGTTTACTATTGTGTTACAACAATCGAGCCTTTGGAATTTGTTTACTGGTCCCGATAGCTATCGGGATGGAATTTAAGATTTGGCATTTACCTCCACAAATTGCTCCCAGTCCTTCCATATAGGCTTATAGCCGCTCTTTTCGATCATGCCCTTTACTTCTGCTACCGACCGGGCATCATCAATCTCAAACTGCTCCAATGATTCCGGCTCCACACTATAGCCACCGGGGTTGGTCTTAGATCCGGCACTCATTGTGGTCGCCCCCAGTTTTATCACGTGGTTGCGGAACAGTTCATTCTCTCGTGTAGAAATAGATAACTCTATCTCCTCATTAAATAACCGCCATGCACAGATAACCTGTACTAATTCCTTATCGCTGATGGCAACCTTAGGCTCTATAAGCCCCTCGGCCGGCCGCAGGCGTGGGAAGGAGATACTGTACTTCGTTTGCCAGAAATGCTTTTCGAGATAATTGACGTGTAGTGCGGTAAAGAAATTATCAGCCCGCCAGTCTTCAAGCCCTATCAGCACACCCAGCCCTATCTTGTGGATGCCGGCGCGTCCCAGCCTGTCGGACGTATCCAGCCGGTAATCAAAGTTCGATTTTCGGCCCTTGGGGTGGTATGTTTTGTAGTTCTCTTCGTGGTAAGTTTCCTGGTACACCAGCACCGCATAAAGTCCTTCGTCGGCCAGTTCTTTGTATTCATGCTCCTCTAATGGCTGCACTTCTATAGATATATTGGCAAAGTGCGGGCGAAGTATTTTTATGGCGTTCTTTAAATAATCAACGCCTACAGTTTTGCTCGCCTCACCTGTTACCAATAGTATATGGTCAAACCCTTCTTTCTTTAAATACGCTGCTTCCTGCAATATTTCCGCGCCCGATAGCGTCTTGCGTTTGATCTTATTATCGAGGCTGAAGCCGCAGTAGGTGCATATGTTCTGGCATTCGTTGCTCAGGTAGAGTGGTGCATACAGCTGTATGGTTTTGCCAAAGCGTTTTTGGGTGGCGCGGTGGCTCATCTGTGCCATCTGCTCCAGGTAGGGCGCCGCGGCAGGGGATGTCAGGGCTTTAAAGTCTTCCAGGTCACGCTTAGTTTTGTTCAAAGCCCGCTCCACATCATGCGCTGTTTTAGCGTTGATGCCTGCTATCACCTCTTCCCAGTTATGCCTATCTAGCTCTTGTTTGAACATCTTACTTTAATTTAAAAAATCAGTGAGCGGGCTGCTGCTTTCGGCATAAGCCTTTACCGAACCCAATCTTGCGAGGTGGGCCATACGGCCCGCCTGCACAGCCATTTTAAAGGCCATTGCTATCTGCACCGGATTGCCTGCTACAGCTATGGCGGTGTTTACCAATACTGCTGCCGCGCCTATTTCCATAGCTGCGGCTGCATGGCTGGGTGCGCCTATACCTGCATCTACTATCACGGGCACCTTGCTTTGCTCTATGATGATCTGTAAAAATTCCAGTGTCTTCAACCCCATATTGCTGCCTATAGGTGCGCCCAGTGGCATTACCGCGGCCACGCCCACATCTTCCAGTCGCTTGCACAGCACGGGGTCAGCATGTACATAGGGCAGTACTATAAAGCCCTGCTTTACCAATGCCTCTGCCGCCAATAAGGTTTCTATCGGGTCGGGCATCAGGTATTTTGGGTCGGGATGTATCTCCAGTTTCAGCCAGTTGGTTTCTAAAGCCTCACGCGCCATCTGTGCCGCAAATATGGCCTCCTTCGCATTACGCACGCCGGATGTGTTGGGCAGCAGGCTAATGTGACTGTGATCCAGGTGTTGCAATATATCGTCCTCTTCGCCATCGGCACTCACGCGCTTCAGTGCCACAGTCACCAACTCCGATCCCGAAGCCAGCAATGCCTGCTCCATCACCTGGTGGTCACCAAACTTTCCCGTGCCTGTAAACAGGCGGGAGGTGAAATCTTTATCCGCTATCCTCAGTGTATCATTCATCTCTTTTCGTTATTTTGTATTGCCTGTATTAATCTCTTTGCCGCTTCGGTAACATCTGCCGCATTTGCAATAACGCCTGATACCGCTATGCCATACAACCCTGTGCGTAATAATTCCTGCACATCATGCTCCGTTATACCGCCTATGCCTACTATTGGCGGAGGGGTAAGCCCTTTCTCTTCTATTTCAGCAAATAATTTCATGTAGCCATCTATACCCAATATAGGGCTCAGCTTCTTCTTTGTCTCGGTATACCGGTATGGTCCTAAGCCCACATAGCTCACCGGCTTGCCTTGCAGATGCAGGAAGTCGTCTATGTCATTAGTAGTCACGCCAATGATCCCACCACGCGCCAGCATGGCATCTAGGTCGGCTTGGGGCATAGGGTCTTCCTGCCCCAAATGCACACCATCTGCGTTTATCTCCAGCGCCAGTTTTATATTGTCGTTGACAACGAAAGTTGCATTGTATTTTTTGCACACAGCCTGCACCTCAAGAGCTGCTTTTTTGTAGTCTTCGTAAGTAATATCCTTTAAGCGCAGTTGTATCCAGTCCACACCGCCCATGCAGGCCTGCTCGGCAGTTGCCGCATTGGTGGTGATGAATTGTAGCTTGCTGATGGGCCTCATTACTGTATCAGTTGGTGGTATCCTAATAGTGTTTCGTTACTTGCTAAAAAGTTGTACGTATAGGCATTTGCCTTTTCTGCAGCCACACTGATGTGGTATCCCAGCGCCAGTTGTGCAGTGAGGTTTGACGATAATACGCAGCCGCTACCATGCTTCTCGCCCTTGGCCAGGCGCTCATTACTAAACGGCACGGCGAGGTTTTGTGTGTATAAGGTATCGGTAGCTATGCTTTTGTTGCTATGACCACCCTTTAGGTATATGTTCACTTTACCGCTGTGCGCCAACAGTTTATTGTGCAATTCTTCTTCGCCGAACAAATGATGTGCTTCCGGCAAATTGGGTGTGATGCAATACATCTGGCTCATCAGGTCGAAGATCTGCTCTTTAGCGTCGTCGTTGTGGAATACAAATCCTGCACTCGCTTTCAGTATTGGATCAAAAACGATGACTGGGCTTTCTATGCGCGTTTTCAGGTACAGCACCAGTTGTTGCAGCACATTGGCGTTCTCTATCAGCCCTATCTTGATGTGGCGGATATCGTACCTCGTCAGCAGTACATCTATCTGCCTGATGATCTTGTGTATCTCGATCCACTCTACGTGTTCGAAATGTGATTCGTTTTGATAAGTAAGCGCAGAGATCACCCCCATGCCATACACACCATTATTCTCAAACGTCTTGATGTCTGCCAAAATACCTGCCCCCGCCGATGGATCGAACCCGGCTATGGATAGTGCGTATGGTCTACCTTGTTGTGTCATTTATAAAGGTTGTGATCAAAAAATATCATTTATAAAGCTCCGCTCCCGTCTCCACAAACTCCTTCGACTTTTCTTCCATGCCTTTCTGCATCGCTTCTTCGTTCTTGGCATACTCGCGTATATCCTGCGTTATTTTCATAGAGCAGAAGTGCGGGCCGCACATAGAGCAGAAGTGCGCTATCTTGGCGCCATCAGCAGGTAGCGTTTCATCGTGGTAAGAGCGTGCTGTTTCCGGGTCAAGAGAAAGATTGAACTGATCTTCCCAGCGGAACTCGAACCTTGCCTTGCTCAGTGCGTTGTCCCTGTATTGCGAGCCGGGATGTCCTTTTGCGAGGTCGGCGGCGTGGGCTGCTATCTTGTAAGCAATTACACCGTCCTTTACGTCTTTTTTGTCGGGCAGGCCCAGGTGTTCTTTAGGTGTCACATAGCACAGCATGGCCGTGCCATACCAGCCTATCATCGCAGCGCCTATGGCCGATGTAATATGGTCGTAGCCGGGTGCTATATCTGTGGTCAATGGGCCGAGCGTATAGAAAGGCGCTTCATCGCAGCACTCCAGTTGCTTGTCCATGTTCTCTTTGATCAGGTGCATCGGCACATGGCCGGGACCTTCTATCATCACCTGTATATCGTGTTTCCAGGCTATCTTGGTCAGTTCGCCCAGCGTTTCCAGCTCACCGAATTGTGCTGCGTCATTAGCATCGGCTATACAGCCGGGGCGCAGGCCATCTCCCAATGAGAAGCTCACGTCATACGCCTTCATGATGTCGCATATCTCTTCGAAATGCGTGTACAGGAAATTCTCCTTATGATGCGCCAGGCACCACTTGGCCATAATACTGCCACCGCGCGATACAATGCCGGTAACCCTCTTGGCAGTTAGCGGCACATAACGCAGCAGTACGCCCGCATGTATGGTAAAGTAGTCCACACCCTGCTCGGCTTGTTCTATCAGCGTGTCGCGGAATATCTCCCACGTCAGGTCTTCAGCTTTGCCATTTACTTTTTCCAGCGCCTGGTATATAGGTACAGTCCCTACCGGCACCGGGCAGTTGCGGATGATCCACTCGCGCGTTTCATGTATGTTCTTGCCTGTGGATAGATCCATCAACGTATCGCCACCCCAGCGGCAGCTCCATACGGCTTTTTCCACTTCTTCTTCTATGCTTGATGTTACGGCAGAGTTGCCTATGTTGGTATTGATCTTCACCAGGAAGTTGCGCCCTATGATCATTGGCTCGCTCTCTGGGTGATTAATATTATTAGGTATGATGGCGCGGCCCTTGGCTATTTCATCGCGTACAAACTCCGGTGTTATCTTCTTCACCGGCGTATTGGCGCCAAAGCTATGGCCTGCATGTTGTGTCCATAACTCGCTGTTGTTCATCAGCTCGTCTATACGCTGGTTCTCACGTATGGCTATATACTCCATCTCGGCGGTGATGATGCCCTTACGCGCGTAGTGTAGTTGCGATACGTTGTGCCCCGCTTTGGCACGGTATGGCAGGCGGATGTGGTCAAACCTGAGGTGCTCTAACTTGTCATTGCTCATGCGCTCATTGCTATATTCCGCACTGAAGTCAGCCAGTTGCTCCACATCACCGCGGTCTTTGATCCATTGCTCGCGAAGGCGTGGCAGCCCCTTGGTGATGTCTATTTCGGCATTCGGATCTGTATACGGGCCGCTGGTATCATAGAGGGTCACCACAGGGTTCGGTATCAGCTCTTCCAACCCAAAGGAACTGGTTTTGGTGGGGCTCACGATCACCTCGCGCATAGCCACCTGTATATCGTGCAGTTTCCCCTGCACATAGATCTTTCTCGAGCCCGAATATTCGCCCCTCGTTATACTTCCACTGGTTGGTATCGTATCTTTCTTCATAGTCTTTTTGTTTTATGAGGGCTAACGCCCCTATGATCATTCTGTTTTACTAATTGATGCTCATTTTCACATTGTCGCATTTACCACATTGTCATCATCCTCCCTGCGTTGCCTTGATCAGTGTCACCTTATCATTGGCCTGAAGGATAGTATTGCGCCATTCGGTCCGCGGCACTACATTATTATTGATAGCTATGGCAATACCTTTTTGTGAGGAGACACCTATAACATCAAGCGCGGCAGTGACGGCTGTATCCTGTGGCAATTCGTGTTCGGTATTATTAATGTAAATGTTCATACTGCTACTATTGTATCCAAAAAGACCTTGGGAGGGTGGGTAAAAAACAATAGCCTCAGCTTTTTCCTTCGCAGGCATTATCCTGTGCAGGTACAAAGGGTATGATCTCAGCCATACAGGCACCCCTAAAGTCTGTAACAAATGTAAGGGTATTTTCAATAGCAAACGCTCATAGGCGGTGGCTCAACACCTCCCTCTCCTCTGGAGAGGGCCGGGGAGAGGTCTATAACTATTCTATATACCACTATCATCACATCTTCGTATCCTTTCTATAATTTTGCTTACGCAACGGTCCCTTTAGGGTCGGGGTTTCTTTTATGGCAACAAAAACAATAGAAAAGATCATAGCGCCGCCGCCACCGCATATGGTGGGCGACGGCTTCAGGGTACATAACTTCTTTCCGGGGAATCATATAGGTAATGCCCGTATGAGCCCCTTCTTCCTGCTCGATTACAACGCAAAGATCGATTTCTCGCCGCGGGAAAATCCACGCGGGGTGGGCGTGCATCCACACCGTGGCTTCGAAACCGTGACCATAGCCTACCAGGGCAAGGTGTCGCACCACGACAGCTACGGCAACAGTGGGACAATAGGCGAGGGAGATGTGCAATGGATGACCGCCGGCAGCGGTGTGCTGCACAAAGAATACCATGATGCTGAGTACAGCCGCAAGGGTGGCCCGTTCCAAATGGTGCAACTGTGGGTGAACCTGCCTGCAAAAGACAAAATGACAACCCCCGGCTACCAGGCCATTACCGCGGCACAGATGGGCAAGCACCCATTGCCCGATAATGGTGGGGTACTAGAGGTGATAGCGGGCGAGTACAATGGGGTAAAAGGCCCTGCTACTACCTATAGCCCGATACAGATGTACAATGCCCGCCTCAATAAAGGCGCTAACCTCAAGCTTAACCTCCCTGCCTCCTACAGCACAGGGATATTAGTCGTGGAAGGCAGTATAAAAGTGAACGGCGCAGACGCAGCCCTAACAGATAACTTCATCCTGTTTGCCAACGATGGCGAAGATATAACCATAGAAGCACAGGAGGATAGCATATTGCTGGTACTGAGCGGCGAACCCATCAACGAACCCATAGCCGCCTATGGCCCATTTCTCATGAATACGCACCAGGAACTGGAGCAGGCGCTGCACGATGTGCGCACCGGAAAATTCGGCCACCTGGACGAATGATACATAAGAACTAAAAAAATGGCAAAAACCCACTAAAAAAGTTTTGTGTTAACAAGATTCTGCCTATTTTTGCACTCCCAAATTAACATTCTTCCTTAGCTCAGTTGGTTAGAGCATCTGACTGTTAATCAGAGGGTCTCTGGTTCAAGTCCAGAAGGGAGAGCAAAAAAGCCGCAGCAATGCGGCTTTTTTCGTGTGTGGAAATGAAGGAAAGTGATCAGTGTTAATCAGAGTCCCGCCATGGCGGGATGGTTCAAGTCCAGATGGGAGAGCAAAAGCCGCTACGCAAGTAGCGGTTTTTTTGTTTAAAAGTATCATTTTCTGTAAATTTGCACTATGAAGCAGTCCACAGAGCAACGGGTAGCGCAGATATTGGAAAATATGCGGAAAGCAATGCCGGAAATAAAACGCCAGGTGGCTGTGTATGAAAAAAGTATAAGATCAGGCAAGCAAAATAAATCGCCCAAAGTAGCGCCACAATTCAGAAATGTCTGAACCCACACTTTTAATAGTTGCCGGTTGCAATGGGTCGGGAAAATCCTCTTTTTCCGGGTCATTAGTACCTGATAACTTTTTACCTTTTGATTACGATAAGTATTTCCTGAAATTTTATGCCTCATTGCGTGATTCCGATATACGGGAAACTATGGCGCATAACATGGCCTTTGCTGAATTGCAAAATCAGATAGAACAGGCAATAGCAGCGAAAAGGAACTTTTGCTACGAAACTAATTTTAATTCAACTCCGATGTATTGGCCGGATGTCTTTAAGCAGAATGGTTATAAACTCCACCTTATTTATTTATGCCTAGATTCTATTGATGAGGCAAAACGAAGGGTGGTTATCAGGGTGGAGAATGGAGGCCACTTTGTGCCTGAAGATGAGATCAAAAAAAGATATTTTGAAGGCTTTACCAATTTAAATGCCAATTTCAAATCTTTTGACCTGATAGACATATTCGATACTTCCACTTTTGCGGAAGAACCAAAACATGTAAATCGTCAGCATAAAGTGGACTGAAAAAGAACATAACTTTAGATAGTGTTTCCATTGTTAACCAACAAAAAATTTGAACATGGAATCAAAGAAAAAGCA
>Ga0316218_1004676_pt1 | contig 10230 bp, 11 predicted proteins | sample TBH18003metaG_FD_203634 | JGI IMG/M metagenome (GOLD analysis project Ga0316218, IMG submission 203634) | Freshwater microbial communities from Trout Bog Lake, Wisconsin, USA - TBH18003 | ecosystem: Environmental > Aquatic > Freshwater > Lake > Hypolimnion/Profundal zone | place: USA: Wisconsin... | reverse complement strand
TGGAAAAGCCGTTGCGCTTGAACATCTCCTGAAAGACGGGGCGCACTTTCTCCAAATCGAGATGGGCCTGGTGCAGGTCTCCGGTGCGCACGCCAGCGTTCACTGCATTGAAAATTTCCGCCACGCTGGTCAAGTCTGCTGCCAACTGCCGGTCGTTGCGCAAGGCAAAGGGTTGGTAGGCGATGTATTTGTCCTGGAACTTTTGGTAGGCGGGCAGCAACTGCTCGTAGTTGGCGATGGCCTTGTCCCGTTCACCCTTGCCGGTCATAAACAGAGTTTGCTTGTAGAACGGGTTCATGGCGTTGAAGTCTTCCAGGAACAGCTTGCGGGTCAGGAACTGGCTTGCGTAGCTGCCGCCCAGGACGACACCCAGCAGCAGGAAGGTGGCGGCAATACGGAGCGCGAGGCTGGTGGGCGCCGACGGGCCTCGCTTGCCGCCTATACCCAGTACGCTGTAGAGCGGGCAAAAGCCCACTGTGCCGGTAAACAGTATGACCGCGGCAAGCGCGTAGGCCATGAGGTTGGGTGCTCCAGCGAGCCAGAAATACGCTGCTTCAAGCAGCACCACAGCCAGTACAAGGCGAAGAAATCGGTCAATGCTGGTCATGTTGTTCATGGAGATCCTGTTGCCGGTTCTGGATGTTCGGCATGGTTGCATCATACCCCATGGGGTATATAAGAAACAACCAAAATCGGCAGCCCCACAACACGGTGCCAATTGCCCGGAAACACCGCATCTACGGTAAAGCTCTTTACACAGCAAAAAAGATTGCTTGATAAACCTTTACGGAGCCTCCGCTACATTTTTAAGCGATGCATAAGTCTGTGTTCAGACAATTTGCAGATGTATCTCTTTTAATGAAAGGTCTGCAATGAATACCATTTCGCCAATTCCGCGCCGTCTTGTCATGGCGCTTGTTGCAGCAGGTCTGGTTGGGCTCGGTGGTTTCGGGGGCTTGGCCTATTCACATAGCCACGCAGCGACGGTACCACCACAGCCTGTTTCGTTGGCAGTTGCTCCAGCGCTTACTCTTCCTGATTTCTCGAAGATTACCGCCACGCGAGGTCCAGCGGTCGTCAATATCAGTGTCAGCGGCATTGCCAAGACCGCGTATGACGCCACTGCTGGCGGAGCGCCAAGCGGTATAGACCCCAGGGATCCGTTCTTCGAGTTCTACCGCCACTTCATGCAGCCTGAGGGCTCCGGCTTGCAGTCGCGGGATGTTCCCGTGCATGCGCAGGGCTCCGGTTTTATCATCAGCCCGGACGGCTTGATACTGACAAACGCGCACGTGGTGCAGGACGCCAGGGATGTCACGGTCAAGCTGACGGATCGCCGCGAGTTCACCGCCAAGGTGCTTGGTGCAGATCCAAAGACCGATGTGGCGGTGCTCAAAATAGATGCCCGGGACTTGCCTACGCTTTCTCTGGGCAATACCCGGGATCTGCAAGTTGGCGAATGGGTCTTGGCCATAGGTTCTCCATTTGGTTTTGAGAACAGCGTGAGTGCCGGAGTGGTCAGTGCCAAGGGCCGCTCTTTGCCGGATGACAGCTTCGTTCCCTTCATCCAGACCGATGTTGCGGTTAACCCGGGAAATTCGGGCGGGCCGCTTTTCAACAGTCGTGGCGAAGTGGTTGGCATTAACTCCCAGATTTATAGCCGCACCGGAGGCTATCAAGGGCTTTCGTTTGCCATTCCGATTGAGATCGCCGTCAAGGTTAAGGACCAGATTGTCGCCACGGGCCATGCAAGTCACGCACGTTTGGGCGTCACGGTCCAGGAGGTGAATCAGACCTTGGCGGACTCGTTTAAGCTTGAAAGGCCCGAAGGTGCTTTGGTATCCGGTGTCGAAAGCGGTGGGCCGGCTGACAAGGCCGGACTCAAGAGCGGGGACATCATTTTGAAAGTCAACGGTCAGCCGGTTATCAGTTCTGGCGACCTGCCGGCCGTTGTTGGCAGCACCGCACCGGGGACGACGGTAGCCCTTGATATCTGGCGGCAGGGTAAGTCCGAAGCGATTTCCGCCAAGCTTGGAGATGCCAGCGACAAGCTGGTGAACGCGGCGCCAAAGTCTGCCAGCACCGAAAGCGGAAAACTCGGATTGGCATTGCGGCCCTTGCAGGATCAAGAAAAACGGGCTGTAGGTAGCGATACAGGACTGCTGATTGAAGAAGCAGTTGGTCCTGCGGCATTGGCGGGGTTAAAGCCGGGCGATCTGCTGCTGGCGGTGAACGGCACGCCGGTTCAAAGCCTAGAGCAGATGCGCTCGCTCGTGTCCCGATCCCCAAAATCCATCGCGCTGCTGATACAGCGCGATGGAATGCAGATGTTTGTGCCGGTACGTATTGGCTGAACATCCTTTCCTGAACCGCAGCACGGTCACGGCACATCTACCGGCGCGGGGCTGTGCTGCATTTACCCTGGAGAACCACCATGTTGCACCATTCAAACAAGCTTCTGATTTTCATAGGGCTGGCCACAGCGCTTTGTGTTGCCGCCTCTTCAAGTGCCGGAGCCAGTCTGCCGGACCCACAGCAATTCGGCCGCGGCAGCTTCATCACCGGTGGCATAGGGCTCGATGAATCGACCGCGATGAAACAGGCAATGAAGGATTGGCCCATCGCCATGCTGTTTGCTGAGAAGGACGGGCAACGTGCCGACTATGTTGCCGACGTGCGCGTGGCAGTGACCGATGCAAAGGGGATGCCGGTGATCGAAACGGTGACCCAAGGCCCCTTCTTACTGGCCAACGAGCCACCCGGCACCTACCGCGTGGCCGCCACGCTTGAAAACAAGACACTGCGACAGGTCGTGGAGGTAAAGAGCGGCAAGCCAGTCAGGCTGAGCTTTCTGTGGCCTGCGCACCAAGTGCCAATGCACTAGATTTCAGCAGCAAGGCGCTACACCAAAGCGCGAACCGGCATCGCCATTGTCCTGGCGGCACGCCAGCGTCATGTCGTTTTGCGTGTATGCACAGGCATGGCGTGCTGCTGCCCGACGTATTCTCGTATTTGCACGGCGTCCCGCAAACGAATGGTATTGGCGCCGGCATTCAGCAGTACCAGGGTGGCGTGCGTGCCGGCTTGCTGAATGCGCATAATGAGGCAGTGCCCGGCCTCATTGGTAAAGCCCGTCTTGGATAATTGCACATTCCAACCTCTTAAACCTACCAGCCGGTTGGTGTTACGGACGGTAAAGGCGTGGCCATTCATGCGTATTACTTCGGAGCGGTCCGTCGTGGTGTTCACAATTTGCGGATACTGGGCTGCGGCCATGGCCATCTTGGCCAGATCGGCGGCGCTGGAGGTGTTTTCGGGCGAGAGTCCCGTGGGCTCTTTGATGGTGGTGTTGTGCAAGCCCAGCGCCTTGATTTTGACTTGAACAGCTTGCAGGAACGCCGCGGTGCTGCCCGGATAAGTTCTGGCCAACGATGCTGCGGCTCGATTGTCCGAGGACATCAGCGCCAGTTCGAATATTTCCCTGCGCTTGAGCGTGGTGCCCACAGGCACATGTGATTTGCTGTGTTTCAGCACGTCTACATCCGAGGCTTGAATGGAGATTGCCTCGTTCATATCCGGTTTGCTGTCCAGCACCACCATGGCGGTCATCAGCTTTGTCAGTGAGGCAATAGGAACGACTGCGTCCGCACCCTTGGACAGCAGGATTTGGCCTGTGTCGTCGCTGACCACAATAGCGTGTTCGGAGTGCAAAGTTGTGGCCTGACAAACGCCAAGCGCCGACAGGAGGATAGCGCCAAGCGCTCTGAATAGCTTTGATTGCATCAGAAGATAGGAGGTTTTATGTGGTCTGAAGCGTGAAGTCCAACTGGTGTGCGAGATGAGGCTGCGCTGCGAGGCTTAGCTAGCGCTATTTTTTTAAGCTCAATAGCCACGCCAGCACATCCGACTTCTCTTCAGGTGTGCATTCCCGGCCTATGATGTCACTGCAATTTCTGCGAAACCATTTTTCTGTTTTGGCCGCATCCGTAAAGCGATCGGGATTTGCCGCGGGTGCCATCGGCTGAATCACTTTGCCGGTCTTAACGTGCTTGCCCAAAGCAGTCGGGTCCACGGTGTGGCAGCTGGAGCAAGACCATTCACGGCCATGTTTGTTGGTAAAAAATTCCAGACCACTGTTGATGTTGGGCTGTACCCCTGAAAGACTGACTAGGGTTTCAACTTGCTTTGCTGGCGTGGTGCTTCCAGCATGGACATGCGGGCTAAATAAAACCAAAAAACCTGCTGAAAAAAGTCCGATTGCCATCTTCATAAATTCTCCCGATAGGGGGCAGAGTCTATGTGGCGCCGAATTAAGTCAAACTTAATTTGCAGGGCTAGCTGTGGGCTGCATGGCGGTAGAAGCGACAAATAACGTCTTCATGTTTCTACTCCTGCTTTTTGCTGGTCTGGCGCATGTTGCGGCATGCGCCAAGCGCCGAAATTCACCCGCACTGACAGGCCACCAAGCGTGTCTGATGTCCCGATTTCTACTTTGGCACCGTGCAGATCGGCGATGACTTTGACGATGGACAGGCCCAAGCCGCTGCCTGAAGTTTGCGTGCCAGGAATGCGGTAGAAGCGGTCCATGATGCGCGCCAGATCGCCATCCGGAATGCCAGGTCCGCTGTCTTCAATTGCCAGAGTCACTGATCTGGCGGTGGACTGCACACTGAAATCAATCCTACTGCCCTTAGGCGAATATTTGATGGAGTTGTCCAGGATATTGCGCAACAAGATGCGCAGCGCTTCCTCCTGGCCCAGCACATAGCATTCGTCGGTTTGACTCAGTCCCATGTCGATATTTTTGTGACAGGCTAAAGGATAGACATCATTGAATGCGACCAAGCACAGTCGGTTAATTTCGACCGGCCTGGTATTCACGCGGGATTCTGGGTTGGCCTGCTGTCTCGCCAGCACCAACAGTTGCTCAACCAACCGGCTGGCGCGGTCTATCCCTGTACCGAGTCGCTGGGTCGCGATCTCCCGGTCCCGCTCGGTGCTGGAGCGCCGCAACTGCTCCACTTGCAGCTTCAGCGCCGCGAGCGGCGAGCGCAGTTCGTGCGCGGCATCCGCGACAAAGTTCTTTTGCGCCGCAAAGGCCTGGCGCATGCGGCGCAACAGGAGATTGATTTCTTCCACTAAGGGGCGGACTTCAGTGGGTAGGCCCTGCGTATCCACCTCATCGAGTGAATCTGCCTCGCGCGTAGCAATCTGCCGCTGCACGCGGTTTACCGGGGACAGCGAGGAGGTCACCACCCACCACATCAGAAAGAGTAGCAACAAGACCATCACCATGATGGGCAGCGTGGTCCGGAAGGCCAGATTACGCGCTAGGCTGCGCCGTGCAGATCGGTCTTGCGCGACCTGAATCAATTGGTTTCCGTGGGGCAGGGAGTAGAGTTTGTAGGTCTTACCGCGTGCATCAAACAGCGAAAATCCGGCGCCTTCCCGGTGCGGCAAGGTGGTGCTGGCGGAAGACTGAAAAAGAATCTTGCCGTTCGCTGCGGACACCTGAACGATGAACTCAAAGCTCTCGTCTTCATCCTGCCGAAAGCCGTTGCTGCCATACCCATCAAAATTTAGACCAGGGCGTAGGGATAGGGCCATTTGCTGCATCTGGTAGTCGAAAATTTCATTGGTTTCGTCCAGCGATGTCCGGTAGGCTATGAAGGACTGGATACAGGCGGTAACCAACACCGAAGCAAAGAGAAGCAGGAGCAACCTGGCTCGCAGTGAGTTCGTGACCTTGCGTGTCATACGCTCCCTTTGCCAATCATGTATCCCACGCCCCTGACGTTTTGTATCAGATCGGTACCTATTTTTTTGCGCAGGCTGTGGATGTGTACCTCCACCGCATTGCTGCTGATGCCGTCCTTCCAGCTGTAGAGACGTTCCTCCAATTGCTTGCGCGACAGCACAACTCCCGGGCGTACCAGCAGCAGTTCGAGAATGGCCCACTCGCGAGCGGATAGCTGTACCGATTGGCCCTCCACCTTGACCTCGCGGGTGGCTGGGTCGATGCTGACGCCCGCGCTTTCATAGACCGGCTCGGCGCGTCCGACCGAACGCCGCACCAGCGAACGGATCCGGGCCAGCAGCTCACCAAGATCGTAGGGTTTCACGACGTAGTCATCGGCACCGGTGTCCAGTCCCTCGATGCGCTGGGCCACTGCGTCGCGAGCTGTAGCCACCAGCACCGGTGTGCGGTCCTTGCGGTCGCGCAGTGTCTTGAGCACCGTCAGCCCCTCGCAGAGGGGCAGGCCCAGGTCGAGCAGGATGAGGTCGTAGGTCTCGCTCTCAAGCACCGACAGGGCAATTTCGCCATTCTTGACCCAGTCCACCGCATAGCCCTCGTCGCGTAGCAGATCAAGCACCGATTCCCCAATCATCAAATCGTCCTCTACCAGAAGTAAACGCATGATCTTTGCCTTGAGGCTACTTGTCAGTTTGGGAGTCCATGACTTCAATCACTTTGGCAGTGATGTCCGTCGCGGGGTTGGCATACACAACGTCTTGGAACACCATCTCAATGTGAGCACCTTCCGCGACCATTTTTACGGCTTGGGTTGCGATGCTGAACACATGCTGGATGTCGTCGCGCTTTCTGGCATCGCGGTCTTCCGCAAATAGTTGTTGTTTGCGTTTGAGTTCCTTGCGCAACTCTTCGATCACTCCCTGCCTTGCGCTGAGCTGGGACGGTGTAAGGCCAGCTGCGACTTTATCCAAATCCACTGACTTGTCGTTTATCGTCTTTGCGAGGCCCTGCAATTCCCGTTCCTTGGGAAGGAAGTCCAGCTGAAACTTGGCCAGGGCGCTTTTGGCAATTAGGGAGTCGCTGAGTATCTTGCGCGCGTTAATGGTTGCGATGGGCAAATTCGGAGTGGCAGCTGCGGACAGAGAACTCGCAAACAGCAGGCAGGAGATTGAAATAAACCGGTGAATATTGTTTCTCATGAGGTCTCCAGGCAACGATGCGGTGTGATTTGATACTTTGGCAGCAACGGTGCCATGAAGGGCGGCGGAAAGAGCCGTGACGCCAATGTAATCACTCTGGACGGTCAAGTTCAACGGCTAAGCTTAAGAACGACTTAAGCTTTTCGATAGTCTCTGTACAAGTTGTGAATGGGCTGAAAAAGTGGGCAAAATTGCTTTCGAACTGCCATGCTTTCAAAGAGAAAATTGGGTTCTGGCAGTCATAACATTACCGGAGTTTGAATGAAGAACGTTAACCGCCTGGCACTCGTGGGCTCAATTGCAACTGCACTGCTTTTGGGTGCGTGTAGCAGCACCCCGGTTGCGCCTGTGAATGTGGCTGCGGCACCCGCGCCGATCGCAAAGGCTGTCGATGCGCAAGTGCTGCCGCCCAAGCTGGCCACGCCAGCGCCGGTCAGCAAGTCCGAGCTGGCTGCCTATCTGGACCCAGCCAACCCATTAAGCCGCGACAAAAGTGTTTACTTCGATTTTGACCAGTATTCCGTCAAGCCCGAAGGGCAGCGTGTGCTGGAATTACATGGCAAATACTTGGCAGACCACGCTGCCGTGAAGATCAAAGTCGAAGGCAATGCAGACGAGCAGGGTGGCACGGAGTACAACTTGGCACTTGGACAGAAGCGTGCCGATGCAGTGGTCAAGGTGCTCAAGGTTTTCGGTGTGAAAGATGCGCAGATGGAAGCAGTGAGCTTTGGTAAGGAAAAGCCCAAGGCCTTGGGCCATGACGAACAGTCACGTGCCCAAAACCGCCGTGTTGATTTGGACTATCCAGGCAAGTGAACTGAATCCGATACGCGTTGCATTGGGGGTGTTAATTGGGATTCAGTTACGCCTGACCTAAGAGCGCATATTTGTTCAGGCATTTTTGCCGCATGCGCCACATTTTTCATCGCTTTCACCTGAACTGGACCAGGCTAGCCTGGCTATCCATGCTGTTGTGGTCGGTGCTCGCCGGCCTAATTGGTGCCTTTGCCACCGAGATCTTTCGCCTGTCGCTGTACTGGGGTGATAGAGCCCTGCTTGGCCAGGGCGGTAGCCTGGTGGCACTGGCGCGCAGCCTGCACCCGGGACTTCGATTACTGGTGCCGGCCATCGGTGGCCTGGTCGCCGGCCTGTTGTTGCTGTGGGTTGGCCGCTTCAAGGCGGAAAGCAGCAAGTCCGACTACATGGAGGCCAGCACCATGGGCGACGGCCGCATACCGGTGCGGCAGACTCTGGCCCGCAGCCTTTCTTCTGTGGTCAGCATTGTCAGTGGTGGCTCCATCGGGCGCGAGGGCGCCATGGTGCAGCTGGCCGCCCTGTGCGCATCGGTGCTGGGCCAGCGGCTGCGTATGCCGGTGGACCGCTTGCGCCTTCTGGTTGCTTGCGGCGCGGCTGCCGGCCTGACGGCGGCCTATAACGCGCCCTTTGCCAGTACCTTTTTTGTAGCCGAAATTGTGCTGGGTTCCATCGCACTGGACAGCTTGGGCCCCATCATGGTGGCCGCCGTGGTGGCGAACAGCACCATGCGTGCCTTCCCAGGCTACCAGCCACCCTATGTGATCCCTGGTTTTCCGGCCATTCAGGGTCTGGAACTGCTGCTGTTTGCCCTGCTCGGTGTTGTGGCCGGCTTGGCATCGGCGCTGTTCCTGCGCGGATTGGAGCGAAGCCGCAAGCTGTTTTCTTCTTTGCCCCTTGGCTTACCTCTGCGCCTCGGGCTGGGCGGACTGGTCGTCGGTCTTGTTTCGTGGTTTTGGCCGGAGGTTTGGGGCAACGGTTACAGCGTGGTGAACGAGGCATTGCATTCGCAGTGGAGTTGGTCGCTGCTGTTGCTCTTGCTGGCCAGCAAGTTACTGGCGACCTTCGCCACCGTGGGCTCCGGTGCGGTAGGCGGCGTATTTACACCAGCCCTGTTTTTCGGCTGCATGTTGGGCGAGGTCTTTGGCCAGGGCGTCCAGGAGATGTGGCCGCAGATGGCATCTGCGCCTTTCGCCTACGGCATTGTCGGCATGGGCGCCTTCCTGGCCGGCTCCACGCAGGCGCCCTTGATGGCTATCCTGATGCTGTTTGAAATGACGTTGAGCTATCAGGTGATGCTGCCCTTGATGGTGGGCTGCGTGATGGCCTATTTTGTTGCGCGTGCCGCCAACGCCGGTTCCATGTATGACATTACGCTGCGTCGGCTGGCGCAGAGCGACGAGCGCCAACGCCTGCGTCGCCAACTGGTTCAGGATCTCATTGAACCCGCAATCACCGTCGTTGCGCTGGACGACAACCTTGCCAGCATGGCCAGTCTGTTTGCCGCGCACCCGGTCAAGTACCTGTATGTAGTCGATGTCGACGGCCTGTACCAGGGCGTGGTGCCATTGCGCGCGCTCAGCGCCGCTGTGGCAGAGCAGGGTTTGCAGCGCCACAAGGCAGCTGATTTTCTGAGCCAGGAAATTCAGCCACTGACCAACGATATGGGGCTGGACGCCGCCTTCAGGCGTTTTATGGAACATCAAGGCGAGCGCTTGCCAGTTGTTCAGTCTGTGGCCCAGCCTTATCTCTTGGGGGTGGTGAAAAAGAGTGCTTTGCTACAGACCTACGCGCGCCTGAGTGTGTGAGTGGCACCGGCCGCCATTTGAATGCGCAGTGCCTAGCCATGTGCAGCGGTTGGTTTTCTCAGGCCGCGCAACTGTGGCTGCCGTCGGTGTTGACCAGGTGCGTGGCCATTTGGTCGAAGGTGTGGATGAGTTGGTCCCGTAAGTCGATATCGGCTACCTGCTCGGTCAGGGTCTGGGTCATGCACAGCATCCATTCATCGCGCATCACCTGGCTTACCGCATAGGGCGCATGGCGCATGCGCAGGCGCGGGTGGCCCTTCTTCTCGGTATAGAGTGCCGGACCGCCGAACCAGCCGGATAGGTATTCGAAAAAGACCGATTCGGTGCCGGACAGATTCTCCGGGTGCATTTGGCGCACCGCATAGGTCTCTGGCAGCTCGTCCATCAGCTCGTAAAAACGATGCACTAAGGCGCGAATGGCGGCTTCGCCGCCGAGCTGCTCGTAAGGGGAGACGAGAACATTTTGGGTCATACGCGAATTCCTTTTTTTAGATGTCTCAGGCAAGCCAGCGAATGCAGGCTGCCAGCAGCAGACCTGTAAAGCAGGACCCACCGGAAAACAGCAGCCGCCAGCCCAGGGCGCGCGGTACAAAGCCGACACCGCGCACCAGGCCGGCACTCATTGCCCACAGCATGGCCAGCAGAAAGCTGTGGT
>Ga0316218_1004673_pt1 | contig 10253 bp, 10 predicted proteins | sample TBH18003metaG_FD_203634 | JGI IMG/M metagenome (GOLD analysis project Ga0316218, IMG submission 203634) | Freshwater microbial communities from Trout Bog Lake, Wisconsin, USA - TBH18003 | ecosystem: Environmental > Aquatic > Freshwater > Lake > Hypolimnion/Profundal zone | place: USA: Wisconsin... | reverse complement strand
TGCTTTTTTGGCACCAGTTTTCAAATCATCAGAAATAGATGGCAATACTTTTTGAGAACCTTTTTTATAACTGCTCACAAATTCTGCATAGCTAAGATTGTCCGGTAAATAATTTTTCAATCCGGTAAACAATGCTCTTTGAACAATTGAATCTGTATTGTTATTGGTTTCATTGATTTTAAATGCTGTGGTAATATTTAGTTGAGATGCATTATCAACCGTCTTCACGATTGGCGCTTCTCCGTCAAATACTTTTTTCAAATCGTCAGCAACAGCTTCCTGACTAACCGGCTTTTCAAATTTTATAGTGAAACTACGGCCACCTTTAAATTCAACACCTTCGTTAAATCCGTTAAAGAAAGAACCAATCCCTAAAAATAATACTACCACAGAAATGCCATAAGCTACTTTTCTGTATTCAATGAATTTAAAAGAAGCATGCTTGAAAATCCTTTTAGAAATACCGGTAAAGTAAACAAAATGTCTTTGTTTATTGGTATAGAAATCTGTAATCAATCTGGATACTAAAATTCCGCAGAATAAGGAAAGTACAATACCAATCATTTGCGTTGTAGCAAATCCTAAAACCGGGCCTAATCCAAAATAAAATAAAATAGATGCAGTTAAGAATGTTGTAACGTGGGCATCCAATACAGGTGCTAAAGAACGCTTATATCCATCATTTACAGCTGCCTGATAACCTTTGCCTTTTGTTAATTCTTCTTTGATACGTTCAAATATGATAACGTTTGTATCAACTGCCATACCAATCGTCAATACCAAACCTGCAATACCTGCAGCCGTTAAGGTAAAGTTCAATGAACTTAAAATGCCAACCGTAAACAGTAAATTTAATATCAATGCAATATTGGCAACCCATCCTGCAGTATTATAGTAAACCAACATTAAAATAAATATCACCAGGAAAGAAATTCCGAAAGCCAATGAACCACCTTTAATCGCTTTAGCACCTAAAGTTGGCCCTACAACCTGTTCCTGAACAATCTTTGCAGGTGCAGTTAACTTACCGCTTTTTAAAATTTCAGCAAGATCCTGTGCTTCTTTCGGTGTATAATTTCCGGCAATTTGAGAATTGCCTGTTGTAATCGCATCATTTACATTTGGCGCAGAATAAACCACTTTATCCATCACAATGGCTATCGGTCTGTCAATATTCTTTGTAGTCATCTTCGCCCAGATCTTTGTTCCGGGATTATCCATTTGCATGTTTACCACAACACGACCTCGTTCATCATAATCTTGTTTTGCATTCTCTACATGTTCTCCGTCTAATTCTGCCTGACCATTATCCAATGTTTTCACTGCATAGATCATTAAAACATTTTTTGCTTTAGGATCATCTATATCAGCTTTGCCATACATGAATACTAAGTTGGAAGGGAATTTATTTTTTACGGCCTCTATCTTCAAATAATTATTGATTACAGCAGTATCTTTTTCTAGCACATAACCCAATGAGCCGGGGAATATTTGTTTACCACTTTTGCTTTGATATGGTTTAGAGAATTGAATAATTCTTAATAAAGGTGCTTCATTCGATTTGCTTTTGGCTGTATCTGTTTTAGCTGTTGTTTTATTTGAAGAATCATTATTGATGGAGGAAATAGTTGCCGTTTTAGTAGTATCTGTTTTAGCTTTAGTTTCTTTTTGTTTTGGAGCTACAACTTTCTTTGTGGTATCAATTGCTGAGGTTCCGTTTAAATAATCTTGCAATGCTTTATCTGCAGCAACTAATTGTTGTTGAATTTGATCAACTGTATATACTTCAAAAAATTGCAGATTGGCACTTGCCTGTAAATAATTACGAACTCTTTCATGATCTTTTACACCGGCTAACTCAACATTGATGATACCTTTTGCAGGATCAGGATTGATATTGGGAGAGGCAACGCCAAATTGATCTATACGTGTTCTGGTAACACGCAATGTATTATTAAATGCTTCAGTTGCTTGTTCCCTTAAATAGGTAATGACTTCATCATCAGAAGAATTGTACTTGATTTTTGCATTGCTTCTTGCTGCAAAAAATGGAGCCAAGGGTGTTGAAGGATTTGACTTCTTAAATTCATCAGTAAATAATGTAATCAAATCGTTTCCGCTATTAGCTTTTTGCGCAGTAGCAGCATTCAAGGCTTTATTGAAAGCAGGATCTTTTGAATAATTGGCAAGAGAAGACAATAAATCCGTTAGGCCAACTTCCATTGTTACACTCATGCCGCCTTGTAAATCTAAGCCCAACATTAATTCCTTGTCTTTTGCACTGCGGTAGGTGGTAAGATTAAAAAGACCAATTTTACTGTCTTTGGTACTATCCAATAATCTTCTTAAAACACTATCCTTAACAGATTTCAATGTATCAGAATACAATGCTTTTGCTTCAGGATTGGATGGATACTTTGCATCAGCTGTTGCATAATGAGAAGAAAGCCATTTTTCGGCTTTTGCTTCCATAGCACTTTCATGGCTTTTTACAAACCATGTAAATGATAATTGATACAAACAAATTACAATTAACGCACCGGCAAAAACTTGCACTAAACCTTTCAGTTGCATACTAATAAGGGTTTATAAAATTTTTAGAGTGGGCAAAGATAGGGGAATGACAATGATATTTTGACAGAAAATAACACGAAATATCTTCTCTGTTTTATTTGGCAACAATTAGGGGTTTGTTTGTGGATTTTCTTCGGGGAGGTTCTCTTTTTTCAATTTTTCCATTTTTTTCTTTTTTGCCAATAGTTCTAAATATTGCTGATCCTTCATTTCCCATAAATAATTTCTATAGAAAAAAGCCATAAAAATGGCAATAATAAAAATGATGCTAATAAAAAGAAACGGGTTCAGTTTACTATTGGCTTCCATATCAGCACGCTCGTACCAACCAATGCTGATGGTTAAAACAATACCAATTCCGATAATCAATCCTTTTGAAAGTCCTTTTGCAAATTGCCAAAAACTTTTTTTTTGCTTTTCTCTGTTCTCAGCCCAAAAGGAAATAAACGCTTCTTCTTTTTCTGTAAGCATTGTGCAAAAATAGTTGGTATCAATAATATATAAATTTTATAGTAGTTCTATTTCTTTTATTTTTGTTTCATTCTATCTTTTTTAAAACCTTTGAAAAAATCTAATTAAATGCAACTACTTAAAAAAAGAGGGTTACTGATTTTTTGGATATTTCTTTTGCTTGATTGTTTTTTTATTTATACCAAAGATGAATCTCACAGGATATTTACTAAACCTTTATTAATACCGATTCTTTGTTTTTATATTTTTTTAAATGCAAGAAAGAATCATTATCATAATACTAAAACACTTGTTTTTTTAGCATTGGTTTTTGCATGGTTGGGCGATATTCTGTTAATGCAATCAACAAGAATTTTCTTTTTATTGGGTATGCTGGCTTTTGCTTTAACGCATATATTCTTAAGTATAACCTATTACAGAATTCATAAATTAAAATTGGCTAAATGTCAGGAAGCTTTTCTTGCAACCATTGTTGTATCTTTTATATGTGTTGCAGTGTACCAATTCGTCAAATCTGAATTAGGTAGCCTTAAAATACCGGTAATTGCATATATGGTTGTGATTAGTGTAATGGCCATCCTTTCTGCAAATCTTTTAGGAAGCGGGCTTAGAAAAACAAGTGCCATTAATTACTTTATTCCCGGCGCTGCATTGTTTATTTTTTCTGATGCGGTTTTAATATCTCAAATGTTTGTTTTTAATGAGATTGATTTTTTACCCGTAATTGTAATGTTGAGTTACGGCTATGCGATTAGTTTGATAGGAGAAGGTTTTTCTAAATTATTAAAAGGTTAATGCTGTATAATATTTATAAAAAAAGGCTTTACAATTTGTAAAGCCTTTTTTTATAAGATGATGTAAGGATGATTAAATAAATCAGTATCATTATTCTTTTTCGATTTGAATAATTGCTTTATTGAAAAAAATATTGCTTTTATTTTTCTTTTCATAAAAAACTCATTTATCCTGTATAAAAAAATCCCGAATCAAATTTGAAACGGGATTTTTATTTGAAAATTCAATCATCGAATTAGTATCCCATTCCACCCATATCAGGTGCAGGAGCGTGGCTATGAGCCGCTTCCGGCTTAGGTTTGTCGGCAACCACTGCTTCAGTGGTCAATAACATTCCGGCAATAGAAGCTGCATTTTCTAAAGCAACACGACTAACTTTTGTAGGATCAATTACACCTGCTTTGAATAAGTTTTCATAAATCTCTGTACGTGCATTGAAACCAAAATCTCCTTTTCCTTCTTTAATTTTTTGTACAACAATTGAACCATCAATTCCTGCATTAGAAGTTAATGTACGAATAGGTTCTTCTAAAGCTCTGCGCACAATGGCCATACCTGTTTGTTCATCTGCAATTTGTCCTTTTACTTTTGGTTCAAGACTTTCGATGGCACGTATATAAGCCACACCACCACCCGGAACAATGCCTTCCTCAACAGCTGCACGAGTTGCATGTAATGCATCGTCAACTCTGTCTTTCTTTTCTTTCATTTCCATTTCTGTAGCAGCACCGATATATAATACGGCAACACCACCGGCTAGTTTAGCCAAACGTTCTTGTAATTTTTCTTTATCGTAATCAGATGTTGTATTTTCAACTTGTGCTTTAATTTGATTAACACGAGCAGTGATATCTGTTTTCTTTCCTTTGCCACCAACAATTGTTGTGTTGTCTTTGTCAATCGTTACAGAAGCAGCTTGACCTAAATAAGTCAAATCAGCATTTTCTAATTTAAATCCTTGTTCTTCACTTACTACTGTTCCTGCAGTTAAGATTGCAATATCAGTCAACATTTCTTTTCTTCTATCACCAAAGCCCGGAGCTTTTACTGCAGCCACCTTAATAGTACCGCGTAATTTATTTACCACTAATGTTGCCAATGCTTCACCTTCTAAATCTTCAGCAATGATTAATAACGGACGACCGCTTTGTGCAACTTTCTCCAGAATATGAAGAATGTCTTTCATTGCAGAGATCTTTTTGTCATAGATCAAAATATAAGGATTTTGTAATTCAGCTTCCATTTTTTCACTGTTGGTAACGAAGTATGGAGAGATGTATCCGCGGTCGAACTGCATACCTTCTACAACATCAACATATGTATCAGTACCCTTTGCTTCTTCAACAGTAATTACTCCTTCTTTTCCAACTTTCAAGAAAGCTTCAGCAATTAATTTTCCGATAGTTTCATCGTTATTTGCAGAGATTGAAGCTACTTGTTGAATTTTTTTGCTGTCATTACCAACAGTTTGTGACTGTGATTTTAAATTTTCAACCACAATACTTACTGCTTTATCAATTCCACGTTTTAAATCCATTGGATTTGCACCGGCAGCAACCATTTTCAAGCCCTCGCTAATGATGCTTTGCGCTAAAACAGTAGCAGTAGTAGTTCCATCACCTGCAATATCTGCAGTTTTAGAAGCTACTTCTTTAACCATTTGTGCACCCATATTTTCAATAGGATCTTCTAATTCAATTTCTTTAGCAACAGTTACACCATCTTTGGTTACTTGAGGTGCACCGAATTTTTTTTCAATTACTACATTACGGCCTTTGGGTCCTAATGTAACTTTAACTGCGTTGGCTAAAGTATCAACGCCTTTTTTCATTTTATTTCTTGCTTCGATATCGAAGAAAATTTGTTTTGCCATAAAACTTAATTTGATAATTTGATGATTTGATAATTCGATAATGAATACACTATAGAATTTTTATTGATTGTTAAAATATGAATGTGAAAAAAAATCACATTTTCATATTATCACATCGGCTAATTAAACAATTGCCAGGATATCAGATTCTCTCATAATTAAAAGGTCTTGCCCTTCAATCTGAATTTCAGTTCCGGCATATTTACCATATAAAACGGTATCGCCAACTTTTACTGTTACCGGCTCATCTTTTTTACCATTGCCTGCTGCAACAACTGTTCCGCGTTGTGGTTTCTCTTTTGCGGTATCCGGGATGATAATGCCACCTGCAGTTTTTTCTTCGGCGGCGGCTGGTTTTACAATCACTCTGTCGTGAAGTGGAGTAACATTCAGCTTTTTAGTAGCCATACGTTATAGTTTTTAATTATTAAAGATATTTGTTTCAATACTTATGTCTATTATCGTGCCGACGGGCAGTATCAAGTCAAATTTTCAGAATTCTCTGAATTTGTTCTTCTTTAATGACAAGCTTGTCAGAAACGGCGGCAAAGATGCAATAAGTTTTTCAAATGACTGGTGTCAAACTTTCATAAATAAATTAATCCTTTTAAAACCTGAGTGACGCTTCTTTCGTAAGTGATTTCAAATAATTTTTTATGAAACCTAAAATGAAGCGCTATAAAAAAGGGTTGCTTATCTCAAGCTGTGTATTTTTTGGGTTGGCTTTAATACTGTGTATTCACATATATATAGTAACGAAGCCAAAAGTTGATGCGAACACTTTAGCAATGGCAAGAATTGATTTTAAACAATCGATAGACCAGCAAGACGCTGAAAAAATAACTGCATGGTTGTATCATCAAAACGGAGTAGACCATGTGTTTTGTAATAAAGATTCCAGGATTGCAGTATTCACGTATTATCCATTTAAAACAAATGCTTCAGCCATAACTGATAAGCTTAGTAAGGGTCTTAATTATAAAGCCGAAAGAATTATTCCTACAAGAGAGGAATTGCAAAATGGCTGTCCTGCCATGGCTCATTCTTATTCAGCGAAAATCTATAGTCTTATTAAAAACATTTTTTAATTAATAAATAAAAATTCAATATGAAAAAAACAATCCTCTTTGCAATTGCCGTTACATGCAGTGTAGCATTCTTCAATGCTTGTACTAAATCAAGTTCTTCTCCAACAGCATCAACTGCATCATTAACCTTGTATGATTCCCTCGGCGGAACAACCATGGTAGCAGATCCCGCTCATTCCGGTTCTATGATTGAGAAAGGAAGATTGACCATTCGATCAGTGGTCGACAGTACCATTTTTGTCATAGCGGCGGATACCAGTATCAATGATGCTTTTAAAGTTTTGTTGACAGAAGTTGGACAAGGGAACTTAAGCGGCTTTCAAGCTTTAAGTACCAATTTAACTGATTTTATTTGTGTTGGAACAGGTGCCAAAGATTTTACGTATGGTGGAAAATCAATGACCGATGCACACAATCCTGCAACCAATCCAAGAATGACCGGCAAAGCTGATAACGGTGATTTTAATTCTTTTGAAGCAGACTTAACTAAAGGGGCTGCAAAGAATGGTGTGCCTTCTACAGCACCGGTATTTGTAAGTCTGGCAAAGATTGTAGAATCTTTAAGAGGTCAGGTTGTTCAAATGTAATTTTCATTTTTTTAAATTTTAACCCATCTTTTACCGGATGGGTTTCTTTTTTTTGAAGCAGAACGATTTAATAATACCTTCGCTGCCGCAAATCAAAAGTTCTTTGTTCAATGATCAGTAGAAGAAATATAAGAGTAAAGGTGATGCAGTTGTTATATATAATAGATACTGCGAACGATAATCATTTTTTTAAAGACCCCATACGTGAATTACAAAAACAATTAGATAAGAGCAGAGAATTATTCGTTTATCTTATTTATTTTATTACAGAAGTTGCCCGCTTTGCTGAAACTGATGCCAAAAACAGGGCTGCCAAAAATTTAATTACCACTGCTGATTTAAATGTGAATATTAAAATAGCCGGTAATGAAATTTTATGGCAAATATTAGCATCAGACTCTTTTAAAAAAGCATCGGAAATTTATAAGCCTGATTTGAAAACTGATAAGGAATTAATCAGAAAAATTTATCTGCAATTGGTTGAATCAGAGTTATATCAATCATATGTTACAGAACAATCAAGGGATAAAAAGAAAGAAAAAGAAATTCTTCAGTTCATCTTTACGAATCTCTTATTACCCAATGAAAATTTTGAATCGCATGTAACTGAATTATTTAATAATTGGGATGATGATGCAGAAATGATGGAGCAATTAGTATATAGTTATTTGCAAAAACCTTCGGCCTATAACATTGATGAAATGGTAACCAAAGAAAAGTGGGAATTTGCTAAGAATTTGTTGGTTACGATGCAGGAAAAAAAAGAATATGCATTGGAATTAATTAAACCCAAACTAAAGAATTGGGATTCTGAACGTATTGCAGTGATAGATATGATCATCATGCAAATGGGTGTTTGTGAATTGTTGTATTTCGAAACCATCCCGCCAAAAGTTACCATTAACGAATATATTGACATTGCCAAAGATTACAGCACACCGCAAAGCGGGCAATTTGTGAATGGAATATTAGACAGTATTCATAAAGAATTATCGGCAGCAGGGAAAATTCAAAAAATAGTTTATAAACAAAAGGCTTAGTAGATTTGCACCATCAATTTAAAAACATGAAACAGTTTGTGCTGGCATTTTTAGCCATTATTATTATCGCTTCCTGTCAAAATGAAAACGATGTTAATCCTCTTGCACAAAAAGCAGCAGCCGATAGTGCTAACTATACCACTATTAAGTGGCAGGATTCAATTGTTAATTTTGGCACTATTAAAAAAGGTGACACCATCAGAATTACATTTCATTGTAAGAATACCGGAACCAAACCTTTAATTATTACCAATGCTAAGCCGGGCTGCAGTTGTACTGTTGCGGATTATTCAAAAGAAGCAATACCCCCTGGCGGCGAAGGTTTCGTAATTGGTTCATTCAATAGCCAACACGTTAATCAATCTCATGTTCGTAAAACGATTATTGTAAATACCAATACATTAAACGGTACCGAACATTTTTTGTACTTCGAAGGGGATATTTCAGGTGTTGAATCTAATGATAAGATTGCACAACCTAATCCGATCAAAGTAAAAACGCAATAATTCATTAATCATAAAAACAAAAGCAATGTTGAATTCAATTTTATTTATTATGGGTAATCCGCAACAAGGCGGTGGTTCAGTACAATTATTTTTAATGGGCGGAATTATTTTAGTGTTCTGGTTATTCATGATTCGCCCGCAGGCAAAAAAAGCAAAAGAGCAAAAAAAGTTTATTGATAATTTACAGAAAGGGGATAAGATTGTTACCATTGCTGGTATTCATGCCAACGTAAACAAAGTAAATGAAGATGGTACTTTGCAAATTGAAGTGAACCCTGGTAGCTATTTGAAAATTGAAAAGAGCGCCATCAGTATGGAATGGACAGCTAACATTAATAAAGCACAATCTGTAACCGTTACTAAATAAATCATTCAATTCTTAAAACTAAATCCGAAATTCGAATTTGAGTTTCGGATTTTTTATTTTTATGAAAACTTGTTTATGTTAAAGATTGGCATTACCGGTGGAATAGGAAGTGGCAAATCTGTTGTTTCAAAAATTTTTGAAACGCTGTGCATCCCTGTTTTTGATGCGGATAGTGCTGCCAAAAAAGCCATGAATGAAAATGAAGCAGTAAAGAAATCATTACAGGAACAATTCGGACCGGATATTTATACAAACGGAATATTGAACAGAAAATACTTAGCCAATATTGTTTTTAATAATAAAGGTCAATTAGAAAAATTAAATACAATAGTACATCCTGCTGCGATTGAAATGGGATTGCAATGGGCTGCCAAGCAAACGGCACCCTACCTTATTAAAGAAGCGGCTTTATTATTTGAAGCAGGTTCTGCTTTAAATCTGGATTATGTAATTGGTATTGCAGCACCGCAACATTTACGCATTCAGCGTGCAATGCAAAGAGATGATATTTCGAGAGAAGAAGTATTGGCAAGAATGGATAAACAGATCGATGAAAATATAAAAATGCGTTTATGCGATTTTATTATTGTAAATGATGAACAGCAATTGGTTATTCCTCAGGTATTGTCATTACATGAACAATTTATACATGAAGCAAAAAGCAGATCATGATAGCACAAACACCTAAGCCTCCTTATTATGCGGTTATTTTTACCTCAATTAAATCTAATAAAGATGCAGCTTATGAAATCATGACTCATCGAATGGAAGGATTGGCAAAACAGCAGGAAGGTTATTTAGGACATGAGTCTGCCAGAAATGAAATAGGTATTACTATTAGTTATTGGAATAGTTTGGAAGCGATCAAACATTGGAAACAAAATACAGAACATCTGTTGGCGCAACAATACGGCAGAGAGAAATGGTATGTGCATTATAAAGTAAGAATTTG
>Ga0316218_1004664_pt1 | contig 10273 bp, 10 predicted proteins | sample TBH18003metaG_FD_203634 | JGI IMG/M metagenome (GOLD analysis project Ga0316218, IMG submission 203634) | Freshwater microbial communities from Trout Bog Lake, Wisconsin, USA - TBH18003 | ecosystem: Environmental > Aquatic > Freshwater > Lake > Hypolimnion/Profundal zone | place: USA: Wisconsin... | reverse complement strand
AGCCATCTGCGGTGTGTTGGCCCAACGCTGGGCGGCGCGGGCCCCGCTGCCAACGTAAAAGGCCACAAGCCGTCACTGACCACCGTGCGGTTCACCGGCATTGAGGGCGCTTCGGCGCCCTTTTTGCTGGGCGCGTGAAGCGTTTAGTCAGCCCATGCGACGCTCACCCGGGGTACATTGAACGCAAATGGGAGAGAAGACATATCACCTAACCATTGGCAACAAACGTCGCTCAAAAATCACTCTCCAAAATCGCAGCAATATCCTGCTGCTGCCCAAGCAAGCGCACAAAGTCAAGGTGGGTTGGATGTTCGATGTACAGCCACACCAAAGGGAACCCGGTCAATCTCCAGGTGCGAAGACTTTCGATTTCCAATTCCTTGCCAAGTGTCGGAGACCCAAGCCCTGGATTTTGCTCAAGAAACCGAATGGAGCTCTCAGCAGCAACGCGAAGTTGCAGCCCGACCTTTTCCGACACTTCGCGCCGGTAATACGCCAATTGGTGGCGCAGGTCGTACCTAGCTTTCTCCCGAAGCAGTGCCGTCTTCAAGCCCGGACCTCACCGCGGGCTACCGACTCCATGTCCGACCAGTCCGATGCGGTCATGGGTGTCGCAGAACCGGATGCAAGTCCTTCCGCCACAAGTTCCCGAAGCCGAAGCTTGGCCTGCTCGCGCTGATCAATCCGCACCAAGTCCCGGATGTACTCGGACCTATTGCCGTAGCCACCAGTGGCCACCCTGTTGTCGATGTACTCGACGATGGCTTCGGGAATGGCAAATGAAATTGTGTTGGCCATGGTCTTGGATTCCTACTGTTACCTGCAGGTAATAATGGCAAAAAAGACAACAGTTGTCAATTCTCGCATTTCGGGACACAACAATTGACCTCGTCTTTAGCATCGAGCGTGTGCAAAAATCTTTCGCACCGTACGGCATTTTCAATCGGGCCGCAGCCAGGCAGTCCGTCTTCCCAGTCAGCCTCTACGGGACGGTAGTCAGATCCTCAGGCTTACATGGTGAGCCCGTGGCCCTATATTCCATCCCCATCTTCTGTGCGCCACTCTGTGGATAACTGCACTGAAAGAAGGGTAAACCCGCATGCCTATTGGGCTGCCAGGCGATGCCTAAAAAGGATGCAGATCGTTTTCCAGCATGTGCTAGGGAGTTGCTGCGTCGGTTGACTTGTCAACGCATATGAAAAAACCCCTGCAAATCAAAGACTTACAAGGGTTTTTCAATTTTGGCGGAAACGGAGGGATTCGAACCCTCGATGAGGCTCTACACCCCATACTCCCTTAGCAGGGGAGCCTTAGCACCATATAAATCAATGACTTAGGTCAGAAAAGCCACGGGAAAAAAGGAAAAACCACTAAAAAACCACTGCGCATTAAGGCTAGGATACACGATGATAAATAAAGAGTTGCCGCCTGGAATCCGCCTTCACATTTTGAAGGACGGAACATTGAACTATGAAGCCCGGGTCAACCGAAAAGGAAGGACAGCCTCGGGGCGATTCGCGACCATTAAGGAGGCAGTCAGCTGGAAGTCCGGTGCAGACTCGCTGAGTGAGCGCGGCATCGACCCGCGAACACTAAGGCCCAAGAAGCGCCCCGCTCCGCCGAAAAAGGTAGACCAGCTGGATAGAGATCGCGCGTCGGTTGTAAACGCGGACATGACTGTTGAGCAGGCTATCAGTGGCTATCTCGCGCATCGAAAAGCCTCGCACAATCCGCTCAAAGCCAACCAAGTTTCGGAGTTCGAGCGGGTGCGAGAAGACATCGGCATGCTGAATGTCGCCAATCTTGTGAACAAAAACCTCGCCATTTACATTTCTCACCTACTGACCCAGGTGCGCAAGCGAGATGACCCGGCAAGGCAAAAACTTCGTGAAATCGCACCTGTAAAACCTAACGCGAGTGCAAAAGAGCTTGCCAACCGAAGATACAAAGCCCGGGTCAAAGCTGCTAAACCAGCCCGAACTCCAAAAACATTAGCGCCGGCGACCGTCAGAAAGTACATGTTGGCAGCACAAACTGCATTGAATTGGCAAGCGAAGAATAACGGCGTAAGTCTCAACAAGTTCTTGTTTGATTTTGATCCCAAGGTAATGCCAGCAGGGTGGTCCGGTCGTCGTGACCGTCGTCTCATGGCTGGCGAAGAGGAGAGACTCTACGCTGCTGGTATCGAGCGCGGTGAATATACGTACAACTCTGCTGACTGGCGGGCATTGATTGGATTTGATTTGGAGACGGCACTTCGACAGCAAGAAATCGCATTGGCAACTTGGGACGACATCAAATCTAACGGTTTCAAGCTCTTCATCCCGGCAGAGAATACGAAGACGAAAAAAGCTAGGACTGCACTTTTGAGCAAGCGCGCACGCGAAATCATCGAAATCCAACGGGCATCTAGCCCCAAAGACGGCAAGAGAATTTTTCATCAATTTCCCAATGCCGGTGCAATTTGCGATGCCTATGCCTTGTTGACTGAGCGCGCTGGCATAGACAACCTGACCTTTCATGACCTCAGGCATGAGGCAACAAGCCGACTCTGCGAGTCAGGAAAAATGAGTCAGATGGAAATAATGGAGATGGCCGGCCACGATACGATGGAAACATTCCGAGGGTACGTGAAGCTTTTGGCACACGAAAACGACAGGCGTCTCGACTGAGACTGCATCACTCAACCTAGCGCCCAATCCGCCATGTTGGGCAAACGCTCTGCTCGCCTGCTATCTACCAGCGAGTAGCGAATGAAGCCCCTTCACTGGGGCTTTTTTGCGCCTAGCGTTGAACTATTTCGCCTTTCGCGCAGTTTTCTTCACAGTTGCGGGTTTCGCTGCTTTGAGCAGTGCCTTTTTGGCGATCGCGGCAACTTCCTTGTCGCGAGCTTCCTTGTTTTCGATGGCGAGGGTCTTCAAGGATTTGCCGGCTGGTTTGCCCACCAGGGCTGAGGTTTCTTTGAAAACAGGCTTCGCGGCAGCCTTCGCTTTGGCTGCTTTTGCAGCTAACGTTTTCGCGTTTTCGGCGTCGTCATCTACTGTCTTTTTCCTGCTAGGGTCCACCTGGGCCTGCAAGCGCTCGCTCAACAGCAGGCGCTCCGGTTTCACAAAATCAGGCGCGGCGGGATAGATGCGCGCACTTGGCTTCGGGCCGGCGGTGAGCGGCGTGAAGTGGTGGGTGTTGTATTCGGTTATACCTGTGAGCATTTTCAACAGTGGCCACAATGTGGAGCTCTCAGGCGCAGCGATGCTGTAGCCGCCGACGTAGGTGCCATCCCGGCGTTTCAGGATGGCAAACGAGTCGGGGTCGCGGCCGCTAAATCGGGTGTCGTACGTCAGGACCGCCTCAACGTCGTGAATACCGACGAGCTTTGCGTTTTTGACGGCGCGAGCAGCAAAGCCGAATTTCGAAGCTTCTTCTTCGATCCAATCCGCTATGTCCTCGGCAATTTGAGGGACGGATGTCATCTCATACCACCCCCGCTTGCCTGTCTTTTTGACTTCAAAAACTACTGTCCCATTGCAAAAAATGCTCATCGTTTTCTTTCCGTTGGTATGGCTGAACGAAATTCAGTATGCGCTTTGTGGCTTCGCAGAACTGGGGCTGTGACCGGCGTGCAGCGGATGAGCCAAAAGGCGAACGCTGGCGGGGTCTGTGCGGTAGGTAAGCAGGCCTGGGTCATGTTTTTGACTGGCCAGCTGGTCGGTGCAATGAAGGGCTTCTCGGTCAGGATTCACAGGCTCCGTGCAGTCGCTTCGTTCTTGGCGGTGGGCCCACCCCGTGCCCTATTGCCAAGTGCGTCGCTAATGCGGCTGCGTCTTCCGGCTTGGCAGCGGGATGTCCAACGACTCCAGCGTCTCGGCCACCACCGCACGAATGATGTCCTCAATGTGCAGATCGGGCGCAGTCAGCGGCTCCCCCAAGATTTGTGCAACCTGCCCCGGGTACTCGAGCGCAAATGCTCCAAGGGCCTGCGCAGCCACGCCAGACTCAACCATCAATATGAGAGCAGCACCTAACAAAGCTGTGATGCGTGGGTCTTGTTCTTGAAGCATTCCCCAGTTTAGTGGCAGCTAATGTCCGCGGACTACCGAAATGGCAACAGAGTAGGATGGTATTTACAAGCGGAGTAAAAACACATGTCGAATAAACCAATGAGTCCACCCCAGGATGCACAGTGGACAGGACAGGGTCCTGGTCAAGCTGGCGTCACATTGCCTACATTGGTGAAGCCGGCCCCTCAACCGAAGCCCGTACCACCACCAGAGCCTAGCGCTAGGCAGAAGCAGTGAGCCCTGCACCGTTGCATCTTCCGTCCGACGAGGAGAAGAAGCTGTATGGCGAGTTCATCGCCGAGACCCACAAGCGGGAGATGGCTAGCACGGACAACTTCGATAAGTCCATTCTGACGCTCTCAAGTGCGGGCCTCGGACTTTCGATAGGTTTTCTCAAGGATTCGGGTGGGCAGACGGTTGTGTGGCCCTTCATCCTTTACGGCTCCTGGGCTCTGTTTGTACTTGCGACGCTGAGCACCATGTCATCATTTCTCGTCAGCATCAGGGCACTGGGACAGGGCAAAAAGGTTGCGGAACGCGGATACATGAAAGGCCACTACGATGCGTTTGTTGAACACAACGCTTGGGAAGCGTGGACCATCAGGTTGAACTACTTCTCTGCCGGATCGTTCTGCCTAGCACTGATTCTCACTATCGCATTCGTAATTGCAAACGTAAAGGAAAGAACTTTGTCCACCTACACAACCCCACCAAGTGGCCAGCTTTTGCAAAAGGGCTTAACTGTCCCGACGATGCAGCTGCCGACTTCTGCACCATCGCCAGCACCTGCGCAACCGGCATCCACCCCCGCAGTTCCCAGCGGGGCGACTAGCGCCGCAGCCAAATAGGTCACACACCACGCTGAAGTGGTGATGACTAGCGCTTGGGGCTTCCGTCAGCCCCCGACCGACGTAGTCGGTACACGCGAATGCCGTCACAAAACTGTTGTTGCATACAGCACTGATTTTATGTACAGTTAATCTGAAAAACACAATCTCAGGAGCCTACGATGCCCTCAAGTTACGAGCTAGAACCCATTATCGAACTAACCCAATGGTCTGTATTTGAGGTTCCAATTCACGGTGTCGATGCCCCATGGACACAACACTTCGTCGGATTTGCCGAGGAACTTGGCCTCGCTCAGGTCAGCCCCGCCATACTCATGTTCGACAAGGACCATGGTGTCGGCGCCTCAGCAAGTCACCGCGTCTTTCAACTTGTTGGCCAATCCGGACGGCATCTTGAAAGCACGCGCCTGTGGACTCGCTGGAAATCGCTTAACGGCATCCTTCTGGAGCGGGACATCACTCAGGGCTTCTATCAAGCCAACAAGGACTTTCGGGCAAGCGCACTAGCATGAACGATCCACTTTACATGCCACATCAAGGCATATGGGTGCCCCAATGGATCTGATAAAACCTATCCCATTTCATCCACTTCCTACAGTCAATTCGGTCACATGATTCTTCTTCACGACAGATTGGCAAAAGGCAAATTCCCGGATGGAGGAACTTCTTCGCTCGCCTATGGCGCGTCTACCACGCCCCATTTGATCCTGGCCCACAAACGTTCATGGCCGAAATAAGCGATAGTGGTGTAAACGTTGCTAGCAATCATGAAACCGAAGGCAACTGTCAGTGTTTTGGTGAACAGATAAATGGTGGTGAAGTCGAGCACCATGATCACAACCCGATAGGTCACTGCCTTGACAACTGACCGTTTGACTAGATCCGACCGGGGCATAGGCCTTCTCCGTACAGACTAAAGATGTTGAGGAAAACACTTTCAGTCTAACGCAGCGATGTCCGTTTCTGCAATGCAACCGGTGTCCCTGTTCGTTCCAAATACAAGAGCAAGAACGATGAAAAGAGCCAAGGATTCAACGCCCCGGCCCTCATCATGGTCAAGCAGATTTACTTGTACGCTACTGGCTTACCAGTTGCGTCTTTGATATCGTTCCACGACTTTTGGATAGCGGCAACCACAGTGGTCGGCATTGGAACGTAATCCAGATCCGCCGCGGCCTTGCCGCCGTTGGCGTAGGCCCAATTGAAAAACTTCAGCACTTCGGCGGCGCTGGCCGGCTTGTCCTGCTTTTCATGCATCAGTATGAAGGTGGCGCCACTGATGGGCCAAGCTTCCTTACCAGGCTCATTGGTCAGAATCTGGTAGAACGATTTGCTCCAGTCAGCGCCGGCCGCAGCGGCCTTGAACGCCGTGTCATCCGGATGGACAAAGGCGCCCGATGCGTTTTGCAGGATGGCGTAGTTCATCTTGTTCTGCTTCACATAGGAGTATTCCACGTAGCCGATGGAATTGGGAATGCGGTTCACAAAAGCGGAAACGCCTTCGTTGCCCTTGCCACCGGCGCCAATGGGCCAGTTCACAGCAGTGCCCTCGCCGACCTTGCTCTTCCATTCGGGGCTGACCTTGCTCAGGTAATTGGTGAAGATGAAGGTGGTGCCCGATCCGTCGGCGCGGCGCACCTGTGCGATGTCGGTATCCGGCAGGGTGAGTGTTGGGTTCAGTGCCTTGATGGCAGGGTCATTCCACTTGCTCAACTTGCCCAGGAAAATGTCGGCAAGCACGGCGCCGGTCAGCCTCATCTGGCCGGGTTCAATCCCCTTGATGTTGATGACCGGCACCACGCCGCCCATCACCGTGGGAAATTGCATCTGACCCTTGGACTTGAGCACCTCATCGGTCAGGGGCATGTCGGAGGCGCCAAAGTCCACCGTCTTGGAGTCGATCTGCTTTATGCCGCCACCCGAACCGATGGACTGGTAGTTCACCTTGACGCCGGTAGCCTTGTGGTAGTCGGAGGCCCACTTTGCGTAAACTGGGGCTGGAAAGCTAGCGCCGGCGCCCGTAATGTCTTGTGCGAAGGCTTGGCCAGCGATGGTAAGGGAGGAAAGCGATGCAACGACAAGCGAAATGGTTCTAAATGTTGGCTTCATGAAAATACCTGAGTAGAGGAAGCCCTAAGTTAGTTTTTAGGTGTGACGATTTCGTGACAAATATCGGCACTTAAGTCCTGCTTAAGTGGGTGGAATGGTTGGCATGAAGACATTCCAGGTCCGCGCGTTGCTAGAAAATAGCTCTATGTAGCCCCGCCGCATCTAGGTTGTCCAGGCGAAGGTGGTGGGCTGGCAATGCGGCGTTCAGGTACGACAGCACAGGGGATCAGTCAACGTCCGCCGCTCGTTCACCTAGGTAGGCGAAAACGCCGATGATCACGTCTTTCGCAAAGACCGATTGGTCGCCAACAAACATCAAAGCAATCAGAGGGCAAATCGCCTTGGCAAAAAAAAATAGCAGGCGCCTGACCGTGATGCACATTTGGTCGGTATAGAGATTACCTCGATTGCAGACGCGTCTAAACCTTGCCAAAAAAGCAGGGCACCATCAAGGAATAGGATTGTTGAAATTCAAATGTCTTGGCATTCAGCCCCCCGATCCGTGCGAGGTGGAGTTGATTCTTCAAAAAGATGTTTGGTGAAATCACGCACCCAAGGTTCCCTTATCAGGCAACCGGTTTCCAACTGAAACCATTTATCGTCCCAGGGAGTCGCACGAAGGCGATCGGCATCTCGTTCTGCATGGGTTAGATGCAAATATTCAAAATGAATTGAAGATTCACAACCAGGTTCGCAGGACCACTCGCACTGCCCATAATCCATAACATCGTCATTCACCTTGAATCCACCTACCGCCACTGAATTCCCCGAGACAAAGATGAAAGGGGCGAATACATTTTTACTACAATCAAACCGGTCATTACCGTACTCAAAATTGTGAAAGAGGTGTGAATGTAGAGTCGAGTGGGAAAATAAAACTCTATGTCTCTTATCCAACTTCCACTCCAAATAAAAGCTAGGTGCATGCCGTGGAATTGGACGGTAATGGCCAATTCCAGGACGCTGACTCAGCGTATCAAGCAACAATCGCTCAAATTTATCAGGGAGAAATAGCACAACAGCAGAACTTACCGAATGTTTTTGCGGGGGAAGCAATGCAGCCATCACATCGTAAGGCACGATTAAAGCAATTAAATCTCTATTTGCACCAGCAATTTGGCAATCATTTAGTGCCCCTTCCAACAGCCCATTTAGCAAAGGGCACAGAGTGAAGAGTGCAGCACGCCGAACCATAAAAGGGATTGCTGCCAACTCTGGACTTGCGGGCTTGCTAGCCAGAAAATGCATCGCCAATCCGGGAGAATCAGTCAATTTGGTTGCAATCTCTTGCTCGGCAAGCAGAGAAAAGTCGAACTGCGATTGATGGTTCGAAAAAGATTCGCTCATAATTTCATAATCCTGAAAATTGAACAACCACAAACGGGCTGCTCAAGTGAAGGCAACTCAACCGTGAGTTGCCCAGATCATGAATTGAACAAAAAGGCTTTTTCTTTCAATTTGTCGCATTCTACACCAGAAACTGAGCTTTCTCAGATTAAATATAAATTATTGTGAATATCTTGGATTGGCGGCAGAGTTTCGAGGGAAATCACTGCATTTTGACCAGTAGCGCATCCCGCTTGGCGCGGGTTAATGCAACATATATAAGCTTACGTTTTTGCTCAGTTTCCATTGGATCTCCAAGATAAGCGGCCGGCGTCACGACAATTACGCGATCAAATTCAAGTCCCTTCGCCCGGTGCATCGTTGCGAAGTGAATGCAGCGGCCGTCGCTTGACAGGTTCTGATTCGCATCAATCACCGCCGTCGCGAAGCCGGCAACCGAAAATTGCCGCGCTAGGGAATCACGGACCTGTTGACTGCTGGCGATGACGCAAGTGCTGTTGGTATGCCCATCTCCATCCTCGGCCTGCCATCTCTTGGCGGTGGCGATTGCAGTAGCAACTGCATCTTCCATCCCATTGGCATCCGAGATGACGGGCATCGGACCATGGGACAGCGATTTGTAGCGCCGGGTTTCGTCATGGCCTTCATCCAAGTCGTCAACATCGCAGCCTTCCAGTAGTGCCACGGCGGTTCGACGGATTTCATCAGTCGTTCGGTAGTTCAGGTAGAGCTTGCGCGCCCGGCCCCGGATGTCGATGCCGCACTTGCTCATCGCTGCGCGGTTGCGGCTGTAGATGCGCTGGTGACCATCGCCTACGAAGAACAGGTCATTGGATTCCTTGGGCATCATGGCCCTGAGCAACTTGAGCGCCTGCGGACCGAAGTCCTGGGTCTCGTCCACCACGATGGCGCTGTATGGCAATGCTTTTCCGATTTCACCTTCCTTTTCAAGCAGGCTGGCGATTTCTCGGTAGGCGTCATCCACTTCCTTCAGCTTGCGCGATGTCAGCTGGCCCCGGTACTCTTCAAACACCGGCCATATGGCGTCCCGCTTGGCGCGACTCAGTATCACTCCCCGGCCGGTGCGCCGCACTGTGCGGTACTCATCCCGCGTCGTCACACCGTGGGCCAGAATTACTTGTTCCAGTTCCTGGTTGTAGAAGCTGTCTGGCAAGTCAACTGACGAAGACTTGCAGGCCAATGCAGCTTGCCAGGCCTGCAATGCCCCGTCCTTGCTGCGGTCGTAAACGATCTTGTGCTCCAGCTTGCGCGAACGCATGAAACCGTGCACCCAGGCATCCAGGTTGCGGACTTCGATCTTTGCCATCACTTTGGGTGAGCAAAGCGTTTTCAGGTTGTCCTCAATATCCAAGGCAAGATTCTTGGTGAAGGTGGTGAAGAGGACCTTCTTGCCATCCGGCGCGCGGTTCTCCACCAGCCATTTGACCCGGTGCATGGCCAACACGGTCTTGCCGGTGCCAGCTCCGCCCAGAACCCGAACGGGGCCACTGCGGTCGCCGCTGGCCAGCTTGTGTTGAGTAGGGTGTAGAAAGATGCGCCATTGGGCCAGCGGCGCGTTCATGATTGCCAGCATGGCCTCATCGTCGTCCACCACCACGAAGCGCGATTGCGACTCGGGCGTGGTCAAGGCCGCCGCGAAGTCACTGGTGTTGATGGTCCGGTCAACCCGCGTCTCGCGCGCGCCCAGTACCTGCGCAACGGTGTCACCCGCGGCAACCAGGAATAAGCCCTCGTAGGCCTCCACGGGCAAGTTTGACTGCAAGCCATCCAACTCCGTCTCCGATTGGATACAGCGGACACGCGCCAACCAGTCCTCAGGCACCCCAAGGCTCATCAGTTCGTGGTCAGTCAACTGCGCATAAACGAGCGGTTGCGGCGCATCAGGTGCCT
>Ga0316218_1004660_pt1 | contig 10282 bp, 9 predicted proteins | sample TBH18003metaG_FD_203634 | JGI IMG/M metagenome (GOLD analysis project Ga0316218, IMG submission 203634) | Freshwater microbial communities from Trout Bog Lake, Wisconsin, USA - TBH18003 | ecosystem: Environmental > Aquatic > Freshwater > Lake > Hypolimnion/Profundal zone | place: USA: Wisconsin... | reverse complement strand
AGGAGCCAGCCAATATGGGCGCGCTCACCTACGTTCTGCCGCATCTACGACGGATGGGTGGCGACCGTGCTGTGCTGAGCGTGAAACGAAGCGCCAGCGCAAGCCCGGCGACGGGCTCATCCAAGGCGCACGCTCTGGAGGAAAAGACCCTGATCGACCTAGCCTTCGGTGCATGACAAAATGCAGTGTGTAACCCTGTACCCAGCCGCCATCGTATTCTATGCAGGGGTCATGCCATGGACACGCGATCGATTTGCAGCATTCTGTGGGCTGCCTGGATCCTGATCTGGGTATGCTGGGCGCTGCAATCCAAAAAGACACAACACAGTGAGAGCTTTGCTTCGCGCATGTCGTACACCGCCGTGTCCTGGCTGGCGATCTATTGCATCTTCTTCGGCAATTACCTTGGACACTGGTGGCATAGCAATATCTTCGTCTACCGCCTATGGATTGGCTGGGTGGGCGTGGCAATCGCGGTGGTGGGATTCGCCATCACCTTCTGGGCTCGATTCACATTGGGTGGCAATTGGAGCAGCAACGTAACGATTAAGGTTGAACATGAACTCATCCGCAAGGGTCCATACCGCTGTGTGCGCCATCCCATCTATACCGGACTGATGATTGCCATGGCAGGAACAAGTATCGTTTTCAATCAGTGGCGTTTTCTGCCAGCGACATTCTTTATATGGCTCTCCTTCCACATCAAGCTCCTGAAGGAGGAGAAGTTCATGCGGCAGACCTTTGGCGAAGGGTACACCGAGTACAGTCGAACCACGGGGGCAATCTTCCCGCGGCTCCTGCGACGTTAGGCATGCCGTGGGAAGGGTGGGTAACTATTGGGCTTGTTTCACCTGCTCCGTCACCCAATCCGTCCAGATAGCTTCGTCTATAGGACAGGCCGGTGGCGCGCCATCCAGCACCGCAGCGACAAAGTTCTCGACCGCTGGGTAGTGGACGTTGGCGTGGGTGGGCAACTGCTCCTCGGTCAGCTTGCCATCGCTTGCCAGCAGACGCAGTGTGGGGCTATTGAGCGAGTCGAGGCTGATCTCGCCCTCGCTTCCGATGATGCGGAACTGGTCGCGCGTAATGCGAGAGTTCCAGCGCACATCCACGACTGCATGAATACCGCCTGCGTACTCGATGAGCGTGGTGGCCGAGTCTTCCACCGCAAGTTCATGCAGCGCGTTGGATAGCATACCGGTGGCACGTTGCGGTCTACCAAAGAGAAAATTACATGCATCGATGCGGTGCGAGCCAACGTCGTAGAGCGGCCCTCCGCCAGCCATCGCCGGATCCTTCAGCCACGCTCGCTCGGGACTCTCCAGCCAGCCGTGGTAGTTAGCTTCAACCAATACCGGTTGGCCGATAGCACCCTCTGCAATCAATTGCTTCGCGCGCATCAGTTTGGGGTAGAGGCGGCGGTAATACGCAATACCAAGGATGCGCCCTGACTGGCGCGCCGTCTGTGCCATGGATTTGGCCTGTGCATAGTTCATCGCCACCGGCTTCTCGCAGAGCACATGCTTGCCCGCACGCAGACAAGCGATACTGTGTTCTGCATGAAACGCAACCGGCGACGCTACATAGACAGCATCGATTGCGAAATCTCGCAGGGCTTCGTCGAGATCAGTGAAGACCAGCGCGCCAGGATACTCCGCGGCCTTGTGTGGGTTGCGCGTCAGCAGTGCGTAGAGGCGGCTGCGCGGCTCCGCCTGCACCGCCGGCAGAACGCGTTTGCGGGTAATGTCTCCAATTCCAAGCACAAGCCAGTTGAGCATCTTAGAAGTAAATCATATTGTGGCACGCTTCGCGAGAGCAGTTGGATCGGAAGGTTTCAGGCGACGCAATCCGAGGTGTAGTGTGGAAAGTATCAACCTACGGAGGAGTCGATGCCAGCCGATGCCAATCGAGTGATTGCCAACCTGCGGGAGCTTGCCACGCTGACAGGCGACGCCAACGGCGCACAGCGGATCGCCTTCACGCCCACCTGGCAGCGCGCTCGCGATTGGTTCGCCGGAAAGCTTGGTGAGCTGCCCGTGAGGCAGCATCGAGACGCGGCGGGCAACTCCTGGATCACGCTTCCCGGCGCATCGCCGAAGTCACTGGTGCTGGGCAGCCACTTGGATTCGGTGCCCAATGGCGGCTGGCTGGATGGCGCGTTGGGCGTAATGACCGCGCTGGAAGTGCTATGCAGCATTGCACGCGACAATGATGGACGACCGCCCTTTACCATTCGCGTGGTGGACTGGACCGATGAAGAGGGTGCCCGCTTTGGACGCAGCTTGTTCGGGTCGTCGGCCTTTGCAGGAACGCATTCGATAGCGGCCGACCGCGTGCGTAGCGATCGTGAAGGTATCACGCTGGAATCTGCGCTCGCCCAATGCGGCATCGAGATCGACCGCATCGGCGAAGCTGCGCGCGAACGAGAGAACATCGCGGCTTACCTTGAATTGCACATTGAGCAGGGGCCCGTGCTGGAACGCCTCGGTCTTCCTTTGGGCGCGGTACTGGGCACCAAGGGGGTAGAGCGGCACGCCATAACATTCCACGGGCAGGAGGCGCATTCCGGCTCTACGCCGATGGGCGATCGCCGCGACGCACTGGCCGCCGCCGCACGGCTTGCACTGGAGATTCGCAGCATCGCCACGCGCCATTCCGACTCCGTCTGCACCATGGGCAGCGTCAAAACATTCCCTGGAATCGTTACTGCCGTCGTTGGGCGCTGCGAGGCCACACTGGATCAGCGAGACCTGGACGCCACGATTCTGGCAACCATGTATCGGGAAGCGCAGGAGGCAAGCCGCCGTTTTGCTGAAGAGGAACGCTGCGCCGTGGAGTGGTCGCGCATATGGAGCATTGAACCAATCCCCTTCCACCCAGAGTTGATTACCCTGTGCCGCGAGGCCATCGCAGAGACGTTGGGCGCGCCAGCCTACAGTCTTCCCTCTGGCCCGCTACACGACGCCGCCGAGGTCGCCCGCCTGGGCATTCCCACCACCATGATGTTCGTGCAATCGCTGGGCGGCATCAGCCACAACAGGATTGAAGACACGCGCGAAGAGCATCTGCGAAACGCGGTCGCGGCGTTTGACCGGCTTACCACGAAGACCATGGGCTGGATGAAATCACAATAACTCTTCCCTACTCTTACGACAGAATGAGTCTCTATCCCACGCGCAATTCAGCGTCGTCGCATAGTTTTTCCACACGCTTCTGGCGCGACTCCGGCGTTCTGTAGTAGAAGACCGCCATCAAGGCATTGCGCTGCTGCATGGCAGTCATCTTGCTCCATCCCACGCGCGCCTTTGGCCTCAAACGAAACGCGGCAACGATGACCGGAGGCAGCTCGCGTTCCCCTTCCATCGTAGAGAGCAAGCGTTCCGCCATCTGCTCTGCGCGCCTCATTCGCGCATCATCGCTCGTTGGCTCCATCACCCATTTGCCAATCTCGCGTCGCATAGACTCGGTCAGTTCCACGTACCACTCGCGCAAACCCGTCTCGTCATCCAGCAGTGCTGCAAGCTGGTCGGGCAGCTCGGCCTCTCGTGGCTCCAGATCCGGGGCGATTAGAAACTCGACGGTGTCTCCCACGTGCGAGCCTGCTGCAATTTGCATCTTCTTATTGACCAGAAGAAACTGTCCCGCATGCTGCGCACCCGTAAACAACGAAGTTCGAAAGATCTCGCCGCCTACCTGCACAGTGACGCGTTGCCGCACCGTCTTTTTCCAAGCCTTCGCCGCGTCGAAGGGCAGCCACGCGATAACCCATCCCAAGCTACCTTTCATCGGCTCCAGCACCGCCTGAAACCTCTTCGAGTGATCCGCCACGGACTCCTCCCGATGCCACTATCGTACCTCTGAGGCATGGCCTTGCGCAGGCGCGATAAACTCATAGCCATCGCTACCATCTCCAATCCGCGCATTTTTCTATCTGCTGGGGAAGCCTCGGGCGACCACTATGGCGCGGGGATCATCGCCTATCTGCGAGCTCGCCTTCCTGAGGCAAGCTTCACCGGACTGGGTGGCGCAGAGATGGCCGCAGCCGGGCAACAACGCGTGGTGCGCGCCGAGGACGTCGCCCACATGGGCTTCACCGAGGTTGTCCGCCATGCGCCGTATATCTACATGCAGTACCGCAAACTGGTGGCGTCCATTCGGCGCGAGCGGCCCGACGTTGCCGTCCTCATCGACTTTCCCGAGGTCAATTTTCGTCTCGCCAAACACCTCAAGTGCCTCGGAGTTCCCGTGCTCTGGTTCGTCAGCCCGCAACTGTGGGCATGGAAGCGCGGACGCATACGTCTCGTCCAGCGCTACGTCGACCGCATGATGGTGATCTTCCCCTTCGAGGCACCGTTCTACCAGGCCCGCGGTGTAGACGCCGAGTTCGTTGGCCATCCTCTGGCCGCGCTTCCGCTGCCCACCATCACTCGCGAAGAATACGCTACAAAATACAGACTTGATCCCGCAAAACAATGGATTGCACTTCTCCCCGGCAGCCGTCAGAGCGAGGTTCACAAGAACCTGGCGGAGATGTTGGGTATGGCCGTACGTTACCCACGCGATGCTGAGTACCTAATTCCAGTCGCATCGACAGTGCATTTCGAACAAGTGCAATACCAGGTCGATGGTCAGCTTCGCAGCTGGCGTAAAGTGGCCGATCCAGCCGCGTATCTCCCAACAGTGAGGCTCGTCCCAGATGCGCGCGCTGCCCTGTTTCATGCCCGTGCCAGTGTGGTTGCCAGCGGAACGGCGACCGTGCAGGCGCTGACCATTGGTAACCCATTTGTAGTGATTTACCGCGTCTCCGCGCTCACCTTTGCGCTGGCCAAACGACTCATCCGCTACCCCGCCGAGATTCCTGCCGAACCAGACACCGACGGCAATCTACCTATTGCGATGGCCAACCTGGTTGCGGGGCGGCGCATTGTTCCAGAACTGCTGAACCGCCGCTTTACGGCCGCCAATCTGGAGGCCGCGCTGCGCCCGCTTCTGGAAGACACGCCCGATCGCAGCCATATGATCGCAGCTCTTGCCGAAGCCCGCACCCGGTTGCTGCCCAAATCCGCCGAAGACCCCATACGCCGCGTCTCGGAGGCCGTTGTTCAGCTTCTGCAAATTACGAAAACCGACGTACCCCGAAACACCGCAACAATCGTCTAATCTTTTGGGGCTCAACAACAGTCGGCAACACGGCTGATGCATCCAATCTCCAGAATCGTTCATAGGCGTTACCATTGTTTCAGGCTGAACCGCACTTGAGGATTGACGCAAGAATGTCTCTTTTACCTCGAACCCGCCTCGGAATTCGGACCACCATTAGTTTCCACACGATTGTCGCAGGGTTATTGGCCATCTTTACGGCCTCAATTCCAGCGAATGCAGCGCCCGTGCGCCCGCAGCTCAACATCACCGGCACCGTTATCAACGCCAACCTCGAGCCCTCCACCGGCAAGCTCACTGCCACCGCCGACGTCACCTTCACCGCTCTGGAAGACCTCACCAGCGCAAGCTTTGAACTGAATAACGGCCTCAACGTTACATCGCTTACCGACAACTCGGGTGCCGCGCTCAATTTTGAACGGCTATCCTCCAACTTCACGGTGCGCGTCACGTTGCCTACGCCGCTAACCAAAGGCTCCAGCAATATTTTTCACTTCACGTATTCCGGAACGCTGACCGGCTCGGACACGAGTCCTGTTGACGGCATTAAGCTGGCCGCCATCGCGGATCCCATCAGCATGTTGCTGTACCCGGGCCGCTGGTTTCCCATGACTGGCCTGTTCACCGATCGCTTTACGGCTGAGATGCACATCCGTGTGCCTGCCGACTATACGGCTGTCGGTAGCGGCGTGTCGTCTAAGAAGGCATTGCCTGACGGACGCAACGAGTTCACTTTTACCTGGTCGAAGCCGGGATTTCCTGGGACGATTGTCGCGGGCAAGTTTCTTCCGCCGATCACTGCATCGGGGATCAGTAACATCCACGTCTATGTCACCGAGAAGCGCAAAGACGGTGCAGCGGAGTTCGCCGCTCTGGCGGGGCGTGAGTTTGAGTTTATGACCAACCTCTTTGGCCAGCCGGATTCTGGGCGCATCAACATTGTGGAGTTGCCCGAGGACGCGGTCTCCGCCTCGTGGGCGCCGGAGATGGCCTGCATCGCCGGTAACCGGATTGTCGATCACAATTCGCAGAGGCTGCTGGCCAATACCCTGGCCCATCAGTGGTGGGGCTCCGAGGTCTCACCCGAAACGCTTAATGACGCATGGATCACCAACGGCATGAGCCGCTACGGAGAGCTGATGTACCTGGAAGACTCGGCTGGCAAGAACGCCTTCCAGACCGCAATCGGCGATGTGTCCGCAGGAGCTCTGGCATACGACACGGAGCCTCTCAGCACGCTTGGCCGGCTCGATCCATTCTCGCCTCAGTTTCAGTCGATGACGCTGGAAAAGGGTGCCATGGTATTCCACATGCTCCGCTGGCAGATGGGCGACGACACCTTCCAGAGCTTTCTTCGCAACCTGCTGTCGCAGTACGCTGACAAGAGCATCCGCACCTCCCAGGTGGAGACTGTGGCGGAGGCGCAGACAGTCAACGGAGCTAACAACGCTGGCTCTCATCTGGAACTCACACCGTTTTTCTCACAGTGGGTGGATGGCACGGGCGCGCCAGCCTTCAGCAATAAATATGCTGTATACCGTCTGGGAAACAACAAAGGTTTCCGTACTATTGGCTCTATCAGCGAGGACCTGGATCTCTTTCGCATGCCTGTTGAGTTGCGTATCGAGACCGACGGCAAAACCGAAGACCGGCGCATCGATGTGGCCGGTACCGATTCGTCCTACACGGTAGAAACCTTTGGCCGCCCACGCCGCATCTCCATTGACCCGGAGAACTGGCTGTTAAAGAGCACCCCCGACCTGGCCATCCGCGTGGCCGTACTACGTGGCCAGCAGATGGTGGCGCAGGGTGATCTGGTAGGTGCTCTTGCTGAGTACCAGAAGGCGCTGGACGAAAATAAATCCAGCTCACTGGCCTCCTATCGCATCGCAGAGGTTTTCTTCCTGCAGCGCAATTATCAAGCCTCCGCAAACAGCTTCCGTGATGCCCTGCGTGGGGACGGTGACCCGCGCTGGACTGAGGTCTGGAGCCACATCCACCTGGGCTATATCTTCGACTGCACCGGCCAACGAGAGCGCGCTGTCAACGAGTATCGCCTGGCCGTACAGACCAACGACAACACGCAGGGAGCCATCAACGAAGCACGCGCCCGCATTGCTTCCCCCTATTCATGTGCTCGCGCCAATAACTGACATTGCTCGCAATCTGTCATGCGCTATACTCGCCCCTGTGAATTAACTTAAGGAGCCTTCTATGCTCAAAGGATTCCGTGACTTCATCCTGCGCGGCAACGTAGTCGATCTTGCAGTTGCCGTCCTCATCGGCACGGCCTTCGGCGCGGTCGTAACCTCGTTTACCAAGGACATCCTGATGCAGTTGATCGCTGCCCTTGTGAAAACACCCGATTTCTCCGGCCTGGCCTTCTCACTTCATGGAACTCTCATTAAATACGGCAGCTTTCTGAACGCCATCATCAACTTCCTGATTGTGGCCAGTATGATTTACTTCTTCGTGGTGCTGCCTTTGAAATATCTGATGGCCAAGGCGAAGGCGCCCGTCGCGCCAACCACCAAGACCTGTTCGGAGTGCCTCTCAGAGATTCCGTTGAGTGCCCGCCGCTGCAAGTTCTGCTCACAGCCGGTGGCGTAACCACGCCTCATTGTCCGCGCCTACAACTTGTGCTGCATCTTCTGGCGTGCAAGTGCTATGGCCGGTTCAGGTTCTGTCGCGCATCCTAGGATTCGTAGGATATTGTGCCAGTTTGCACTGGAGCAATCCATAACGGCTGTCAACTTGCGGTACGTGCAGCCATGGTCAGGGATCGATTCGCAGCACTAATCACGCATTATCCCTCCGCAAAGAATCAATATGGAACTCCGATGAATCGATTCAGGGCTGTGGGATCGCAGAGAGACCGTTGTAGTATGCCAACACCGCACCTAACACCGTGCAGGATAGCTGGCATGGCATTCAACTTCAGCAAAATAGAGCTTGCTGCGCCTGCAACACGATCCAACCTGTCCAAGCCACCCCAATCCCAGGAGGTTCCACCTGCTGCGGCGCATATCAAGCCCCGTAAGCTCTACTTTGGATCTCCCCCGTCGTCTCCGCTCCGCTCCCACAGTTAGACCAGCTAGAACGACAAGGAGCGCAGCTTTTCCCAGACCGCAGGATCGACCGGAACTCCCAGGCGGAGGTTCTGTTCGCGCAGATACAGCGTCTGTTGGCCTGGGTATCTCACCGGACGGGCGGGATCGAGCGGAGCTGTTGCATGCAGCGATTCCAGAATGCCACCGGAGATGCGGTCAAGCTCCATTGGGTCAGCAAACCTCGTGGGATCGATGGCCAAAAATATCTGACTCATCCCGGATTCGCGTTCTGGATCACGGGGAAGCTGGTAGGTGGCGCGCCCACCCGAGAGCATTGCAGCTAGCATGTCCAGCGCCAGCGAGAGGCCGGAGCCTTTCCAGTAGCCAATGGGCAGAGCACGCTTTGTGCTCTCGATGACAGCAGGGTCGGTGGTCAGTTGGCCTGCTGCATCGTATCCGCCGGGAACGGGCAACTGTTCATTACGCGCCGCGTAAGCGGAGATTGACCCATAGGAGAACTGCGATATGGCCATGTCGAGGACAACGTGCGCTCCATTCGGACGCGGAATCGCGATCACCAACGGGTTGTTGCCCAGTGTAGGCGTATCCGTTCCCCAAGCAGGCAGGTTGGGCAGTGTGTTGGTCCAGCACAGGGCGAAGAGGCCAGCCTCCGCCGCCAGCCAGCCGTAGCTTCCGCCGCGCATCCAGTGGTTGGTGTTGGCCATGGCAACTCCGCCCATCCCATGCTCGCGTGCAAGTTCGATGGCACGTTGCATGGCCGTGTAGGCGTTCAGATTACCCGGCCCAAGATGTCCTTCCCAACGCTCCAGTGCGCCAGCACTTACGACCCGTGTTGGTTCGGCTACAACGTCGATGCAACCGTTAGCCACCATCGCGGCGAAGCGCGGAAAGCGGTTGAGGCCATGGGTGTAAACGCCGTCGCGCGTTGCTTCGGCAAAGAGCTGTGCGCAGAGAGTTGCGCGTTCGCCTCGCAGGCCGAGGTGCAGCATGGCCCTGGTCAGTGCTTGGGTAAGTTCGTGGTAGGCAACTCGCATCGTCACAGTGTCCTGGATTGCATGCAGCTTATTACGCCGAGGCTTCTTCCACGTCTTCCACCTTATCGCCTTCGCCCGGCGCCAGAAACAGGTTCGTTTCCAGGCCATGCTGACGGGTGTAGAGGTCGAAGTAGCGTCCGCCCAGCCGGTACAACGACTCGTGGGTTCCGCGCTCCACGATCAAGCCACCCTCGATCACCAGTATCTGATCGGCGCGACGTATCGTCGACAGCCGGTGCGCGATCACAAAGGTAGTGCGCCCTTGCATCAGGTGATTCAAACCTCCCTGAATCATTGCCTCGGATTCTGAATCGAGCGAGCTGGTTGCCTCATCGAGAATAAGAATTCGTGGATCGGCAAGGATTGCGCGCGCTATGGAGATGCGCTGCCGCTGGCCTCCAGAGAGCTTGACACCGCGCTCGCCAACCACCGTATCGTAGGCATCAGGAAAGCGTTCGGTAAACTCATCCACACGCGCAATCCGGCAGGCTTCCATCCACTGCTCCTCCGTCGCCGCCGGACGCGAAAACATCACATTCTCGCGGATGGTGCCGTCAAACAAAAATGTCTCCTGCAACACCACGCCAAGCTGCTCGCGGAAGCTGCTGAGCCGGATGGTCGCCAGATCCACGCCATCGATCAGCACCTGTCCTGTGCTTGCCGTATGGAAGCCGCAGACCAGGCTGATGATGGTCGACTTACCGGATCCCGACGACCCCACCAGTGCAGTCACTGTTCCCGGCTTCGACTGAAAGCTGATGCCGTGCAGCACCGGCTTGTTCTTCTCGTACTCAAAGACCACATCTTTGAATTCCACATCGCCGTTCACAGCAAACGACTGCGTTCGCGCAGGCTCTGAGTCTTCCTCGCGCTCGTTGAGTATCTCTGTGGTTCGATCCAGCCCGGCAAACGCCTCCGTCAGCTGCGTCCCGATATTCACCAACTGTGCCACCGGAGCCACCAGAAATGCCAACAGCATCATGAACTGGGTGAACTGTCCGATGGAGAGTCGGCCCG
>Ga0316218_1004631_pt1 | contig 10326 bp, 9 predicted proteins | sample TBH18003metaG_FD_203634 | JGI IMG/M metagenome (GOLD analysis project Ga0316218, IMG submission 203634) | Freshwater microbial communities from Trout Bog Lake, Wisconsin, USA - TBH18003 | ecosystem: Environmental > Aquatic > Freshwater > Lake > Hypolimnion/Profundal zone | place: USA: Wisconsin... | reverse complement strand
ATCTCCTACGAGGAAATGCTGGAAATGGCGTCCCTCGGGGCCAAGGTCCTGCAGACCCGCTCCGTCGAGCTGGCCATGTCCCAGCGCGTGCCCGTGCGGGTGCTCTCAAGCTTCATCGAGCCGGGGGACGCCTCGATCGATACCGGAACCATCGTCTGCGACGAGGAAGAAATCATGGAAAAGCGTATCGTCAGCGGCGTGGCCTTCTCCCGCGACGAGGCCAAGGTCACCCTGTTCGGCCTGCCCGACACGCCGGGCGTGTCCTCGAAGATCTTCTCGCGGCTGGCCGACGCCAATGTGAACGTGGACATGATCGTCCAGTCCAAGGCCCGCACCGCCGAGCATGCCAACATGGCCTTCACAGTCGGTCGCCGGGATGCGGACCGGGCGCTGGAGCTGATGCGCGCCGCCCAGGCCGACATCGGCTTCCAGGACGTGGAGGTCGATGCGGACGTGGCCAAGGTGTCGGTGGTGGGCGTGGGCATGCGCAGCCATGCGGGTGTCGCGCAATCCATGTTCAAGGCCCTGGCCGAGAAGGGCGTGAACATCCAGGTGATCTCCACCTCCGAGATCAAGATCAGCGTGCTGATCGACGCGGCCTATACCGAACTGGCGGTGCGCGCCCTGCACGCCGCCTACGGGCTGGACCAGCTCTAGGGGCTGCGCCTACCCTGCGGGGATGAGCCTCGCAGATCGCTTTCGTCCCTGCGGCCCCGTGGCCGATCCCGCCCTGGCCGCCCGGGTGCTGGAAGGGGCCATGCTGGAGGCGGTCACCGATCCCGCCGTGCGCGCCGCCCTGGCACCGATTGCCGGGGCGTCCCCCTATCTCGGCGGCATCATGCGGCGCTCACCGGCCCTGCTGGCCGCGCTGCTGGATGCCGACCCCGACGCCCGGCTGGCGGACCTTCTGGTCCGCACCCGTCAGGTCGCCACCTGCGATCCGGACACGGCCCGGCCCGCGCTTCGCCATCTGAAGACGGAGCTGCACCTGCTCACCGCCCTGTGCGACCTTGGCGGGGTCTGGGGGCTGGACGCCGTCACCGGGGCGCTGGCCCGGTTTGCCGACGCGGCGGTGGAGGCGGCCCTGGCCGTGGCGGCCTCGGCGGAGCGGGACCGGGGGCGTCTCCTCCTTCCCGAGGACGGGGACCGCGGCCCGGCCCCCGGCCTGTTCTGCCTGGCCCTGGGCAAGCACGGGGCCTTCGAGCTCAACTATTCCAGCGACATCGACGTGTCGGTCTTCTACGTGCCGGAGCTGCTGCCGGTGCCAGAGGGGGGCGAGCCGTCGGCGGTCGCCCTGCGCCTGACCCGGACCCTGGCCGATCTGCTGCAGCAGCGGACCGAGGACGGCTATGTCTTCCGCGTCGACCTGCGCCTGCGACCCGATCCGTCCTCGACGCCTGCGGCCATGCCCGTGGCCGCGGCCCTGGAATATTACGAGAGCGTCGGACAGAACTGGGAACGGGCCGCCATGATCAAGGCCCGGGTCTGCGCCGGGGACTCGCTGGCGGGGCAGGCGTTCCTGGCCGCGCTGCAGCCCTTCATCTGGCGGCGCAGCCTGGACTTCGCCGCCATTGCCGACATCCACGCCATCAAGCGCCAGATCCACATCTACAAGGTGGACGACCGGCTCTCGACGCCGGGGGCGAACCTGAAGCTGGGCCGGGGCGGCATCCGGGAGATCGAGTTCTTCGTCCAGACCCAGCAGCTGATCCTCGGCGGGCGGGACCCGGACCTGCGCGCCCCGCGCACCCTGGAGGCCCTCGTCGCCCTGCAGCAGGCGGGGCATGTGACGCCCGACTGCGCTGCCGAACTGGCCGCCGCCTATCACGACCTGCGGGGGTGGGAGCACCGGGTGCAGATGCTGGAGGACGAGCAGACCCATGTCCTGCCGGAGGAGGATGCGGTGCGGGCCCGGGTGGCGGCCCTTGCCGGCTTTGCCGTCCTCGCGGACTTCGACGACCGGGTGGCGCAGGTTCTCACGCGGGTGAACGGCCGCTACGGGGAACTGTTCGCCGATGACGAGCCCCTGTCGTCCAGCTTCGGCAATCTGGTGTTCACCGGCGTCGACGACGACCCGGAAACCCTGAAGACCCTGGAGCGGATGGGCTTTTCCCAACCGGCCAGTGTGTCCGGGGCCATCCGGTCCTGGCATCACGGGCGCATCGCCGCCACCCGGACTGAGCGGGGACGCGCCCTGTTCACGCGCCTTGCCCCGCAGCTGCTGGAGGCCGCCCGGATCACCGGTGCCCCGGATACGGCCTTCGCGCGCTTTGCGGAGTTCTTTTCCGGCCTGACCTCGGGCGTGCAGATCCAGTCCCTGTTCCTGGCCCAACCCAGGCTGTTTGCCCTGGTGGTGGGCGTCATGGCCTGGTCGCCGGAACTGGCCCGGACCCTGGCCCGCCGCCCGGCGGCCCTGGACGCCCTGCTGGACGGGGACTTCTTCTCCCCCATCGACGCGGGGGAGATGGCGGCGGCCGTGGCCGAGGAGGTGGCCCGGACCGAGGGCTATGAGGCCGCCCTGGACGCCACCCGCCGGGTTCATCGGGACCAGGCCTTCCGGGTGGGGGTCCAGGTCCTGTCCGGCATGGCCCGGCCGGAGGAGGCGGGAGAGGCCTTCGCCGCCCTGGCCGATGCCTGCATCGCCGCCCTTGCCCCCGTGGCCGTGGCCGAGACCGTGCGGGTTGGCGGGGCCCTGCCGGGCGGGGAGGTGTGCGTCCTGGCCCTCGGCAGGGCCGGATCGCGGGAGATGACGGCCGGGTCCGACCTCGACCTGATGACCGTCTATGCCGCGCCGCCTGAGGCGGTTTCGGACCTGCGCGGCTGGGCGGCGGACACCTGGTTCGCGCGCTTCACCCAGCGGCTGGTGGCCGCCCTGTCCGCGCCCACGGCGGAGGGGGAGCTCTACGAGGTGGACATGCGCCTGCGGCCGTCCGGGACCTCCGGCCCCGTGGCCGTGAAGCTGGCGGCGTTCGAGGCCTATTATGCCAAGGATGCCGACACCTGGGAGTTCCTGGCCCTGAGCCGCGCCCGGGTGGTCTGGGCCAGTTCCCCCGCCTTTGCCGCCACCTGCCGGGGCGCGGTGGAGACGGCGCTGCGCCGTCCGCGCCAGGCCGCCCGCACCCGGCGGGACGTGGCCGACATGCGCGCCCTGATGCGGCGGGAACGACCGGCGGAGGGCTTCTGGGACCTGAAACTGGCCCCGGGCGGGCTGGTGGACGTGGAATTCGCCGCCCAGACCCTGCAGATCCTCGGGGCCCCCCGGGGCGGACAGCTGACACCGTCCACCGTCGGTGCCCTTCGGGCCGCGGCGGAGGAGGGGCGTCTGTCACAACGCGCCGCCCGGGTGCTGATCGAAAGTTGGCACCTGCATCAGGCGGTCGCCCAGACCCTGAAGCTGGCCCTGCGGGACGGCGTCCGGCCGGACATGGAGCCGGAAGGCTTTCAGGCCCTTCTGGCCAGGGCCGGGGGAGTCGACAGCCTTTCCAAGCTGGAGGTTGTGCTCCAGACCGCCCGGACCCGCGCCGAAGCGGTCTGCCGACTCATCTACGGGTCGGCGGAAACCGCGATTGCACAGAAAACGGGCGGCAAGCCATAAACCATCCAAGTCATTGAAAAATAATCTAAAAACTGGATGAATCCGGAAAAAATTCATAAAAATATGATCCGAACCCGGATTTGTTCTTGCGATTTGTCACGCAGACGTCATATTCAACCCCGACGCGCTGCCGACTGTGAGGGGGGAAGGTCCCCTGCGAGCCGCTCCGCGTCTCTTTCTGGCTCAACCTGCTGGTCAAGGAGACGCAGACATGAAGAACACCCAGACCTCGCTGCCGATTGCGATCCTGTCCTTCGCCTTTACAGGCGTATTCGGCCCCCATCGTCGTCGTGACGAGTACGAGAACCCGCCGCGGACGCCCTCGCAGAACGGCCGCAACGGCCGGTGATGGAAAGGGGTCGGGAAACCGGCCCCTTTTTTCTTGTGCCACCCCCCGCTTGCCAGCCCCCTCCCGGCGCTCTACCCGTGGCGCAACGGACAAACCTGCGGGAGACAGCGGCCATGAGCCTTTTGACAGTGGAACGACACGGGGCGGTGGCAGTGCTCACCCTCAACCGGCCGGACAACATGAACGCGCTCGGCGCGCCGGGGGACGGGGATCAGGTCCAGGCGGTGTGCGACGGCGTCAATGCCGATCCAGAGGTGCGCTGCGTGATCCTCACCGGGGCCGGTCGGGCCTTTTCCGCCGGCGGCGACGTGAAGGCCATGAAGGCCCGGGCCGGGGCCTTCGGCGGCGGCGGGTTCGAGATCCGCAACAACTACCGCAACAACATCCACCGCATCGTCCGGTCCATCTACGGGCTGGAGGTGCCGACCATCGCCGCCGTCAATGGCGCGGCCGTGGGGCTGGGCTGCGACGTGGCCTGCATGTGCGACATGCGGATCGCCTCGGACAAGGCCCGGTTCGCCGTGACCTTCCTGAAGCTCGGCCTCATTCCCGGCGACGGCGGGGCCTGGCTGCTGCCGCGGATCATCGGCCAGGATCGCGCGGCCCAGCTGCTCTACACCGGCGACATGATCGACGCGGCCACGGCGCTGGACTGGCGGCTGGTCACCAGCGTGGCCCCGCACGACACCCTGATGGACGAGGCGATGAAGCTCGCCCAGCGCATCGCCCAGCAGCCGCCGCACGCGCTTCGCCTGGCCAAGAACCTGCTGCGCCACGGGGTGACGTCCACCTATGACACGCTGATGGACATGTCCGCCGCGTCCCAGGCCATCGCCCACCTGACCGAGGACCATATAGAGGGGGTCGACGCCCTGCTCGAGGGCCGCCCGGCGGTGTTCAAGGGCAAGTAGGTCCGGTCAGCCGGCCTTGGCGGCCCTGCGCGCCTTGCGCGGGCCGGGCTTGGCCGGCGCATCCGGGGCAGGTGGCGGCTCCGGCGGCGGGTTCTGCAGGGACTCGGCCACCTGCTTCACGTTGTTGAAGCGCGCGGCCAGGGTCTCGGTGATCTTCTTGGCTTCGGAGGTGGGCATCTGCGACAGGATGGCCGCCAGATCCTTCTCCTTCATCTTGGCGGCCACGGGGATGCGGACCTTGTCGTCCAGCTGGGCCATGATGGCCCCGGCATCCTTCGGCTTCATCTTGGAATAGACAATCACCAGGCGGTCGATCTCCCCCTGGGCCTTGCCGTCGCTCAGGCCCAGCAGGCCCTGGATCTCGGCCTTCAGCGCCGTCAGTGCCTTCAGCTTGCCGTCGATCTTGCTGTCGGCAGCGGCCAGCAGCTGCAGCTGGGTGTCCAGTGCCCGCTCCCGGTCGTCCAGCTGGCCCCGCCGGGTGGACAGGTTCTGCAGGGCCTGCAGCTCCCCGGGGGACAGGCCCGCCTGCTTGGCCAGCTCTGCCGGAGAGGCCGCGCACACCGGGATGGCGGAGGCCGCGGTGGCCGGGTTCGGCGCGCCGGGCGCTCCGCTCTGCGCGGGCAGGGGCGAGGCCGCCTGTGGCGCAGGTGTCTTGGCCGCGCCCTTGGCCGGCGCGGGGGCGCTGCCTTCGGCCTGGGCGGTCATGGCCTGCATGACCTTGGGCACGGCATCGATGTTGCGCAGGGCGGCCAGGGACAGGACCCCGCCGATGGCGATGGCTGTCAGGGGCAGGAGCGGGGGGGCGCGCATCAGCGGGCCGCCCGGCCGGGGTCGCGCCGGGCCCGGATGCGGGCGGCGAAGTCCTCGGCGGTGAACGGGGCCGGATCGGCGGCGGAGGCCACGGCCGGGCCGGGTCGAAGGGCGGGCCGGATTTCGGTGGGCTCGAACAGGTCGTCTTCCTCCGGCAGGCGCTGGCGGGACGGGCGGGCCGGGCGGACCGGCCGGGACTCCGCCGGGCGTTGCGCCGCAGGCTGGACTGACTCGGTCCCGCCGCTAAGCCCGAAGCGCAGGGCCAGACGCCGCAGGCTGTCCTGGGCCGCCGCCTCCGAAGGGGTCGGCTCGGGCCGCACCGGCGCGGCCGCACCGTGATTGACCGGCGGCGCAGGTGTCAGCGCGCGGGTCAGGGCCTGGCTTTCCACCAGGCCCCGGGCGGTCTGGATCTGTCCGTCCAGCTTGGCGGCAAGGCTGCGGGCCGTGTCGATCCGGGCCAGCAGGCTGTCATGGGTCTCCGTTGCCGCCTCCCTGAGACCGGCAAGGCCGCGCTCGGCGCGCACGGCGGCATCGTTCAACTCGACAATGGCCCGGGCAAAGCCCTCGTGGCTCTGGCGCAGGGCCTTCAGCCGTCCGTTCAGCCGCACCCCCATCACCAGGGCCGCGATCAGCAGCACGGCGAGGAACACATCCATGGAGAGGGCGAGCAGGCTCATGGCGACTACTTGAACGGCGTGATCGCCCGGCGGGCCGGGGGCGCAAGCGGCGCCTCGACCCGAACGGCGAGGTGATGGTTGGCGCGGCCCATGCGTCCCTTGGTCAGGCTCACCGTGCCGGAGCGAAGCTCCACGGAGGAGTCCGGCGTGGCATTCAGCAGGAGGGTGTCCCCGACCTTCATGTTCAGCACCCGGTGCAGGGGGACCTGCTGCTCGTCCAGCACCGCGCGGACCTCCATCTGGGTGGTCCAGAGCTCGGTGGCCAGGTGGCTTTCCCAGATGTTGTCCCGGCCGAACTTCTCGCCCATGAACTGCTGCAGCAGCATCTTGCGGATGGGCTCCAGCGTCGCATAGGGCAGCAGCAGCTCGACCCGGCCGCCCCGGTCCTCCATGTCGATCCGCAGCTTCACCAGGATGGCGGCATTGGCCGGACGGGCAATGGCGGCGAAGCGGGGATTGGTCTCCAGCCGGTCGAGGTTGAAGTGGACAGGGGTCAGGGGCTCGAACGCGGCCTTGGCGTCGGCCAGCACCACCTCCACCATCCGCTGCACCAGCACCCGTTCGATGGTGGTGTAGGGGCGGCCCTCGATGCGCATGGCCGCCGTGCCGCGGCGTCCGCCCAGCAGCACGTCGACGATCGAATAGATCAGGTTGGAATCGACGGTCAGCAGGCCGTAGTTGTCCAGTTCCTCCGCCCGGAACACCGCCAGGATCGCCGGCAGGGGGATGGAGTTCAGATAGTCCCCGAAGCGGATCGAGGAGATGTTGTCGAGGCTGACTTCCACATTGTCGGAGGTGAAGTTCCGCAGGCTGGTGGTCATCAACCGCACCAGACGGTCGAAGACGATCTCGAGCATCGGCAGACGCTCGTAGGACACCAGGGCCGAATTGATGATCGCCCGGACGCCGGTGCGATCGTTGCTCTCCTCGTCGGCCAGGTCGAAGCCCAGCAGGCTGTCGATCTCGTCCTGATTGAGGATCCGCTCCGCCCCGACCCCGTCCGCATCGGCAGCGACGGCCGCAGCCATGGCGGCGGCGAATTCGTCTTCGGTGGAGGCGGGTGTTTCTTCGTCAGCCATGATCTTGATGCTTCAGTCTGATTGACCCCTGTGCCGGGAGGGGGCCGAGGCCGGGGCGCGGCGGTCGGCTGTCTGTGAAGGTCCCCTGAGGCTTGAGAATTCGTGGACGTTGTTAGTTGATCAGCATTTCCTCGATCAGCACGGAGTTCACCTTGGCCGGGGCAATCACGAGATTGATCCGGCGCTGGAACTCCATCCGCAGTTCGTAGTTCCCCTGGCTGCCGGACATGTCCTCGGGCCGAAGCTCGCGCATGAAGGTCTGAAGCATGTCCGTGATCCGGGGCATGTTCGGCTCGATCGACTCCGCAACGGATTCGTCCTTCAGTTCCAGCGCCAGCTTCACCTTGAGGTAGGTCGGATGGCCGTCGGCCGCCTGGATGTTCGCCACCAGGTCGGGGAGGGTGTAGTAGACCACCCCGTCCGGACCCTGGCTGATCGGGTTCGGGCCCTTGTCCTTGCCCTCCTTGCCTTCCTTGCCGCCCTTCTTCTCGTCCTTCTTCGGCTTGGCGGCCTCCTTGCCCTTGTCGTCCTTGGCGTGGGCATCGGGCTTGGGGCTCAGCATCAGGAAGGCCGCGGTGCCGCCGCCCCCCAGCACCACCAGCGCGCCGACACCGGCGGCGATCAGGATCATCAGCGGCGGCTTCTTCTTTGCGCCTTCCTCGCCTTCCTCGCCTTCGGGCTTCTCGGCGTCTTCGGGCGGGGGCTCTTTCTTCTTCGACATCCACGGGGTCCCTGAACCGGCACGGGCGGAGCGGTGGCCGATCCGGCAGCCGATGCCCGATCCTGACTAACATCGGTCATGGTTAACGTTCGGTTTGGAACTGGGAATCGATCGCCGAATCCGGGGCAATTCTTGCCGGGACATTTTCGGCCAGTCGCCGCGATGCCGCCCGCTTGTCCATTGAAAATATTGAAGAAAACTCTGGCCCGACGGTTGCATTGCTCCGAGCGACCTTCGAGGAGCGTTCATGGACACGGCCATCTATGTCGGACTTTCCCGCCAGCTGACCCTTCAGCGGGCACTGGAAATCTCGGCCAACAATCTCGCCAACGTGGACACCGCCGGTTTCAAGGTGGAGACGCTGGTGATCAATACCGACGTCCTGGACACGCCGGACCCCTCGGCCCCGACGGTGGACTATGTGCTGGACGTCGGCGTGGGCCGCAGCTTTGCCCCGGGCCCGCTGACCATGACCGGCAATCCCTTCGACCTGGCGGTGGAGGGGGACGGCTTCTTCGTCGTCAATACGGCCAACGGGCCGATGTATACCCGGGACGGCCAGTTCACCGTCGGCGTGGACGGCACGCTGCTCGACAAGAACGGCAATGCCGTCCAGGGGGCGGGCGGTGCCCCCCTGCAACTGGACAACAAGAAGTCGCCGCCCAGCGTCGGCCGGGACGGCACCATCACCCAGGACGGGGTGGCCGTGGGCAAGATCTCCGTGGTGCGCTTCGCCAACCGCAGCGGCCTGTCCAAGCGGGGCTCGAACCTCTTCTCGGCCGATCCGAGCGACCCGCCGCTTCCGGCCAATGACAGCCTGGTCCGCCAGGGGGTGGTGGAAGGGTCGAACGTGACCCCGGTCACCGAGATCACCAACCTCATCACCATTTCCCGCGCCTATGAGCGCATCACCCAGATCATGAACGCCGCCAGCGACCTGTCGCTGCAGGCGGTCAACACCCTGGGCAAGGTCGTCTGACCGCGCCCGACTGCATGCCCATACGCCCAAACGCCAAGACAGATGAAAGCCTGACCTGATGAGAGCTCTCGATATCGCCGCGACCGGCATGGCTGCCCAGCAGCTCAATGTCGAAACCGTGTCCAACAACATCGCGAACATGAACACCGTGGGCTACAAGAAGCAGCGTCCGGAATTCGAGGACCTGCTCTACCAGAACATCGAGCGGATGGGGGCCCAGTCCTCCGACACGGGCACGGTGGTGCCCACGGGTATCCAGCTCGGCTCCGGCGTGAAGACCGCGGCGGTGGCCCGCATCACCACCCAGGGCACCCTCACCCAGACGGGCAACAAGTACGACATGGCCATCAATGGCCGCGGCTATTTCCAGGTCCAGCTGCCCACGGGGGAGACCGCCTATACCCGGGCCGGCAACTTCGCCGTGAACCAGACGGGCCAGCTGGTGACCACGGACGGCTATTCGGTCCTGCCGCAGATCACCATTCCACAGAATGCCACCGACGTGTCGATCTCCGCCAGCGGCCAGGTGCAGGTGACCCTGGCCGGCCAGGCCGGCACCACCCAGGTGGGTCAGCTGCAGCTGGCCAGCTTCTTCAACGAGGCCGGCCTCGAGGCCATCGGGTCGAACCTGTTCCTGCAGTCTGGCGCATCCGGACAGCCCAATGTGGCAGCCCCGGCCTCCACGGGCTTCGGCCAGCTGCAACAGAACTTCGTGGAGAGCTCCAATGTGGATGCGGTGGGGGAGGTGACCTCCCTGATCGTGGCGCAGCGGGCCTACGAGATGAATTCCAAGGTGGTCACCACCGCCGACCAGATGCTGTCCACCGCATCCCAGCTGAAGACCTGATCCTGTTGTCCGGAAAGGGAGCCTGAACGCCATGCGTGCCATTCTCACCGCACTTGCGGCCATCATCCTGATCCCGGTCGCGGCCCTCGTGGCGGCACCGTCGGCGGCCGTCGCCGGTGTGCCGGTGGAGCTGGTCTCCCACCCCGCGTCCCGGGGCGCGGACATCGTCCTGTCGGACTTGTTCGAGGGGGTCGACGGCCCGGCCGGTCAGGTGGTGGTGGGCAAGGGGGCCGCGTCCGGCCAGTCCACGGTGCTGGACGCCGGACATATCCAGCTGGTGGCGCATCAGGCGGGCCTGGACTGGGACAATGCCCGCGGTCTGCGCCGGGTGATCGTCGAGGGCGGAGAAGCGGATGTC
>Ga0316218_1004625_pt1 | contig 10337 bp, 9 predicted proteins | sample TBH18003metaG_FD_203634 | JGI IMG/M metagenome (GOLD analysis project Ga0316218, IMG submission 203634) | Freshwater microbial communities from Trout Bog Lake, Wisconsin, USA - TBH18003 | ecosystem: Environmental > Aquatic > Freshwater > Lake > Hypolimnion/Profundal zone | place: USA: Wisconsin... | reverse complement strand
ACCTTTCTTACTACCGTCTTCGGGTATACACCGGCGTAAGAATTCATAGCAACGGATAAAACGATTCCGCTGCATCATGTGTGATAGCGATCACATTGCGCCAATATGAATTGCGTTCATGCCGTAGTGCGTTATGTGTGAAGCTGCCCTATGTGTGGTGGGTGCGCACATGATGGACATGCGCTCTGGGCGTGTGGTTGTGGTAGGTTCTCGTACGATGGTGGGTTGCACCGGAGTTTGCCCGCTTTCCAGATGCATATGCCGTCGCAGGCACCATAACCATGCCAGCTGCCAGCAAGTATGTAAGCATAACCTGAAAGAGGTATTTCATTTTATGTGCTTCTAAGGTACGCGCACTGACTTCTACTGGCAATAGGAAAGTATGTAATGTGTACAAGATGAGCGGCATATGTATGGATACGATCGGCACAAATAAGCGATTCAGATTATGACTCAGATGTGCAAGAACCAGCCCCATAGCGCCTACGGTTAGAGAGCTACAGCAGCGCGGTTGCGGTGGAGCGAGTAAACAATATATGTTAAAGATCAGGATGATAGCCGATATAAACCGCATCTGGTTTACCTACCGCACTTGGCGCACAGGTGCGGACTGGGCAGCATAGGCTCATCTGAAATATCTGAAAGTTTCAGTTGAATCGAAGAGCATGCCAGCCGCGACCCAACCTGTCGCGGCTTTTTACGTTATGTAAGGCAATTGTGCGGAGGCGGAGACGATGAGTGTGACAGCTGGATTGATATCGCCGATGACATCTACCGTGAATGCGAAGGCGGGGCGGTTCGGGGTGTACGGTGGGCGGTATGTTCCGGAGACGCTGATGGCAGCGTTGGAAGAGTTGGAGCATGCCTACGAGGAGGCGCAGGACGATCCGTCGTTCCAGGCGGAGTTGAATGGTCTACTGCACCACTACTGCGGTCGTCCGACGCCACTGTACTTTGCCAAGCGGATGACGGAACAACTGGGCGGTGCAAAGATCTACCTGAAGCGCGAGGACCTGCTGCATACCGGAGCGCACAAGATCAACAACGCGTTGGGGCAGGGCCTGCTAGCGCGGCGGATGGGCAAGCAGCGAATCATCGCCGAGACGGGCGCGGGGCAGCATGGAGTAGCTACGGCGACCGTTTGCGCGTTGTTCGGCATGGAGTGCGTGATCTACATGGGCGAGGAGGACATGCGGCGGCAGGAACTGAACGTGTTCCGCATGCGGCTGCTGGGCGCGAAGGTGCGCGGCGTGAGTGGCGGCTCGGCGACGCTGAAGGACGCCATCAACGAGGCCATGCGCGACTGGGTGACGAACGTGCGCGACACCTACTACATTCTGGGCAGCGCGCTAGGGGCGCATCCGTATCCGACCATGGTGCGGAATTTTCAGCGTGTGATCGGCAAGGAGGCCCGCGCGCAGATACAGGAACAGGAAGGCAAACTGCCGTACGCGATTGTGGCCTGCGTGGGCGGCGGATCGAATGCAATTGGCGCATTCTATGAATTTTTGAGCGATAAAGATGTACGGCTGATCGGCGTCGAAGCCGGCGGACGCGGAACTGCGCTGGGCGAACATGCCGCGCGGTTCCAGAATCCGGGCGGTGGGCTGCCGGGCGTACTGCAGGGTACGTACAGCTACGTGTTGCAGAATGACGCTGGGCAAGTGGCGACTACGCACTCGGTGAGCGCGGGGCTGGATTATGCGAGCGTGGGGCCGGAACATGCGATGCTGCACGATTGCGGGCGGGCGGAATATACGTCGGCGAGTGATGCAGAGGCTCTGGCGGCGACGAACGCGCTGGCGAGAACGGAAGGGATTCTGCCGGCGCTGGAGAGCGCTCATGCGGTGGCCGAGGCGATGAAGATGGCCCCGAAGATGGCGAAGACGGATGTGATACTGGTGAATTTGTCGGGACGCGGGGATAAGGATATGGGGATTTTGGCAAGAGAGATGAAGTTGAAGGGCAGCGAGTCAGCAAGTCAGCAAGTCAGCGAAAGGCTAAGTGCAAAGTAATGGCGATTGAGTTCAAGAAGAAGCCAGGGATCGTGGCGTATTTAACGGCTGGTGATCCGGATTTGCAGACTACGCTGTCGATTGCGCTGGCGGCGATCGATAACGGTGCGGATGTGATTGAGCTGGGCGTACCGTTTTCAGACCCTCTGGCGGATGGGCCTGTGATTCAGCGGGCGAGTGAGCGTGCGGTGGGGCGCGGGGTTCGGCTGACGGATGTGCTGGAAGTGGCGCGGCAGTTACGCGTGGCGCGCCGCGCGTGCGGGATTGTAATTTTTTCTTATCTCAATCCCGTTGTACGCATGGGGATGAAGCAGTTTTGCGCGGCGGCGAAGGCGGCGGGCGCAGATGGCGTGCTACTGACGGACATGATTGTGGAAGAGGCGGATGAGTACCTGGCGGAGATGCGAGCGAATGAACTGGCACCGGTGTTTCTGGCGGCGCCGACCAGTCCCGACGCCCGGCTGAAAGCGATTGCAGAGGCGTCGCGGGGGTTTGTGTACGCGATTTCGCGGGTGGGCATTACGGGGACGCAGCAGAAGATTGCGGGGGATGCATCGGAGTTGGTGCGGCGGCTACGGGTGTTCACGGAGCCGCTGGGGATTCCGGTGGCCGTGGGGTTTGGGATTTCGAACGCTGAACATGTGCGGGCGGTGGGTGAGTTTGCGGATGCGGCAATTATCGGCAGCGCGCTGGTGGCGCTGATCGAGAAAAGTGCGCCGACGGAAGCTGCGGCGGCGGTGGCGAAGTTTATTGCAGGGCTGCGGACATGAGGACGGTGACGAAGGTTGGAGAAGAGCTGGAGCGCTGTTTGTTTCACGGCGAAACGATGCAGGCCATTTATGATGGTTCAGGCAAAGATAGTACCGGGCGCGCGTGGCAACGTTGCGTTCGAGGTCAATGTGAGGCGGTTTGAATGGATATCTACGACTGGCGCAAGAAGATTGATGAGATGGATGAAGAGATTGTACGGCTGATCAGTCGGCGGGCCGAGGCGGCGAAGGCCATCGGCCTGTTGAAGCGAGAGACGCAATCGCCGGTATACGAGCCAGACCGTGAACAGACGGTGTTCAACCATGTGCGCGCGGTGAACCCGGGACCGCTGTCGGATGGGGAGCTGCTGCATGTATACGAGCGGCTGATCGACGTGATGCGTACGCTGCAGCGCCGTGACGCGTAAAGAATGCGATAGGCATGCGTTGATTCAATATGAAATGAATTGGGTTGCAAATTACGGGCGCAAAGGATTGAGAATAGAACAGTTACGAGAGCAGAACGATGCAGTTACAAATTCAAAAATAGCGGACGGAAATGATGATTGTTGCGATGCAGGACCAGGCAACCGAACAACATATTCAAGATGTGATTGAGCGCATGGTCGAGCTGGGGTTCAATGTACACCGCACGACGGGCGCGAACCAGACGATCCTGGCCGGTGTAGGCACGCCTGCCCACTTCGATGTTGTGGAGTTCAAGGTGCTGGCCGGAGTACACGATGCATACCGCATCTCTGCACCCTACAAGCTGGCTGGTCGCAGCTTCCGACCTGAGGGGACGAAGATCGCGTTCAGTAACGGCGTGGTGGTAGGGGGCGAAGAGGTGATCGTTATGGCCGGGCCTTGCTCAGTGGAATCGCGCGAGCAGATTCTGCAGAGCGCCATGCTGGCTGCCGCGGCGGGCGCAAAGTTTCTGCGCGGTGGCGCATACAAACCTCGCAGCTCGCCCTACAGCTTCCAGGGCATGGGACTGGAGGGCCTGAAGCTGCTGCGTGATGTAGCCGACCAGACCGGGCTGCTGGTAATCACCGAGGTGATGGAGATCTCGCAGATCGAGCTGATGATTCCGTACACTGACCTGTTTCAGGTAGGTGCGCGCAATATGCAGAACTTCAACCTGCTGCGCGAGCTTGGACGAGTGCGTACGCCAGTGCTGTTGAAGCGCGGTATCGCAGCAACCATTGAAGAGGTGCTGCTGAGCGCGGAGTACATCCTCTCTGGTGGAAACTACGATCTGATTCTGTGCGAGCGCGGCATACGTACCTACGAGACATACACGCGCAATACGATGGATATTTCGGCCATCCCGGTACTGCATAAGCTGACGCATCTGCCGGTGATGGCGGACCCATCGCATGGCGTGGGCATCCGCGATCTGGTGCCTCCAATGGCACTCGCCGCAATTGCAGCGGGAGCGGATGGACTTCTAATGGAGATGCATCCTAATCCTGATAAGGCGATGAGCGATGGCGCGCAGAGCCTGTACCCTGAGCAGCTTACAAGACTGATGGCGCAGCTGCGGCTACTGGCTCCGGTGGTCGGTCGAAAGGTCGCATAGGCGATGGGTCGTCGCATCCTGATCGTTGGCACTGGTCTGATTGGGGCATCGGTCGGGCTGGCCCTGCGCGCAAATGGATTTGACGGCGAGATTGTGGGCACGGGGCCGACGGAGAAGACGTTGAAGACGGCGCAGGAGATGGGCGCAATCGATAGCTGGGTTACGCGCGAGACTGCCGATTCCGTGGCCGCAAAGTCAGATGTAATTCTGCTGGCAGGGCCTGTGATGTCGATTCTGGACTGGATGCAGCGGCTTGCACCCGTGCTTGGCGAGCATCAGATGGTGACTGACGTGGGGAGCACCAAGGTGCAGATAGTTGAGTTGGCTCGGAAGCTGTACAACCAGCCAGGCAAGGCGCGGTTTCTTCCCGGACATCCGATGGCTGGGAAGGAGTCTGGCGGCGCGGCGCTGGCCGAGGCAGGACTCTTTGTGAATGCAATGTGGCTGTTCACGCCGATGGACAGAACGCAGCACGCGCTGGAGACGGAGTGGCGCGGATGGGTGGCGAAGTTTGGCGCGCGAACGATGGACCTGGATCCTGCTCGGCATGATGAGATGTGCGCATGGGTGAGCCACCTTCCTCAGATGCTGTCGACGGCGCTCGCCGCGCTGCTGGAGGATACGTTTGGCAAGGACGCGACGGGCCGCGAAGAGGTGGCCGCGATTGGAGGCCGCGCGCTACGCGAGACGACGCGGCTGGGGGCCAGCCCATACAGCATGTGGCGGGACATTGCGCTCTCCAACACGGAGCCGATTGCGCAGACATTGCACGCATTGGAACAGCGGCTGGCACACCTGCGCGAGAACCTGCGCACGCCGGAGCTGAAGGAAGAGTTTCGCCTGGCCAATGAGTTTCGAGCGCTGCGCGACCGTTAGGGCGGTAGCATCTATACAGTGATGGCGACAACGGGTTCCAATCTGAGCATCGGTCTGGCGGATGTAATAACGGCACGCGAACGGCTGCGCGGGTCGATCTACGAAACGCCCTGCCCGCACTCCATCATGCTCTCCGCGCTGACCGGCCAGCAGGTATACCTAAAGCTGGAGAACCTACAGATGACGGGCAGCTTCAAGGAGCGCGGAGCCTTGAACCGCATTGCCCTGCTGACACCGGAGCAGGCAGCACGCGGTGTGATAGCAGCCAGCGCTGGCAACCACGCGCAGGGCGTGGCCTACCACGCCACCCAACGCGGAATCCGTTCGCTGATTGTAATGCCCTTGACCACACCGCTGGTGAAGGTGACGGCAACGCGTGAGTTCGGCGCCGAGGTAGTGCTGCATGGGGCGAGTTACGACGAGGCCCACCTGGAGGCGATGCGCCTTTGCACCGAGCAGCAGTTCACCTTCATTCATCCCTTCGACGACGCCGGCGTAATGGCTGGCCAGGGGACGATCGGCCTCGAACTTCTGGAGCAGATTCCCCAGCTTGAGGCGGTGGTTGTTCCCATCGGCGGCGGCGGATTGATCGGAGGCATTGCGTGCGCCATCAAGGAATCGCGTCCTGACATACGCGTGGTAGGCGTGCAGACCGCGCGTCTTCCATCGATGCAGGCTGCAATTCAGGCACGCCATCCGGTGACAATCGACCCGGCCACCACCATCGCGGACGGCATTGCGGTGCGGCGCGCGGGCGATCTGACGCTTCCCCTGGTGGAACGCTACGTGGACGAGATCGTTACGGTGGAGGAGGACGAGATTGCCTCGGCGATCCTGATGCTACTGGAGAGGGAGAAGACGCTGGCCGAGGGGGCTGGGGCTGCTGCGCTTGCTGCGCTGCTGCAACACCGGACCAGCTTGCAGGGCGTGCACACGGCTGTGCTGGTATGCGGCGGGAATATCGATGTCACGCTACTGTCGAGGATCATTGAGCGCGGCATGGTGCAGGATGGACGGATGGTTCGCCTTCGTATTGTCCTGCTGGATAAGCCTGGCGCGTTGCACGACCTGACACGGCTGATCGCAGGCCACCATGCCAATATTGTGGATACACTGCACAACCGAGCCTACTACGGCGTCAATCTGGGTGATACGGTCATCGACATTACGATGGAAACGCGCGGCCCGGAGCATGTAGCCGAGTTGCTGGGCGCGCTAACAGCCGAGGGATATACGCATAGTCGCGTGCTATAGATATGAAAGAAAACCGGAAGCCATGACCAAGCAGTTGGGTTATCCTGCTTGAAATCATAACCTCCGGCCAGTACAGAAAAATCAGACGCTCAGGTTCTATGGGATGTAATAACGCATGCTGATATCGACCATGGGCTCTGTAGCCCGCGGCCCGGAGGGCGTTGAAGCGCTTCCCACACCTGACCAAAGGTTGCGCTGGAAGTAGCTATAGGTAACCCAGTACTGCAAGCGACCGAATTTGGGGCTGTTGGCAACGCGGTAGATGAAGCCAACCATGGGTTCCTGGATGTAACGGGTCGGCGAGTTGCAGTTGCTGGGTGCGCTGGGCGATCCGCCGGTGCTGGAGCCGGGGTTGAGCGGCAGATTGTAGCAGGCGGAATCAACCAGATTTCGTGCGCCATAACCCATCAGCGCCCCCGGTGCAGCAGTATTAGTAACCGTGTAGACCGTGCGCTGCGCATACTCGCCACCGTAGTAGGCGAATACGTCCAGCTTCGGTGTTGGGTGGGTTTCAATGCTGATAAGTCCGTGATAGTTGCGGATCGGCTCCAATGTTCCGTCTGGATGCAGGGTCGCGTCGGCGAGCTGCGAGGAACCATAGCGGCCCACGCCATCGCCAGCCATGGCCTCTACAGTGAGGTCGGCAAACTTGTTAGGCGAGACGCTGACGCTGCCGAAAACACCACCCGCGCCTTTAGTGCTGGCGAGAGCGTTTGCCGAGTATGTATATGAGCCTGTGGTGTTTGTGATGGGGAAGTAGTAGTCGCGCATGAAGCGGGCCAGCCCTCCCAGTTCAATATGTGCCTTGGGCATGTCCCATGCACCCTTTACGATTACGTCCGGAGCAACGTTGTTGGCGTAGGTTCCGCTATAGGCGTTATATAGTCCGCCACCTGTACCGGCACCAGCGAAGTAGTAGTTTGTTGGCACCGCTCCCGAGGTCGCGGAGGTCGCGGTGAAGCTGGTGATCTGCGCCTGCTCGACGGACAAGGCCGCAGTGAAGGCACCGGTTTTGGGATCGCCCCAGCGCTGCTGGATGCGGAAGCTCGGTTGACGTTCCCAACTGAAGCCGACCATATACTGTGCGTCGATAGTATTAGGCAGCTTCTCGGTACGATTGTTGGTGCTGGTGCCATCCCTTGTAACCAGCGACCACATCTGCCCTCCGCTAATCGCAAAGCCGCTTGTAGTCTCTACCTTGCCCCAGATTTGGCGTTGACGCATGGTATAGCTGTTGCTCTGGTTGTTGTTGGAGGTTGCACCCGCGCTCAGGAAGTCCATCTCGCCGTAGCCGGTGAATTTATAGGTGCCGTCATTGGCTTCAACGAGGACACCCAGACGGCTCTGCCGTCCAGAGAAGTTCAACTCGCTGATGTGTCCTTCGTTCGCGCCGGGGACCGGGATGCTGTTGAACGGCGTATTGATGTCGGAGTTGACCGAGTGTTGACGCCAGACACCTTCACCTGCAAAAAAAGCGATTGGTGTGATGTTAATTCCTTTGTAGTGGATGGCGGAGGGTTGGTCGGGGTTTGACGCTGGTGCAGCAGAGCCGCTCTGTGCGTTTAGCGATAGGGAGCCTACCACCATCGCCGCAATCGCCGCTAGAAGTTGCTTCTTCATGGGACCTCGCTGGAAAGCATTGTTTAGAAGCAGAAGAGCACGCGACTCACATCAGGCAACCATGCCCATACCGCATAACTCTCTGCTCGTTGTGTGTATAAGCTTGTCAAAAGTATGTGAATACACGACAAATATTCCTGCAGATGCTGTTGAATTGGGAAATATTAATCCGTCTGTAATATAGTTTGTGGGGTTCAAAGGTTGGTACGCGCAGAAAGCGGTTGGCAGGGTGTAGCCAGACTGGTTTACCGTAGGGTCATGTCGATCTCACGCACTGGTCTGGCATTGCTTGCTGTATTACAGATTGCGACTGGGACACGTCCGCAGCACGAGGCCCATGCCCAAGTTACGACTGGGCAGGCCCAGACCACTCTCCCAGCACCACTGGCTACTAATTTGCCACCGCAGACACTGAAACTGATTCCGATGCCGCGCGAGGTAAGCGTCGTAGGGGCGCAGTCGCTGTCTGATGGCATGCAGCTCAACTGCACAGCCCCGTGCGCTGCCGAAGACGGCTTCGCAATCGACGACTTGAAGGCTTACTTGGCTTCGCTTGGAATCGCAGTGAATACCAGCTCGCCGGTCAACATTCAGATTGTGCGATACAGTACGCCGCAGGGGAAGGCGTTCTACACCGATGGATCCAACGGCGATCCGAGATCCTCAGAAATGCCCGATGATATAAAGCCCGAAGGATACGAAATCATCCCCATTGGCAAGGGGCTGGGGCTGACGGCGGCGACAGGCGCTGGCATCTTTTATGGGCTACAGACGGTGAAGCAGCTGATTACAGGAAACGGAGTGAATGCCGTGCTGCACACGGCGAAGATTCGCGACTGGCCAGCCATGAAATACCGTGGACTGGATGATGACCTCTCGCGCGGGCCGGTGACCACGCTGGAGTTCGAGAAGAAGCTGATTCGCACCATTGCGGCCTATAAGATCAATCTTTACTCGCCCTATTTTGAACACACGGCGACCTATGTAACTAACCCACTGATTGCACCACCTGGCGGTGGGCTCAGTGCAGCGGATGCTGCTGCGCTGGTGGCCTACGCGGGTCATTATCATGTGACGATTGTTCCGGAACAGGAGGCTTTTGGACATCTACACAATGCACTATTGTGGGAACAGTACAAACCTCTGGCAGAGACACCGCACGGCGCCGTTCTGGCACCCGGACAGCCTGGATCCATCGCATTGATCAAGCAGGAGTTTAACGAGCTTGCGGCGGATTATCCTGGCCCGTTTCTGCACATTGGCGCGGATGAGACGGTAGACCTAGGAGTGGGCCAGACCAAGACCGACGTGGATTCGCGCGGACTTGCGCCCGTATATCTGGATTTTATGCAGCAGATTGTAACCGCACTGCATCCGCTGCAACGAAGGTTGCTGTTCTGGGGCGACATAGCGCAAGACTCGCCTGAGTTGCTGAAGGCTCTTCCGCAGAGCTTCAAAGCAGCCACAATTGCGATTGCCTGGGGCTACAATCCGGAACCGCGGGGCTTCACCAGGCTGCTGACGCCGTTTATCAGCGCTGGATTTGAGACATGGGTATCGCCAAGTGTCCACAACTTCCGCGTCGTCTATCCGGACTACAACATGGCGCTGGCTAACATTCAGCAGTTCACACGAGATGGGCAGAAGATGGGCTCGACGGGCCAGTTGAATACCATCTGGAACGATGACGGCGAGGGACTGATCAATCAGGATTGGTACGGCATACTGTTCGGCGCTGCGGCCGCATGGCAGCCGGGCGAATCGTCGATCGAGGCATTCGAGCAGAGTTACGCACAGGTGTTTCATGGCGATAGCTCGGGTGCACTGAACCAGGCGCAGATGGAATTGATGGCAGCACACAAGATATTGAAGGACCAGGCCCAGGTGGGCGATGCCACCAACGCTTTGTTCTGGCTCGATCCATGGTCGAAGGACGGACAACAAACAGCCGCAGAGCTACGGCCATGGACGCATGATCTGCGCATGCATGCAGAGGCGGCGCTGACGTTGATTGCTCAGGCACGCGCGGTGGCAGGCCCCAGGGAAGGTGTTATAAACAATCCTGTCCTAGAAGGCTCATCCTCGACAGCCTACGAGGCAGCAAAGTATGGAGCGGCGACCAGCAACCTGCGCGAGCCGGATGCGGTGGATGCCTTGGAGCTGGGCGCACGGAGGATGGATTTTATTGGGCTGAAATTCCAGCTTGCCGACGAGATGGCGGCGGGTTATGCGCGTGCCGTA
>Ga0316218_1004622_pt1 | contig 10341 bp, 7 predicted proteins | sample TBH18003metaG_FD_203634 | JGI IMG/M metagenome (GOLD analysis project Ga0316218, IMG submission 203634) | Freshwater microbial communities from Trout Bog Lake, Wisconsin, USA - TBH18003 | ecosystem: Environmental > Aquatic > Freshwater > Lake > Hypolimnion/Profundal zone | place: USA: Wisconsin... | reverse complement strand
CTGCCCCGGCGGCTGGGGGCCACCAAGCTGCTGCTGCCCCTGCAGCAGACCCGCGGCACCCTGATCGCCAAGTCCCTGATCGTGGTGCCGCAGACCCTCGAAACCACCCTGCAGGCGGAGCTGGACTATCGCGCCTATGACCTTTCGCACGACGTGGCCATGCTGCAGCGCCTGGACTGGCTGCCGTCCCTCGACCCCTATGTGCTGGGGGAGATGGGCCGCCATTTCCAGCTGCCCTTCGGCGACTGCTACCTCCAGGTCCCCCGCGCCGAGCAGGAGGCCGTCGCCGCCCGGGTGCTGGCCGAGGTCGCGCCCCGCCTGCAGTGGCAGCTGGGCCTGTCCGACAGCCCCCGGGCCATGCCGAAGCGGGCGACGGTCCAGCTGCTGGCCCAGAATGCCGGCGCGGCGGAGACCGACGCCATCGCGCTGCGCTTCGGTCTCAACAGCGAGCGTCTGTCCCTGGTCCTGCTGGCCTGGAAGGCGCTGGTCTATTACCGGCACCGCCTGAGCGCCATGGACGGCCGGGTCTGCCGGGTGGCCGACGAGATCGCCGGTGCGGCCCCCCGCCAGCCGGCCCTGCCGGACGAGCTGGCCCTGATCGACCTGGCCCGGGGACGGGTGCTGCGGGCCCTGACCCAGGCGCGGCGGGAGGCACGGGAGCTGTCGGACGCCCTGGCGGAAACCCTCGGTGCCCTGGAAACGCAGCGCAATCTTGAGCGTCTGGCCCAGTTCCTGCACCTGGCACCCACCTGCATGTCTGCCCTGGGGGAGCGGGTGCGGCGCCTGGACGAGGTCTGCGGCGGCTGGACCGGCCAGGCCGCGCCTGGCCTCGGCCTGATGGCCCCGGATGGCCTGAGGATGGCCCTGGCGGGGCTGGAGCGTCAGCTGGCCACGGACCTGACCCTGCGACCCTTCACCCTGCCAAGGCCGGGCGTTTCGGAGCCGCGCCGCGCGGGGCCTCGGGTCGGCCTCAGGCCGGGTCCTCGAGGCTGAAGCTCTGGGACTGCTCGTCGAAGGCGAACAGCTCCGCATAGCGGCCCCAGTCGATCAGGGCATAGAGGGTCTCCTCGGCGAACTCCTCGGACATGAAGTCCTCCAGCTCCTCCGAGAAGCGGCGATAGGGGGCCCGGTGGGTGGAGCGCTCGTCCAGCACCCGGCGGATCATGGCGGCCATGGGCACCCGGGCCATGAGGTGGTCGCGGAACAGCTTCTTGCGGGCGTCCACGTCATAGTCGACGAAGCGCTTGCCGTCCTCGGTGAGGCGGATGTCCCCGTGGGCCACGTCGGCAAAGCCCAGCAACTGCAGGCTTTCGGCCAGGGGGAACAGCTCGTCCACCTCCATGGTCAGCTCGTCGGCAATGTCGGGCAGGTCGGCCTTGCCGTCGAAGGGAGGCTGCATCAGCGCCTCCATCAGGCCGGCCAGCAGGTTGGTGGAGACCTGCGGCAGGGTGATGCCGATGCCGCCGCCGGGCTGTTCGGCGCTGCCGTGCATCTGCTCGGCCCGGAGCTTCGGGTCCATGGGGTTGGTCATGCGGCCGTAGATGTCGTCCACCAGCTGGCGGAAGGCGGGCTCGGTCCGGTTGCGGGGATAGGGCAGGTCGATCTTCACCTCGGCGGCGATCCGGCCGGGATTGGAGGCGAAGATCACCACCCGGTCGCACATCAGCACGGCTTCCTCGATGTTGTGGGTGACCAGCAGGATGGAGCGGAGCGGCAGCTTGCCCTCCATCCACAGGTCCACGAGGTCGGTGCGCAGGGTCTCGGCGGTCAGCACGTCGAGGGCCGAGAAGGGCTCGTCCATCAGCAGCAGCTGGGGATGCACTACCAGGCCCCGGGCAAAGCCCACCCGCTGGCGCATCCCGCCGGACAGTTCCTTCGGATAGGCGTTCTCGAAGCCGTCCAGGCCGATCAGGTCGATGGCCTGGAGGGAGCGCTGGCGCCGCTCCGCCGGGGGGACGCCCAGCGGCTCCAGCCCGATCTCCACGTTTTCCAGCACGGTCAGCCAGGGGAACAGGGCGAAGCTCTGGAACACCATGGCCACCCCCTTGGGCGGGCCGTCGATGGGCTGGCCCTGCCAGGTGACGTCCCCGCCCCGGGGACGGGCCAGGCCGGCGATGATCCGCAGCAGGGTGGACTTGCCCGAGCCGGAGCGGCCCAGGAGGCCGACGATCTCGCCTTCCCGAAGCTGCAGATTGATGCCGTCCAGCACCAGGAGGTCATTGGCCTGGCCCTTGGAGTAGGTCTGGCGGACGTTCTTGATGTCCAGCATCACGGGCCCGGCCTCTGGGCGCTGGGGGGTCGGCGCGGTCGCCGGCGATGTCATGACCATGGGGCCCTCCGGAATGAGGTGTGGGGACGGGATCAGTTCAGCGCCAGGCGGCGCGCGGCGAAGTCGAACAGGGGCCGCCAGAGCAGGCGGTTGAACAGGACCACGAAGATGCTCATCACCACCGCCCCCAGCACGATCCGGGGGAAGTCCCCCTTCAGCGTGGCATCGGCGATATAGGCCCCGAGGCCGTGGGCTTCCAGCTTCTGGTCGCCCCAGCTGGCCACCTCGGCGGCGATGGAGGCATTCCACGAGCCGCCGGACGCGGTGATCGCCCCGGTGACGTAGTAGGGAAACACCCCCGGCAGGGCCACCTTGCGCCACCAGTTCCAGCCCCGCACGCGGAAACTGCCAGCCGCCTCGAGCAGGTCGTTGGGAAAGGCGCTGGCCCCGGCAATGACGTTGAACAGGATGTACCACTGGGTGCCCAGAATCATCAGGGGGGAAAGCCAGATGTCCGGGCTTGCATGGTTGGCCACGATCAGCGCCACCACCACCGGGAACAGGAGGTTCGAGGGGAAGGCCGCCAGGAACTGGGCCAGGGGCTGGACCGCCTCCGCCAGCTTCGGACGCAGGCCGATCCAGATGCCCAGGGGCACCCAGATGAGGCTCGCCAGGATGATCAGCAGCAGCACCCGGATCAGGGTCAGGGCCCCCATCTCCACCGCATAGGCCACATCGCCGATGCCCAGGGTCCGGTGCATGTAGGCGACCCCCTGCCAGGCGAACCACAGGGAGGCCACGGTGATGGCCGCGAACCACAGATAGTCCACGTTTCGGCTGTCCCAGGCCTTGCGCACCGCCGGCGGCGGGGTGAACTCCCGCCCCAGCCGCAGGGTGATGAACCAGCGGGACGCGACGCCCACCGGGGCGAACAGCCGCTGGGCCAGGCGCGCGCGCTGGAAGAAGTCCAGCAGCCAGGAGGTCTGCTCCGGCCCCGAGCTGGCCGACAGCTCCACCCGGAACTTCTGCGACCACGCCACCAGCGGGCGGAACAGCAGCTGGTCATAGATGAGGATCACGGCCAGCATGGTCACCACTGCCCAGCCGATCGCCCCCAGGTCCTTGTGGTCGATGGCGGTGGACACATAGGCCCCGATCCCCGGCAGGGTGATGTTGGTGTCCCCCACGGAGAAGGCCTCCGACGCCACCACGAAGAACCAGGCGCCGGACATGGACATCATGGCGTTCCAGATCAGGCCGGGTGCCGCGAACGGAACCTCCAGGGTCCAGAAGCGCCGCCAGCCCCCCAGCCGCAGGCTGTCGGACACGTCGGACAGGTCCTTGGGCACGGTCTTCAGGGACTGGTAGAAGCTGAAGGTCATGTTCCACGCCTGGGCCGTGAAGATGGTGAAGACCGAGCACAGCTCCGCCCCCAGCACCGAGCCGGGGAACAGCTTCAGGAAGAAGGCCAGGGTGAAGGTCAGGAAGGTCAGGACCGGCAGGGACTGGAGGATGTCCAGGATGGGGATCAGCACCATCTCCGCCCGGCGGCTCTTCTGGGCGAGCGCCCCGTAGCACAGGGTGAAGACAAAGGAGCAGACGATGCCCGCCAGCATGCGCAGGGTGGTGCGGAGCGCATAGTAGGGCAGGGCCGATGGATCGAGGGAGATCTTCGCATGCTCCACCGCCGCCAGGGGCTGGGTGGTCTCGTGGCCACCGAAGGCGATCAGGGCGATGAGGCCCAGCACCAGGGCGAAGATCAGCGCGTCCCACACGGACGGGATGTATCGCCACGGCCGGATCGCCGTCAGGGACGGGTGATGCGCGGGCATGGACCCCCCTCTGTCTCATGATGGTTCAACGGGGCACGCCGGACAGACCTCCGGCGCGCGGACGCTCGCCCCCTTACAGGGGTCGCAAGCCAAGGGCAATGCCGGTTTGGCGACAGTTTCAAGACAGTCCGCCGACGGAGATTTCCCCCGTCACCCGGGTCTCAGAAATCCAGGTCGTCGTAGTGGGCGGCGGGGGCCAGGCCCGGGTATCGGTCGTTGAGCAGGGGCCGGAAGCATGGCCGGGACTTCAGCCTTGCATACCAGGTGCGGGTGGCGGGAAAATCCTCCCACGGACACTCCCCGAAGAAGTCCACCACCGACAGGTGGGCCCCGGCGGCCATGTCGGCGAGGCTGAGCTGGCGCCCGGCCAGCCAGTCCCGCTCACCGAGCAGGCCCTCCAGGTGGGTCAGGTGGGCGCGCAGGGCCTGGCGACCGGCCCGCAGCGCCGCCAGGTCCGGGGCCCCGGCCCCCAGCAAGCGCTTTTCCATCTTCTCGTGCAGCAGGAGGCTGTTCACCTCGTAGTCGAACTTGCGGTCGAACCATTGCAGCAGCCGCCGGCTCTCCACCCGCTCCGCCACGTCGGTATTGGACAGGAGCGCGGGGTCGCCATAGCGCTCGTCCAGATATTCCAGGATCGCCCGCGCCTCGCAGATCACCAGCCGCTCGCCGGGACGGACCTCCACCAGAACGGGGGGCAGGCCGCTGGGGTTCAGCTCGGCCAGGGCGTCCGGCCGTTCCCAGTAACGCTCCACCACCTCGGTGAACCGCAGCCGCTTTTCGCCCAGGACAAGGCGGACCTCCCGCGAGAAGGGGTCCAGGGGGAAGTGATGCAGGGTGCGGTCGACAGGCATCGACAGGGTCAGGCTCCGGTCCAGGCGGATGTGGTTCGTATCTGGGCCGGGAGGGCTTAACGCCCCGTTTACTTCAATGCGCCGCCGCTTGTCGCGGCACGGCCATGGACCTAGTCTGGAGCGGTAGCCATTCGGGGGTTGATCAGCATGCCGGGACCGTCCCTTTCCGCCCGCGCCGCCGCCGTGGTGCTGGTGGCCCTGTCCGCAGGCGCCCTGCGATCCGGGACCGCCCGGTCCGCGGAACCCGCGACCGATCCCTATATCTGGCTCGAGACCGTCGACAGTCCGCGGGTCAATGCCTGGGTCGCAGCGGAGAACACCCGCACCGTGACCCGGCTGGAGGCCGATCCCCGGCTGAAGGCGGTGGAGCGCGAGGTCCTCACCATCCTTCAGTCGCGGGACCGGATCGCCGAACCGTCCTTCATCGGCGGCCGGATCTACAATCTCTGGCAGGACAGGGACCACCCCCAAGGCCTGTGGCGACGGACCACCCTCGACCGCTACCTGACCGATGACCCGGCCTGGGAACCGGTGCTGGACGTGGACGCCCTGTCCACCACCGACAAGGTCAACTGGGTGGTGCACGGGACCGACTGTCCGCATCAGGCCGCCGGTCACTGCCTGATCAGCCTGTCCGCCGGGGGCGAGGATGCTTCCCGGGAGCGGGAATTCGACCTGGCCAGCCGCAGCTTCGTGGCGGGAGGCTTCGACCTGCCCCGCTCCAAGCAGCGGGTCGCCTGGGAGGACAAGGATACCCTGCTGGTCGTGCGCGACTGGGGCAAGGGGTCGCAGACCACCTCCGGCTACGGCTTCGTGGTCAAGCGCCTGCGTCGGGGCCAGCCGCTGGATCAGGCACAGGAGGTGTTCCGCGGGGCGGAGAAGGACGGCGGCTACGGGGTGACGCCGATCGTGCTGACCGACGGGACCGGGCACAGCGTGACCCTGATCTCCCGGCCCCTGTCCACCTTCGAGTTCGAGACCTGGGTCCTGACGGACAAGGGCGCGCGCAAGCTCGCCCTGCCGCTCAAGGCCGAGGTCAGTGACCTGGTCCAGGGCCAGCTGATCGTCACTCTGAAGACCGACTGGACCCCCTCCGGATCGGCCCGGACCTATGGTGCCGGCACTGTGGTGTCCCTGGACGTGGCGGCCCTGAAGCGGCATCCCGACCGTCTGAAGCCCCTTGTGGTGTTCACGCCCACCCCGCGCCAGTCGGTGCAGGGCATTGCCGCGACCCGGACCCGGCTGGTTCTGACCTGGCTGGACACGGTGCGGGCCCGGGGGGCCAGCTACCGCTTCGTCAAGGGTGCCTGGCAGGCCCGGCCGCTGGCCCTGCCCGACAATGCCGCCGCGTCGATCCGCGCGGCCAGCGACCAGGACGACCGAGCCTTCCTCGAGACCACCAGCTTCCTGCAGCCGCCGACCCTTTGGCTGGCCGATGTCCGGACGGCGGCCCTGACCCCGGCCCGGTCCCTGCCCGCCAAGTTCACCACGGACGGGCTGGTGTCGGAGCAGTACGAGGCGGTGTCGAAGGACGGCACCCACATCCCCTATTTCATCGTCCACCGCCGCCACCAGCCCCTGGACGGGTCCACCCCCACCCTGATGACGGCCTATGGCGGCTTCGACGTCTCGATGACGCCGTCCTATCTCGGTGCCCGGGGCAAGACCTGGGTGGAGCGGGGCGGGGCCTATGTCCTGGCCAATATCCGGGGTGGCGGAGAGTTCGGTCCCGCCTGGCACGAGGCCGGGCTGAAGACCCGGCGCCAGGTGATCTATGACGACTTCGCCAGCGTGGCCCAGGACCTGTTCCAGCGCCACATCACATCCCCCCGCCGCCTGGGGATCGAGGGGGGCTCAAACGGGGGCCTGCTGATGGGGGTGGAGCTGACCCAGCATCCGGACTTCTGGAACGCCGTGATCATCGACGTGCCCCTGCTGGACATGCTGCGCTTCGAGCAGATCGCCGCCGGAACCTCCTGGGTCGGGGAGTACGGCTCGGTGAGCGTGCCGGAGGAGCGGGCCTTCCTGGCGGGCATCTCGCCCTATCACAACCTGAAGCCCGGGGTGACCTATCCAGAACCCTTCATCTTCACCACCACCAAGGACGACCGGGTGGGGCCGCAGCACGCCCGCAAGTTCGCCGCGCGGATGAGCGAGATGGGCCTGCCCTATCTCTACTACGAACTGACCGAGGGCGGGCACGGTGCCGGGGCCAACCAGGCGGAACGGGCCCGCACCCAGGCCCTGCAGACCACCTATCTGATCCAGAAGCTGATGGACTGACGGGGCGGCGTCAGGTGCTCGCCACGCCGCGGACGCGGGCACCCTCGACCCCGGTGATGCGGAACTCGGCATAGGTGCCGGAGGTCAGGTCGCCGTCGAAGGCGATCTCGGTGAAGTCCCCCGCCCGGGCCAGACCCGCGCGCTCCACCAGGGCCCGCACCGTCCGACCCACCTGGCCGGAGAGGTGTTGCGCCAGCGCCGCCTGCCCCGCCGCCCGCAGCCGCTCGTTGCGGGCCCGGACCTCGCCCTTCGGCACCTGGGGCATGCGCGCCGCCGGCGTCCCCGGCCGCGGGCTGAAGGGAAAGGCGTGGACATAGGTCACGCCTGCCTCCGCGATCAGGGACAGGGTGTTCTCGAACATGGCCTCGGTCTCGGTGGGGAAACCGGCGATGAAATCGGCGCCGAACACCACGTCCGGCCGCACCCGGCGGACATCGGCCACCAGCCGCAGGGCATCGGCGCGGCTGTGACGGCGCTTCATCCGCTTCAGGATCATGTCGTCCCCCGCCTGCAGGGACAGGTGCAGGTGCGGGGCGAGCCTGGGCTCCTCCCCCAGGCAGCGCAGCAGGTCGGCATCGATCTCGGCGGCGTCGATGGAGGACAGGCGAAGCCGCGCCAGTTCCGGCACCAGCTTCAGGATCCGGGCCACCAGCTGGCCCAGGGTCGGCTGCCCCGGCAGGTCCTGGCCCCAGGAGGTCATGTCCACCCCGGTCAGCACAACCTCCCCCACCCCCTGCGTCGCCAGGCGGCGCACGGTATCGACGATCTCCCCCGCCGGGGCGGACCGGCTGGCGCCCCGGCCGACGGGGATGATGCAGAAGGTGCAGCGGTGGTCGCAGCCGTTCTGCACCTCCACATAGGCCCGGGCCCGTTCGGACACGGCGTCGGTCAAGTGCGCCGCCGTCTCCGTCAGACGCTGCACGTCATTGACCCGCACCCGTTCGGAAAGCGCCTCCAGGGCATAAGCCCCGGGCGCGCTCTTCAGCCCGTTGCCCAGCACCGCGTCCACCTCGTCCATGGCGGCGAAGGCGTCCGGATCGATCTGGGCGGCGCAGCCGGTGACGATCAGCCGGGCGCCGGGCCGCGCGCGGCGGGCCTTGCGGATGGCCTGGCGGGCCTGGCGCACCGCCTCCCCGGTCACGGCGCAGGTGTTGAAGATCACCGCGTCGGACAGGCCGTCCGCCCTCGCCCGGGCCAGGGCCTGGTCGCTCTCATAGGCGTTCAGGCGACAGCCGAAGGTGACCACCTCCAGACCGTCGCCCGCCTTGACCGGCGGGGCGTCGCTCACTTCAGCCGACCGGCAAACTCGACCGCCACGGGGCCGGTCATCATCACGTGGTCGTCGCTGGCGCGCCAGTCGATCTCCAGCTCTCCCCCGTCCATGACCACGGTGACCCTTCGGCCGGTCAGGCGGCGGCGGTGGGCGGCCACCACGGCGGCGCAGCCCCCGGTTCCACAGGCCCGGGTGATCCCCGCCCCCCGCTCCCACACCCGGTAGCGGATGCGGTCGGTGGAGAGAATCTGGGCAAAGCCCACATTCACGCCCTCGGGGAACAGGAAGTGGTGCTCGATCATTGGCCCGACCTCCGCCACCGGGGCGACGGCGATGTCCGGCACGAAGAACACCACGTGCGGATTGCCCATGCTGACGCAGCCGGGGGTGTGAAGGACGGGATTGTCGATGGGACCCACCTGCAGCTCGATTCCGCGGGTGTCCATCTCCTCGGCCAGGGGAATGTCCCGCCAGTCAAGGCCCGGGCGGCCCATGTCCACGGTCACCCGCTTGTCCCCGGCCTCGGTCACGGTCAGGAGGCCGGCCCGGGTCTCCACCCGCGCCTCGGAGCGACCCGTCGCCTGCATCACCAGCCAGCCCACGCAGCGGGTGGCGTTGCCGCAGGCGGAGACCTCCTCCCCCTGGGCGTTCCAGATGCGCATGAAGGCATCCCCGGTGGGGGAGGGCTCGATGGCGATCAGCTGGTCGCAGCCGATCCCCGTCCGCCGGTCGGCCAGGGCGCGCACGGCGTCTGGCGTGGGGCGAAAGAGTGTGTCGCCCCGCGTCTCGACAATGATGAAATCATTGCCCAGCCCGTTCATCTTGAGGAATGCCCGCGTCATGAGGGTCATATAACGTGCCGGGGGCGGCTTTGCACGTCCAGGCCCCTCAGAGGGGTGGAGGGGGACAGGACACACCATGACCGACGGGGAGATCGTGACCCTGCCCCTGCGGCTGGAGGTGCTGCGCCCGGACGGACCGGGGCCGTTTCCCGCGGCCCTGCTGCTGCACGGCTGCGGCGGGCTGCAACCCCTGCAGCGCCGCTATGCGAAAGTGCTCAGGGCCGCCGGCGTGCTGGCGGTGATCGTAGACAGCTTCGCTCATCGGGGGATCGGACGGACGGCGGCGCAGTTGACCGTGTGTACCGGCCTGCGCCTGCACGGCCGGGCGCGGGCGGCGGACCTGATCGCGGCCCTGGACTGGCTGGCCGGTCGGGACGAGGTGGATCCGGCCCGGATCACGGCGGCGGGCTGGAGCCACGGGGCCTGGACGATCATGGATGCCCTGGCCCTGGCCGGAGACGATCCCGCCACGGCGGAGCGGCTGCGGTCCCTGGCGGCGGTGATGCTGGTCTATCCCTATTGCGGCCCGCCGGCCCTCACCCCCCGCCGGGGGTGGAGCGGACCGACCCCGCCGGTGACGGCGGTGGTGTGCGGCCGGGACAGGGTGGTCGGGTCCCGTGCCCCCTTGCGCACCCTCGCGCGGCTCGAGGCCGACGGGGTGCCGGTGGAGACGCACCTGTTCGCGGACGCCACCCATTCCTTCGATGACGATGCCGCCAGCGATCCCCGCACCCGCTACCGCCCGGACCTGGAGGCGCGGGTGGCGGGGCTGCTGGCCGGGGTGGCGCTCGGTCCGGGCAAAGGTTCTTGGGTCAGGCCCGAGAAAGACGACTTGGTTTAGCTAATTCAATAAGTTACTCGTCAATCCCGGGCTTGACCCGGGAACCTCGTTGCCACGCACCCCCTACCCCGCCGCCCGCAGGGCCGCGTGGGCGAGGGTGAGCTTGGCGAAGCTCCAGCCGTCGCCGCTCTGCTCGATGTCCAGCACCAC
>Ga0316218_1004619_pt1 | contig 10352 bp, 16 predicted proteins | sample TBH18003metaG_FD_203634 | JGI IMG/M metagenome (GOLD analysis project Ga0316218, IMG submission 203634) | Freshwater microbial communities from Trout Bog Lake, Wisconsin, USA - TBH18003 | ecosystem: Environmental > Aquatic > Freshwater > Lake > Hypolimnion/Profundal zone | place: USA: Wisconsin... | reverse complement strand
CCTGTTGCATATTGCAAGGGATGTGCTGGTCCAGGTGGTACAATGAATATTAAGTGGCCATGCGACCTCATCCAATTCCTGGATGAATACTGCCAACCAGAGGTGTGGGATTATTACATATGAAAACTGGACTGAGTGAGATCTTTACCAACCTGGATGCCCGAGTAGTATTGCAGGACATCATCGGGGTGGGGGAGCTCATCGAAAACGGTGACGAATATATCCACTCTTGCCCACTGCCATTTGGCATGCACAAGAACGGTGACTCAAACCCAAGTGCTAGCTTAAATAGGGAAACCCTGCTCTTCAACTGCTTTACCTGTGGCGGAGGCAGTGTCATCTGGCTAGTCCAGAACTGCCTAGGGGTAACCAGGGAAGAAGCAATTTCTATCCTCAAAAACGAGGTGTCAGAGCTTAAGATCGTTCCAGTTGAGGATTTTATCAACCGTTTAGAGGGCGTTTTTGAGAATAAGACCCAAGAACGCAATGATATCCCCTACTTTAGCGACACTATCCTTAGACGCTGGGAAGGCCCATGCGATTATCTAACCTCCAGAGGTGTCTCAGAGGCCGTACAGAGGCAGATGCGTACGGGGATAGACTCAGGTAGGCTAGAAGTAGCAAAAACTGCAGAAGGCGAAAATACTGTATCTGTAGACCGTGTCGTACTGCCTCACTTCATGGAAGGCAAGCTCATAGGCTGGGTAGCTCGTAAGATCGAAGATGTTCAGGGGGTGCCTAAGTACCGTAACTCCAAGGGATTCCCTCGTGGATCATGGCTTTACAATCTTGACAATGCGATTAAGCACGATTCGATTTATGTGGTAGAAAGCCCTATGAGTGTTCTAGTCATGAAGAGCCGTGGGATTGACAACGTGGTAGCTACGTTCGGTGCCAAGGTTGATAAGCAACAGCTCGATCTGCTTCGCAAGTTCTCCAAGGTCACCATCTTTATGGATGGCGACGCTCCAGGTCGTATGGCTACGGAGCACCTTATAGAAAGTTTAGGGTGTTATACAAAGATTGCTATAATCGAAACACCCGATGATGAGGATCCTGCTACTCTGCTAGAGATACCTACATCAATAAGTTCGTTTGAATACCAGATGAAACACTGTTTGACTTCGTCAAAATAATCTGTTACTCTTACGATTGCAGTAACCAAAACCAACAGCCCTAGGGCTTACATAGAAAGAAACCAAAACAATGGCATTGCAAAAAGGCATGGCTGCCGTAAAGGCCAGTATTGAAAAGTCTCAGAAGAGCTCAGGCCCTAAGACTTACACAGAAACAAATTGGTTCTACTGGACAGCAGGAGAGACAAAGGCGCTTCGATTCCTTACGGACTCAGATGACATCTTTGTAGTTCCTGTCCACGAGAACGTTCCCACCCACGATGGCAAGAAGAAGACTTTTGTATGCCGCAGCGTGTTTGACGCTTCATGCGAGCTTTGTGCTCGTGAAAAGGGTCAGCCTGGTGCATACCGTCGTGACGTAGGTTATGGTGTTGCAGTACTCCGTGAGGAAGTGCGTGAAGATGGTAAGCTAACTGGCTACCGTGACGTTACCACTACTTACGAAGAGGTTGTTGACGGTAAGTCTGTTACCAAGAAGAAGCCGTACGTGGGCATTGTGTCCCAGGGTATGCGCAACTTCTGGAATCAGATTGCTGTTATCTCTGAGAAGTACGGCAGTCTCCGTGATCGAGAGATTGAAATCATGCGCAATGGTCAGGGAACTGACACAACGTACATGGCATTCCCTCTCGACAAGAAGGAGATCGAGAACATCGATACACGTTACGCCAAGTTCCTTCCAGATATCGAAGCTTTTCTAAACCGTATTGGTAGCCAAGAGTACTACGATGCTCAGCTGCACGGTATCGTCAAAGAGAAGGATGCCTCTCCTTCCAAGGCATCTTCACCCTCCACAGTCTCTGTTGATGATGACGAATACGGCGAAGAAGAGTTTGTCGCTATCGAGGAAGAGACTACTGCAGACCGTCTACGTCGGAAGATGGCTGGACAGTAGTCACTAAGAGAAGGCCAGTGGGGTTAGATGGTGGTTTTTCGACTTCCTTTCTACCACATCTAGCTTCACTGGTCTCTCTGCTCAATCTAAACAAGAAAGAAAACAATGTCATTTAATGCACTAGAAAACAAAGTAATTATCAAGATCGATGTAGTGGAAGAAGTCACTGATAGTGGCTTGTACCTTCCAGACTCAGCAACTGCTATGCCAGAGATTGGTACAGTTGTAGCCGTAGGACCAGGACGCATTGCTATGAACGGTTCAGTTATTCCTACTGGCATTGCCGTAGGCGATAAGGTTCTGTTTGAACGTCGTGCTGCACAAAAGGTTGAGATCGAAGGTGAAGAGTACCTAGTATTCCTTACTGATCACATCCTTGCAATTGTAGAAGATTAAGTTTGAATTTATAAGTAAGGTATGGTACCATCTCCGCATGGACAAGTTAGTGAACATGCACACCCACACTGAACATTCGTTCCTTGATGGATTGCAAACAGTAGATCAATTAGTAGAACGAGTAGTATCACTAGGCCAAGAAGCTGTAGCTATCACCGATCACGGTGAATGCAGCGGTCACCTTCGTCTTCAGCATGCAGCAGATGCAGCTGGCATCAAGCCTATCTTCGGTATGGAGGGTTACTTCACCGAAGATCGTTTTGATAAGACTGGTAAGAAGGGTGAGAACTACGACCACATGACCATGGTTGCTCTCAACCAGAAAGGTCTGGAGAACCTGTGGGCTCTCTCCAGTCTTGCTTACATTGAGGGTAGCTACTACGGTAACCCACGCTTTGACTGGGAACTGCTCGAGAAGTACAACGAAGGTCTTATGGTCACCGGTGGTTGCATGGGTGGTTGTATTGGTAAGCACCTTAAGGATGATGGTATCTACCAGAAGGCTGTGGAGCGAATTAGTCGTTACCAAGCCATCTTTGGTGACCGTTTCCACCTTGAGCTTCACACGTATCTTGACCCTGAGAGCAACGAGTGGAATCTTCGTGTTGCTGAAGCTGCCATTGATTACAGCGTCCCACTCCTAGCTGTTAGCGATGCACATTATGCCAAGCCTGAGCATTGGTATGCACACGAACTGATGACTGCTGTCCAGATGGGTAAGACCATGGACGACCCAACACGTTTTAGCTATGGTCCTAACCAGCTATGCATCTTCTCTGAAGAGGAGACTCGCAGCAGATTAAGCTATTTGCCTGAGAGCATCGTTGACCAAGCAATCAACCGCACCAACGAGATTGCACAGATGTGTGATGCACGAGTGCCTGGTGCTCGCAAGATGCCAGTGTTTTACAACACCGCCAAGATGGACGAGCGCAAGCTACGTGAGACTGCCGAGGAAGGTTTTAATCGAAAGATCGTTGGCCAAGTGGCCGATGATATTCTACAAAAATACCGTGACCGTCTTGACTACGAGCTAGATGTTGTTATCACCCGTGGATTCCCGGGGTACTTCTTAACCGTACAAGACATTATTAATTGGAGTAAAAATGAAAACTTTTTGGTTGGTCCTAGCCGCGGTTCAGTTGGCGGAAGCCTCCTTGCTTACGTTATGGACATTACTGAAGTCGATCCGATCCCTTCGGGCCTTATTTTTGAGCGGTTTCTTAATCCTGAGCGCGTCTCTATGCCTGATATTGACATTGATATGCCCAAGCTAGAGCGGGGCATGGTACGTGAGCACCTTGAAAAGCGATACGGTAAGCACAACATTGCCAGTATTGGTACGTTGAATACACTCGGTATTCGTCAAGCACTCCGTGACCTATGCCGTGGTATGGGCATTGACAAGGATGACGCAGCAAAGATGTCAGACATTATCGATGATGACTGGAACATCAAGAATCGTGGAGCTGACTGGGAGACTGCATACAAGCAGTACCGCAAGGAATACGCTCCATGGATTGCGAAGTACCCAGAACTATTCGAGACATTGCCTGAGGTTGTTAACCACATCCGTCACGCCAGTGCTCACGCTGCAGGTATCGTTATCAGCAAGGAAACGCTAATTGGTGCTATGCCATTGCGCTACAGCCCTACCAATGATGATATCCGTACACAATTCGATATGAGTGACGTTGAGGAACTGGGCTTTGTAAAGATCGACCTTCTCGGTCTTCGTACTCTTAGCACACTCATGGCTGCACTGAACCTCATCAAGGAGGGCAATGACGGAGTGCTGCCATTTGACCACTTCTATGAATGGAATAACCAATGGGAGAAGTACTACGACGATGAAGGTGTCTGGGATGACATCTGCACAGGCAATAACATTGGTTTGTTCCAGATTGAAACAGGTAGTCTCCGTAGCCTGGTGAAGCGTTTCATGCCACGCAACATTGAAGACCTTTGCACCATGATTGCTATCTACCGTCCTGGTATTACTCGTTCAGTAGACAGTGAGACTGGTCTAAACCTGCTTGAAATGTACATGCAGAAGCGTGAAGGCAAGCGTCGTGTGACCTACAAGCACCCTAAGCTTGAGAAGATCCTCGGTGTTTCCTACGGTAGCTTTGTTTACCAGGAGCAGATTATGGAGACATGTGTCGAGCTCGCTGGTTATACCATCGTTGAGACTGACCGTGTTCGTAAGGCAGTAGCCAAGTCAAACTACGAAGACATGGTAGAAGAAGCAGAGATCTTTGTTCGCAAGTGTGTTGACAATGGTATTGATATCGACACTGCTAAGTCAATCTTTGACGACATGCGTGCATTCGGTATGTACGGATTCAACAAGTCACACGGTTATGGCTATTCTATGCTAACCTATTGGACTGCATGGGTGAAGCATCACTACCCACGTGAGTACATGACAGCTTTGTTCCGTACTAATCCTAAGGACAATGTGGTCTACACCCGTGAAGCTCGCCGTATGGGTATTGAAGTGCTGGGTCCAGACATCAACGAAAGTGGTGGCAACTTTACGCTTACCAAGTCTGGCAGCATTCGTTATGGTTTGAACAGTGTCAAATATATCTCAGGTTCTGCCGAAGAATTGCAGAAGCTTGGGCCATTTACAGACATGGAAGATTTTGTGGCACGTGTACCTTCCAAGAAGGTAAACAAGCGAGCAGCAACTGCCATGATCAAATGTGGAGTCTTCGACAGTATCTGTGGAGATGCCAGAACAGCCCTGCGCCAATACATGGACGCACGAAAGGAAAAGAAATTAGATGATAGTTGTAACGCTGATTGCGCTTATTGTTTGGGTCATCTTAGCAAGTTCGATTGTTATGCGGATCTTCAGGAGAACGTACTGGAGAGGGGCCAGCATGAGCACGAGCTTCTGGGAACTATGGTTAGCATTGATCCTCTTGCTAATTATCTTTCATTGATTGAAGAAGAACACAATTTCCCTGGTGAGAAGAAGATGTTTAGGGGCGAGAAGGCCATGATCGGTGGGATGATCTCACAGGTCAAAGAACTTGTCACTAAGAAGGGTAAGAACCCTGGAGCAGAGATGTGCCAGGTTTGGATTGAGTTGCCTATCGACAGCATCGATGATGAGCTAGAGATGCTCGATGACGAGGAATCTTCACCCAGGGATGATAATGTACAGATTGTGGCCTTCCCTGATACGTACAAGCGTGTTAAGGCTGACATCCAAATTGGTGCGCCAGTTTTGATGGAAGTTGAGAAGCTTAGTGATGGCCTCAGTTTAAGAAGTATATTCCGTCTTGACAAGTTGGCAGAGACCTGCTAGGTTTTTGTCAGTAAGAAAGGAGCTGTAATGTCAGCTAAAAATTCAATGAAGTTGTGGCGTTGCCCTAAGTGCAAGCTCGAAGTAGAAGCAATTGCTACCGAGGTATCACACAAGTGCAACCCAAAAGCCATGAGTAGCGCAACTATTCGTTTTGAACTAGTGGAAGGAAAGTAATGGGAGACTACGAATACCAGCAGTTGGAGAATAGCAGCATCCGCTTAGCAGTACACAAGCTTGAGTTTTGTGTCGGTGATGTTTGCACTATCCACAAGCGTACAGACCACAGCATGCGTCGATTCCCTCAGTTATGGCGATCAGACCGCAAGATCATGGAACGTACATGCCCCCATGGCATTGGACACCCAGACCCAGATGAGTACCGTGTCCTCAATGGAGAGGATGATGGAATACACGATTGCGATGGATGTTGCATCCAATTCTCAGACGAGGAGCCGGAGTATAATGGTACAAGTAACGATTGAACTAGACCAGCGTACTTTTAATAACCTGGTTGCTCAGGCCAAAGCTGATAGAATCACAGTAGAAATGCTAATTGAAGAATGTATAGAGGAGAATTATGGCTAGAGCAGATGCAATTGACAAGTTGATTGATTCTCTTAACAAGTTTACTCCGGAGGGATCAACCAAGCCGTTGGTACTCCGTGGTAACAACATCGAGAAGGTCAATGCAATCCCATGCTTTACACCAGCACTGGCATATTTGCTAGGTATTGGTGGATGGCCCGAGGGTAAGCTCATCGAAATTTTTGGTAAGGAACACTCAGGTAAGACTTCGTTCGCTATCCTCGCATTGAAGGACTGCTACGAGTACTACAAGGGTGAAAAGATGGTTGCCATCATCGACCTCGAGCACCGTTTTAATCCTGAGTGGGCAGAGAAGCTTGGCCTCAATGTAGACGAGAATCTTATCGTTGTACAACCACCAGATGCTGAGACAGGTACTGACATGATGGTAGCTCTTATCAAGAGCAACCAGGTCGGTGCCATCGTATGGGACTCAGTTGGTGCTGCAGCTACCAAGCACAGCATGCAACAGCTCACTGATAAGAACGACAAGATGGGTGGTAACGCTGCAGTGATGAAGCGCAACGTCCAGACTGTTGCTCCTTTGGCTAACCTCTACGGTGTTACAGTTTTCTACCTCAACCAGCTACGTGCTGACATGGATGGATACAACCGTCCTATGACTCCTGGTGGACACGCCGTTAAGCACGCTATGTCTGTACGCCTCTACCTACGTCCTGGTAGTGACAAGTATTTTGACAAAATCAACGGTGAGAACACCCAGGTAGGATTCCCCATCGTCATGAAGACTATTAAGAATTCCTATGGTCCACCACTTCGTGAAGGTTGGACAGACTTCTATAGTCAACCATGCGCATTCCTAGACCACCCTGGCATTGATACTCGTAGAGACCTAGCACGTATGGGTATTCTCTTGGGTGTAGCACAACGTGGTGGTGCATGGTTCACATGGCGTGACATCAAGGCACAAGGCCGTGACTCGTTCTTTGAGCAAATCTGGAACAGTGGCAAGGCAGAAGAGTTCGAGGCAGAAATTATTGCTGCCATCAAGAAGGGCTCAGGCATTACAGAGGTTGAAGACGATGATTTTTTTGGCCGACCATTAACCACAGACACAGAAGATCTGCACGACCCAGAGGTATAAGAACAATGAAACAAGATACAGCTAACATCATGGTCCGTATCGTGATTGAAGCTATGCAAGAAGTTGGCGTTACAGACGAGCAACTCGAAAAGATGAGCGAGATTGTGCCAAGAAAATTTAAAGAAGCAACCCTTATTATGAAAGCAGGTATGTTGTAATGAATGTTGGAGACACCGTAGTAGACATTAAGGCGGTAGGAATTATTGTGGGTGTTAGCACATCAAACAACCCGATTGTTGAATGGGATATCGTTAATGAAAAGCTGTTCGAAGAAGTGGCAGTAGAAGATCTAATCCAGATCAACTTGCCACAGCCTACCGAAGAACTTGACCCTACAAAGGAAGAAGCTGATGACGGAGAATAATGAAGAAGAATACGACGGTGTAACTCTTACGGTTTCAACTGATGATTGGCCAAAAGGTCTTGCCGGTATTGTTATCAAGGAACAGCACGTATACCAAAAGGATAATACAGTGAAGATCATCGGAGATCCTATCTGGTCTTTGGAAGAATTATCTGATGAGCTTTAGACACTTCTGCCATGTATGTAATGTAAAGTTTTACCGTGCTGTGGACTTCATTCTGCACAGGCACGAAGATGTTAAAACTATTACAAAAGTATTCATAGGAGACAAAAATGATAGCAGTAGTGATAAGGCAGGCTAGTCAATTAGTCCCAATGATGGCACTTATTGCAGTCATCATTATCGGTGTAGCGATTACTGTAGGCATTGCTCTGGTATGGGATAAAGAACCATGGTGGCGTGCTATGCCAAAGCCAAGCAGAGAATATAAGAACGCTAAAGATCAAGTTAAGATCTGGAAACTACAGCAGAAACACCCTGAAGCTTTCAAGGAAGAACCTCACAATATCATGAAAAGTAACCGACGTTGACTGACTATACACCCAAAAAAGCAAAGTGTAAGAATTGCTACCGTAAAAATGGAGAAAACAATGAGATTCTCCAAGGTGCTAATGGTGAATGGGTTCACCAATTTCTTGACTACACAACTAAATGCCACCCATTTAAACCATGGGTAGCTGAACCAATGGAGGAATAATGACTGAGTTTGAAAAAGTAATACAAGAGATTGTAGCAATGCATTCTAAAAAGCAGATTGACTACGGTAGACCAGAAGAAGGTGACCCTTTCGCTAATGTCCGTGCTAGTGAAGACTTCGGTATTCCTGGATGGATTGGCGCTGTGATTAGGGCTAACGACAAGGTTCGTCGCCTTCAGAAGGCAGCTCGGGGAGGTAAGCTAGTTAATGAATCTATCGAAGATTCTCTACTGGATGCAGCTGTTTACTTTATTATTGCTCTCTGCCTGTTCCGTGAAATTGTATAACCATGAACGAAGAACAACTCCAGTTATTTGATCCAACCGATTACCTCAGCATGGATGGCATGTGGAACATTGAGATTGAAATGACTGAAGAAGAAGAAGCAACACTCCATGAAGCAGCAAGCATCATGAATATGTCGGTTGATGATTACATCATTCATGCCCTGAAGAACCATTTGACATGCCCTACCTGTGGCGAGTATCGTAGTACAGGAGACGTGTGTTCTCAATGTGGAGAGTTAGATCAATAATGCAAACATTTTTGCCGTACGAAGATTTCGCTAAGTCAGCAGCTGTACTTGACCGTCAGCGTTTGGGAAAGCAACGTGTAGAAACACTGCAAATCATGAACGCACTACTGGATCCTGAATATGGATGGCAGAACCACCCAGCTGTCAATATGTGGCGTGGCTATGAGTGGAGTCTGTACCAATACCAGGAAGCCATTTGCAACGAGTGGACATCACGTGGCTACAAGGATACGTGCCTAGAAAAGACACTACTTCTTATGGCAGGCAAGTGCATTGGCATCAGCAAGCCACAATGGCTTGGCAATGAAGAATTCCACGTCAGTCATCAAAGCAATCTTATGCGTAAGTTGCCAGAACACTACGGACAATACTTCGATGTATCAGGCGACCTTGAATATGTATGGCCAGAAAGGATTGCAGCATGAACGAACAACTCGATATCGAACTAGCATTTAATGAGCCTTTCCCTGAAGAGCTTTTAGAACATGAGAAGAAACTACAGTACAGTGAGGAAGCAGTGACACACGCCCAATTTTTCAAGGCTCAGCAATTCCATGCAGAGAAGCTGTTGCTCCACAAGATTTTTGAGCAAGCATCTAGGCGATTGCCAAAGGCAGATGAAACTGAGGATGAACTAGATTCATTCTATTCTGGTTACTGTGAAGGTTTTTCCGAAGCATTGGATGCTGTGTGGGATGTTATTGAAGAACACATAGAGAACAATGAATACGAAATGAGAAAGTGGTAGTGTCTAATAATTGGGTAGTAAAATTTGATGGTAAACGAATGCACATTACCGGTGCAACTAGTTTACCACGCAAAAAGAAGAAATTCATTAGATCTATCTTCGATGCACTTGGTGATAGGGCAACTGAATTTGTTCTGCTTAACCCGAATTACACTAGCGAATTGGAAAAACAATGGGGAAGTATCAGCAACGCTTTAGCCAGCGCCAGGAACGAGAACTTGAAGAAGAGTGGCCCCTCGCCCACAGAACAGTAGGTTCAGGGAACAAGTGGGAGAAGGGTGACCTTTCCACTGATGAGCAACACAACATATCATTTGTTGTAGAAGCGAAAGCTACCCAGGCTGCATCGTATAGCATCACCAAGAAAACTTGGGATACTATTAGGGAGCATGCTCAGAACCGCAGTTGGCTGGCTAGACCAATTCTTGCTATTAGGTTATATGGACCTACCATGGAAAAGACCAACTGGGGTGGAGAAAGAGAAAATACCCCTGATACCCTCCCAGTGGAATTAGATTTGATATGTATGGACAAGAATGATTTCCTTGAGCTATACTATGATTACCTACGT
>Ga0316218_1004618_pt1 | contig 10355 bp, 13 predicted proteins | sample TBH18003metaG_FD_203634 | JGI IMG/M metagenome (GOLD analysis project Ga0316218, IMG submission 203634) | Freshwater microbial communities from Trout Bog Lake, Wisconsin, USA - TBH18003 | ecosystem: Environmental > Aquatic > Freshwater > Lake > Hypolimnion/Profundal zone | place: USA: Wisconsin... | reverse complement strand
TTTTCACAATCTTTACGACAATCTTTACAAAAATCTGAATCAGGATTATCTGATTGATCTTCTATTTCATCTTCACAATTTTCACAATTTTTACGACAATCTTTACAAAAATCTGAATTAGGATGATCTGATCGATCTTCTATTGGGTCTGAACAATTTTTGCAAGTAACATTGTATTTTTCTATAATATTTGGATTTTTACGACAAGTTTTGCAAAGTCCTAAATTTTCTTCTATTTTTGAATTAGGGCTAAAATTTCCACATTCTTTGCATTTTCCACCAAATTGCATAGCCTTATCCATTTTATTTGGCCCATTTGGATTTCCTCCAGGAAGATATTTATGAGTATTATCAGTAAAATCGTGAATAGGATCGACGTATGGACCTTTTTTGTCGTTTTTTTTGTTTTTTTTGTTTTTAGCAAGAAAAATGTTTATTTCTGCTTGATTCCAAAGATCTTCCATTTTTAATCCTTTATCAATTGTTCATAACATAGATGAGTCAATAGTCTAATTACCAAAAAACTTTAATCGATTTTTTCTTTATACCACCAATTGGGGGAGCGCTTCGACAGATTATGCAAGCATAAAAACCATATCCATCTCGCTCATATTGACATTCATGTACAATTTTATTATTTCCACATACATTATTTTCACATTTGCAACTCATTTTCTCCTCCTTGCAATTTCTCATTTAAGATGGGTTCATCATAACTCATTGTTTTTTTAACAAAAGCATCGTACTCTTCTGGCTGGATTGGCATCCATATTCTTGCACATTCACTGCATATATAACAACCAGTAAAATCTTGTTCTAGGTTGTGTTGATTACAGTTCATACCAATTTACTTTATCATACCACATAGAAGATTGTTTTTTATTTTTTCTATATTGTTTTTTATATTCACTATTTGCATCTGTGCAATCATCACACCTACAACCAATATTATATCCATTTTTAGTTCCATGAAATTTATGATCAGGATCATTTTGCATTTCTTCTAATTTGTCTAAATTATATTGTTTTTTATATTCACTATTTGCATCTGTGCAATCATCACACCTACAACCAACCTTATATCCATTTCTAGTTCCATGAAATTTATGATCAGGGTCATTTTGCATTTCTTCTAATTTGTCTAATTTATATTGTTTGTGATGTTCACTATCTGCATTTCTACAAGGATCACATCTACAACCAATAAGATATCCACTTCTAGTTCCATGAAATTCATGATCAGGGTCATTTTGCATTTCTTCTAATTTGTCTAATTTATATTGTTTGTGATGTTCACTATCTGCATTTCTACAAGGATCACATCTACAACCAATAATATATCCATTTGGGGTTCCATGAAATTTATGATCAGGGTCATTTTGCATTTCTTGCAAACGATCTAATTTATATTGTTTTTTATATTCACTATCTGCATTTCTACAAGGATCACACCTACAACCAACCTTATATCCATTTGTGGTTCCATGCCTAGGATCATTGGGGTCGTTAAAAAAATTTTTTACTGGAAGTTTTGTTTGAATTTCATTTAAGGAAACGTTTCTTTTTACTGGAGCGTCTAAATTTGAACCTTTATCAAGCCGTGGCAGCCTTCCATAATCATCCCTGGTAACTTCTCCACTATCAACCATATTTTGTCTTTTTTTTAAATCCCTATTATAAATAGCATTGGCATCTCTACAAGGTTCACAACGACAGTTCTTCAATTTATATGCTGCATAACTACCGTGAGCACTTTCAGCAAAAAGGTTACAAGAATCCGATGGGCATGGACATGGAGTTTTTGTCTTTAATCGTGGAGCAGCAAAAATATATTTATTCATTATTCATTTCCACTAAAATCATGAGGTTTTTGGAAAGGCCTAGCCTCAGGGTGGTTAGGATTTACCTGCATATAGGCCTGTGACTCTCCCTGAGCCATTATATCCTGACATGTACCACAATAGTTATCCATACGATCTGTAAGCGGCACAGCGCAATTTAAGCATGTTCCGCCAGAAGATTCGTGATACCACATAGAAGAATTTTTTCTTTTTATATATTGTTGTCTACCATATTCACTATTTGTATTTTTACAAGGAACACATCTACAACCAATTTGATATCCAGTTATAGTTCCATGAAATTCATGATCAGGGTCATTTTGCATTTCTTTTAATTTATTTAGTTTATATTGTTTATCATATTCACTTTTTGCATCTGAACAAAGATCACATCTACAATCAGAGGTGTATCCACTTATAGTTCCATGAAATTCATGATCAGGGTCATTTTGCATTTCTTTTAATTTATTTAGTTTATATTGTTTATCATATTCACTTTTTGCATTTTTACAAGGATCACATCTATCACCAAAGGCGTATCCAGCAGTAGTTCCATGTAATTTATGATTGGGATTATTTTGCATTTCTTGCAAACGATCTAATTTATATTGTTTTTGATATTCCATATTTGCATTTTTACAAGGATCACATCTATCACCAATGGTGTATCCAGTTATAGTTCCATGAAATTCATGATCAGGGTCATTTTGCATTTCTTCTAATTTATCTAAAAAATATTCTTTGTGATATTCACTTTTTGCATTTTTACAAGGATCACATCTACAATCAATTTGATATCCAGTTGCAGTTCCATGTCTAGGATCATTGGGGTCGTTAAATATGTTTTCTTTTGGAATCATATTTAATACATTTTGTTGGTCAACAAGAGGAATAATAGGAGCATCTAAATCTATACCTCTTGTTTTTCTATTGTACATCAAAGAAATGTCTCTGCATGGCCTACATTTGCATTTATTACTGTATCCAGTAATGGTTCCATGTTTTGGGTCATCAACAGTTAACTTACATCTATCATCAGGACATTTGCAAGGGCTGTTGTCAACGTTGACTGGCGATGGTCCAATATTATCTGGGTCTTGTGGAATCATTTCCCAAGGATTGTTTTCTGATGAGGGCATGACCTTTTCAGATGCTAAATACCATTTAGAAGATCGTTTTGGCCTTGGTTCATACTGAGCCAAATAATCAGGACCGTATTCACTAATCCAATTTTTTATATTGTTATGAAATTCATTTTCTGTTAATTTGTGAAGATTGCCTTTGCTTTCATCACCATCATATCCTACGTGAATACAATCTTGGACACCGTATTTTTTATGATGCATATCAATGTATGGACCATTGTAATAACGACCTTCCCAGTCACCAACTTTATGCGATACATAGGGATCGTCATCTTCCTCTATTTTTATTGGATGATTAGGAAAACGTTTTTCAAATTCTGAAATAGTGTGTTGCTGTTGTTGAAGCCTAAACCCGCCTGGAGCAAGAATGTCTTCCATTTGGTCCCAAATATGTTCGCCCATGGCACGACCAACCATCTCGCTTTGTTCACGCTTGCTTATGCCAAAGTCTTGGTCGTCGGTAGATGAGTAATATTTAGAAGCCATTTGCATACGCTTTCGGCGTTCTCTAACATGAGTAGCATAATTAGATTTGCAAGGAGTGCATCGACAACCTAATCTAGTATATGCATACACGCTTCCATGGCGAGGGTCGTCTTCAGAAAGATTTTTGGCTTTAACATCTTTATAATATTGGCTAGCGGTTTCCTTGCAGGAATCGCAACGGCATTTAAAATTATTATAAGCATTTAAAGTGCCATGGCGAGGATCGTCTTCATCCATTCCTTTTGCTACGCCTTTTCTTTTGGTTTCTTGCATTGCTTGTCGGCAATCATCACACCTACAATTTCCGTCCACATATCCAGTAGGCTTGCCATGTTGTGAAGCGCTAGCATCTAAAATACATTTTTTATTGTCACAACCACACTGATTGAAACGATCTCTATAGTATGATTCTATTGTAGGTGGTATATCATACCATTCTTCATTATCATAAATGGTCATTTTTCACAATCTATCAAATAGGATGCGTGTGGTTAGATACGCCATTTTCATGGTCTTTTATATGATCTTCTGAATTACCTGGTTTATTGTGAAAAATTAACATATGATCGTTTACCATAAAAATGTTTGGAACGCCCATTACTGGTATTCTTGATATTGTAGAACCTTCTTTTTGATAATTGGGAGGATTAAGGTTAAGCGCTTTAAGTTCATCAAAAGAAGTTGCTCCACCTTGCAAAACAGTTCCAAGAATTGGGTTATGAACTATGTGAAACGCTACTGCTCTATCTAATTTAGTCGGATGGCTTTCAAAATCTTTTTGATTCCAACCATGATGTACAAACATGTGTTTTCCATAATCATCAAACCAGTCAAGATCTGGGTCTTCACAAGTCATTTTATCAAGACGATCTAATTCATCTTCGGTAAGATGAGTTCTGGGGGGCGATAGCAATCCTGCTTCGCGGTCGGCACCATGGTTATCAAAAAAGTTTTTTTGATTGGAGTAATTTATTATTTTTTTTATGTTTGTTTTTTCATCAGAATTCAAAGGAATTTCTTTATTAAACGCAAGTTCATCATTTTCATCAGAAGTTTCTTTAATAAGGTTTTGTTCTCTGTCTATTCTATCACCAGTTGTTCGATCAAAATCTTCTTTGTTTAGATGACAAACTAATCTGGAATAATTTTTAAAAACTTTTTCTTTGTTAAGATTTTTGTATTTTTTAGCCATTTCATCCTCCATAAGGGTAATAGGATGAATATTATCTACAACTCTTCTAATTGCAAAATAAAGACCTGGATCTATTGTGCTCATGCTGGAACTTCTTCTGGTTTTCGCATAGGCTCATATGGATTCGGTATAGTTTTCCAAGGATCATATTTTGGTTCATATTCTGGTTCATGTTCCGGAGTATGAACAGGTGCTTCTTCTGGTGCTTCTTCAGGAATTTTTTCTGGTTCAGGAATTTTAACAGGTTCCTCATCAGGTGCTTCTTCAGGCATATGGTTTGGTTCTTCTGGTGTTTGTTCTGGAACAGGCTCTTCTTCTGGAGTTTGTTCTGGAATTGATTCTGGCGCTTCTTCAGGAATTTCTTTGTGTTCAGGAAAATCTTGTGGAAGCGTATCTGGAATATAAGTAGGCAAAGGTATGTCAAACTCTATTTCAGTTTCCTCTTGTCCCTGTTTTCCCATTTTAATATTCTTCCTTATTTTGAGTTTCCCAAGTATTCTCACAATCAGGGCACTTACCAACCCTATAGTATCTACTTGAACTATTATATCTTCCACTATCTACCATTTTAGTTTCAGCGTTTCCACAACTAGGGCATGGGCCAGCAATAACTTTATCCCATTTGTTTCTTATTGCAGTAGTTCTTAACATATCGTCATGCAATTCTGGAGTGTCTTTAACAAAAGCAGCCCAATTATTATATTCATTAGGAACTCTTTTAATCGGAATTCTTAAGTCTAAACTTGCTTTTGTTAATTGATCATTGTCCATTGGGTTTCGTGTCCACGCACCCAATACTTCTGCGTGAGATGATCTGAATCCATTTTGTGTATAAAGCGCTCTTCCAGTCAAATTTAATTTAACTAAGGTTCCCATTTCAAACTCTGCACGATTGCAAAGATGATCAAGATGTTGTGAATAAATACCACATTCGCAACCTTGTCCAGCCGGTCCTGGGATTTTGTGTGGTGAATAACTTTCGTCTCTTATACTTTTTGCTTTTTCTGCCGTTGGGCAAAGGGCAACTTGAAAAGGCCCATAAAAATTACCATTATGAGAACCGCTAAGGTGGTAATGTCCTCCAAATCGCAACGTAACAGGTTCATGCAAATGCATAAACTTGTATGCTCTTGGTGGATTTTTTCTATCTAAATCTGGATCATAATCGGGATGATCTGGGCTCAAATCATTCCAAGGAATATTTTCTGTTCCCCATCCATATGCATTAGCATTTTTAATTTTTCGGTTAATCACTACGAATCTCCAGAAATTCCTTTTTCATGAATGGGAAGTTTGCTGTGAACATACATAATATAATCAGGTGAAATAAAATTATTATTATTGAAAGCGGTTTTTTTTAAATAATTATTTTCTAACTCTTCCCAAATTTTATCCATTTTGATTACTTTCTTATAAAGAATTAAAGCCAATTATAATTATTGCCAAGAGCCCTATCAAATTCATAAGATTCAGCATATTCTTTACGTGCTGTTCTAAGAGTAGATTGTTTAGAAGCCTCTGCAATATTAGAATTTTTTTCTCTACGACAAATTTCTACATTGTCAAGAAAGTTATCAATTACTGATGCTCTGAAGGAAACATCAAGAAGAGAAGCGGTTTTGCGTTCTACGAACGAACAAGCAGCCTCACGAGTAGCAAGTTGAGACTTAGTGAGGTCTGGCCCTTGTTCATACGTCCAAGTCTCTGCGCCAGCAGTTACAAACTCAGACCAGTCATAATCTTTAAATTCTGCTTGAACTTGCTTAGCAGCAGAAAAAAGAAAAGATCCATCGTCATCGCCAAGATCATAAAGCCCTTCGTTATTAGTCTGGAAATAAGATGATGCAACAGTTCCTCCTGGAAGATTTTGAAGATATTCTTCTGTATCAAAATCTACATACTCTGATGCAGTTTTTTGAAGAAGTTCTCTATCAGACTCAAGAACTGTAATCTGGTCAGCAAGACGAATAAGTTCGCCTTCTGTTGTTTGTGGATGTGATGCCGCCAATCTTAGACCATCCAGCATCCCTTGAACCTGCTCTAGTCTATCATAGATAGAAGCAGAAGAACCATCGAACCAGTTAACGTTGCTGGCAAGATTCTTGCTTGCTGTGATCAAGAATGATGCATTTGGCTGTTCATTCATTTTTTTCTCCTTATGGGAATTGCTTAAAAAAATTAAGAATTCCATCCTTCATCAAATGGATCAAACTCATGGGAATTCTCTCCACTTATACCTGTTTCGGATGGTTTTTTACTTTGTGAATGAGAAAAACTTTCATCATCCCCGTAATGTACGTTTTCGTCTTTGCTTACAAATCCTTGAGGAATAACACCAATTCCACCCATAGCAACTAATGTAGCAGCAGTAGCATCATTTTTTGGATTTCTTTTATTTTTTCCACCATAATCATTATCATAATCTTCTTCAACATCATCTGTATCTCTGCCACTCGCTCCATGCTCTTCATCAGTCTCATAGCCAGGATTATCATCATCCCCTACGGATGATTCGCTATAAAAGTTAAGGTTATCATAAAATGAGTACCATTTTGTTTTATTTCCAATTATTGGGGAACCAATATTACCTTGGTTATTGTCTTCGTCCATAATTCCCATCTGTCCTCTATTAATTTGATCAAAACTGTTATCGGTCACAGCATTGTCTTCTGTTTGATATTTTTGTTTACTATCTGAATTATCTGACTTAGGATTTATTATTTTAGGTCCATAGTCAAAATTATCTTCATATCCGCTATAATCAACCATTATATTTTTTCAATGTCTTTAAAAAAATGATCGGCATATTCTTCAATAGTTATATCGTCTTTGGCGTTCCAAAAACTTTTGGCAAAAACAATAATATCTTCTTTATGAGAATTTCTTTCTATTCCGCCATTATTTCTTCTATTTTGAAATTCTGTATGTTGTCTATCAAATTCTTTAAGAATATCTTCAATATTATCTTCTTTTTCTGTTCCTGGATTAATTGTTTGCCAATGTTCATGTGGAAAGCCTATGCCAAGTGCTGATCTATTATGATTATGTACTCCCCATTCAAGTTCAACTTGTAATTGAGAAGGGTTTTTGTGATACAATTCATGCTGAATATATTCATCATTACCGATTGGTTGTTTATAATCATGTTCTTCAATAAGATGCTTTTTTTTAGAATCATCAGACATTGAATCAAGAGGAAGTCGCATATTGGGGTGGGGCTGTCCACCAATAAGTTCTTCTAGCGTAACCGCATTATTCGTATTGGGAAAATAATCATGATCGTGTTCAAGATTATTATTATTATTATCCATATGATAAATATGATGAATATTATTCATTTTATGAGAATCATCGAAGACTGGATAATTTTCTATTCCTGGATGATGATATTGCTCTAAGTGTTTATCGAGGTCATCTTTATGTTGTGGATACGTTAAATTTTCAACAATAGCATTTTTACCATATCCAGTATTTTTAAACTGAAATAATCCTGGGCTTGTATAACCATCTTCTGGCTCTAAATTTTCATTTGGCACGCTACAGTCACCAGTATGGCGTTCTCCGTATTGGCATTGTAAATGTGGGTAATAACATTCATCGCATTGGTCAAAATTTTTATCAAAAGAAAGTTGATTGCAATGAGGGCAATGAATATATGGATCAGAACAATTAGGACAGTCTTCTTGCTCTTCATCATAAATTTCTCCACAATTAAAGCAGCCTGTATATTTAGTAATTTTTATTATAGACATTATCGCATTCTCACTCTTAAAACGGGGTCGTATTTAATATGGTTAAGGGCCTCTTCATAACTACTTGAATTGGTAACATTATCATAAATTTTTTGAAATTTATCATCTGATTCATGTTCTCGCAAAGCGTTTTTTATATCAGCAAGCATTTGGAATATATTTCCACCTGGGCCGCTTAATCGAACTTGATATGGAACTCCATATTTACATTGATCACAATGATAATTTTTAGATGCCGAAAGATTTATCATACTAGCAGTAGTAGTATTATCGTCATTATTTTCATTTTTATTTTTTTGTTTATCAATATCAACGTTTGAGTCTTGTTCAATTGGTCTTGGATAACTTTTTTCAACTCTTTTTGCATATTTTTCAGAATTTTGTTTCCATTTTCTATCGCTGGGCGTATTGGCAAAAGTTACGCGATTGCCAATTCTCCAATCATAATCAGGTTCTCCTGGTTTGGGTGCGTATGGCCAATAACCTTCATAATGTCCTTCACCATTCAAACGAAAATCAACCCAACCTCTCGATTGTAATAATTTTATATATTCTCTTGTTTCTGATCTCATTGTTTCTTTAATAAGAAAATCATTAATTTTTGTTGTAGTAGGTGTTTCCAAAAAACCAATTATTAAATTATTTTTATTTGCTCTCACAACTATCTTTCCGCAATGGTCACAAGTAAAATCTCCAGTGTCCCTACTTACGTGAGTTGGGCCACCACATATTGGACAAATTATTATAGATCCTATTTTATTATTAAAAATTTGTTTATCCATTTTTTAATTATTCTCCAAAAATTTGTTTATAAAGTGGTACTTCATATGCTTTACATTTTTTGTTTGGGCAAGAACCAGAGGTAGGCCTTATTTCTTGGTTACAATGTCTACAATATTTACAATCATAATCTGGATAATCAGTAGGATTTCTACAATTACCAAAATCATTAACAAAACTGGATTCACACTTTGGGCATATTTTTTGATTAGGGCAACCATGTAGTACGCAAACTCTTTCTCCAACAGGAAATTTTAATTCTTCATCAGAATAAGGGGTTGCACATTCGTGGCATACTTTATCGTTCCAACAATCGTCACAATAATCGGTAGTATTTTCTCCGTCATAACTACTAGAAGTTTGATGCCAATCTTTTCCCCTCTCGTATTCTGGATCATATCCCTCGCTATCACAATCAGGGCCATCACAATCAACCCAATACCTTCTTGACCCTTCTTTGCGTTTAATATTATTTTCGTTTTTTCCACATTCTTCATTTATGCAATATGAATCACCATATCTGTTATTAAAATAAGGTTCTTCACATTCTGAGCAATTTCTATGGTCAATACAATTTTGGTTTTGGCATTGACCAGTATCTAATAAAGGCTCTTTATCAAAACATTTCATGCAATTGGTTTTTTGACAATCTGGGCAAATATCAAAATCATAATCACGATAATCACGATTTCTACCAAAATCTTCGCTAGTTGCCCAACCTAATTTACGATAATCTTTTTCATCAACAGAATCACAATTACAGTCTGGACCGCCGACATTACAATAACGGCTAATGGTAGTAGTGCTATAGATAGGCTTTTCTAAACTGCTTACAATAAAGTTAGGATGTGCAAGTTTTTTAGTTTCTTTACGCATTATCTATTTCCTTCATAATCACAAGAATCACACATATCTTTATTTAATTCACCAAAACAATCTGGACATTTGTTTTCCATGCAATCTGGACAAAAATGCGGACCTTGATCATCAGGGGTTCCGTCCCAACCTTTGTCATAAAAATAATTATAATTAAAACCTGTATATGGAATTTCTTCAATACGATCACATGAATCACATTTAACTGCTAAAGATGCTGTTATTTTTTTAGAATTTTTTTTATTTTTATGAGTTATTCTTTCGTAATAAGACGTTTTATTCC
>Ga0316218_1004611_pt1 | contig 10379 bp, 10 predicted proteins | sample TBH18003metaG_FD_203634 | JGI IMG/M metagenome (GOLD analysis project Ga0316218, IMG submission 203634) | Freshwater microbial communities from Trout Bog Lake, Wisconsin, USA - TBH18003 | ecosystem: Environmental > Aquatic > Freshwater > Lake > Hypolimnion/Profundal zone | place: USA: Wisconsin... | reverse complement strand
GGCCGTCTGGTTGCCACTGCGGCAGTTCTGTTCATAGCGGCCCTGCTCATAATAGGTGCCGGGGGGCGGACCGGGCGGCGGCGGGGGGGGCGGCGGCGGGCCATAATCGCCGTCGCGCGGACCACGTGCCTGGATGCGGGCATAATGGCCGTCGCGGTCGTAATAGCCGTTGCGGTCATAATCGCTGTAATAGCCGCGTGGATCGTTGCCCGGAGGCACCCAGTTGGGTTGTGCCTGGGCCATTCCGGCGGCCGCGGAAAGGAGCGCGACGGCGCCCAGCAATGCGTGTCTGATCTGCATAAAGGTCTCCTGTGAGGTGCCCGGATCAAGTTGGCGGTTGGCGCCTGAACCCTCTGTGAACGGAATGGGGCGAATTCTGGCTTCAGGCCGGGCGCGCTGCCGATGGAAACTTCTCAATAGAACGAATGTTCCGTTCAGTCGATGCGATAGGCAACCACGGCCCAGTTGCCCTTGTTCATCGCCAACGTCACCGTTTCAACGGTATTGGCCTTGTGTGCAAAATTCGAATCGTAACGCACGACAGCATATTGGCCGGGCGGCATCCCGGGATTGGTCTGAGACAGCCTGACGTCCTTCAGGTTGCGGTTGGCCACCGCGCCCAGGGGGGCGCGCAGCTTCGGCAGGGTGGCGATATCCGCCTTCTTCGCCTGCGCGCCCATCTGGCTGGCGCTGTCGGTGTAGTTGGAATCATCCACCAGCGTCAGCCATTGCTTGGCGCGGTCATCGGGGCCGGGCTGGGCGGCGCTTGTCGGGGGCGTCTGCGCCAGAGCCGGAAAACCCGCCGGCAGGACGAACAGGAATGCCGCTATGGCAATGGCGAGAAATCGTATCATGGAAGCCTCGGAAATGAGGAAGGCGCTGTAACACCCGGTAACGCGCCAGCGCCGGTTCAGTGCCCGAACAGCACGGCATGCATGATGCGGCCAGGCACGAGGGTGAAGGCGCCCGCGATCAGGATGGCGCCGACATAGGTCCCGATCATCGCGCGCTTGTGGCGGGCAATGTCGCCGCGCCGGGCATAGTAGAGCGCACCCACGACGCCCATCAGGGTAAGGGGAATGAAAAGATGGATAGGGCTGAAACCCCGGAAGGGGCCGCCCGGCATCACGACATGGATGAAGAGGGCGGCGATGGATGTGACTGTCATCAATACGAGATACAGATAGCCAATTGCGCGATGTGCCGACGCTCCCTTGGCGCTGAAGAAAAGCTGCCAGGTGCCCAGCAGGAAAGCCGGCAGCACCGTGGCGACGTGAACTTTCACCGCCAATGGCGCGGCCAGCAATGGCGCCAGCGTCATTACAGCCTCTTCAGGACGACCCGCGTCCCATGTAGATAGACGGGATGAACAGCGTCAAGCAGGGCTGGGGCAGGGCATTGACAGGCGCTGTCATGGCGCTGGCGCTCGCCTGCACCGGGGCAGTGGCCGCGCCGCGTGGCACGGTCGATGTCACCGTCCTGGCCGTCAATGACATTCACGGCAATATCGATCCGCCGCCCGGCGGCATCGACCTTGCCGATCCTGCCTATCCCGGAGAGCGGTTCAACATCGCCGCTGGCGGCCTCGATCGCATGGCGACGCTGGTGAAGCGGCTGAAGGCGCAGAACCACAATTCCATCTTCGTGGCGGCAGGTGACATCATCGGCGCCAGTCCGCTGCTGTCCGGGATGTTCCATGACGAGCCGACGGTGGAGGCCTTGTCGCGCATGGGGCTTGAAGCGAGCGCGGTCGGCAATCACGAATTCGACAAGGGTGTCCCCGAACTGTTGCGGTTGCAGAAGGGCGGCTGCCATCCCTTGGACGGATGCAGGGGTGGCCATGTCTTCAAGGGTGCGCGTTTTCAGTATCTCGCCGCCAGCACGGTCACGACCGCCACCGGCAAGACCATTCTGCCATCCTATTACGTCAAGCGTTTCGAAGGCGTGCCGGTCGCGTTCATCGGGCTGACGCGGCGCGAAACGCCCAGCCTGGTCTCTCCGGCCGCGGTGGCGGGACTGAGCTTCCGCGACGAGGCCGAGACCGTAAACGCCCTGGTGCCGAAGCTGAAAGCGGCGGGCATCGCCGCCATCGTGGTGATGATCCACAAGGGCGATAGCCACATGTCGGGCGGCATCAACAGTTGTGAGGATGGGAACGGACCCGTCGCCGAGCTGGTAAGCCGGCTGGACAAGGCCGTGGATGTGGTGATCACCGCGGACAGTCATTATGCCTATAACTGCACGATGGACGGGCGGCTGGTCACCCAGGCTTATCGCTATGGAACGCTGGTGACCAAGATCGACCTGCGGCTGGACCGTCGCACCCGTGAAATTGTTTCCGCCAAGGCGACCAATCTGGTGGTCGATCCCAATCTGCCGCCCGATCCGGCGATTGACCGGCTGCTCGATGGCTATCGCCGCCGTGCCGGGGTGCTGGCGCACCGCGTGATCGCCACAATTCCGGTACCGCTTCTGGTCGACAACAAGCTGACGGAAGAAGTGGCGTTGGGAAATGTGATCGCCGACGCCGCTCGCGCTGCCGCCGACAAGGCCCAGATCGCTTTCATGAATCCGGGCGGCATCCGCGTCGCGCTTCCCACGCCGGGCCCCGTCACCCATGAGGCTCTTTTCGCCGTGCTGCCCTTCGGCAATGCGATCGTTTCACTGGACCTGACAGGGGCGCAAATCCGGGCGCTGCTGGAGCAGCAATGGAACGATCCGCAAGTGCCTCGCATCCTGCAGGTATCGCAGGGCTTCAGCTACACCTGGGACGCCCGGCGGCCTGCCGGTCAGCATGTCCTGCCGCAAAGCGTGAGGCTGAACGGCGCGCCGATCCGCGACGACGCGGTCTATCGCGTTGCCGTGCCGGACTTCCTGGCGACGGGCGGTGACGGGATGACGCTGTTCACCGAAGGGCGCAATCCCGTCACAAGCGGTACGCTTCTGGATGCGGTGGAAAGCTGGTTGCCATCGCATGTTCCCGCCGACGGCAGGCCGGCGGGCCGCGTGATGCGCGTGAACGGACCTTAGTAGACGCGCGCCTTCGGCTTGATGTACTCGACTTCGTCGGTGAGGGTGTAGGTGTGCACCGGGCGGTAGTCGATGCGGGTCTTGCCGGTTTCCGGATCGAGCCAGGCCAGGGTGTGCTTCATCCAGCCGTCATCGTCGCGGTTGGGATAATCCTCGCGGGCATGGGCGCCGCGGCTTTCCAGCCGGTTCACCGCGCCTGCCACCGTCACGACAGCCTGCTGCAACAGATTGTCGAACTCCAGCGCTTCCACCAGGTCGGTGTTCCAGACCATTGAGCGGTCCTTGACGTCGAGGCTGCCGCGCTGGGCATAGATGTCAGCGATGCGCTTGTGGCCCTGGACCAGGCTCTCGCCGGTACGGAAGACGGCGGCGTCTTCCTGCATCGCCTTCTGCATCGCGGCGCGCAGCGTCGCCACGCTGGTGCTGCCCTTGGCATTGCGGAAGCCGTCGAGCCGCGCGAGGCAATCATCGCCGGCGCCTTTATTCAGTTCGTGATGGTCGCCGGCATTCTTCAACTCCTTGGCCGCCTGTACACCGGCCGCCTTGCCGAACACCACCAGGTCGATCAGCGAGTTGGAGCCCAGGCGGTTGGCGCCATGGACGGAGACGCAGGCCGCTTCGCCCACCGCCATCAGGCCCGGCACCACCGTGTCGGGATTGCCGCCGGTCAGGGTCAGGGCGTCGCCGGTATAGGCGCAGGGAATGCCGCCCATGTTGTAATGCACGGTCGGCAGCACCGGAATCGGCTCCCGGGTAACATCGACCCCGGCGAAGATGCGGGCGCTTTCCGAGATGCCGGGCAGGCGCTCATGGATGATCTTGGGATCGAGATGGGACAAATGCAGGTGGATATGGTCCTTGTTGGGACCGACGCCGCGGCCTTCGCGGATCTCGATGGTCATGGCGCGCGAAACCACATCGCGTGAGGCAAGGTCTTTGGCATGGGGCGCATAACGCTCCATGAAGCGCTCGCCTTCCGAATTGGTGAGATAGCCGCCTTCGCCACGCACGCCTTCGGTGATCAGGACACCGGCGCCGAAGATGCCGGTGGGATGGAACTGGACGAACTCCATGTCCTGTAGCGGCAGTCCGGCGCGCAGCACCATGGCGTTGCCGTCGCCGGTCTGGGTATGGGCGCCGGTGCAGCTCTGATAGGCGCGGCCATAGCCGCCGGTGGCCAGAATGACCTTGTGGGCGCGGAAGCGGTGGATCGTGCCGTCATCCAGGCACCAGGCCATGACGCCCCGGCAGGCGCCGTCTTCCATGATCAGGTCGAGGGCGAAATACTCGATGAAGAAGTTGACCTCGTGCTTGACGCACTGGCCATAGAGCGTGTGCAGCATGGCATGGCCGGTGCGGTCGGCGGCGGCGCAGGTACGCTGCACGATGCCTTCGCCATAGTTGCTGGTCATGCCGCCAAAGGCGCGCTGGTAGATTTTGCCTTCCGGCGTGCGGCTGAAGGGCATGCCGAAATGCTCCAGCTCGTATACGGCCTCGGGCGCGTGGCGGCAGAGATATTCGATGGAATCCTGGTCGCCCAGCCAGTCCGCCCCCTTGACGGTATCGTACATGTGCCAGCGCCAATTATCCTCGCCCATGTTGCCCAGCGAAGCGGCAACGCCGCCCTGGGCCGCCACGGTGTGGCTGCGGGTGGGAAAGACCTTGGTGATGCAGGCGGTCTTGAGGCCCTGCAGGGCGCATTCCAGCGTGGCGCGCAGACCCGCGCCGCCCGCGCCGACAACGACGACATCGAAAGTATGATCGACGATCTGGTAGGCGGGCATGGCAGGTCCTTAAAGCGCGACGATGCGGAAGAGAGCGAATAGCGCGGTGGAGCCGGTGGCGAGGACGAGAAATTGGACCAACAGCAACAGGAAGATGCGGCTGCCCGGTGTATGGACATAGTCGTCGATCACCACCTGCAGTCCCAGCTTGATGTGGTAGAGCGTGATCACCACAAAAGCCCCCATCAGCACCGCATGCAGCGGATGGGAGAGAAAGCCGATCGCCGATACTTCCGTGACGCCCGCCAGGCCCAGCATGGCATAGCCGAACCACAGCGTCAGCGGGATCAGCGCCACCGAGGTCAGGCGTTCACGCCAGAAATGGCCGGTGCCGGAATGGCTGGCGCCCAGGCCCTGGACCTTGTGCAGTGATGAACTCATCCCAGATATCCCGCATGGCCGGTATAGACGAGGGCAAAGACGCCCGCCGCGATCAGCAATGACAGGCCGATCACCAGCAGTGCCGTCATCCGCGCGGTCTCTTTCTTGAAGCCGTAGCCCAGGTCCCAGGCAAGGTGGCGGATGCCTTGCAGCAGGTGGAAGGCCAGGGCCCAGACGAAGCCGAACAGGACCAGCAGGCCCAGCGGCGAAAGCGCGTAACCGTAAAATGCCTGATAGCTGTCGGGTCCATTGGAGATTGCCACCAGCCAAAGCGCCAGGACCGGGGCGCCAATCGACAAGCCAACACCGGTCACCCGATGGGTGATCGAAACCAGCATGGTCGGTGCCCAGTGGTAGATCGTCAGATGCGGAGAGAGCGGACGGGCCGCAACGTCCGGCTTTTGCGGATTTTCCGCCATTCATGCCTCGGGAAAACGAACAGGTGGCGGGAGTTTAGAACCGGAACCCGGCTAGTCAACCGCGGCCCGAGACGGAACTGGTATCGCTTTGCCGCAGCGCTTGCGGCATCCTCGCCGCCGTGGGGACGGTGGACGAATCAGCGAGGCAGTGGAAACCGGCGCGGGGGGGCGCCGCAACCCGCCTGTTCGCCGTGGCGGGACTGACCCTCCTGTTCCTGACGGTGGCCTTCTGGAACCGCTTTCCGCTGGTCTTCTACGACACCGGCGCCTACATGGCCGAGGGCCTGTCGGGAGTCTTCTTTGCCGAGCGCTCGCCGGTCTATTCCCTGTTGCTGCCCCTGACGGGCGCCTTTCTCAGCCTGTGGTGGGTGGCGGCGGCGCAATCGCTGATGACCGCCTTGCTGATCGTCGAACTGGCGCGGGTGGAAGCGCCGCGCCTGGGCCTGGCCGGGTTGCTGCTGATCGGTGCGGTGCTGACCGGGCTGACGGGGATCGGCTGGTATGTCGGCCAGATCGAGCCGGACTGCTTCACGCCGCTGGTGGTGTTGGGCAGCTACCTCCTTCTTTTTCGGACCGATGCCGTGACCGGCTGGCGGCGCGGCATCGTGATCGCCATCACGGCGCTTGCCGTCGCCTGCCACCCCTCGCATCTGGGCCTGATCGGTGGCTTGCTGATCTGCGCGGCCTTGCTGTGGGGCCTCCACCGCAAGCTGCCGGGCCTGCCGCGGCCACGCCTCTGGCCGTGCCTGTCGGCACTGTTGCTATCGCTGGTACTGGTGATCGCGGCCAACTACGCCTTTACCCGCACCATCTTCATCTCACGCGCCGGATCGGTCTTCCTGCTGGCGCGGTTGATGCAGGATGGCATCGCCCAGCGTCTGCTGGCCGATACCTGCCCACCGCCAGGCAGCGCCGAAAAGCCGCCTTATTCGCTGTGCCCATACGGCGCCAAGCTGCCGCACAACGCCAATGCGTGGCTGTGGGGCGCGCACAGTTCCTTCCACGCCGTCGGCGGCTTCAAGCGCAGCGACGGCGAATACGGCCGCATCGTGCGCGACAGTCTGGCGCGCTATCCCTTGATGCACCTGAAGGCGGCAGTCATCGATTCCGCGGAGCAGTTTGTGGAATTCAAGACCGGCGACGGCATCGAATCGCAACGCTCCATCCTGGTGCCCGGTTTCGCCGCCATGCTGCCCCGGCAGCTGCCAGCATATCTCGCCGCCCGCCAGCAGACCGAGATCATCCGTTTCAAGACCATCAACCTGATCCATGTCCCGGTGGCGGTGATGGCGCTGCTGGGCTTGCTTCTGCTGCTGCGGTACGCGGCAGTGCGCGGGCGCTGGGGGGATGCGGTGCTTCCCGCCACGGTTCTGCTGGCGCTGCTGGGCAACGCTATCATCTGCGGCACCTTCTCCAACCCCCATGACCGCTACCAGTCCCGGCTGATGTGGCTGCCCGCCCTGGTGCTGCTTCTGGCCCGGGCCAGGGATCCGAAAGCGTTGCAACCCGTCCCTGAATCCGGCACTTAACAGCCATGTCCAAGCCCCTGATCGCCCCCTCCATCCTGTCCGCCGACTTCTCGAAGCTGGGTGCGGAGATCGAGGCCATCGAGGCCGCCGGGGCCGACTGGATTCATGTCGATGTCATGGACGGCCATTTCGTCCCCAACATCACCATCGGTCCGGCGGTGGTGAAGGCGCTGCGCACACACGCGAAAAAGCCCTTCGACGTCCACTTGATGATCTCGCCGGTGGACGCTTTCCTGGATGCGTTCGCCGAGGCCGGCGCCGACGGGCTGACGGTGCATCCGGAAGCGGGACCGCATATCCACCGCTCGCTGCAGCATATCCGAAAGCTGGGCAAGAAGGCAGGCGTGGTGCTCAACCCCGGCACGCCGATCGAGGCCATCGACAATCTGATGGACCTGGTTGATCTCATTCTCATCATGAGTGTCAATCCTGGCTTCGGCGGCCAGTCCTTCATCGACAGCCAGCTGAAGAAGATCGAGGCGGCGAGGGCGCGCATCGATCAGACCGGCCGCGACATCGCGCTGGAAGTCGATGGCGGCATCAATCCGCAAACGGCCAGGCGCGCTGTCGCCGCCGGGGCCACGGTGCTGGTGGCGGGCACGGCCGTCTTCCAGGGCGGACCGTCTCGCTATGCCGCCAACATCGCCGCCCTCAAAGGCTAGCGGATGAAAGCCGCAGCCCTCCTGCCGCTGCTGCCTGAACTGGCCGGCGCGGGCACGGCCCGTGTCTTGACGCCGCTGCGGGTGGCCTGGCGGCGTAATTGGTTCTACCGCCGGCTGCTCAAAGGCCTGCTCACCGATCATTTCGCGCATTATCCCTATGACGCCCTGCCGCGCCGGCTGGAGGATGCCGACGCCCTGTTGCGCGGGCGCTTCCGCTTTCACGGCGAGATGGTGGAGGCAAAGGACGGTGTCTCGATCTTCGATATGGCGCCGCCCAGCCTGCAATGGCAGGCGGCGCTGCACGGCTTCGACTGGCTGCCGGCGCTGTCCACCGCCGGCGGCGACGCGGCGCGCAAGCTCGCCACCAACCTGATCGCGCAATGGATCAAGCGTCACAGCGTTTATGCCGAGCCGGCGTGGTTGCCGCAGGTGACGGGGCGGCGGCTGGTGCATCTGTTCTGCCATGGCCGCATGGTGATCCCCAATTCGGAGATGACCTGGCGTTCCAAGCTGTTTGTCTCCCTGCGCGAACAGGCCAGGATGCTGGAAAGAACCTGGCGCGAGGCGCCCGAAGGCTTGCCGCGGCTGCAGGCGGCAGCGGCGCTGGCTCTGTCGGGCGCCTGTCTGCAGGATGGCTCCAGGCGCCTTGAGACCGGTCTGGCCGCGCTCGAAAGCGAAGTGGATATCCAGGTACTGCCCGATGGCGGCCATCTCAGCCGATCGCCCGAAGCGCTGCTGTCGGTCTGGCGGCATCTGGTGATGGTGCTGGAAACGCTGACGGCCTTGAATCTCGAGCCCCCGCATGGCGTGCGCAACGCCGCCGACCGCATTGCCACCATGGTGCGTTTCTTCCGCCATGGCGACGGCGCTCTGGCTCTGTTCCAGGGTGGGCTGGAGAATGATCCGCGGGTGGTCGCGGGCCTGCTGGCGCAGGACGAAGTGCGCGGCAATCCCTTCCAGCATGCGCGCCATTCCGGCTATCAGCGCCTGGCGGTGGGCCGCACGCTGCTGCTGATGGATGTGGGACTGGTCCCGCCCGGCGCCTATGCCCTGGATTCCCATGCCGGGTTTCTGGCCTTCGAGTTCAGTTCCGGCGACAGCCGCGTCGTGGTCAATTGCGGGGCAGGGGGGCTGTCTCACCGCAGCTGGAACGCGGCCCTGCGCGCCACCGCCGCCCATTCCACCGTCACGCTGGGCGATGCCTCCAGCGCCGTCCTGCTGCCGCCCGGGCTGGTGCGCGACCTGCTGGGCCCCCGCCTGACCGGCGGCCCGAAAGAGGCGCCGTCGCGGCGGCTGGAAACCGCACAGGGCTGGACCGTGGAAGCCTCCCATGACGGCTACCGCGAGGTCTTCGGGGTCCGCCATGAACGGCAGGTAACATTGTCGCCCCAGGGCCTGATGCTGACCGGCCGCGACCGGCTGATCGAGACCGTGGCCGGCGCCGCGGCCCAGAATTTCGCCGTCCGGTTCCATATCCATCCCGATGTACGGGTATCGCGGCTGGAAGGCGGCGGGATCCTGCTCAAGCTGCCCAATGGCGAGGGCTGGCGCTTCCGCTGTGGCGGGGGGCTGCTGGAAGTAGAGGAAAGCATCTATCTGGGGGGCGGCGTGGTGCGCCGGGCCTCGCAGCTGGTGATCGCCGGTGCCCTGCGCGAGGCGCAGACCGAGGTTGCATGGGTGTTTGAGCAAATTGTGGCCTGAGGGTTTTTTAGGGCTCCGGCCCATGCCAAACTGAGCAAATCACCCCGGAGAATCCCATGGTCGAGTTCACCCTGCCCAAGAACAGCAAGATCAAAAAGGGCAAGGTCTGGGCCGATTCGAAGGGGCAAGAGGGGGGCGGCAAGAAGCCGAAGCGCTCCAAGGATTTCAAGGTTTATCGCTACGACCCCTCGACGGGCGATAACCCGCAGGTCGATACCTATACGGTCGATCTCGACAGCTGCGGCCCGATGGTTCTGGACGCGCTGATCAAGATCAAGAACGAGATCGATCCCACGCTCTCCTTCCGGCGCTCCTGCCGCGAAGGCGTTTGCGGCTCCTGCGCCATGAATATCGGCGGCGGCAATACCCTGGCCTGCACCAAGGCGATCACCGACATTTCCGGCGCCGTCGCCATCTATCCGCTGCCGCACATGCCGGTGGTGAAGGACCTGGTGCCGGACATGACCAATTTCTACGCCCAGTACGCCTCGATCGAGCCCTTCCTGCAGACCAAGACCGCGGAACCCGAAACCGAGTGGAAGCAATCGCCGGAAGAACGCACCAAGCTGGACGGCCTCTATGAGTGCATTCTCTGCGCCTGCTGTTCGACCTCATGCCCCAGCTACTGGTGGAATTCCGAACGCTATCTCGGTCCGGCGGCACTGCTGCAATCCTATCGCTGGCTGGCCGACAGCCGCGACGAGGCCACCGGCGAACGGCTGGACAATCTGGAAGATCCCTTCCGCCTCTATCGCTGCCATACCATCATGAACTGCGCCAACACCTGCCCCAAGGGCCTCAACCCGGCCCAGGCGATCGGCGAGATCAAGCAGATGATGGTCAAGCGGAAGGCTTGAACCGGTGTTTCCTGAA
>Ga0316218_1004602_pt1 | contig 10393 bp, 10 predicted proteins | sample TBH18003metaG_FD_203634 | JGI IMG/M metagenome (GOLD analysis project Ga0316218, IMG submission 203634) | Freshwater microbial communities from Trout Bog Lake, Wisconsin, USA - TBH18003 | ecosystem: Environmental > Aquatic > Freshwater > Lake > Hypolimnion/Profundal zone | place: USA: Wisconsin... | reverse complement strand
GGGCCAAAGGCTCCGCCTGACATTTGTGTACTTGTTATCCCAAGTCACCTCTAGAGGACCACTTTGAAAACCCCGAATTTTATGGACATTTAGGTGTTCCATTATTCACTGGGTTGAGTGTAGCAGCTATCATAAACAAATATTCAGGAGGTGCACCCGACCCAATTGAAACAAGTAAAACCTTATTTCCAGATATTTCAGAAGGTCCTATAAGAATAATTATGAAAAAACTCATAGACCTCACTGAACATATCCCCAACACTGGCCAAAAAGAAACATCATTCAAGGGACTTGCCTTATCCAACAATTTTTTTTACAACCTCTTTAAAGACCATACATCAAAATCAAACCGCCAATCTTTTATAAAATCATTTTCAACATTGCTACAAGAATGTTTTCTACGCAGAAACGCAATAAACAGCAAATGCTCGTTTTATGTCTATGTAAAAAAACCAGACCTTGAAACGTATGAATATTTGCTCATCACTATTCAATTGACGTACGCACAATCCATAAACTCCCTGATAAAACAGTCGAACAAATTAAATTGTTGTGGAAAAAACAAGAAGACACTATACACCTCACGGAAACCTTTTATAATGATAACGATTCATTCGAAACTAGAGCGGCTACATTTCTATATGATCGCCTCCACCCCTTGATGTTCATGTTGCTCGATAAGGAATTGGCCAGTGCACTCGATGATCCTTTTCCGTTGATCCATATTATTAAATGGCAGCTTCCACAAAATCTTCAAGGTATATCTGATTATTACACTGCTCAGAAAATAATATACAAAACATTATTGAATATCCAAGATGCACTACAAAAAGATAAAATTGAACAAGGAACGTTGGATAAATCCGTGAGCTTTGTTACAAAAGTAGCTCTAGACTTGAATGTAGATATCGATTACCTGACCACTTTACAAGAGAAGCCAACTTTTCAATGGGTACAAGCACGGGCAGATTTTTATACTTCTTTACAATTATATTTTCAACAACTTGCAGCTCAAAACCTGACTGAATTCAAACAAAAAATAGATGACCTTGTCGAAGAGAAGAAGTATATTTGCACATGTCTCGAATATGAAGCCAAATATGATATGATGGAATGGGGCTCTTCAACGTAGGCAACGCATCCACCATTTTTAATCTACAAAATATCAAATGGACGTGCGCCCATATCGATCCAAGTCTCTGAAATATTATGTATGTTCTTTTTTAAAGAAATCAGTCAACAAGGATATTCATTTGAGCAATGGAATATTGTCCAATAACGAATGTAAACAACTACTCGGTGATTTCGACAATGCATTCGTCCAACTTGTAAACCGATACACGGCTTCCACCAAATCAAAAAAACAAGACGTCAATATTGGTCAATTCTTTGAAGACCTGGTTGTATGGATTCAAGATCGCCAAATAAATTACACCAAATACAAAATCAATGTCTTGAAAAAACTGATTACAAAACTCCCATTCGACATGAAAAGTGACATGAAAATCTTCAACACTGCACTCGATGTTTTTTTCGAGGCTTATAAATCATACAAGAAGGCTCTCAATAAAGATACCCAATTATTTTCACAAAATACACTGACACTTGAAATGAAAAACGAGTTTATCACATATATGAATATTAAACTAGGATCCCCTGAACCAAAAGAGACACATGGCATGTTTGATTTTGAAGACCTTGTGAACCAAAGCTATACCATCCTAGACGAAATGATGTATGACGATTTATCTGAAATTCACGATATATTTGCCAACAAATTAACACAGTTGAAGTTTCCTCATTTTCCGAATATAAATTTCTTTGACCTCATGCAACATAGTGAAAATTCCCCTGTGTTCACAACGTTATTATTGGAATGCATAGAGCATATATTTTTTGATATTAAAAATCAAGTGGAAAATCTAAAAAATACATACCCACAACTTGAACAAAAAAAGAAAACAAACATTATAGACGAAAAATCATTCATTTCATATAAATATGCATCTGAAATTGACTACTTGACATTGAATGCAATGACACACGACCAAGTTATGGCAGTTTACAATGAGCTAAAACAGAATCCGCAAAAAGACAATTTTGATTGGGAAAATTGTAAAGTTTTAATAAGCAAGGTGATTGGATATTTTAGGGAAACATGCAATATACGTGATCAACCAGCGATGTGTTATGGATATAATATTTTCAATTCATCACGAGACCAATTTACAAACAATTTTTCGGAAATAGAATATGGCGATGTAGATCTTGAAGCCAAAACATTTTTTTACTGCCTTGATAAACAAATTACAAAACGCTTGTCTGGATCCATATCTTTCGATGCAGAGTATCGAGGGAATATTATTGGTAGTGAACCGACATCGATTTTCATCCCTTTGCCTGAAATCAAGTTGCGGTATCCCCGCAAAATCGCGCAGTCAATCGATTTAATTGTAGATGGTGACCATTTTGTGCATGTGTCAACACAATGTACAAAAGGGTGTGTCTATGTGGGCAAGCAGCACAAGTGTGGCGATAGCGTTAATTTTACACAATACAGCATTCTGACCTCTCAAATATTGATCCATAACGACCTTTTATTCTTTGGAAACCTTGAATTGAATAACGAAGCTACTTACATATTTACCGACAAAAAGAGAAATAAGCAACTTTTACAAGTAGTCCATTTGCTTGACCCTATTGATCCATGTGACTTACAAATATTGGTCGATTTCTATAAAAAACAAAAAAAACATAGTGCTTTTCAAACGTCAATTTTAAAAATAGGTCTAGATATTCTTGAAAAGTGCAACAACCCCTAAAACAAAATAAAACAGTTACTCGACCTCTGCGCGCTTTCTCTTGCGGCGCACATACGAGTCCAGCTTGACCTGCTCAAAGTTGACCTCGATCATGTCGACAATGTACTTGAACGCCTCGAAAACATGTGCCGGGTTCTTGGCGCCCGTCAGGATGATGCTGCCCGACATGAAGACCAAGACCGACACACCTAGCGGCTTCCGGCCCCTCTTCACAACCGCGGGCACAGGCACGACAATGGGCATGCGGAAGCGCAGTGCGTGGTGCTGGTCCTTGTTGTACTTGTAGGGCAGCGGCATGATCTCGGCCAACTTGTAGAGGTCGATCGCCGAGTTGACCGAAAAGTTGGTGTTGAGCATCTGCAAGTCGTAATTGACCACCGACTCGGCCCCGATCACCGTGCACACCTTGAGCGCCGTCTCGAGCGCCTTGCCCGCGGTCACACACCCGGTGATGTGCAGCCCGCCGTTGGAGAAGACCTTGATGGCATAGTGCTTGCGCCCGTCGTCACAGCGTAGGATGACACAGTTGAGCATCTTGGTCTCTTTGAGAGAAAAGCCGTCCACCACCTTGATCTTGCTCTTGTCCTCCTCGTTGTCACTTGCACTCTCGTCCATGCTCTCCGTTTCCTCTGTCACCGTCTCACTTGCAAAGCGCTCACGCACATACTCGAGCAAGTCCAAACTCGCTTCTCCAAAAGCACGCGCAGTCTTGAACATCGAAGTCATGGTCGAAGTCGAGATCTCGGTGCACGAAATCTTGTCGTTTTGAAAAGTCGAGTGCCAAAAAGCCGACTCGGACATTTCAGCAAGTGCAGCATCAATAGCCTCGACCTTTTCGATGACATTGGGCGAAGCAGATGGGCTTTGCGACATGATGTTCGGCAAAAAAGAACAAGGAAATAATAAGAAATATGGCAGTTCATTGCTATAAGAACCAAGTAAACCCCAATAATAACCCCAAAAAAATAAAAACAAGAAGCTTCCTAGCATCTTCCGAAAAGCATCAGAAGCTTCTAGGCAGGTAGCCGAGCATAGATAAAGTTGACATGGTGTGCTATGACGATAGGCTCGACATCCAAGTAAAAGCGCCCTTCAAACGGTGACCATCCCAAGGCCACAAACGTCTCGAGCAACATCTTTTGCATGCTCGGAAACGGCATGAACAAGATGGCAATCTTGATGGCGTGGAGAACTCTTGGGTCGTTCACATTGCCCGATCTCAATATCGCCTCGTTCAACTCGTGAATGATCTGGTCACAAATGTGAAAGTCGGTAAAATCACTCTCGCACAACATTTTAAACCCCACAAATAATATGTTTCAGTATACGTGCTCAAGCTTTACATAGAAAATGCAAGGTCGTGTCAAATCAAAATATCCGCGTATAAGGGACGTTGATGGCATTCAGGTCGCACTTTTCGAAAATGTCGTTATCAACCGCCGTGTTGAGAATACACACCACGAGTTGCATCAACTTGTGTATGGCTCCCACATCATAGTCGGGACATGGTAGAAAGTGCACGACAAGACCCTTAGAATCATCTGACACTTCTAGATGGTACCAACATATCGAGTCCATATACCTGGCGAATACCTTGTCACATAGCTGCAATATGATTTCACCAGGAGTCATTTTTTAATATACAACAAACCCACATCGATGCATCTCTTTAAAAAATATAAACAATCAACTTTTGGCAAGTTGTAAAAGAAAAAAAATAAACAACACCACATAGAAATGGCCGAACAACAACAACAAGAACAACCGCAAAAGAACACGACAACTATAGAGCGCGCATTCAAACATGGCGATCAAGAGGCCATGAAGAAATACGCCGAGTACGAGATCCTATATTATTCCTACCCCACTCCAGAGATTTTAGAGCGCCTAGATGAGCTACAAATTGAACTCCTTACATAAAAACATTTAATCGATGAGTGACTGCCCCGCCCGCCCCTCGATTTCACGCAGCGCCGGCCAATCCGGCAACTCGCGCTGGATAATCCAATGCGAATTGGCCTCGCCATAAATGCCATCAAAAATCCCCCTATAGTATGTCGCCTCGTATTTCAACTTGTCAGCCAACTTGCCAGTGTCGGGTGGTGAAAGCGAGTTCAAAAGTGCAGGCACATACGAAAATCCGCATCCATCGCTCAATCGCTCCTTGAGACGTTCCAAGATGCGCAAGTTACCAAGTGTGGTCAGGTGCTTGAACGCATCACGCAACAACTCTTTATCACCCACTTTCTTTTCACCGGGCAGTCCGCCAACAAACGCGACCAAGCTCTGATCCAAAAAAGGCGCTCGCACCTCGAGGCCATGGGCGGCAAAACAACGGTCGGCGCGCAGCAGGTCAAACATGTGGATATTTCGCAAGAGGCGCGCTGTTTCATCATTCACAGCGTCGTCCGAGGGACTGTACTGAAAGTAGTTGTAGCCGCCAAAGCACTCATCTGAACCTTCGCCGCCAAGGATCACTTTGATATCCGTTTTTTCCGCAATATGTTTGGCAAGCAGGTACATGGGGATCGCCGCCCTGATCGTGTTGGGGTCATAGGTCTCGCACGCTTTTATCACAGGCTCAATGGTGGCCCGCACATCAGCCGCCGTGAACCGCACCATGGTGTGTTGGAGCCCCAGCTTTTCGCAAAGCAGTCTAGCATAAATGGCATCATCAGAGTGACCATCTGCGTACTCGACTGTAAACACGTGTAAATCTCTACCCGCGGGCATGGCCTCGGTGACTGCCACAATAACCGACGAGTCCACTCCGCCACTGCACAAGAGCCCCACGGGCCTTTCAGAGTGCTCGATGCGCTTCTTGATAGCAGATTCTAACAGACCTCGCACACTCGCACCTCCAAGACAATCCGCACCCTCATAAAAACAAGCGGTATACGCCACAAACACGCCCTCTCGAGAAGAGTAAAAGTGCCCAGGTGGAAACACGTGCACCCCAGTAATACCCGGCCCGCCAACAAGCCCCTTGGCCTCGCTCGCAAACGCAATCACCTTGCCCTCCTCATCCGTCCCGTAAAAGAGCGGCCTCACACCAATGTGGTCACGTGCTGCAACAAACGCCCCATCACAATCATCTGCAATCACAAAGGCAAAATCCCCATCCAATTTGCCAACATTTCTTTTTATTTCCTCGGAATCCCAAGATGAATCCGAATGAAATAGGCGCATGATGACATCCATGTCTGATCGCAGGTCATCATGAAAAAGCTCTCGATAATTCCAAATCTCGCCACTGGCCACCATGATATGTTTCCCAAGCGAGAAAGGTTGCATGCCCTCGTCCGACAGGTTCACAATAGCCAGACGGTCAAAGCCCATGGCAAACGTGTCCTTGACCACTACGGCAGATGCATCGGGCCCACGGTGCTTCAACAGACCCCGCTCGAGGTGCTTCTTTACTTCTTCACCCTGACCATCCGAAACTACAAAAAACGTTATGCCACACATTATGAATTAGCAAATCATCACCCCTTTATATGCATATTAGAAGACAGTGCCACCGCTCCGCCAATACAACATATAGCCAAGATCTCCTTCCCACCGCCGCCACCCAAACCTTTTTTTAAAATGACCAAATTAAAAATCCAAATATTCAATAAATAAAACGCAATTATGCAAACCATTATTTGCATTGGCCCGAGTCCTACCACATTTGCCAATTTATTCCCCCAAATATTAAACACGTACTCGCACAACACAAGGGGAATGGCTAATATGTATGCATATGTAAAGCTCCATGTTTTAAATTTCAAATGGTAAAAAGACGCAAATGTATAGAACCACGTCCCAATATAAATTATAAACAATGCTAGAAACTTGGTGCCAATAATCCCAGCAGCCATTCTGAATAAATCAAGTATATTATAAATGATTGAAAAAATCCTGGCCAAATGCTCAGAAGTAGATTATGTGGTCCACGGTGACCACTCTTACTTGGCCAAGGTCCCACCAAAACACCTGAACTATCTCGCCAAACTATTCCCCCAATATTTTAATAAAAGCGCGCGCACATGGCACATTCAAACCAATACGATAGAGAGCTCCAATACGATTATCGCCGCAATGGTCCCATTCACGATTTTAAAAACACCAACCTCGAAATCATTCAATATTTCAATTCAAAATAAACATAATAATATAGAATATGCATCTTTTTCCAAAGGCAAACCTGAAATTAAATGCAAAAGCCAACAAATAGAAATTATTAAAGAAATAAAATACTCGTCATTGTGCAACTGCCTTTCAGAAATGTACCACGAATTAAAAAAAGACAAGAGCAACATGACTCTAAAAATCCTTGCAAGACTTTTGTGCAATTTATATTCGTGTGGCAAGAACAAATACACCAATGAATTGATAAAAAAGTTGGAAAACATCATGTAAAACGTCATATTGTGCAAGCGGCCAAATCCGAGTGCATAACAAATGGTAAAAAAGTAATATGAATTCATTCGGATTCCTCACGTTTGCCCCGCGTGCCGGCACCCTATACCCAACAGTCGCACAAAACGACTTGCTCGTGGCAGTCACATCCAACCAGTCGATATGGATTGGCTCCCCCTGCAACTACATCAATATTACATCCAACGCAACCAACATTCCAGTCTTGAACGTGTCCAACCTGAGTTTCGGCGAGGGCCACGGCCTCATATTCACAGCGGACCATGCCTACATGCCAACCATGACAAGTGACACAGCCACATTCACCACGATCAATGTCACCAGCCTCAATTTTGGTGATGCCAGTGGGCTTAAGCTTTCGTCATCCAGCGTAGACACCCCAAGCCTTTCCAGTGACGATGCCACATTCAAAATTATGGTAACAGGCACCCTATATGCGTCCAATGCCACCACCTTGCAGAACACACTGACAGTAGCATCTACTATTTCCACAAATTCCAACATTTACGCTAAAGGTACCCTTGCTACATCTAATAGTATTAGCACCAACTCGAACTTTTACGTCGCTGGTTACATTTATCTTTCCAACACGTTCACAACCAACGGAAGCATTGTAGCAGCTGGCACATTTGCAACGTCGAACAATATATCAACAAATTCCAATATATATGCAACAGGATCTGTTTATGCATCAAATAGCTTTTATGCCAACTCTAATATAACCCTCGGTGGCTCGATCACATCATCAAATAATATTTCCACCAACTCGAACATTTACACTGGTGGATCACTGTACCTTTCAAATACATTGAACGCTCAAGGTAGTATTTTTGCCAACTCCAACCTCACCATAAGTGGCTCGATCACATCATCAAATAATATTTCCACCAACTCGAATATTTACACGGGTGGATCACTGTACCTTTCAAATACATTGAACGCTCAAGGTAGTATTTTTGCAAATTCCAACCTCACCATAAGTGGCTCGATCACATCATCAAATAATATTTTTACCAACTCGAACATTTACACGGGTGGATCACTGTACCTTTCAAATACATTGAACGCTCAAGGTAGTATTTTTGCAAATTCCAACCTCACCATCAACGGCTCGATCACATCATCTAATAATATTTCCACCAACTCGAATATTTACACGGGTGGATCACTGTACCTTTCAAATACATTGAACGCGCAAGGTAGTATTTTCGCCAATTCCAACCTCACCATAAACGGCTCGATCACATCATCTAATAATATTTCCACCAACTCGAACATTTACACAGGTGGATCACTGTACCTTTCAAATACATTGAACGCACAAGGTAGTATTTTTGCCAACTCCAACCTCACCATCAACGGCTCGATCACATCATCAAATAATATTTTTACCAACTCGAATATTTACACGGGTGGATCACTGTACCTTTCAAATACATTGAACGCTCAAGGTAGTATTTTTGCCAATTCCAACCTCACCATCAACGGCTCTATCACATCATCAAATAATATTTCCACCAACTCGAATATTTACACGGGTGGATCACTGTACCTTTCAAATACATTGAACGCTCAAGGTAGTATTTTTGCCAACTCCAACCTCACCATCAACGGCTCTATCACATCATCAAATAATATTTTTACCAACTCGAATATTTACACAGGTGGGTCACTGTACCTTTCAAATACATTGAACGCTCAAGGTAGTATTTTTGCCAACTCCAACCTCACCATCAACGGCTCGATCACATCATCTAATAATATTTCCACCAACTCGAATATTTACACGGGTGGATCACTGTACCTTTCAAATACATTGAACGCTCAAGGTAGTATTTTTGCCAATTCCAACCTCACCATCAACGGCTCTATCACATCATCAAATAATATTTTTACCAACTCGAATATTTACACAGGTGGGTCACTGTACCTTTCAAATACATTGAACGCTCAAGGTAGTATTTTTGCCAACTCCAACCTCACCATAAGTGGCACGATCACATCATCAAATAATATTACCACGAAAAGTAACTTGTTAGCATATGGAACGATAACAACATCAACGCACATCTACACCACATCCAATATGTACATAGGGAGCTCAATATATGTATCGAACTCCGTAATAAGTTCCTGCAATATCATAGCAATGTCGAACGTGACGCTAGGCGGATTTCTCCTTGCCTCGAATAGCATAACCACTAAAAGTAACGTTACCGTAGGCAATGACTTGTATGTAGAAGGTAATATCGAAACTCAAGGAACAGTATCAACAACCAACTCCCAAATGATAGGGAGCAATATATATCTAGGAGGGTACATGTACACCTCGAATGACATAATTACAGGAAGCAATCTGACCGTGTACAACAACCTCTATGTGAAAGAGACCTGGTTAGTGAACGACATGCGTCAGATGTCAAATATTCAACCCGCCGATCTTGATTGGTGTTATTCGAATGTCAGCAATTTACAATTATCTACATGGACTCCGACTAATACCACTACCACAATACAAGTAGTCGGTTGGACCAGTAGTAATGTCGAGACAATGTTCAATAATACTACAATGCAAATGTCAAACAACCTTTATTCTGATTGTAAAATGTTGAATACCCATCAACTCATAGGGTTGATGTATGGAACCGTACAAAAACTACAAAATCAAATCAATGCTATCCTAGGACGGTTGTCAAATGCAAAAATATCATGAAATATCTACACAAAAACATGAAAAAGCCTGCTATAGCATCACCTATAAAAGCAAGAGGCCTACTTCAATGTCCAATTTTTACTTGCATATTGAAAATGAAATGAAATTTAATAGAGAATAATTTCAAAAAAGAAAATTAACTACAGGACTTTTTTCGAAAAGTAAAAAAAGCATGCATGTGCAGATATTTAGAATGGTTTGACAGAGCGCCCTCGCATTTCTAGAGTGATGATTCCAATGCCCCTGCGTTTCACAGGAAATCAAATGCAAAGATACCGTCATAAGCTCGTTCATTTTTTCAATTTTAGGGTGTTGGCTTTTTAAAAAAATAAAAAAAATGCAATAATATTTCAAAAACTTTATAGGAAATAAAAGTGTCCGAAATGCAAGATACCGTCACATTGCATCTCTATAGTGCCCGAGCGGATCACATCGC
>Ga0316218_1004589_pt1 | contig 10417 bp, 10 predicted proteins | sample TBH18003metaG_FD_203634 | JGI IMG/M metagenome (GOLD analysis project Ga0316218, IMG submission 203634) | Freshwater microbial communities from Trout Bog Lake, Wisconsin, USA - TBH18003 | ecosystem: Environmental > Aquatic > Freshwater > Lake > Hypolimnion/Profundal zone | place: USA: Wisconsin... | reverse complement strand
CACCGATTTTCGACGCATCGGGTGATCTTGAGTACTTTTTGGGTTCCCAGGTTGAATTGTCCGCAGGCGCGGACGCCAGCCGCAAGGACCGCGCTGTGGTTGCCCGGGAAAAGGTTGACGCATTGCCCCGGCGCCAACGCGAGATCCTGGAGTGTATCGCTGCGGGAAAGCTCAACAAACAGATCGCGTGGGAATTGAAACTCAGCGAGCGCACCGTCAAACTGCACCGGGCTGCGGTGCTCAAGGCACTGGGCGTGCGGACCAGCGCTGATGCCATTCGCATGGCGATCGAGGCTGGTCTTTAGCCTGATAAATCCGGACAGGCTCTTGGCGTAACGCATCGCAGACGGTATAGCCCGCGCGGTGTGCGGGCGTGGCGGAACTGGTAGACGCGCCGGACTTAAGGCAATTACACTTGGGTGCGTGCGGGGAAATCCGCACTGCAGAACTGCTCAAATTCGGGGAACCCTTTGATATGGCAATCCCGAGCCAAGCCCACGTCCCATGCGGGGTGTGGGAAGGTGTAGAGACTAGACGGGCAGCACCTAAACCTCGCAACGGGGCACGGTGAAGGGATAGTCCAGACCACGAACACGGCTTGCACAAACCTGCAATCCGTGGCGGCGAAAGCCGAAGTGGTATGAAAATCCGTTGGGCTTTGCCCGTGCCGGTTCGATTCCGGCCGTCCGCACCACACTCCGTCAATTGCCCGATGGTCTGGACTAGATCAAATCGGCGCCGGCCAAGGAGCGCTCCTGGTCAATCAGGGCTGATTGATTGTACCAGCCCAATCATGCGCTTTGATGCCATACGTCACTGCGTCTGTGCAGGCTTGCAAGTCGCCGGAGGATACCAGGACGGTGCTGGCGGGCACAGTTGCAGAAAGATCGGGACCGCCACTTTTGGGGGCGGCAATGGCTGTGCCGGGTGCATCAGGATCGGCTGGGCCGCGCACGCGGTGAGTGGAGATATACTGAGCAGCAGCATTGTCTGCCGCCGCCAACTGGCTTTGATAGGCATCATTGGCCTCTGTCGCTTTGGCCTGATAAACGGCCTGTTGCTGTTTAAGCGTCTGCTCGGCGATTGTTGCCGCGTCGGCCTGTGCCTGCTTGAATTGTGCGGCCTGGGTTCGCAGCGCATTGGCGTTGGCGACGGCAAGACTGTCGAAATGCCATGCGAGCACGGACACTGCGACAAGCGCGCCATAAGGCCAATACGACCGCAAAGCTGGCAAAATACTCCGCAGAATGACCAGCAGCGTGGTCACAGCGAATGGCCGAACCAGATCGAGCCGATTACGATCAATGCAATCAGGACATCGCCGACGCGGTTTGCAACCAAGGCCTTGATTTCAGCCACGGCCGAGGTTGCCTGTGCTGGACCAGACTTGCAGTCGGCCTCGACATTTTCAAGCAGGGCTTCAATGGTCATGGTCAGGTTTCCTTTGCGGAGATGGATTTGAGCGCCGGGGCGGATGCGCCGTGGCCCTTGGCAAAGTCGTATGCGGCGACCGCATCAATTAACCCCGTAGCATCCGAACAAATTGCCGGCCGCATTCGACAGGCTGAGCAAGGGGGAAATCTTGTCGGGAATCCCAGGATACCCGGTGCCGGTCTGATAGGTGAAGCTGTTGCCCGAAATCCCGGTGATCCGGCGCAGGCCAGTCACATAGTCCGGGCCCTGGCTGACACCGGAATTGGTGATGATGACGTATTGCCCCACAGCAAGCCACGGCGGCATCATCGCCATCGTCACGGTCACCACGCCGGTCAACGGGTTATAAACGATGCCTTGTTCTTTTTGGGTGTTCGAGGCGTTGCCGGGGATGAAGCTGACGATCGCATAGTTGTCGAGCAAATCGATTTTGGGATCGGACGGTGACAGCAGGTTGTGGTTTCCGCTGATCGTAACGTTGGTCGAGGGATCATTGTCCTCTGATCGCGAACAGAAAAACGCTCCGGTTGGGTCGATCCAGTTGTTGGTGATCGATAAGTTCTGATACGTGCTGTAATCAAGCAGGTTGGCCGCTGTGCCGACCGACCGGTGATAAGTATCGGGCACCAGATTGGCGACGAACACATTGTGGTCGATCGATCCGGTGAACACGCAAAGCGGGACCCCCGAGTTTGGACTGCCGCACGAAACATAGTTGTTCGATGCACTCGCCAGCCCGCTCACCGATGCCGTCTGCAGCACGGTGTTGTAGCTGAACGTCACGGTATCCAGCCCGCCGGCAGGCGCACCCAACGTGTAGTAAGGGCTGTTCATCGTGGTGGGGCCGATGTTTCCAACATTCTGGCTCAGCGTCCATGTGCTGCCGCTGCCGGAAACGATATATGTGCCAAACGGGATGGTATCAGATGCACTGATCGTTTCGCTTGCGACCGTGATCGGCTGGTTGACCGTCCAGGTGCTGCCGCTGCCTGCGACAATATAGGTTGCCACAGGAATGCCTGCGCCCGTCACATATTGGCCAACATTCAGAGCACCCGACAACACCGCAGTCACCGTCAGCGTCGTGCCGCTGATCGACCCTGTGACAGAAGCGTCGACTGCGCTATTTGCCGTAATGTATTGGCCTGCTGCCAGTGTCCCGGTCAGTCCGGATACGGTCAGTGTGTTGCCGGATATCGTGCCGGTAAAACTCGCGCCGTTGGTCTTGTAACCATACTCGATGACTTCGGCATGCTCGCCATCATACAGTTCACTGGGGTGTGCACCCGATCCCGAATAGGTCCAATCGCCAAAGTTGGTGTTGGAATTGAGCACGAAGTGCGTGGCATCGATCGCCTTGGCGCTCCAGGTCGCCGACCATCCCGCGGGCAGCCCGCCACCACCCGAAACGATGATGCTGGCCCAGCCGCCCACCGCGATACCATGCGGCGTAACGGTGGTAATAGTCTCCTGCGTTCCACCAGTGTTGATCCAACTGCTGATCTGCGCAAAGGTGGCCTTCATATAGACCATGCCTTCGACATAGTTGCGCAAGATGGTGTCTTTGTGTCCGGCCACGTTGTTTGCGCCTTCGACTGCGACGCGCCCGGGAATGTGAATGAACGCGTTTTGTTCGATCCACAGATTACCAGTGCCGCCATAGCCGATCACGTGATTGTCGACCGGCGCCACACCGGGAGTCGCGCCCGAAACAAAGCCGGTGATGGATTGCGACCCGGTCAGATTGTAGGTTGTGGAATTGAAGGTTGTTGCACACAGCGCAGTTTCAAGCGCGCTCTGGTTGGCATCGCCGCCGCAACCATAAACGGTGTTGTTATAGAACGCGAAACCGTTCGCACCGGCCGGTATCGTCGCGGCGAAGTAAATCTGCGAAGTCAGGTTGGGACTGTTTGGCCCGTTGCCCGACGTGCCGGGGCCGCTGTAGATCCCGCCTTCAATATTGCAGTTGGGACCGTTGACCAGCAGACTGTTGCGAATGATCACACTGGCGGTGTCGGGGCTGGTGTTGGCGGCGCCCGTGCCAAAGCTGTTGCCGGCAATCTGGACGAATACGCAGCCATAGCCAGTCGCGCTGTTCCAGCCGAAATTATAGCCGTCAAAGATCAGCGGGGCCACCGAATTGGCACCATTGGTGCAATAAATCGATGGCCCACCGAACGGCGCCGGAAATGCCGGAGAACTGCCACCGGCCTGCACCCCGCCAGGCACGACCGCATTGGATGCGTAAAACTTGCAGTTTTCACCGATGCCTCTCGGATTGACCAGCGGATCAGTTGCGATTTGCGCAGGGTCCTTGAGATAGGCGGGGTGCAGATTGGACAGAGTCGGCATTTGCCAGCGCGGCATGCCAACGGCATAATCCACCCCGGCAACATTCCATGCCGGGCGTGCCGGATAGACCGGCGGTTGATAACTGGTCGCCGCATTGGTCGCCTGGCCAAACACCGTTTGGACCGGATAGCGCACGCCGACTGACTGGTTGGCATAGCCCTCAAAGAAATTCGGCACCTGGATTGCGCCGCCATTATAACAACCGTCGGTATCGGTGCCATCTGGTGTGCAGGGCGTGCCACCCCATACAACCGGGCGGGCATGTGCTGCGCCTGGCAGGCACAACAGTGCCAGGGCAAAGACAATGTGGCGGATCATGGCGCTATATCCCATCAGTTAACCGCGTTCACGCCGATGTTGCTGATCGTATATGCGCCGGCCGAATAGGCAGCAGCCGTCGTTACCAGCAACCGCGCAAACTTGGCCGTGCCAGCAAAGCTGGTCATGTAGGTGCCGTTGCCGGATGCGGTCATCGTCGCGCTGGTCGACCAGAAGTTCGTGCCATCCATCGAAAGCTGGAGCGTGACCACCGGCTGTGTGCTGACCGTGGGTGATCCCGCCAGCGTCATAAACGCCGTGATCTGCTTGGTGCCTTCGACATAGAACGGCGTTGTTGCTGTCGCGGCCGTGCCAAGGACAAAGTTGCTCGCCGACAACGCGGTCGAGTTGTACTGCAACGCGAACGGGTTGGTCGTTGCAAAGGCATCACGCATCTGGCGATCGAGCACATAGCCTGCCGGCAATTCCAGAGTCGTGATGGTCGCGGTAACCGTGGTTGACGTTCCGCCCACGTTGAACGCCCGCCAGCGGCGCCGGCCACCGATCGGGATTGGCGGCACAGTCACCACGCCTGTTGCCGTGACAGGATCAGACACCCAGATGTCGGTGAAGTTGTTCGACCGACCTTCCTGCAGGACAAACAACACCGACGATGCGGTGCCCAGCGTCAGGGCGGTGACATTGATTTCACCCGATATCACCGCACCGCCGCCCGTTGTCGAGGCGACGACCGTACCCGTGACTGAACCGGATCCCGCAAATGCAGTGCTGCTCTGGTCGGTGTTGGGAACAGCCGTATCGACTGCAACCCCGAGTGCTTTGCCCGATGAGCCATTCGGCACACCTGCCGCTGTCGCGGTGCCGCCGATGGCAGCAATGCCCACACCAATCTGCGCCGAGGCCGCATTGACGGCCGTACCGCCGATCTGCGCAAGGTTCTGCGCAACCGTATTGGTCACCGCGGCATTGACGCCGAACACGCTGCCGGTCGGCGCAGTGCCATAGGCTGTGACGGTGCCGGTCAGCGCCGTACCCGCATAAGTGGCGACATTGGCGTTGACAGTCGGCGTCGCTGCAAACGCGGGTAAATTGCCGGTCAGGCCGACATTCCACGTCCCCGACTGGGTGACCGCACCACCCGATCCACCACTGCACCCGCTTGCGCAGGTAAAGCTGGGCGTGCCGCTGATGGTGACCCCACCGATAACATTGGAACCCGCTGGCAATGCGCCTGTCAAACCGACATTCCACGCGCCCGACTGGGTCGCGCCAAAGCTGGTATTGCCAATCGAACCCCCCGCCTGAAACGGTGCGCCAAGTGTCGTATTGATCGCGGAAAGCCCGGTCGCCGTTGCTGCGCCGGTCGGCAGGGGCAGGCTGGTTGCGCTGATCGGCTGTGTGGCCTGCCAGAACGTGCCAGTAACGCCAATCGCAGGCGCAGTGCCTATGTTGACTGTCGGCGTTGCCGCAAACGCGGGCAGCGTGCCCGTGATCGCGGTCGGCACCGGGTTCGTCGCAGCAACTTGCGCGCCTTGCACATACAGATTCGCACAAGGCACCTCAACCGACCCGCTGGCCGAGGCAACGTTGCAAAGGCTCTGCAGACTGCCATTGCCATCCTTGACGGTCATGGCACCTTGCGATTGGGCAAAGGCAGGGACGCTTGCCGAAATGGTGAGCGCAATCGTCAACGTCTTTAGGGCTTTACGCATCCTTGTCACCTATATCGCGCTCAGCAAAGCGCTGTTCGAGGGGTCTGAAAAATCGAACTGGCTGCCAGCAGACGCACACGCTCCGCCGCCCCCGCCAAGGCCCAGCAGCAATATCCCGCCTGAATTGCCGCACTGGCTTGAGCCTGTGGTCAAAAACAGCAGCACAATCGAATTGTAGGCACGCCCGGCAGAGCTGGTCGGCGTCGCACCCGACGTTGCAAGACCCGAAGTCAGGGTCTGCGCTGACAGAAAGAATTCGGGCTTGTTCGTTGCGCCTGCCGCCAACCAGCCAATCGGCGAAAATGCACCGGTAAAGCTCGTCATCGTGTCCGCTGCGGCACCGGCACCAACCGCCACAATCGACAACGCCCACTCCGACGAATGGCCAAGCGTTGGCGTGGTCGCAAATGTGGTTGCAGCGCCACTGGTCCAGGTGCCCGTCATCGGAAAGCCCGCTTTGTCAAAACCGGCAATGCCGGAAATGGCATAAACCTGAATGGCCCAGTCAACACTGCCACTCGTCGTTGCCGTAAATGCGCATTGCGTGCTGCCACTGCCGCAAGTTGTGCCACTGGACATGGCGGTGGTGGTCGCAGCGCAATAAAATACCGCGGGCGTACCGTTGTTCGACGAAGGCTTTGCCGCCAGCACATAGGCACCGCCGCAATTTGGCGTGGCGGCATTGTCCGAAAACGTGACTGCGATGGCTAATGACGATTGCACGGTCGCAATCGCGACAAGGAAAGATCCCGTCGGCACATCGGCAGTGACGTTGACCGTACAACTTGTCGCCACAGCGGTGCATGATCCGCTGGCAACAAGCGTCGCGGTGACCGCATGCGCCGGCGCGCTCAGCCAGGCCAGCGCCAGGACCAAACCGGCAAGGATGCGCGTCACGGTCAGAACTGCGAATATGTCAGCGAACCGGCATAGTTCGCTGCGGTGGAATACACGGCACACAGCGCATTGCCCGCCGGCACACTGTAAATCGGCCCCAGTCCGATACCCGCTGATAGGCCGCTGTTGGCGCTGAACGCCATGGTGTTGCCGCTCGCGCCATCAAGATAGGTCGTGCCGGTGCCGCAATTTGTGCCGGTGCCATAAACCAGCGCAAAGCCGGCTGCTGTCGCCGAAATCAAGTGGATATGCGTGACATAGATCGACTTGCCTGCTGCCAGCGCGACAAGCTGAACGGTGCCACTTGTATTGGCCGAAATCGCGACGCTCGACGTGCCTTGCACCAGGCTGACAGCGCCATTGCTGTTGGTCGCAACGGTTGTTGCGCCGGCAATCGGCAATGGCACACCGCTGGCATTGCCCTGAACCGTCACCGGGTATGCCCCAGCCATACCGGCCGTGGTGATACCCTCGATGCCCCCCACATTCACACCATGGGTGATTTGCGCGTTCAGCGGTGCGGTGATCGCTCCGGCGATGGCCGCGGTGTTGAGATCGGAGATGCTGATGGGATTGACAGTTGTGCCAAGCGGATTGCCGTTTTTATCGACGACGAAAATGCCGTCAGCGGTTTTGATCTGGTTTCCCTGAATATACGTCGGGGCTGCCGCTTGTGCGCGCACGGCGCCGGGCAGGGCACAGGCGAGCGCGGCCAGCACCGGCACGAGTTGGGTGGATTTCATACCGATCTCTCCGGGTCGAGAGCGCCACGAGGACGCCAATGTGCACAGGCTGATAGGCTCAGGGCTTGGAAGGATTGTCGTCGATGGCAGCGCGTTGTGGCTGCGGTTCGGTCGAATTCGTGCCCCAGACCAGACCGCCGATTGCAGCGACAATCAGCGGGACATAAACCTGCAATGCAGTCATGAACGCGGCCCATGTCTCGACCGGCACAACACCGGCGATAATGGTCGCAGCGGCCGTTACAGGCAGGCCAATCAGCAGCACGAGTGCAATGGCAAAGCCGATCAGCCGCCCGATCGCGACGGTTTGGTTGTCCGCACCGGTCAGCGCCTGTTTCAACCAGCCCATGTCAACGCCTCCTTTTCGATGCGATCGACACGCGCCAGCCAGCCTTTGCCAAACACCGAAAATGTCGGCAGTGCCCGGTAATGGTCCCGGCGCGCGTCGTTGAAACGTGTGATCAGCTTGGCAAGACCGATCCGGCTCGCATATGTCTGCACGGCGGTCAGCGTGGCCGGGCCGGGTTGACCGTCTCGCGGTGCGCCGACGATGCCTTGCAACAGCCTGGTCGCAGTACCTGGCCCGCCATTGACCGCAAAATCGAACACAGCAAGCGACAGCCCGACGGGCAGCCGGTCGCCAGCGATCTTGTCCCAGAACCATCCTTTGTAGAGTGGCAAGACTTTCGCCGGAGTCAGCGCCTTCATGGTATCATTGGTCGCAGGTTGCCCGCTCCAGGAATGCCATGTCCGTGCGGTTACGCCCAGGTTTGTGGCACCGCCGGGATCGCGGGCATCATCGACGAACCCGCCTTCTTCGCGCAGCACGATGCCCAGCGCATCGGTAAATGTGTGGACCATCTTCATTTCCAGAAATGGCTGATAATTGTGCCGGCAAAGGCGCCAATGATGGCCGCGATCGTCACGATCGCCCACCACGCACCCTTGCGCTCATTCTCGCTCGCTTCGATGCGGGCCAGACGCTTGTCGATCCGCTCAAGCGTCTCTTCGACGCGATCGAAGCGCTTCTCCATCGCCTCGATGCTCCCCTCCACGCGGCCCAGGTCGCGGTGCAGATCGCTGTGTGTCGTTGGCTCCGCCATCACGCGCTCATTGCGCAATGCGCACGGTCACGTTGCCGGCGGTCAGGGTGATCGTCAGGAAATAGGTCGCGCTCGCATCGGTTTCAGTCACGACCGGCTCATTGACGATTGCACCGGTCACCGCCGAAAACTGATATGATGCCGCAACATTGCTGCCCTGGGTTATCCCGATCCGGGTGGTCCCGCCGTCGTTCGATCGAAGGAGCTGCGCCGTGCCCGATGCGGCAGCCGTGGCGTTGAGCGTCAACCAGATCTGCCGCGCAAGCTGGGGCGAAAACGGCCCCAGCATGTGTGCTGCCGTGTCGCTGATGGTTGCTGTCAGCGGCGTTGACGTCGCCGCGGCAAACGGTGCGGAAAGCGTAGTCAACGAGGCATTGCCGATCGCCTGATTGGCCGAAGTGGCTGCCCCGCCCAGCGAACCGAGGTTGACGGTGCCGACCGTGTTCGTGCTTGCGGCAAGCGTCGTGACCGTCATTTCCGCAAAGGTGCCGTCGCCCATATCGACAAGGCGCTTCTCGACGACATTGCCATTGAAGCCAGGCAGGAGGTCGGGGGTGGTAATATCGGCCATGCGTCACTCCTTGCGCCCGATCCGCGCGGGATCCTGGCGTTTGCTGGCAGGGTGGTGAATTGTGCAGGTGCAGCGTGAAGCGAACCGGTCGTGCTGCTCTAGGCGGGATTGGCCTGGCTTTGGATCGCATCGCTGAGAGCACTGTCGATCGACGGGCGATCGGCCATATCCGTCTGATTGAGACGAAGTTGCGTCTCGGCCTGGCTCTTGATCGTCGGCAACGCCTGATCAGGCAAACTGGCGCCACTGGCAAATTCATATCGGGCCAGTGCATCCAGCACCGAAGACCCGGGATCTCGGGGCCTGTCCGGAACTTGTCCTTTGGCAATCGCAGCCTGATCAGCCGCGAGTCGCGCCAAGTCTGCCGGATGGATTGTTCCGATCAGCGGTGCAAGATTGATCCGGGCAAACTCGCCGGGATTTTGTCGCTGCAACAATGCCAGTCGCAACGCGTCTGCGTTGTCCCGTTCGGGCGTGTCTGCATTCCGCGCGCTGCCTCGCAAGGCCGTGTCGACGAGAGCGAGCGTCGAAGGCGTCATTTGCGCCGCAAGTTCCGGCGGCAAATCGGCGATTTGCGAAACACGATCAGGCGCTGCCGCAACCAGTGAAACCACCGATCTTCCCGCTGCCAGATCACTCGCCGCCTGTTGTGCCTGATCCGCGGCCATTCGCCGCTGCGCATAGCTACTGGCCAATGCCTGTTCGTCCGGCGAAATACCCTGGTGCCGGGCAATACGATCAAGCACTGTTGGCTGGTCCCAATCGCGAGGCGCAGTCACAGAGCCGATCACGGCAGCAGCGCCGCCCGCCCGGCGCAACAATGTATCGGCATCTGCAATGTCGCCCGCAGGCGCGGTCGCCGCCACTGTGACCACCGGGCTCGCGCTGCCGATCACATGCATCGGTGTCACCAGATCGCCCGGTGACACGGCGGCAAGCCCAAGGCCGCCATATGTCGAACTGCTGCCATCGGGGTGCTGGATCTTGACCGAACGATTGTCCGGCGACCCTTCAAGCGCGGATACTAGCCCACCAGCAATCGGGTGAATGGCCGCGCCAACCGGGGCGGCCATTGCGACAATCCCGGGTGATGGACTGGTGGGCTCTGGTGTGGCTGAATTCTGCGCCGTCGCACCGCCCGCAGATGCGGCAAATATTTCGCTTATGCGCTGGTTCTGGGCCGCTTGAGCCAGTCGCGCCACGGCCCGCTGATAGTCGGCGGGCGGCAGTGTGTTGCCCCAGCCGCCGATGATGTGTGCCGCAAACTCCGGCTCCCCGGCCGCAAGTGACTGATCAACCGCCCGCGCCACCGCACCGCCAACTGCA
>Ga0316218_1004583_pt1 | contig 10427 bp, 10 predicted proteins | sample TBH18003metaG_FD_203634 | JGI IMG/M metagenome (GOLD analysis project Ga0316218, IMG submission 203634) | Freshwater microbial communities from Trout Bog Lake, Wisconsin, USA - TBH18003 | ecosystem: Environmental > Aquatic > Freshwater > Lake > Hypolimnion/Profundal zone | place: USA: Wisconsin... | reverse complement strand
CGGCGCCCTTGGTGCGCTGCACCACTAAGACGGCCTTCACATTGGGACACGTCAAAAGTGCCTCGTCCACGGCGGGCTTTAACGGGCTTGCGGCACCTCGGCGGAAGGCGCCGTCGGCGGTGACAACGAACTGACAATCGGAATCTTGAATTCGCGAGGCGACCGCATCGGCCGAGAAGCCGCCAAAGATAACCGAGTGCATCGCCCCTAAACGGACAATGGCCAGCATGGCGACTACTGCTTCGGGAATCATTGGCATGTAAACGGCGACCCGGTCGCCGACGCCGACGCCCAGTTCCGTCAGTGCATTCGCCGCCTGGCACACCATGTTCTGGAGGTCCTGGTAGGTGATGTCGCGACGTTCGCCTTCGGCGTCGGCAATCCAGTGAAGCGCGACTTTGTCACCCCGACCCGCACTGACGTGGCGATCAACACAATTGACGGCCGCATTCAGCTCGCCATCCGCGAACCATTTTGCGAAAGGAAGTTCCCATTCGAGACTCGTGGTCGGTTCCTTGGACCAAGTCAAGCGATTGGCTTGTTCGCGCCACCACGCCACTGGATCGGCGCTGGCCTGCTCGTAGATACCGGGCTGCGCGTTCGCCTGAGCCGTGAAGGCCGCACTTGGTGCGAAGCTGCGCGATTCCGCAAAAAATGCTTCGAGAGTTTCTTCAGTCATACCCCACCCCTGTCAAATGACAACGTCATTGGTGACAATACATCCAGTACGTCGCCTGCGAAAGTAATAAAACAAAAAGTGGGGCGACCAGCTTCGCGCCGATCGCCCCACCCACTAGGCCTCGAGGGCCCGCAATTGCTTTCTAGCCAACGGGCAGAATCTTTCGACCAGCCGTCTCGTTGAGCACACCCGCCGCCGACGTGTAGAACGCCAACAGCGCGGTGAGCAGGCCCAGCCAGCCACCAATCTTGGTCATGCTGGCGTGGCCAGCGCCCCAGGCGCCAATGGTCAAGAAGACGAATGTGGCGCTTAGGACGACAAAGATCGAGAGCAACGCCTTGTTCGTGTGAATAGCGGCCACCGTCATATACAACGTAAAGATCGTCCAACCCAACAGGTAGACGCCCAGACTCGCAGGGCTCTTCACGATGTTCAACAAGATGTACACGCCAATCCAGAAGGCGCCGTACGAGGTGAACGCGAGCGCTCCGAAAGTGTTCTTACGAACAAATTCCCACATACCGGCGAGCATCTGGGCGAGGCCGCCATATATGAGTGCCAGCGAAAGCGCGGCGCCCGCACCATTGCCACTCCACAAGTGCGCATTCGCGCTACTTAAGAAGAAGGTGGTCATCGCGAAGCCCGCGAGACCGAGTGGACCAGGGTCCGCTATACGGTGTTCCGACATAATTCCCCCCAAGGGTTACAACACACGGGGGCCAACTTGGCTCCCAGGAGTTATCTCACACCATCCAAAGGCGGTTTACGGGGATTTTGAACGAAAAGTTGCGACGGAAATTACCCAAAGGTAACCCGAAATTTTCTCAACTTCGACACAGAACCAGCCTTAGTCGACAAATAATTTAAAGCGCACCAACGAATCCAGCGATCATGTTTTCAATGTCGAGCGGAGACGCGCCATCGACGATGGACTGCACCAAGGCGGAGCCCACGATGACGCCATCAGCGACCAGGGCCGCGCTCGCCGCTTGCCCGGGATCACTAATGCCAATGCCGATATATGCGGGAACATCCGCGCCACGTCGGATTGCTTGGACCACGCGTTCACCGTCGCTCTCGCTGCTGGCTTTTCCGGTGACCGCCATCCGTGCCGAAGCGTAGGCGAATCCTTGCGTGGTCTGGGCTAACAATTCGGCACGCTGCGGTGGCGTCGAAGGGGCAATCATCAATACCGTTGCGAGATCGTTCTCGTCGGCAATGGCCCGCCACCCAGCCGATTCCTCGAGGGCCAGGTCCGGGATAATTGCACCCTGAACACCGGCATGACGAAGCTCACCAACGCTTCGCTCAACGCCAAAGTGGTGCAACACGTTGTAGTAGGTCATGACCACCAATGGAATTTCAATATCCAGCGTCGCCAACTCAGTCAACACGCTCTCAATCGTGGTGCCATTTGCGAGCGAGCGAATGCCGGCCTCTTGAATAACCACGCCATCCATCATCGGATCCGAAAACGGTAAGCCAATCTCAATAGCGCTAGCACCGCCCTGCGCTGCCGCCTTGACGTAGTCGGTCCAATCTGACGTCAGACCGGCCATGAAGTAGGGCACCAAGGCCTTTAGACCGAGGTCACGAACGTTGCGCGTGTGGCGCTCGAGCGATTTCATCCTTCACCTCGGAGGATGCTGCGAATTTGGGCCACGTCCTTGTCGCCGCGACCGGACAGATTCAAGAGGACTGTCGATCCCAGTGGTAACGCCTTCCCGGATTCTTGAATGATCCACGCAACGGCGTGGGCCGTTTCTAAGGCTGGAATAATTCCTTCCAGTTCGCTGAGTACCTGCAGCGCGGGTATGACGTCGACATCGCCAATGGCCACGTATTCGGCACGACCACTAGCCGCCAGGTGCGCGTGCTCGGGCCCGATGCCGGGATAGTCCAGACCGGCCGAAATTGAGTGCGCTTCTTCAATTTGTCCGTGCTCGTCCTGGATGAGAAGAGATCGCATACCGTGCAGCACGCCGGGTGCGCCAGCCTTGACGGCTGCTCCCCCGGCCGCTTCAACGCCAATGAGGCGGGCCGACGTGTTGGCGAAGCCGGCGAAGACACCGGCGGCATTCGACCCACCACCAACGCAGGCCACCACCGCATCTGGTGCGCCGACACCCATGACCTCTAACTGCGAAAGGGCCTCGTCACCAATGATTCGTTGAAACTCTCGGACCATCCACGGGAACGGGTGTGGCCCCATGACGGAACCGAGGCAGTAGTGGGTGTCAGCGACACACGTCACCCACTCTCGCATCGCCTCATTGACCGCGTCTTTCAACGTCCGTGACCCGGAAGTTACCGGGACCACGTTCGCCCCCAGTAGTTCCATACGAAAGACGTTTAGGGCTTGACGTTGGGTGTCAATTTCCCCCATATACACCGTGCAATCAAGCCCGAGGCGAGCCGCGGCGGTCGCGGTGGCCACGCCATGCTGTCCCGCCCCGGTTTCGGCAATGACCCGTGATTTGCCCATTCGTTTCGTGAGCAGCGTTTGTCCGACAACGTTGTTGATCTTGTGCGATCCCGTGTGCGCCAGATCTTCACGTTTGGCGTAGACGTTGATGCCAAGCTTTGCTGAGAGCCGAGGAAGCGGTGTTACGGGCGTTGGTCTACCACCAAACTCGCGGAGCGTCAGATGAAACTCTTCTTTAAACGCTGGGTCGCTCCACGCATCACGAAACGCTTCTTCGAGCTCAAGGCAGGCCGGCATTAACGCTTCGGGTACGAACCGTCCACCAAAATCACCGAAACGACCCCGTTCGTCGGGACTCTGCATGTGTAACGCGGTACTCATAACAACTCCTCAAACGCTCGGCGAGCATTAGATATAAAAGCGGCGACCTTCTCGGAATCTTTCACGCCAGGACTCAGCTCGACGCCGCTCGCGCAATCGACTCCCCTCAGCCTATTTGCCTGAATGATTGCCTGAACATTGTCGGGCGTCAGTCCTCCGGCGCCAATCATTGGTAGATCGCTGTTGATATCTCGAAACCAATCCCACGCGTGTAGCTGCCCCGCGCCCGGTTCCGCACCATCAATGAGTAATGCGTCAACGTCGCCGATGGTCATCTGCGCGTTATGCACCGCCTGAATGACGTGAATACCCTTGGCGCGGCAGTGATTTGATAGTTCTTGCGAAATTGGCGAGTGCGACTGGACTGCTCGCAGCGGTACCTGTCGCAACGTCTCAAAAATTTCTTGGTCCGATTGGCCCCGAAAGACGCCAACCGTCAACGTCGATTCACTCATCGCGCCAGCTATCACACGAGCCGACTGTTCGGATATTTGTCGCGTCGACGTGGCGAAAATGAGTCCGACGGCATTGGCGCCGGCCTGCTCAGCGAACAGGGCGTCGTCCACCGTCGTAATACCGCAAATCTTGACAAAACGATCAAACATCATCGAGGTGCCTTGGCCACTGCGGCAAAGGCGGCGACCTCGGTTGCGGTATCCGCACTCGTAACAAATCGTTCGCCCACCAGCACGGCCTCGAAGCCCGCCGCCGACGCGTGTGCGACGTCGCTCGGTGTTTGCAGACCTGATTCACAAACGGTCACCACGTGGCCGGGTACTCGCTCGATGACCGTGGCGGCGTGCTGGGGGTCAACGTGAAACGTGTGAAGGTTTCGTTGATTGACGCCAATGAAATCAGCGCCGACATCAACGGCTCGCTGTAGTTCTTCCTTATCGTGCACTTCCACGAGGGCATCGAGACCGAGCTGTCGGGCGACGCCGTGCAGGAAGGTCAATTCCTCTTGTGAGAGCGCGGCGGCGATGAGCAACACCGTGCTGGCACCCCACGTCGCCGCATCAACAACATCGTTCGCACAAACTGTGAAGTCCTTGCGCAACACCGGCAGTGAGCTGGTCCGCACCACTGTCATGAGGTCGTCGGCCGAGCCAGCGAAGTGTGGCTGGTCGGTGAGCACCGAGATACCCGTGGCCCCCGCGATTTCATAGACCCGTGCCAGGGCCTCGACATCCAAGTGTGGGACCAGCGGACCCTTTGAAGGAGAGGCCCGTTTCACCTCGGCGATAACGGCAACGTGCTCCTGGAGGCGAATCCGGTCCCGCAGGGACGGCCCTTCGTAACGCACCGTTTCGACACGATCTTGCCAACGACGCCCATCACTTTCGGCTCGTTGACGGTGGAACGCGATGATCGCATCTAGGTAGGTCGCCATTTGGGAATTCTACAAGGGGCGGACTCGTTGACTATCGTTGGTTTATGGCGAGCCCCTCCGCATCACCAATCAATTTCGCGCTCGATATCCTGAATCCGCTCGTGCGAGGCACCAACATGGAGCGCGAGCAAGCTCGCGACGCGCTCCGAGAAATCCTGCAGGGTCGCGTCGAAGGTTTGCTCATTGCCTCATTTCTCACTGCTTTGACCGCCAAGGGAGAAACCGCCCAGGAAATGACCGGCTTCGTGGACGCGATGATGGCCGAGGCCAACACCTTCAGTCTCGCCGAGACCGCCATTGACATTGTGGGAACCGGTGGTGACCAGCTCCACACGGTAAACATCTCGACAATGGCGTCGTTCGCCGTCGCCGGGGCTGGTGTCAAGGTCGCCAAACACGGTAACCGGGCGGCGTCATCGTCGGTCGGATCCGCTGATGTACTCGAAGCCCTCGGTGTGCGACTGGACTCACCGCCGGAAATTGTGCGCCAGTGCATTGATCAAGCAAATATCGGCTTTATGTTTGCGCCAACGTTTCACCATGCGCTCGGCTACCTCGTTCCTATTCGACGCGCCCTTAATTTTCGAACCATCTTCAACGTCTTAGGGCCACTCGCCAACCCCGCACGGGTCCAACGCTCCCTGATCGGTGTGGCGCAAGGGCCCCGGCTCTCCCACATGGCCGATGTGTTACAGGCACGCGGTGTCGAGTACACAATTTTGGTTAATGCCGATGACGGCCTCGACGAACTTTCCCTTGGCTCCACGTCAACACTGCACCACATCACCCCAGACAACATCACCGTTGAACGCATTGACGCCGGCGCTTTTTTAGGTCGGCCCCACGACGTCACAGAAATTCGAGGCGGCGACACCGAGAACAATGCCGATGTTGTTCGGGCCTTCTTAGATGGTCGTCAAGATGCAGTCTTCGACGTGGCCTGTGCGAATGCCGGTCTTGGATTGGTGGTCGCCGGTGTTAGCCGTGACCTAGAGGAAGGCTTCAAGCTCGCGTCTGACGCCGTTACCTCCGGTCGAGCGGGCGAAGCCCTCGAGAAACTCGTAGTGGTTTCGAACTCTTAGAGTTCGCGTAGTCCCTCACGGTAACGCTTGGCGTTCCAGACGTACAAGGCCGCGCCGGCGGCTATCGAAGCGGGGTCGCTCCCCTCTGGCTTAATTGATGCGGGGACGCCGACCGCGAGGGCATTTTCAGGAACTTCCATACGGTTTCTTACGACAGCACCAGCCGCGACCGTCGCGCCCGTGTGCACGTGGGCGTGGTGCAGCACTACCGAACCACTTCCTACGAGCGCGCCGTCGTGAATCACGCAGCCTTCGAGGTGTGCGATGTGTCCTACGACACAGTCGGAGCCAATCAGGGTGGGAAATTCGGCAACGGCGTGCACCACGCAACCATCTTGAATGGAGGTGCGTTCACCAACGACAATGGTCCCGTAGTCACCACGCAGGACGGCCCCCGGCCAAACGGAAGACTCCGCGCCGATGCGCACATCACCAATAATCACCGCATCCGGGTGGACGTACGCCGTTTCGTGAATCTGCGGAACTCGATCGTCGATCGCGTAAATGGGCATCATGCTCCTATCGGCGTAACCATTGAACCAATTGAACGATACGCCATCCAAGATAAATCACCGTGGCCAACAGAAAGAAGCGCCAGAGCCAGGGCATCGGCTCCTTGACGACCTCGGGAAACTTTTGACCACAAATTTGGCAGTACAAGCCCTCACCGGGCCGGTCGCACTGCTCGCACCACGCCATAGCTACTCGGTACGAACTCGCACGCGCAGGGGCACCGATCCCAATTCAAACTTTTCACGAAGCGAGCGTTCCACGTAGCGCATGTACGTTTGCGGGAGGCGCCCTGAAATGAAGAGCGTAAAGGTTGGTGGCTCCGTCGCGCCTTGCACCGCGTAGCGAATCTTGCCCGTGGGTGCCGGTTGCTTTATTTGCAGGTCGCGTATGGCCCGGTTCAGTGCTCCCGTTGGCACTCGCTTGCCATAGTCGGCGGCGGCGATGGAAAGTTCAGGAAGAATCTTGTGCACTCCCTTGCCGCTCAGCGCTGTCGTCTTGATAACGGGGGCGTCACCCAGGAATGCCAGTTTGTCCGCTACGCCCGCCAACACTCGATCGCGATCGTCGGTGGCAATGAGTTCCCACTTGTTCAAGATAATGAGCGCGGGGCAACCGGCCGCCGAGATTCGTTCCGCGAGGCGCTGATCTTGACCAGTGGCGCCAACCGTGGCGTCAATGACCAACACCGCAATATCAGCGCGGTCTAGCGCCTCGAGGCTGCGCAAGACACTGTAGGTCTCAAGTCCCGCCTCAGTCTTGGCACGCCGGCGCATACCGGCGGTGTCGATGAATCGAATAAGCCCCTGGTCCGTCTCGACCACCGTGTCGATAGCGTCTCGAGTCGTCCCCGGCATGTCGTGCACGACGCTGCGTTCTTCGCCAATGAGCTTGTTAAATAGGGTTGACTTACCAACATTGGGGCGACCGACGAGAGCGACTCGAAGCGCACCGTCTTCAATTTCTTCTTCGTTGGTCGTTTCGGGTGCTTCGTCACCAAGTCGATCGACAATCGCGTCCAACAGGTCACCGGCCTTTCGACCGTGTAACGCAGAAATCATTACGGGATCGCCACAACCCAGTTGCAGAAATTCCCAAATCTGGTGTTCGTGAGCCGTGTCATCGACCTTGTTGGCCACGAGCATGATGGGTCGTCCACTACGCAAGGCCCAACGTGCCGCGTGCGTGTCTTCGTCGACCAGTCCCGTTGAAACGTCAACGACGAGTAGTACCAAGTCCGCACTGGCCAGTGCGGCGTCCGCCTGTTGTGACACTTTCTCTTCAAGGGCGTCACCGGCCTCTAACCAGCCACCGGTGTCAACCACGTCAAAGGTGACGCCGCGCCATTCGACTTCAACGGCCTTTCGATCTCGCGTAACACCGCGGTGCTCTTCCACCACGGCCACTCGCTTACCGGCCAGACGGTTGACCAGGCTGGATTTGCCGACGTTTGGGCGACCCACGATAACTACCTGAGGTTTAATCATGTTTCGTCGTTCCTTTAGCGATCAACGCGTCAAGCGATCGACGCAGATCAATACCGGTTGTAGGTACCGTAACCACCGAATGTGGCAGGTCTTCTAGTGTAAGGCCATCGAGGAAGCGACCTTCGGATAGACAAACATCGGGTAGTAAAAAGAGGGTATTCGGTGCGAATTCTTCCATCGTCCGCTGTAGATCGAGACCCGTCATCAGTCCGGCCACTTTGATGTTGCCGCCAAAATAGGAATTCTTTACCGCTCGCACCGCAACGGCGTCATAGCCGTGTTCGTCTAGTAGTTGCCGAAGAATCGGTGCCGCGTACTCGCCCGTCAGAATGGTTGGGTTGGTGCCATGGGCGGCGTCGCTGCTCCCCCCGCGCGGGGCGCGATAGCCAATGGCCGGGGCCCCATCAACACTCTGGAAAAAGCCGGTGCCGAGTTTCTCCATCGGCTGTTCTTGGGCGAAACTTTGGATGAAAGCCGCCACGAGACCAATGCCATTTTCGGCTTGGTCCAAACTCTCAAACTGGCCAGCCGGTGGCGGCGTTTCGCCCGCGACGAGGTAGAACTCGTCACTGGCGTAAACGATGACGCGGCCGAGCAGCTCCTGGGAAAGGCGTTGATACCGGTTAGCCAAAGCCACCACCGCTCGGGCTTCCGCCGGCGTGTGTGAACGCATTGTCTCCTCGAAAGAAAAATCAGATACGCCGACCGGAACGAGCGCGACGGTGGCGAGTTCTGGGTAGAGAGAGAAAACGTCGCTCAGCGTACGGTCCAACTCGTCCCCATCATTAACACCGGGACACACGACGACTTGGGCATGAACCTCGACACCCGCGCTCAGTAGCTCGCGCAACCACCGCAAACTCGTCGCCCCGCGAGGATTGCGCAGCATCTCGGCTCGCAGTTCGGGATTGGTGGTGTGAATCGAGACGTAGAGCGGGCTCAAACCTTCTTCGATGACACGCTCGAGGTCAAACTCGGTAAAACGAGTCAACGTCGTGTAATTGCCGTACAAGAAAGAAAGACGAAAATCATCGTCTTTCACGTAGAGCGAACGTCGCATGCCCTTCGGTAATTGGTAGATGAAGCAGAACGAACAGTGATTGTCGCAGGTCCTGATTCGATCAAATACGGCAGAATCAATACTTAGCCCCAAGGGCTGACCTTCGTCTTTTTCGATACGTACTTTGCGTTGGAGGGTCTCACCCTCTCGCTGCAGCACCAAAGTGACGGATGATCCATCAATGAGTTGCTGATACTCAATGATGTCGGTGGGGGCAACGTCGTTGACACTTATGAGCTCGTCACCAACGGCGATATCCGCGCTGGCTGCGGGCGAATCCGCTGATATTCCTGAAATACGAGCACCCGACACCCCACCAGCCTAGGCACTGCAAAGTGAAATGGGCTAACTAGGCTGTGGACGTGAGTGTTTCTAAGGTGATTTTGGCCGCCCCCCGAGGCTTTTGTGCGGGTGTTGAAAAGGCCATTAAGGCGTTGGACTGGATGACTCGCGTCTTTGAGGCACCCGTGTACTGCTACCACGAGATAGTCCACAACCAGCACGTCGTCAATCACTTTCGTTCCCTCGGCGTCGTTTTTGTCGACGACGTGAGCGAGGTACCTGACGGTGCCCCGGTTATGTTGTCCGCTCACGGATCGCCGCCTCAAGTTATTGCCGCTGCCCGCAACGCTGGTGGCACGGTGATCGATGCAGTTTGCCCCCTCGTGACCAAGGTTCACCATGAACTAAAGGTGCGGGCGAATAAGGGCTACACCGTCCTCTACGTCGGACACGAGGGACATGAGGAAGCGGTTGGCACAATGGCCGTGGCGCCAGAATCAGTGCACCTCATTCAATCGACGGAAGATATTGATGCACTGAGCGGTGGTGACGGACCATTTGCGCTCCTAAGTCAAACGACGCTCAGCTTGGATGAATGGCAGCATTTGCGTGAATACGCCGAGGAGCAGATACCTGAACTCTGGCTGCCCAATCGCAGCGACCTCTGTTTCGCAACGACCAATCGCCAGGCTGCCCTTCGTGCTATCGCACCGCGTGCGGATGCCGTGATTGTTATCGGTAGCGCCAACTCGTCGAACACGGTGGCCCTCACCAAGGTCGCCGAGGCCGCTGGCTGCCCGCGCGTGATGCGTATCAACAGTGCCAGCGAACTCCCGGACAATCTGAATGGTGTGGTGGCGGTAACCGCTGGCGCCTCAGCACCAGAGTCTCTCGTTGAGGAAGTGCTCGCCTTCCTAAACCCTAGTGACGGGGTGGAAATTGATGCCGTGACGGTCGAAGACGAGTACTTTCCCCCACCGCCAGAACTGCGTGAAACTCTAAAAGCGCTGTCGGCCCTCCTCGACCTCGGACTCGACACACCGGTTGCTACTTCATTTGACGCCCAGGCCGATCGTGAATTCACTGCGGCTGAAGTGTTGAGTGCGCGTTCTCGCTAGGCCATTTTTAAAG
>Ga0316218_1004575_pt1 | contig 10439 bp, 12 predicted proteins | sample TBH18003metaG_FD_203634 | JGI IMG/M metagenome (GOLD analysis project Ga0316218, IMG submission 203634) | Freshwater microbial communities from Trout Bog Lake, Wisconsin, USA - TBH18003 | ecosystem: Environmental > Aquatic > Freshwater > Lake > Hypolimnion/Profundal zone | place: USA: Wisconsin... | reverse complement strand
AGCCCCTCGGGCCGGGGATGCAGCAGGCCTTCCGGCCGGATCAGCGGTCGAGGCCCTGCACCTGCAGGCGCACACCGCCGACCACCCGGGTCACCCGCACGGGGGCCTCGGGCGGCACGCCGTCCTCCCCGGACTCAAGCTCCGCCGCCCATTCCGCGCCCTCGATCCAGACCCGGCCGACGCCGTTGGCGAATTCGCTGGTGGTGCGGCCGATCCGGCCGACCAGGCGCGAGGTGCGGTCCACCGTGCCCATCTCGTGCGGCTTGCCGGCCTTGGTCCGCTGCCGCAGGTCCAGGCCCGGCACCTTGGCGGAGTGGGGGGTGGTCATCCACTTGGGAAGGATGAAGGCCGTGGTGGTCAGGGCCAGGAACAGGGCCATCTCCGCCGTGGGGGGCATGCGGAGGCCCATGAGGTCGAGGGTCGCGACCACCACCGCCGCCAGCACCGGCCAGACGAGGCTGCGGACCCCGGTGACCAGGGCGAGAATGACGAAAAGTCCCGCCGTACCGAGCCAGACCCAGTACGGTGCCTGCGTGTAGAGCGCCTCAAGCGTTGACATGACCCCACCTAACTCACGCGCTGGCCGGGCCGTCTCAGGCCTCGACCTGTTGCAAAACCCGCAGTCCCAACCGCGCCGGACGGTCGTTCGATGCCGTAGGTCCGGTCAGGACGTCCGCTGTGCTCTTCGCCACAGTTCAGACATTTTTAACAATAGGTGAGGATTCGACCGCCGACAAATCATCTCTGTGTGAATCTTCAGTGGCGCTCGGCCGTGCCGGTCAGGCGATCGGCCAGGTCCTTGCCCCGTTCGGCGGCGTCATGGGCGGCGGCCCGGCTGTCGGGGGTGCACCGGGGAAATTCGCCCCCCGCGGCCAGGAAACCGGCATTGAAGCGCTCCACCAGCACCCGGCGGAAATCCGCGTCCGGAGCCTCGATCAGCAGCAGCCGCTGCATCCGGTCGTACCACTGCCGGTCCGACGGGCCGAGGCAGGTCCGGCGCAGGGCGTGGGACTCCCCCAACACATAGGAAAGGTCCGTCAGGACCTGGCGCTGGTCCGGGGAGCGGGCGGGCAGGGGCGGAGTGGCCGCACCCGTCCCCGCCGACGCCGTTGCCGCGCCGGTGGCGGCCGCCAGGCACAGGACGGCGGCCAGCCCGAAGGCTGCCACGACGGGTCCGGTGCGCCTCTGGGTCGCGGTCAAGGCTGGCCTCAGCGGGTCGCCGCCGCCGGTGCCCGGGCGGGGCTGGCGGCGTTCAGGCGCGCCATCCGCTCGATGGTCGCGTGGGCCTCCTCCATGATCTGCGCGACCAGGTCGGCGACCTTCATGACGCTGCGGACCCCGCCGGCGGACTGGCCCATGGCGAAGCAGGAACGGTCCGGGTCCAGCCCCTCGATCTGGCCGCCGATGCCCCCCATCACCCCCTCGCGGACCGACAGCATGGCCTGCATCGGGAAGGGCTGGATGTCCTGGGGCCGGGTTTCCCACTCCTCCACATAGGGATTGCGGGCCACGCGCATGGGCTTGCCGGAATAGCAGCGGGTGCGCAGGGTGTCCTCGTCCCGGGACTTGACGATGGTCTCGCGGTAGAGGTCGCCGGCATGGGCCTCCTCCGTGGCGATGAAGCGGGTGCCCATCCATACGGCCTGGGCCCCCAGGGCGAGGGCAGCGGCGAGGCCGCGGCCGTCATAGATGCCACCGGCGGCGGCGACGGGGATCTTCACCTGATCCACCGCCTGGGCCACCAGGGGCAGGGTGCCGACCAGGCCGGTATGCCCGCCCCCTTCGCTGCCCTGGCAGATCACCCCGTCGCAGCCGGCGTCCTGGGCCTTGGTGGCGTGGCGGACCTGGCCGCACACCACCATCACCTTGAGGCCCGCCTTGTGCAGCTTCTCCAGGATGGGCATGGGCACGCCCAGCCCCGCGATGAAGGTGGTGGCCCCGCCGTTGATGATCACGTCCACGCTGGCGGTCAGGGATTCCGGCGAGGCGGCCAGAAGGTCCACGCCGAAGGGACGGTCGGTCAGGCGCCGCACCTCCTTCATCTGGTCGCGGATCACGTCGGGGCCCAGACCCGCCATGCCCAGCACCCCATAGCCCCCGGCATTGGAGACCGCGGCCGCCAGCTCCGCATAGGCGACGCCGCCCATGCCCGCGAGCAGGATCGGGTGCTCGATCTCGAGCAGGTCGCACAGGGGGGTTCTCAGGGACATGGTTGCAATCCTCGCAGGACGTCGAACAGGGGGCCGGACGGCGCCCGTCCGGACTCGCGGCGAAGTATGCGCGGCCCGCCGGGGTCTGCCTAGCCGTGACGCGGCGTCAGCCCGGCCGGTCGCCGGACAGCGCCTCGCTCCACCGCTCCACCGCGAGGGTGATGATGCGCACCGTCTCGTCCCACAGGCCGAGGCCGGACAGGTCGGACAGGGACACGAAGCGGGCGTCGGCGGCATCGTCCCCGGCCCGCGGCGCCCCCGCCCGCCAGCGGACGGCATAGTCCACCAGCACATAGTGATGGGTCGGGCGGTCTTGGCGATCGGGCTCGAAGCGCCCGTCCACCACGTCGATCAGCCCCAGCATCTCGGCCTCGACGCCGGTCTCCTCCCGCAGTTCCCGCAGGGCGGCGTCGCGCAGGCTCTCGCCCCATTCCAGACGACCGCCCGGCAGGCTCCAGCCGCCGGCCCCCGGGGGCTTTCCCCGGCGGATCAGCAGCACCTCTCCCGGAGGGCGCAGGCAGACCACCCCGACGGCGGGGACGGGGTATGGGGGGGCGGCTGGCGGATCGGCTTTCGGCATGGGCGGACTTTCCTCGGGCAACGACCCGGTCTAGGAGGGCGGCATGACTTCGTCCACCGCGCCCCAGACCGTCACCTTCTCGACCCGGCTCGAGGGCGAGCGCCTGGCCGACCTGACCGGACTGGTGGAGCGCGCCCTGCTCGACCTCGGGGGCACGGCCGTCGCCTCCCTCGCCGCCGACGTGGCCGCACCGGCCCGCACCGGGGAGGCGGTGAGCGTGTCCGCCACCGTGGACCGGGCCACCCGGACCCTGATCTTCGCCCGTGCCGACATCCGCCGTGAGTCGGACCAGCAACTGCTCCTGGCGGCCCAGGCGGTGCTCAAGGTGCCGATTCGTTAATCAGACGTTACCAAATCGCGACGAATTGTCGCGTTTCTGGGGAAAAATCGTCCTTAAGGGCCCGCGTTAACCCCTTTCTCCCTTTTTTGATGTCTCTGTTGCATGCTAATCACGCGACAGACGAAACGGCGAGGGAACTCAGAGTCGATGGCGAACCGGATCACAGCCGTTGCCGCTGCTGCCATGATCGCAGGTGCGGGACTCCTGTCAGGGCTCGTGTCGCCTCAGGTGGCACAGGCGGAAGGCGTCACCAATGGCTGGCAATGCGCCCAGTTCGCCCGTCTGCTGTCCGGGATCGAGATCTTCGGCGACGCCTATACCTGGTGGCGGCAGTCCATGGGCAAGTATGCCCGGGGCTCGTCCCCGGATGTGGGCGCGGTGCTGGTGTTCAAGCCGCACGGGGCCATGAAGCTCGGCCACGTGGCCGTGGTCAGCCAGATCCTCACCGACCGGGTGATCCAGGTGACCCACGCCAACTGGTCGCGGATCGACGGCTCCCGCGGTCAGGTGGAGAAGGACGTGACCGTCCAGGACGTCTCCGCCGCCAATGACTGGAGCGAGGTCCGGGTCTGGAACAATCCGACCCACGAACTGGGTACCACCATCTATCCGACCTACGGATTCGTCTACAAGGACGCCGACAAGTCCGGTTCCGCCGCCAGCGCGCGCAACGACTCCTCCGATCCCATCGCCAGGATCCTGTCCGGCGCGGACGGCGCGCCGCACTAGCCGCGTCTGAGGCTGTGGCTCAGAGCAGGAAGGCCGTCGCGATGGCCGTCTGCCCGCCCCAGTACAGCCACCACACCGCATGATCGGCCACCGGGGCCTTCGGGCCCTTGTGCTTGAACAGCCGCCAGGACAGCACGCCGTCGGACGCCATGAAGGCCACGGCTCCGGCCATGGCGGCGACCCGCTCCCGGTCCAGGGTGAATGACGCCCCGACCATGGCGACGATGGCCAGCACATAGGCGGCCACCGCCGGGCGCAGGGGCCCCAGGTCCCGCCACAGCCACACCACCATGCCCCCGCCGACCAGGGCCGCGACCCCGGCGGGCACCCAGCGCAGGGGATCATGGGCCACGGCGGCCAACCCGCCGATCTCCAGGAACAGGGCGGTGTAGAGCACGTGGGCCAGCAGGAAGCTGCCCAGGCCCGGCGGCAGCCACCGATCCGGGTCCCCGGCCAGGAAGGCATCCCCCACGGCGCTGAGCGCCAGGGCACCGGTAAGCAGGGGCGGGGCCCCGGCCATCCAGGCCCAGAGTGCCAGGGCCCCCACCGCCGCGGTCTTGACCGAGGTGCGGAACAGGCCGCCCGGCCGGAACTGCAGGACCGCCCCATAGGCGATGCCCGCCACGACGGAGATGACCAGGAACGGGTTGCCGGTGAGGGTCATTGCGGGGTTCGGCTCACTGTCCCGCCGTTTCGAGGGCCTTCAGCACGTCCCCTTCGCTGAGCAGCTGCGGCAGGACCTGCGGCGCACCGCCCCGGCGGCTGTAGACCAGATAGAGGGGCACGCCCGCCCGACCCTGGGCCTGCAGGGCGTGGGCGATCTCGGCGTTGCGATTGGTCCAGTCCGCCCGCAGATAGACCGTGCCGGTCTTGCGGAATGCGGCCTTCACCGCCGGGGAGGCCAGAGCCCCGCCCTCGTTCACCTTGCAGGTGACGCACCAGGCCGCGGTGAAGTCCACGAACACCGGCCGGCCCTGGGCCTGCAGCTCCGCCGGGCGGGTGGGGGTCCAGGTCTGGACCTCGTCCGTGGCGGCCGAGGCCGTCGGGGCCGCGGCGGCGGGCTTGGGTCCGAGGCGCAGGGCCACCACAGCCAGGATCAGGGCCAGACAGGTCCCGGCAATGGCGGCGGTGCGGCTGGCGGCAACCTGCGTCCGCTGGCTGACACCCCACAGCCAGGCCCCGAAGGCCAGCAGCAGGGCCGCGGCGAACAGATAGGGCAGGGCGGCGGCACCGGCCTCCTCCACGAACACCCAGGCCAGCCAGGCGGCCGCGCCGTACATGGGGAAGGCCAGGAACTTGCGCAGGCCCTCCATCCAGGCGCCGGGACGGGGCATCAGGCGATAGAGGCCCGGCGCGAAGGCCAGGGCCAGGAAGGGCGAGGCAAGACCCACGCCCAGGGCGGCGAATACGGCCAGGGCCGTGGCCTCCGACTGGGCCAGGGCCCAGCCGATGGTGGAGGCCATGAACGGTCCGGTGCAGGGGGCGGCGACCACCACGGCCAGCACGCCGGTGAAGAAGGCCCCCGTCAGGCCCGGACGGGATGCCAGTCCCGCCCCGGCCCCCTGGGCGGAGATGCCGAACTCGAACAGGCCGGACAGGTTCAGGGCCGAGCCCAGCATGACCAGGGTCAACACCGCCACCGTGCCGGGGGACTGCAGCTGGAAGCCCCAGCCCACGGCCTCGCCCGCGTGCCGGGCGGCGATCAGGGCGGCGGCCAGGGCCACGAAGGACGCGACCACGCCGACCAGATAGGCCACGCCCTCCGCCCGGGCGGCGGCGGGGTGTTCGGTGTGGCGGGCCAGGGCCGCGGCCTTCATGGACAGGACCGGGAAGACGCAGGGCATCAGGTTCAGCACCAGGCCGCCCAGGAAGGCCAGCGCCACGGCGGCGGGGAAGGTCAGGCCCGCGGCGGGTGCCGGGGCGGCAGCGGTATTGGCGACCGTGCCCGCGTCTGCGGGTGGGGTGGGGGGTGTCGGGACGGCGGCCGCTGTGACAGCCGCGGCTGCGGGGGCGGCACCGGCGGCGACCGGGGTCCCCGACGCGGCGGCCAGGGCGGGGACCTTGCCCGGCCGGGCGGTCACCTCCACCGCGTGGCCCCCGCCCAGGGACAGGACCCCGACCAGGGTGTCCGGCGTCTTGCCGTGGGTCAGGTCATAGCCCGCCGGAAGCAGTAGCTGGACGCCGTCCGCCGTGGCCGTGGCCGTCTGGGGCCTGGCCTGGTCGATCACCGTGCCGGAATAGGGATAGAAATAGACGTCGCCGGGGCGGCTCGTCCGGGCCGCGGCGGCCAGGGCCGGGGCGCGGACCAGAAGGCGGAGGCCGTTGTCCTGCACCTCGAACACGGCCTTGCCGGGCGCGGGCTTCGGCGTGGCCGCCAGCGCCGCGGCAATGGCCGGTGACCAGCGGGGATCGGGATCGGCATGGGCCGCCACCGGCACGTCCACTGACAGGCTGGCCTCCTCCGGCACGCAGATGTCCTTGCAGACCAGCAGGCTCGCATGGGCCGACAGGGTGACGCGGCTGCCGGGCGCGGCCCCGGCGGGCACGGTGATGGCCGAGGGCAGCAGCACCTCGCGGGAATAGACATAGTTCATCAGGGGGCCGGTCAGGGCCCGCTCCGGCGCCGGCCACTGGATGGGACCGGCGCTCCACCCGGCGGGCAGGGTCCAGTCGATCTGGGTGGCTTCTCCCGCATCGCCGGGATTGCGCCAGTAGGTGTGCCAGCCGGAGGCGATCACCTGGTGCAGGGCCACCTGCACCCGGCCGCCGGGCGTCGCGGCACCGCCCGCCACCAGTTCCAGCTCCAGGTGTCCGGTGTGCACCGGGGCCGCCGAGGCCGGCGCGGCGAGGCCTGCCAGCAGCCCCGCGGTCAGGGCGACCAGCATCGCAGCCCAGCCGGACTGCCCCCTTTGACGGCCGATCGGGCGGGTCTTGGACCGGAACTTCGTCAACATCGGGGTTCTCGTGGCTGCCTTGACGGTAGTTTGGGGCCCGGTCTCGACAAAGCAAGGCCAAAGGTCAACATCGATACCGGTTGTCACACGCGCGATTCGGAGCCGCCATGCCCGGCTATTTCGACGAGATCTCGGTCGGTCAGGTGGTCCAGCTGGGACTGGCCGCCGTGGACGAACGCGGCGTCACCAGCTTCTGCGAGACCTTTGCCCCCTCCTGGGACCCCACGTCCGGGGCCCCGGATGCCCTGGTCTATGCCATCTGGTCCAAGCTGGACTCCGAGGCCGCCAAGGACTGGCCGCAGACCAAGCGGCTGGGGGTGGATGCCCTGCGCTGGCTCAAGAACCCCCCGGCGGGAGAGCTGCTGCGGGCCCGGATGACCATCCTGGCCATGGACCCGGTGGGGGACGGCAAGGGGATCGTCATTGCCCAGCACGACCTGCTGGACGAGGCCGGGCGCCTGGTCTTCTCCTGCCTCAGCCGGTCGGTCTTCGCCTGCCGACCGGACTGAGCGGACGCCGTCCGGATCAGGCCACCTGGCCGTCGCGGACCATGGTGCGGGCCACCAGCTTGTCCCAGCCGTGCAGGGAGATCAGCTGGGCATACATCTGCATCAGGGCCCCGTTGTCCCGCAGCTCCCCCAGCTTTTCGAGGGGCAGTTCCCGGAGCTTGGCTTCGGAAATGGCGAAATAGTCCGCCAGGCGGACCGGCTGGCCCGGCGTGCCGTCCGGGTTCTGGGGGGTGTAGAAGGCTTCCTTCAGCTCGAACAGGTCGAGGTCCTTGAGGGTCTTCACGAAGGCTTCGGTGCGCCGACGCTCGGACTCGTAGTTGGTGCAGAACTCGATGGCGTTCTTGGTGAACTCGGTGGGCTGGTCCCCGTCGAACAGGGCGAAGTCCCCGCCCACGGTCACGGCGTCTGCGGCCACGTCGATGCAGACAATCATCCGTTCGTTCTGCGGATCGTCGGCGAAGACGAAGGGGAAGCGGCGCAGATAGGCGGGCACATAGGCATCGGCATCGAAGGCCCCCTCCGGCGAGATGAACAGGTTCTCGTTCTGGCGGATGCTGAGGATCGCCATGGGCAGCAGCTGCTCGCCGGCGAAGATGATCGGGTAGTTCATCGAGGCCGGGCCGAACTCGGTCACCATCAGCGGCACCGCATGGGCGGTCAGGGCGAACTTGTAGGGGGTGGGCGAGGTGCGGATGCCGAGTCGGCCGTGCTGTTCGTGGCTCAGCGGCTCGGGCTGGGTGTACAGCATCACCGCGCCAGAAACCTGGCCATCTTGACGGGCTTGATCGGACATGGGGGACGTCGCCTTCCGGGTGGGCGGGAAATGGAAGTGGGCTTCCTAGCGGATTGAGGTCGCTCAGGCAACGTACCCTTGCACTGGCCGCAGGATCGGCCCCATTGTGCCGGTCCTCACCCAGCCCGGCGGAACAGGAGCCCACCCGTGCCGATCGCCTATCCCCGAGTCCTTGATCTGAAGTCCGTCGGCGAGCGCTTTGCGTGGACGGATCGGGAGACAATGCTCTACGCCCTGGGCGTCGGCATGGGGTCCGATCCCCTGAATGCGGACGAGCTGCGGTTCGTCTACGAGAACGACCTGAAGGCCCTCCCGACCCTGGCGACGGTGGTGGCCTGGGGGGCCGGGCCGACCGGCCAGGTGGGTCTCAACTACCTGATGGTGGTGCATGGCGAGCAGGCCGTGGAACTGCACCGGCCCATGCCGACCGAGGCGGTCATCCTGGCCGACAGCCGCGTGGTCGGGGTCTATGACAAGGGGCCCAAGGGCGCCGTCGTGGTCACCGAGACCGTGCTGAAGGACGAGCGGGACGGTGCGCCCATCGCCACCCTCACCTCCTCCATCTTCGCCCGGGGAGACGGGGGCTTCGGCGGCCCGTCCGAAGGCGCGCCCGAGCCCCATCCGATCCCCGAGCGGGCACCGGACGCCTCCGTCGACATCCCCACCCGGCCGGACCAGGCCCTGATCTACCGCCTGTCCGGGGACCGCAATCCCCTGCATGCCGATCCGGGCTTTGCTGCGGCGGCGGGCTTTCCCCGGCCGATCCTGCACGGTCTGTGCACCTACGGGATCACCTGCCGGGCCGTCCTGTCCACCTTTGCCGGCTTCGACCCCGCCCGGATCAAGAGCCATGCGGTCCGCTTCTCCTCCCCGGTGTTCCCGGGGGAGACCATCACCGTCGACCTGTGGAAGGACGGGGAGGTGGTCAGCTTCGAGGCCCGGGTGAAGGCGCGCAACGTGACCGTGATCAAGAACGGGCGCTCCATTGTCGTCTGACGCCGCGGTGGACGCCCCGCCCCCGGTCGGGGTCCCGGTCTGGCGCGGAGGCGTCAACACCTGGGAATGCGACGAGATGGGGCACATGAACGTGCGCTTCTACGTCCAGCGCGCCATGGAGGGCCTGGCCGCCCTCGCCGCACGGCTGGGCATGCCCGATGCCCTGGCCCCCCATGCGGAATCGACCCTGGTCGTGCGGGAGCACCATCTGCGCTTCCTGCGGGAGGCCCGGGCCGGGGACGCGCTGCACATGACCGGCGGAGTGGTCGAGCTGGACGAGACCGGGGCGACCCTGCTGCTGGTGCTGGTCCATTCCCGTACCGGGGTTCCGGCGGCGACCATGATCACCCGGGTGGTCCATGCCCGTCCCCGGGACGGCCGGGGGTTCCCTTGGCCGCGCCGGACCGCCGGGGCGGCGGCGGAGATGACCGTCGAGGTCCCGGCCTATGCCGCCCCCCGCAGCATCCGCCCCGACGGCGTCGCCCCCCGGGCGGCCCTCGGGTCCGGACGCACCGATCTGACGGAGATCTCCCGGGGGGTGATCCTGCCGGCCCATGTGGACATCTTCGGGCGGATGCGGCCGGACGAGTTCATCGGCCGGGTCTCCGACGGGGTTCCGGCCCTCCTGCGGGGCATCCGCCAGTCCGTGGCCGCCGCCGCGCCGGAGGCCCCGCGGCGTGTGGGCGGCGCGGTGCTCGAATACCGTCTCGCCTATCTGGACTGGCCCCGGTGCGGCGACCATGTGGCGGTCTGCTCGGGTCTGGCCGGGCATGACGAGAAGACCCAGCGGATCGGCCACTGGATGGTCGATCCCCTCGACGGTACCCCCTGGGCCTTTGCCGAGGCGGTGGCCGTCAGCTTCGATCTGGACACGCGCAAGGTCATCCCCATCGGCGAGGCGGCCCGGCCGGTGCTCGAGGCGCACGTCCGCCCGGACCTGCGGTTCACGACCGCCTAGACAGCACGCCCATCCCCGGGGGGTCAGACCACGTTGAAGCGGCCGGTAGCCACCACCGGGCCCGTGGGTCGACCGGTGGGGGAGCCGCCCTTGGGCTCCACGGACACGGCCAGGACGATGGGGGTGTTGCCGGTGCCCGCAAAGGCGTCCGGCATGGGCATCCTGGCGGAGTGATCGGACGGAATCTCGCCCAGCAGCTGCGGCGCACCGCCGGGAGGGATCATCCACAGGACCAGGGACTTGCCCTTGGGCGTCGGGGCCGCGCCGGGCGAGACCGTCATCAGCTTGCGGGTGCGGTCCAGGGTCGCCACGAAGGCCGTGGGGCCCCGCGCCGGCTTCAGCAGGGCCACCTGCAGGGGTTCCGCCGCCG
>Ga0316218_1004570_pt1 | contig 10443 bp, 8 predicted proteins | sample TBH18003metaG_FD_203634 | JGI IMG/M metagenome (GOLD analysis project Ga0316218, IMG submission 203634) | Freshwater microbial communities from Trout Bog Lake, Wisconsin, USA - TBH18003 | ecosystem: Environmental > Aquatic > Freshwater > Lake > Hypolimnion/Profundal zone | place: USA: Wisconsin... | reverse complement strand
GACCGTGAGTATCAGAAAGAGCGGCGGGCTGATCGCGTCGTCATACTGCTTCTCGGCCTTGTCGTGTTGTTCCGCGTCGGAATAGCGCGTCATCTCCAGCGGCCGCCGCGTCACCCGCCACAGGGTGCGCGGATAAAATAGCAGCCAGGTGAGAACCTCGTAGAGGAACTCCTCGAAGGCGCGGAGAATTTTGACGAAATCCATGGGCGGCGCCCTCTAACAACAGCCCGGCGCCGCGCCCTTCAACTACTCGGCGGCGATCTGGTTGCGCTTGTCGAACTGAGACCAGACGCCCGCGTCGCCATCCCAGGAGCCGGTGGTGGCGCCCTTGGAGTATTCCGTCGCCCGCTGCTCGAAGAAGTTGGCATGCTCGACGCCATTGAGGATTTCCACCAGCCAGGGCAGCGGATGCGCCTTCAGCTGGGCGTAGCCGGTCGCCGTTTCCTCGAAATTGCCGAACACCGGCGTCAGCTTGAGCTGGGTCAGGCGCCAATCGGCGATGTAGCGGACATAGGCCTTGATCGCGTCGGGCGTCATGCCTTCGATCCCGCCCACGCCGAAGGCCAGGTCGATGAAGCTCTCCTCCAGTCCCACCATGGTCCTGGCGACATCGACGATATCGTCCTGCACCGCCTTGGTGACAGCGCCGGTTTCCTCGTTCCAGGCGTGATAGAGCTTGGTGATGCCTTCGCAATGCAGGCTTTCGTCGCGCACCGACCAGGAGACGATCTGGCCCATGCCGTTCATCTTGTTGTGGCGCGGGAAATTCAGCAGCATGGCGAAGCTGGCGAACAGCGACATGCCTTCGGTGAAGCTGCCGAACATCGCCAGGGTGCGCGCCACATCCGACACCGTCTTGGTGCCGAAGGTGTGCATGTAGTCGGCCTTGGCCTTCATCTCGTCATAGTCGCGGAAGGCCTCAAATTCGGCCTGCGGCATGCCCAGCGTCTTGAGCAGCAGGGCATAGGCGTCGATATGCACCGTCTCCATGTTGGAGAAGGCGGCCATCATCATCTGCACTTCCAGCGGCTGGAAGATCGGGATGTAGCGCTTGAGGTAATTGTCGCCCACTTCCACATCGCTTTGCGTGAAGAAGCGGAAAATCTGGGTCAGCAGGTTCTTTTCCGCCGGCGACAGGCGGGCGGACTGCCAGTCCTTGATGTCGGCGCCCAGCGGCACTTCCTCGCCCATCCAGTGGGTCTGCTGCTGGCGCTTCCAGCAGTCATAGGCCCAGCTGTAGCGGCTGACGTCATAGGTGCCGGTGGATTTGAGCAGGCCCACCTTGCCCGTCCCGATCAGGGTGCGGGGATCGACGCCACCAAGATCAAGTGCGGGCATGGGACGTAACTTCCTTGGTGCGCGCGCGCTGCCGCGTTTTTTGTTGGTCGCTCCGGCTCCCGCCTACGCTCCTGCCAGCTTTCATTGACATGCCAGGCACTCTTCATAGTCGGTCTTCTGTACGGCGGCGGCGCCCTTGGCCTTCTTCTCAAGCTGGCCGGCGAAACCGGCGCGGCTGATCGACTTGGAGCGGCAGTAATAGAGGCTCTTGATGCCGCGCTCCCACGCCGTCCAGTGCAGCATGTGCAGGTCCCACTTTTCGATGTCGGCGGGCAGGAACAGGTTCAGCGACTGGCTCTGGCAGATGTAGGGCGTGCGGTCGGCGGCCAGTTCGATGATCCAGCGCTGGTCGATCTCGAAGGCGGTGCGGTACACGGCCTTCTCGTCCTCGCTGAGGCATTCCAGATGCTGGACCGAACCTTCCTGCTCGACGATGGACTGCCAGGTGGCGTCGGTGTTCTGCCCCTTCTTCTCCAGCATCGCCACCAGATAGGGATTGCGCACCGAGAAGGCGCCCGACAGCGTCTTGTGCGTGTAAACATTGGCGGGGATGGGCTCGACGCAGGCCGAGGCGCCGCCGCAGATGATGGAGATGGACGCAGTGGGCGCGATCGCCAGCTTGTGGGAGAAACGGGCCTTCATGCCCTTCTCTTCCGCGTCCGGGCAGGCGCCGCGCTCGACCGCCAGATTGTAAGACGCCGCATCCGCTTCCCGGCGTATCTTCTTGAAGATGCGCAGGTTCCAGGACTTCGCCATGGCGCTTTCCATGGGGATGCCCTTCTGCTGCAGGAAGGAGTGGAAGCCCATCACGCCCAACCCGACCGAGCGCTCGCGCAGGGCGCTGTACTTGGCGCGCGCCATGCTGTCGGGCGCGGTCTCGATGAAGCTGGTCAGGACATTGTCCAGCATGCGCAGAACGTCCTCGACCAGGCCTTCACCTTCGTCGCCGCCCCACTGGTCCCAAGTCTCGATATTCAGCGAGGACAGGCAGCAGACCGCCGTGCGCTCCTTGCCGTCATGGTCCATGCCGGTCGGCAAGGTGATTTCGGAACAGAGGTTGGAGGTGTTCACCTTCAACCCCAGTTCGCGCTGGTGCTTGGGCAGAGCGCGGTTCACATGGTCGATGTTGAGGATGTAAGGCTCGCCGGTCTGCAGGCGGGTTTCCAGAATACGCTGCCACAGCTGGCGGGCATTGACCTGGCGCAGCACCTCACCCGTCTTGGGAGAAGTCAGCCCGAACATCCTGTTTTCACGGACACATTCCATGAATTTGTCGGTGATGTTGATGCCGTGATGCAGGTTCAGGCCCTTGCGGTTGAAGTCGCCGCTGGCCTTGCGGATTTCCAGGAACTCCTCGATCTCCGGATGGGTGATGTCGAGATAGACCGCCGCCGAGCCGCGGCGCAGCGAGCCCTGGCTGATCGCCAGGGTCAGGCCGTCCATCACATGGATGAACGGAATGATGCCGCTGGTCAGGCCGGACTTCACCTTCTCGCCGATGGAGCGGACCTTGCCCCAATAGGTGCCGATGCCGCCGCCATTGCTGGCCAGGGCAACATTCTCGTTCCAGGTGCTGACGATGCCATCCAGCGAATCCGGAACGTCATTGAGGAAACAGGAGATCGGCAGGCCGCGCCCGGCCCCGCCATTGGACAGGATCGGGGTCGCCGGCATGAACCAGAGGCGGCTCATGGCGTCATAGAGGCGCTGGGCATGCTCCACATCGTCGGCATAGGCGCAGGAAACACGGGCGAACATGTCCTGGAAGCTTTCGCCCTCCAGCAGGTAGCGGTCGCGCAGCGTCGCCTTGCCGAACGGGGTCAGCAGGTCGTCGCGGGCACGGTCCAGCACCAGATCGGACGGCTGCGGCTTGGGCGCCAGCGGGCCGGTCATTGGTGGACGCCTCGCCTCCGGCGAGGCTTGGAGGGGCCGCTTGATTTCAGGCGGCGCCGCCTTCAGAGGCGCGGGCGGGGGCGTTTCGGTCACGGTGCGGGTCACGATGACGCTGCGTTCGATCACGCGGTCGGCAGGCGTGGCGCGCCCTTCGACCAGCTGGCCGTTGGAATCGAAATCGCCATAAACCTTGCCAAGTGCGGACATGCGGTAAGCCCCCAAAAAACCAACTGTCAGGGGACAGAAAGCCGCCGGCCGAGCCCAAGGGGGGTCTCACCGGGGTCTTCGTTAACCCCTAAATGTGACACTGGCGCTAAGAGCCAGGCCCATATCTGGTGGTGATTTGGCCTTTACCGTCAAGCCAACTTTTTTCTCCACAGGCCTCATTTTTCGCTTGGGGACAAAAGCGTTAACGCTAGCGAATCTCCCTTTCCACTCACATGGGAAGCGACGCCGAAGGCCCTGTGGATAAGTTCCTCTGTGAGCGCTTCGGTGTCCGCAATCAGGGTGCCATCCACAAGCGCGAGCAGGCGGCTGGCGTGTCGCCCGGCCAGGGTCAGATCGTGCAGGCTTGCAATCACCAGCGTTCCCCGCGCCGCGATCCGTGCCAGCAGACGCATCATCGCCATGGCATGTTTCGGATCCAGGCCGGTGATGGGCTCGTCCACGATCAGGATTTCGGGGTCGCCGACAATGGCGCGCGCCAACATCGCGCGGGCGAACTCGCCGCCTGACAGGGTGGTGGCGGGCTGGGCCCGCTGAGTCACCAGGTCGCAGGCTTCCAGGGCGCGCTCGATGGCAGGCGCGAAGTGTTCGGGCAGCGGGCCGATGGCGGGAAGCCGCGGCGTCAGCCCCAGCGCCACCAGACGCTCCACCGGCAGCGGCCATTCCAGCCGGGGCGTCTGCGGCAGGTAGGCGCGCCGCTGCGCCAGGCCAAAGCCCGAAATCCGGGCCAGCCTGTGGGCATCCAGCGTAACCGCACCGGCATCGGGCGTCAGCAATCCGGCCAGCACCGACAGCAGCGTGGATTTGCCGGCGCCATTGGGACCGATCACGGCGATGAACTCGCCGGCATGGGCCTGGACCGAAACCTCGCGCAGGATGCTGCGCCCGCCGCGCCGCACCGTCACGGCCTCGGCCGCAAGGATGGTCATGGCGCCACCTTGCGGATGCGCACCACCAGCCAGAAGAAGAAGGGCGTGCCCAGCAGGCTGGTGAAAACGCCCAGCCGCAATTCGGGATTGGTGTGGACCAGCCTTGCGGCGATGTCGGCGCCCAGCAGCAGCACCGCGCCCGCCAGCGCGGCGGGCAGCAGCACCCGGCGGGGCGCATAGTCCACGAAGGGCCGAACCAGATGCGGCGCCACCAGGCCGATAAAGCCGATGGCGCCGGTGACCGATGTGACCGCCCCCACCGCCAGCGCCGTGCCCGCCACCGTCAGGGCGGCGAGACGGCCAAGATTGATGCCCAGGCTCTGCGCCTGCGCTTCGCCCAGCGCCAGCGCATCCAGCCCCCTGCCCGTCAACGCCAGCAAACCGCCACCCACCGCCACGAAGGGCAGGATCAGCAGCACCTGGCTCCAGCTCTTGTCGGCCAGCGAACCCAGCAGCCAGGTCATGATCTCGTAGGCAGCATAGGGATTGGGCGCGAAGTTCAGCGCCAGGGCGATGCCCGCCGCCGTCAGGCTGGAGACCGCCGCCCCCGCCAGCACCAGCGCCACCGTGCCGCCGCGCCCCAATGCGAAAGTCAGCGCGCAGGCCGCCAGTCCGCCCAGCATGCCCATCAGCGGTCCGGCCACGGGAGACAGCGCGGTAAAGCCGAAATAGATCGCGATCACCGCCCCCAGCGCCGCGCCGCTGGAAACCCCCAGCAGCGCCGGTTCGGCCAATGGATTGCGGGTGAAGCCCTGCAGCACCGCGCCCGCCAGGCCCAGCACCGCGCCGGTGATCAGCGCCAGCACGCTGCGCGGCAAGCGCACTTGCGTGACGATCAGCGCCGCCAGGCTGTCCTTGTGGGTGAAGACATCCAGCAACGAGGCCGGCGGCAGCCACACCCGCCCCGCCAGCAGCGAGGCGGCGAAGGCGAAGAGGCCCAGCAGCACAAGAATGACGGTCAGCCGCTTCATGGCTTCACCGCGTGCTGCAGATCGCGCTGCAACTGCAGCGCCGCCGCCGCCAGTTGCGGCACGCCGCAGCCATAGAAGGACGAATAATAAATATGCGGCAGCCGTCCCGTCAGGGCCGGATGCGTATCCTGGTCGGCGCGCAGGCTTGGCAGGCCGCGATAGGTGTCGCTGTAGATCAGCACCTGCGGCCTGCCCGCCACCAGCGCCTCGACGTCGTAATAGCCGCCGGCGGCGGCGATGCTTTGCGCCCCCACTGTCCGCAGCAAGGCGCCGAACAGGCCGCCGCCGCCGGGTACATGGCCGCCATTGCCCCATTCGGCGATGCGAACCGGTTTGGCCGGGCGATGCGCGGCGGCCTCGCGCAGATCGGCATCCATTTGTGCGATCAGGACTTCGCCACGCGCCTCTTCGCCCAGCGCCTTCGCCACCAGCCGCGTCGCATCGCGGATCTGGTCGAAATTCTCCGCCAACGGCACTTCCACGATTTTCGCTCCGCTCCTTGCCAGCAGCTCGCGTGTCAAAGGTGGCAGGAATGGGCCGGTCAGCACCAGGTCGGGATGCGCCGCCAGCACGTCTTCCGCCGAGCCGTAATTGATGGGGATGCGCTTCGCCTGTGGCCACAGCTTGAGCGGTTGCGGCTCGCGCGCCATGAACGTCACCGAGGCGATGCGGCGTTCCGGCGCCAGCGCCAGCAACATCTGGTCGGTGCAGATGTTGAGCGACATGATGCGCGAAGGGGGTGGCGCGGCCGCCGCCTGCCCGCCCAAAAATGAAATGAGGGCAGACAAGAGACACGCCGCGCCAAGCCAATGCTTCATTCAGAAATTCGCCTTGATGCCGCCAAAGGCGCCGAAGCCCGGACGCAGGAAGCCTTGCGGATTCTGATACTGTTCGTCCGCCGCATTCTCAACCCGGCCGAACAGGCTCCAGTTTTCGCTGAGCCGGTAACTGGCTGCCAGGTTGACCATTGTGAAGGCTCCCAGCCGCACCGGCGCGCCGCTTTCGCGGTCGACATCGGCCTGCGGTCCGGTGAACAGCACGGTCGCCGCCAGCGACAGCTTGTCCAGCGCCTGCCAGTCCGCCGTCACGCCCAGCTTGTTCTGCGGACGGCGCGGCAACGCGGCATGCGCCACCGCATTGATCGCGTCGGTATAGGTATAGTCGGCGCGCAGCGAGAGCGTGTCGGAAGCCTTCCAGGCGACGAAGCTTTCCAGCCCTTGCGTGCGGGCCTTGCCGATGTTGAAGTTGGTGAAGGTCGGCGGCGGCCCGAAACTGATCAGGTTGCGAATATCGTTGTGAAACCAGGTCGCGCCGCCTGTCACGGCGCCGCCCAGCAGGCTTTGTTCAAAACCGGCATCATAGCCGGTGCTGGTTTCCGGCTTCAGCAGCGGGTTGCCGCCAAAGGCGCCGAACAGCTGCTGCAGCGCCGGGGCCTTGAAGCCGGTGCCGAAGCTGGCCTTCAGCCGGGTGCCGGTATCGGCGATCGTCCAGCTCGGCGCCAGGTGATACGTCACCTTGGATCCGAAGCGGCTATTGTCGTCATAGCGGATGCTGACACTGTTGTAGAGGCCGCTGCCGAAGTCGGACTGCAGTTCGCCATAGCCCGCATTGGTGGTGGTGCCCGCCGAGAGGCTGCTGGGGAAGCCGAACGAGACGCCGGGATGCAACGCGTCGCGCGCGGTTTCCGCCCCCAGCACGAATGTCTGCCCGTCCATCATCTTCAAATTGCCCTGCCAGTCCAGCTTCACCAGGTCGCCCTTGGCCAGGACATAGCCATTGTCGGGATCGGCGCTGGAGGTGAAGGCGTTGCTGTAAGCCAAACCGGCGGTCTGCTCGAAACGGCCATCCCACAGGCTCAGATGCGCGAAGGCGCGGCTGGCATATTGCAAGGTGGCGTTGCGGGTCTGGCTGGCCGACGGTCCGAAGAAGAAGGTGACGGGATTGAAGGCGTCATTGGTCACCCTGCCGACGCTGCTGTTGTAATGGGCAAACAGACCGGCATCGAGATTGTCCGCCAGGTCATAGCCCAGCTTGGCCGAGGCCTGCAGTCCGTCATAGGAATCGGCATGCCGCGCCTGACCGGGCGGCACCAAAGACAGCGGCGTCACCATCGTATCGCCGGCATGCACATGGTCCAGCGACAACGCATAGTGCAGGCCGCCGTCCGAGCCGCTGAGCGCGGCCCGCTGGTTGAAGGTGCCGAACGAACCACCTTCGGCACTGCCGGTGAGGCGCAAGGGGCCCTCGCCCGCGCGGCTGATGATGTTGATGACGCCACCGATGGCATCCGAACCGTAAAGACCCGAACCCGGGCCACGCAACACTTCCACCTGGGCAATGTCGCCGGTCAGCAGCTTGCCGATATCGGCGACATTGTTGGGGGTCGAGGGATCGGCGATGTCGATACCGTCCAGCAGTACCTTGGTGTGGCTGGAGTTGGTGCCGCGCATGAAAAGCGAGGTCTGGCCGCCCAGTCCACCGGTCTGCGCGACATTCAGGCCGGGCACATCCTGCAGCGCGTCAGGCAATGACCGCTGCTGGCGCGCTTCGATCTGGGCCGCGTCGATCACGGTGATGCTGTTGCCCAGCTGGTCCTGCGGCGTGGGCAGGCGGGTGGCAGTGACGACCACGCTTTCGGAATCCTGGGCGCGCGCCGCCAGCGGCGCCACGCAAAGGACAAGGGCGGTGGTCGAAAGAAAAATAGTCTTCACGGTTGCAGTCTCCAAATGGAGGAGACGCCGCGCGACATTGGCAATGGGATTCATGAAAGGCCCCGCGACGACTCCAGCTTCGTCGCCGCGCGGTTTACCCCGCTGCACCCCGCGCACCCCGGCAGGCTACAAGACGACGGCACGAGGCAGGTTTCCTGGCTTCCGGGTCGCCGCCCCCGCCCGCCTTCCCAGGAAACTCCCAGTGGCACTTGGACGAAAGCTCGCCGGTTACAGTTGCGGGGGCAGCTAAGGTCTTGAACCTTATTCCCTACACCTTGCACCTGCGGGGGTTATTGCCCCAAGCGGCGCTCGCGTCAATGGAAGGACCGTCATGACCAGGACGCGGGAACCCGCTACAGTCTGGCGGCGTTGCCGGACCCATACTATAGTCCGCAGCTAGGATTTTTCTGGAGATACGCCCATGACGCTCGCGATCAACGACCTGGCCCCAGACTTCACCGCCGACTCCACCGAGGGCAAGTTGCATTTCTATGACTGGGCCGGGGACAACTGGGTGCTGTTCTTCTCCCACCCCAAGGATTTCACGCCGGTCTGCACCACCGAACTGGGCGCCGTGGCGAAGCTGAAGCCGGAATGGGACAGCAGAGGCTTCAAGGTGCTGGGACTGTCGGTCGATCCGGTGAACAACCATGAGAAGTGGGCCGCCGACATCGCCGAGACGCAAGGCATCGGCCCCAACTTCCCCATGATCGGCGACACCGATCTCGCGGTCTCCAAGCTTTACGGCATGCTGCCCGCCGACGAGCCGGGAACCTCGGAGGGCCGCACCCCCGCCAACAACGCCACGGTGCGCAACGTCTTCATCATCGGCCCGGACAAGCGCATCAAGCTGATCCTGGTCTATCCCATGACGGTGGGCCGCAACTTCCAGGAAATCCTGCGGGTCATCGATTCCATCCAGCTTAATGCCAAGCACAAGGTGGCGACGCCCGCCGACTGGAAACAGGGCGGCGACGTCATCATCACCGGCGCGGTGTCGAACGAAGACGCCGACAAGCTCTTCCCCGGCTACAAGACGGTGAAGCCGTATCTGCGCACCACACCGCAGCCGAAGTAGTCACCGACCCGTATAGGCGATCCGCCAGAGGCGGCCCTTGCTGGAGTCGACGACGTAGAGCGCGCCATCCGGACGGTTCAGTCCTTGCCGGACAAGCGGCGGCCGGCATGCTTCTGGCCGCCGGCGATGACGCGCAGCATGGCGGCGCGGGCGCCCTCCTCGTCATGCGCCGCGATGGCGTCAACGATGGCGGCATGGCGGGCGGTGGAGCCGCCATGGCCCTTCTCGACTTCCTTCAAGCTGGCGGCGCTGAGATTCATGAATCCCTTCAGCGCCACCTTGATGACGGAGCCGAAGGAGCCGACCAGCGGATTGCCCGACGCCAGTCCCAGCGCCAGGTGAAAGGCGAGATCGGCTTCGGCATAGCGGCGATTATCGCCTTCCGCCGCCCGCATCGCCTCGAGGCAGGCGCGCAGCTGCGCCAGCGCGTGTGCCGTGCGATGACGCGCCGCCAGCGCGGCGGCGGCAGGCTCGATGGCGGCGCGCACCGCCACGATCTGTTCCAGAAACGCATGATCCAGCCCGGCCTGCACACGCCATTCCAGCACTTCGGCGTCCAGCCAGTTCCAGACCGATGGCGCGAGCACGATGGTGCCGATCTTGGTCTTCGATGCCACGAGGCCTTTCGCGGTCAGCGTTTTGACGACTTCGCGCACCACCACGCGGCTGACGCCGAAGCGCGCGAACATCTCTTCCACCGAAGGCAGGCGGCTTCCGGGCGGGCGCATCCCGGACAGGATTTCGCCGCCCAGCGCGGCGGCGATGGCGGCATGGGAATAGCCGGACGGCACGCGCGGCGGGCCCGCTTTCGCGCTTTGCGCTTTGGTATTTTGGGCTTTTGTCTTGCGCGCCATGATCTCCCCCGCCGTCAGCCTAACGTCAGGGCGCCCGCAGGAACAAGCCGATGGTGAGAGCGACGCCGATCACGATGATGGCCCCGCGCAACAGCTTCTCGTTGACGCGGGTCAGCATATGCGCGCCGGCCAGGCCGCCGATCAGCGCCCCGGCGCAGACGACCGCCATTTGCGGCCACTGCACCAACGGTGAGAAGAAGAAGATCGCCGCCGAGGAGAAATTCATCACGCCCGCCAGCAAATTCTTGGTCGCTCCGGCGTTGCGGATCGCCAAACCCGCCGCCGTCAGCGCCGCCAGCATCAGAAAGCCGATGCCGCCGCCGAAATAGCCGCCATAGACGGCGATGCAGAACTGCGCCGCCGCCGCGCCGCCGGTCTTGAGCCGGGCGCCGCCATCGGCGCGCCTGGGCCCGAAGCTGCCCCAGGCGAACATGATTGTGGCGA
>Ga0316218_1004569_pt1 | contig 10447 bp, 8 predicted proteins | sample TBH18003metaG_FD_203634 | JGI IMG/M metagenome (GOLD analysis project Ga0316218, IMG submission 203634) | Freshwater microbial communities from Trout Bog Lake, Wisconsin, USA - TBH18003 | ecosystem: Environmental > Aquatic > Freshwater > Lake > Hypolimnion/Profundal zone | place: USA: Wisconsin... | reverse complement strand
ACGGCGACGTGGTGGGAGCTCGCCGCGTTGGCAATGCCGGCCCCGGTGGCGAGGGCGCCGAGGGCGACGGCGGCACTGACTGACGCTCGTCGCACCATCTTTTTCTTGGTTGTGCGGTACATTGCTGGACCTCTTTCTTAGTTGTCGACTTAAGGGGAAAAGTCGTACGTTGCCATTGTGTCGGTCCACTTTTGGAGGAGTCTTGGAACGACGTAATAAATACGTAAACCTCGACGCGCCACATTTTGGGGGCCGTTGGCAACGCCGCATCCCCGCCATCAGCCAAACTGGGTGCCACGAGTGCACTTGATTTCGGGTGCCGAAAGAAAGGGAGAACCGGCGGTGTCACAAGAGACCACGTCGCACGATGGTTCCGCCGGCGATCCGGCATTCCACGTCGAACAACACGGTATTGATTTCATTAAGGAGTCCGAACGCTGGGCCACACCGCGGAATATTGCGGGCATGTGGGCGGGGTCGGCCATCAACGTCGAATACTTCGTCTACGGCGCCCTCCTCATGGGCTTCGGCTTTAGCTTCTGGACGGCGGTGTCGATCATCGTGATTGGCAACTTGTCCTTCTTACTCTTAGGACTCGCGTCACTACAGGGTCCCGAAACCGGCACGACGGCCTTTACGGTGTCGCGTGCGGCCTTCGGTACTCGCGGATCACGGATCGTGAGTTTCTTTAATTGGATTACGCAGCTCGGCTTTGAGACCGAGGGACTGATTCTGATTGTCGGCGCCGCCATCGTGCTCACCCAATACGCCGGCATTCACGTGAGCAGCCCCTTGAAGGTCGTCTTTATTATCTTGGCGACCGCCATCCAGGCGATTATGCCCTACCTCGGACACGCCACGATGGTGAAGGTCCTCAAGGCCCTCATCATTCCCTTCGCCGCAATATTCGCCGTGATGGCAATCTTTATTGGCGGCCACGCCCACCCCTCGAGCGTCTTCGTCTTCGCCCACGGCTGGGAGCCCTACACCGCCGGACTCGCCTTCACCATCGCCCTGTCGGGTCTGGGCTGGACCGAGTGCGGTAACGACTACACGCGCTACCTGCCTCGCGAGGCCAAGAAGAGCACGGTCGTTGGTTGGATCTTCCTCGGCACCGCCATCCCCGAGATCGTGATGATGATTATGGGCGCGCTGGCCTTTAGCTTCTTGTCGAACTCGGGCGTCTGGAACAGTGCGAACCCCTTTGAGGCGATGTACCACCAGCACGGCCTGCCCAGTTGGTTCACGGTGATCTTCTTGGTGTTCGCCATCGTCCAACTCTTCGGCATTAACTCGCTCGACCTCTACTCCTCGGGTGTGTCGGTGCAGGCCATGGGCCTCAAGCTCAAGCGCTACCAGGCCGTCTTGCTCGACTCGGTCATCGCGGGGGCGCTCACCATCTGGGCCACCTTTGGCTCGAGTTTCTCGATTTACATGAAGGACTTCGTCGGCGTCATCATTGTCTGGATTGCGCCATGGTTTGGTGTCTTCATTACCGACTGGCTGTTGCGCAAGTACCGCTACAGCGCCAGCGAGCTGCAGCGCACTGATCCCGACGGTCTCTATTGGGGTAACGGCGGCTTTAACTGGAGCGCCATCGTGGCCTTCCTTTTTGGCCTCGTTGTCGCAACGACCGCGTTCTCGAAGGCCCCGCCACCCGTTAACTTCCCGCTGCACTGGATGACGCCCTTTTCGAACCACTTCGGCGCCTTCTACTGCGACGGTTCGGCCAAGGCCAACTGTGGCCCGGCCGGTTGGTTCGGCGGAGCGGACCTCTCGGTCTTCTTCGGCATCATTGGTGCGGGCCTGCTCTACTTCGTCCTGGCCCAGGCCACGGGGTACGTCAAGAAGCAGAACGCCAAGCTCTAAGCGACGTCAGTAATCAACGAGAGAACCCGGGTCGTTATGACCCGGGTTTTTTCTTAGCCAACCCAGTCTTCGACCAGGCCGCCCGTGCCGTCAGGGCGAAAGACGGGAATCGAGCCGAGGGCTCGCACCATCAGCGCATCATCACCCAAGGCCTCGCGCCAGACGTTGGCTTCGGTGACGATGGTGCCAATGGCGACGACGTCTGCCCCCACGCTGCGCAGGAGTCGTAGGGCCGCCCCCGTCGAGGCGCCGGTCGAAACAACGTCGTCAACAATCGCCACGCGCTTGCCGGCCACGTTGTCAATGCGCGCACGGTCAAAGAGCAGTCGCTGCTCGGCGTTGGTGGTGATGCTACGCACTGGTTCGACGACGGCGTCGGCGAGGTGAATCTTGGGCGTCTTGTGCAAGATCACGTACTGATCGAGGCCGAGCGCGCGGGTAACTTCGATGGCTAACGGTATGCCCATCGTGGCCACGGTGGCGATAATGTCCACGTCGTAGGGTCGCAAGATGTCGGCCAGTTCTTCACCGGCCTTGGCCATAAAACTCACGCCCATGTCCACGGTGATGAGCAGCGCAAGCGAGAGCTGGTCACTCAGGGGCACGACCGGCAACGCGACGTGCTGGCTACCAATTTCGACGGCATAACGGCGAGAACTCACGGACATGGAGCATACTTAACGCCATGGATTCTGCACGCCCACCCTTAACCCGAGAACTCGCGACCACCATGTTGACTCGTGCGTACGAAGAAGCCGAGCAGGGCTTGCGCGAGGGCGGCATCCCGATTGGCGCCGCGATGTTTCACCGGGACGGCACCTTCATTAGTGCGGGACACAATCGACGCGTGCAAGAACACGACGCCAGCATCCACGCCGAAACCGACGCCTTTCGTCGGGGCGGGCGACGTCGCGACTACCCCGACGTCGTGATGGTGACCACTTTGTCACCCTGCTGGTACTGCTCGGGACTCGTTCGACAGTTCAACATTGGTGCCGTCGTGATTGGCGAAGCGACCAACTTTCACGGTGGTCACGACTGGTTACGTGAACTCGGCGTTGAAGTTGTCGTCCTCGACGACATCGCCTGCACCGACTTACTCGCAAACTTCATCCATGAACACCCCGAGCTCTGGCACGAGGACATCGGCCTCTAACGAACGGGCGGCCCAAAGAGTCGGTCACCCGCGTCGCCGAGACCGGGCGTGATGTAGCCAACCTCGTTCAAGACGGGGTCTAAGGCCGCCGCCACGACCCGCACATCGGGGTAGGCGGCGGTGACCCGATCGAGGCCCGCTTGCGCGGCGATCAGACAGAGAATCGTGATCTCGCCCGCCCCGCGCGCTCGCAGGATATCGAGGGCGAAGACCAGCGACCCGCCCGTCGCGAGCATGGGGTCACAGAGCAGTACCGCCGACCCGGCCAGGTCGGTCGGGAGACCGTCGAGATAAATATCGGGCTGCAGGGTCTCCTCGTTACGGCGTAACCCTAAGAGACAGAGACGGTGATTGGGTATGAGCTCTTGCGCGGCGCCGCTCATGCCGAGGCCCGCGCGCAAAATAGGCACGATGACGTAGGGGCGATCGAAGGCCTCGGCGGGCGCGTCGGCCATTACGGGCGTCGTTACGCGTACGGACGTGGTGGGGGCGTCGGCGAGTGCTTCGTACGCGACAAATCGCGAAATCTCAACGGCCAGTCGCAAGAACGTCTCGTTCGACGTTCGCTCGTCACGGAGTTGACGAACCTTGTCGGCAACGATGGGGTTACTCAAAATTAGCGGTGTGGCCACGGTGCTTTAGATTAGGTCCTTTTTCGTTCGCGCAACTGTTTCGAGGGTTGTCTCAACACGACCGGTAAGGTGACAAGGATGTCTACTCGCCCCTCCTCGTCGCCCCAGCGCGATCAGGTCGGCGATGCGAACCCCATTGGCGGCGTCTTTTCGAGTTATCGCGGTCCGCGGGCCAGTATCTCGCGCGACGCCCAGCTCGCTTGGTGGCGGCGCATTCTGCCGGTCATTCGATCGCACAATGTCGCCTTCACGGTCGCCATCGGACTCTCGTTCGTCAGCCTCGTCTTTCAGACGCTGGTGCCGAACATGCTCAACCACACGATTGACGTCACGCTCCTCGGTCACCATGGCTCCTTAAGTCACCAAGTGTGGCTCATCATTCTCGTCGGCCTCGCCGCCGGAGCGTCCGGCATTATCTCTCGCCAGTTTGTGTACCAGACGGCCTACAACGTCGAAGCGGACCTGCGCTCGCTCATTTACGAACACCTCGCGTGGCTCAGCTTTAGCTTCTACGACCGCGTCCAATCGGGTCAGTTAATTTCCCGCGCCAATAGCGACATTCGCTCGGTCCAGATGTACGCCACCTTCGCACCACTTATTTTGGTGCAGTGTTCCATTGGCGTCATCGCCTTTGGGTTCATGCTCTCCATTAATGCCCTGCTCGCCTGCATCGCCATGACCGTCATGCCCCTGCTCTACGTCATTGGCATCAAGATGCGCCGGGTGATGTTCCCAATTTCGTGGATCACCCAAGCACGGCTCGCCGACGTGGCGACAATTGTGGATGAGAACGTCAACGGCGTGCGCGTGGTGAAGTCCTTCGCCCAGGAAGAGGCCGAGATCAATCGCTTGGCCAACGCCGCCGAGCGGGTCGCGTGGGCCTACATCAAGGACGCCAACATTCGCGCCGTGTGGTCACCGTGGGTCCAGAACCTGCCCCAACTCGGCCTGGCCCTCGTCCTCTTCTTCGGTGGCTGGATGGTTATCGACGGACACCTGGGCGTCGGGGCCATCCTCGCCTTCAACGCCTATCTCTTGATGCTGCAGGCCCCGTTCATGATGTTGGGACAGCTCGTCATGATGGGCCAACGCGCCAAGGCCAGTGCCGAACGTATCTTCGAGATTCTCGACGAGAACCCCGACATTGTTGAACGACCCGGCGCCTTTGATCTGATCGAACCCCGTGGTGCCATCGACTTCAACCACGTGGACTTTGCCTACGGCAACGGCAATCAAATTCTGTCGAACTTCGACGCCCACGTCGCCCCCGGTGAAACGGTGGCCTTGGTGGGACGCACGGGTTCGGGGAAGTCCACCGTGGCTCGCTTGCTCACGCGCTTTTACGACGTGAGTGGGGGATCGCTCACCATTGACGGCCACGACATTCGCGACCTGACCCTGCACTCGCTACGCGAGAACGTGGGTGTCGTGCTCGACGAGCCCTTCCTCTTCTCGGTGTCCATTCGCGACAACATCGCCTACGGCCGCCCCGACGCTTCGATCGAAGAAATTGTGGCCGCCGCCCAGGCCGCCAACGCCCACGAATTCATCGTGAAGTTGCCCGAGGGCTACGACACCGTGGTCGGCGAACGCGGCTACACCTTGTCGGGTGGCCAACGCCAGCGTCTGGCCATCGCCAGAACGTTGCTCGTCAATCCGCCGATCCTCATTCTCGACGACGCCACCAGCGCCATCGACGTGCACATTGAAGCAGGGATCTACGAATCCCTCAATACGCTGATGCGCCAACGCACCACCATCGTTATCGCGCACCGTATTTCCACCATTGCGCTAGCGTCTCGCGTGCTCTTGATGGACGAGGGGCGCGTAGTGGCGAGTGGAACACACGAAGAACTACTGGCCACCACACCGCTCTACGCCGAGATTTTGGCCCAAACCACGGGAGAAGTCGCCTAATGGCGTGGGGTGGCGGCTGGGGTGGCGGTGGCGGTGGTGGCTTTATGGGGCCGAACTCGGCTTCGACGAGTGCGGCCAACGGCCTGCCCTTCGGCGGCATCCCGTCGGAACTGATGGCCGAGGCGACCAAGTTACTGGCGACTGAACCCGCGCACGAACCGGCGAACATCTCATTTCACCAACGACCGAGCGAAAAGGAACGTGCTCGCCTAACCCTGCCGGCCATGTTGCGGGTCTACCCCCGTTGGGTCGCGACCGGATCCCTCTTCGTCGTGCTCATTGCCCTCGTCTTGCAGGCGGGGCCCAAGCTCACCGAAATTGCGATCAACCACGGGATGACCCCGGGCCACCACTCGTTTCGCGTGGTGGCGGTGTGTGGTGTGTTGTACCTGGCCCTCGCATTGGTGGCCGCATTCCTTCAGCGCGCCCAAGTTAACGTCACGGGAACGCTCGCGAGTCGTGTGATGCACGACCTACGCATCCGCGTTTTTACTCACTTCCAACGCCTCAGTCTCGACTTCTTTACCGACGAGAAGGCCGGGGTCTTAATGAGTCGCATGACGAGCGACATTGAGAACCTGCAGCAGCTAATTCAAGACGGGATAAGCCAGTTCGCCCTCCAAGGCCTCACGATGATTGTCATCACCATCGTGCTCTTCGCGACCAACGTCACGCTGGCCCTCTGGACGGTCGTCTTAATTGTGCCGCTCCTCTTCGGCTTCTCCATCTGGTTTCACCGGGCGTCGGAGAAGGGCTACCTCCTGAGTCGTGACCGCATCGCGCTGGTTTTGGCCGACCTCTCGGAATCGCTCTACGGCATTCGCGTCGTGACCGCGAACAATCGCCAGCGTCGCAACATCACCAACCACCGCCACGTGGTGGGCGCCTACCGTGACGCCAACGTCTACACCGGTCGGGTGAACGCCATCTACGGGCCGGCCACTTCCATGATCGGCATCTTGGGCCAAGCCCTGCTCTTAGGAATCGGTGGCCACATGGTCCTGACTCACCAGTTGAGTTTGGGCGCCCTCGTCGCCTTCTTCCTCTACCTCAATCGCTTCTTTCAGCCCATTCAGTTACTGGTGCAGCAGTACAACTCGCTGCAGCAGGGTCGTTCCTCAGTCATTCGTCTGCGCGAACTCTTGGAAACGCCGCCGAGCGTTGACGAAGTCGATGGCGCCACGATCATGCCCGCCGTCGAGGGCCGTATCACGTTCGAGCACGTGAGTTTTAGTTATCTCGAGGGGCAGACCGTTTTGCGTGACGTCGACCTCGAGATTCAGCCCGGCGAGTCCGTGGCTTTCGTGGGGCCGACCGGCGCGGGTAAGTCCACGATGGCGAAGTTGGCGAACCGGTTCTACGACCCCACCGCCGGACGGGTGCTCCTCGACGGTATCGATATTCGCACGGTGACTCTGCGCTCACTGCGATCTCAGTTAGGTGTCGTCCCGCAAGAACCCTTTCTCTTCGCCGGCTCCATCCGCACCAACTTGGCCTTCGGCCGCGCCGATATCACCGACGCCGACATCGACGAGGCCATCGACGTGGTGGGCCTTCGTGACCTTATTGAGCGCCTGCCCCAGGGTCTCGACACCATTGTCCACGAACGGGGCCAGACGCTCTCAGCCGGTGAACGCCAGCTCCTCGCGCTGGCTCGCGCCTTCCTGGCGCGCCCCCGCGTGCTCATCTTGGACGAGGCCACGTCGTCGCTCGACCTCCAGAGTGAAACGGTGATTGAACGAGCGCTGGACCGACTCCTCGAAGGCCGCTCGGCCATCCTGATCGCCCACCGTCTCACCACCGCCCAGCGGGCGGACCGTATCGTCGTGATCGATCACGGCGGCATCGTCGAAGTGGGGACGCCCAGCGAATTACTCGCCCGTCAGGGCGCCTACGCCAAGATGTACGACGCGTGGTTGGCCTCGGGTGGCCGCGACGCGACGCGCGCCTAAGTTTTAGGCCATTTCCTTCAGCATCGTGATGAGCTCGGGCTTGGTCTGATCGCCCAACGGCACCGGGTGCACGTGCAGGTGCGTAATGCCCGATTCCTTGAAGGCGGCCATGCGTTCCTTGACGTAGCCCTTGGGGCCACACAGCGTCGTGAGCTCGAGGAATTCGTCGGGAACGGCGGCCTCGGCCTCTTTTTTCTTGCCCGAGAGGTAGAGCTCCTGAATGACCTTGGCTTCGTCGGCGTAGCCGTAGCGAATAGCGAGTTCGTTGTAGAAGTTCTTGCCCACGGCCCCCATGCCACCCACGTAGAGGGCGATCATCGACCGGGCGAACTCGCGCACGCGTACGGCCTCTTCGCCCTCGCCGATCGCCACGAGGGAACCGGCGCTCACCATCAGTTCGCCCAAGTCGGCGCTGCGCTTGGCCTTGCCGGCGGCCAGGGAGCCGCCCCACACGTCGGCGGCCTTTTCGGGAATGTAGAGAATCGGCATCCACCCGTCGGCGACCTCCGCCGCCAGGGCCACGTTCTTCTCGCCGAGGGCGGCCACCCAAATGGGAATGTTCTCGCGAACGGGGTGGTTAATGAGCTTGAGGGGCTTACCGAGGCCGGTGCCCATCTCGAGGGGCAGGGGCAGGGTGTAGTTCTTGCCCTGGTACTCGAGCTTCTCGCGGCGCCACATCATCCGACAGATGTCGATGATTTCTCGCGTGCGACCGAGGGGGTTGTTGTAGGGCACCCCGTGAAAGCCCTCGATGACCTGGGGACCCGAGGCGCCCAGGCCCAAGTGGAACCGTCCGTCCGAGATGAAGTCCATGCCGGCGGCGGTCATCCCCAAGAGCGAGGGGGTGCGCGTGTAAATCGGGAGAATTTCGGCGCCGATTTCGATGGTGCTGGTCACGGCGGCGAGGTAACCCATCTGAGAGACCGAGTCAAAGGAGTAGGCCTCGGCGACCCACACGATGTCGAGTCCGGCCTTTTCCATCGCGACGACGTCACTGGCCATGGCCTTGATGTTGTCCGAGTACGAAAGCATCGTGCCGATTTTCATGATTTTCCCCCAAGTATCTGCTGCTGGTCACACTACCGGAGGGTCCTATTCGCGGCGGGTTCACTCACTGGCGTACCACGAATTGTCGCTTTCTTCTACGCTGGCAGTTGAGCAACGACGCTCTCCAAATAAAGGTTGGTGACAACGTGGTCACGGCAAATACTTCCTCGGCGCAAGCCTTCAATCCCTGGCAACGGGTGGTCTCGCTCATTGAAGACGCGGGACATCTCCTCGGGCTCGACGAGGGCCTCATTGCCCGCATCGTCATGCCCGAGCGGATCCTCGAAGTCGCGGTGCCCTTTCGCCGCGACAACGGCGAGGTGGCGATGTACACCGGTTGGCGCATTCAACACGACACGTCGCGCGGACCAGGCAAGGGTGGTATCCGCTTTCACCCGAGTGTGAATAAGGACGAGATTGCCGCCCTAAGTGCGGACATGTCCATCAAGTGCGCCGTGGTCAACATTCCCTACGGTGGCGCCAAGGGCGGTGTCAATGTTGACCCCACCACGCTCTCTCGCGGTGAACTCGAACGACTGACGCGGCGCTACGCCTTCTCCATCGCCGACATCATCGGCCCCGACCGCGACATCCCGGCCCCCGACGTCAACACCGACATGCAGGTGATGAGCTGGATCATGGACACCGTGTCAATGCTGTCTCGTCACAACACCTTTGGTGTCGTGACCGGTAAGCCCCTGGCCATTGGTGGCACCCTCGGTCACGCGGGGGCCACGTCACTCGGGGTCACCATTTGCACCGTGGCACTGCTCGAAAAACTCGGACGACCCGTGGCAGGTCAACGAGTCGTCATTCAGGGCTACGGCAAGGTGGGCGCGCCACTCGTGGAATTCCTCTCGGCCCGCGGTATGAAGGTAGTGGGCGTCGCCGACGTGCACGGCGCGATTCACGTGCCCGGCGGTATCGACCACGCCGTCTTGGCTCGGCACTTCGCCGAGCACCACACCCTGCTGGGCTACCCCGGCGCGGTCGAAATTCCGGCGGCGCAACTGTGGTCGCTGCCGAGCGACATCGCTATTCCCGCCGCCATGGGTGGCGTCCTCGACGCCGATGCCGCCCGCGCCATGGTGGCCGACATTGTGGTTGAAGCGGCCAACGGGCCCACAACGGGTGACGGGGCCGCCGTGTTCGACGAACGTGGCGTGACGGTTGTTCCCGACGTGTTAGCCAACGCCGGTGGTGTGGTGGCGTCCTACTTCGAATGGGCCCAGGACCTCCAAGGATTTCCGTGGGAGACCGAGCTCTTTCAGCGTCGTCTCGAGCAGACCATGCGTCGCGCTTTCGATCACGTCTACGAGCGGCACTTGCAGCTCGGGGTCAACTTGCGCGACACCGCGATTGCGGTGGGCGTCGAGCGCATTGCCGAAGCGACCGAACTACGCGGTCTCTTTCCGTGATGACGCGGGCGTGGTTGGTACGCCGCCAACCACCGTGCCCAGCACCGCAATGTCCTTAATGCTCGCGGGGTCCACGTCCAAAGGATTCGCCGCCAGCACCGTAAAGTCGGCAAACTTACCCACCTCAATGCTGCCCAACTCGTGGTCGCGGTGAATCAATTGGGCGGCGCCGAGGGTCACCGCCCGCAGGGCTTCGAGGGGACTAATGCGCTGGAGTTCTCCGAGTACGTGGCCCGATCGGGTGAGGCGATTCACGGCGCACCACATCGTAAAGAGCGGCGCCACGGGCGTCACTGGGTGATCCGAATGCATCGACACCTTGACGCCACGGGCGAGGGCGCTGGCCATCGGATTCATGCGTCGCGCCTTGTCCGCGCCCATTGTGCGAGTGCGATGCGTGTCACCCCAGAAGTAGACGTGATTCGTAAAGAAATTGATAGCCACCTCTAATGACGC
>Ga0316218_1004559_pt1 | contig 10468 bp, 24 predicted proteins | sample TBH18003metaG_FD_203634 | JGI IMG/M metagenome (GOLD analysis project Ga0316218, IMG submission 203634) | Freshwater microbial communities from Trout Bog Lake, Wisconsin, USA - TBH18003 | ecosystem: Environmental > Aquatic > Freshwater > Lake > Hypolimnion/Profundal zone | place: USA: Wisconsin... | reverse complement strand
GATAAATAAGATATATAATTTTCATTTAATTGTTTAGATACCTGCTCACTAGAATAACCATGAAGCATTAAATCTTGTATTGTTTCTCTATAATTGAATTTAATTAAGTATTCTTCAAACGTCATAAAATTAGTTTTTTTATTTTAAAAAATTTTCGTATATTTGTTTTATGAATATACGAAATATTTTTAGCAGAAAGAAGAAACCAATAACCGAAAAATTATACACCCAACGAGAAATTGAGAGTATAATTAAAGATGTTTGGTTTAGAGGGAATAGACACTTATTAGAAGAAAATAATGACGGAAAACATTCTTTATATAATGTTTATAAAGATTATGGTTTTATTAAACCTAAGCCTTAATATGTAAAATCCAATATCCTCCAAATCTTTCTCTCTTAATTACTGTTAATAAATTACATAATTCATTTACCAATTTTTCTGATTTGAATCTAGTTTCAATCAAATTAAATCCATTTAATTTGAACTTTTTAGAATTATTATTAAATAATAAACCTTTAATAAATTCTTCTTTATTAACTATCTCAGGAAATACTGTATTCAATTGTCCATCATCAAAACCTAATTCATGCAAACGATTAATTAATCTATTACAAAATCTTATTTTTAAGAAGTGTATATCTTTTCCTACTCTCGGCATAGGTCGAATTAAATATTCGTTATTAATCTTTTCTGAAAACCAAGTTAATTTTTCAATTGTATCATAAAATACTAATTCATTTTTAGAATTAATTAGACCCATCGCCCATATATATCCTAATACATCAGCATTTTCTGAATTAATTTCATTAAAATACTCTTGATTTAGATTATATTTTCTTTTCTTACATTCATCCGAACAATATTTACCTCTACCTCTTTTTAAGTCGTGTGAGTTTTTAACTCTAAATTCTTTTTTACAAGTAGGGCATTCCGCCATGATGTGTTTTATTTTAGCACATCTTTTAGAGCAAAATACTTGGTCAGTATCGGTTACGAATTGTTTTTTACACTCAATACAACTTTTTATGACATAAGGTCGTCTAACCCATTCTTGGGTTGGATCATCTTTTCTTGACCTCATATAACAAGGTAGACCACAAAACTTTTTTTTCCAATCTCTTTCTCTAGTTATTATGATAAACTCGCCACAAATTGGGCATTTCATATCGGAGTAAAATGGATATTCAGGCATATGTTATATATTATTTTAATCTTGTTCTAATAAAATTTTAGAATCTCATTTATTTTTTCTTCTCTAATTAAATTAGAGTATTTATACTTTATAAAGTTTCTTGCTTTAAGACTTATTTCCCATAAACCATCTTTGCTATTAAATTCTTCTTTATCAAAGTTTTTCATCATAGGTATTTTTTCTTCAAGTTCTTCTATAATTTGAAATAAAGTTTCCATATCATCAGGAAACATAGAATAACTTTCTATAATTTTATCTGATTGTAAAATATCAGATACCATTTGTAATTTGTGCATTAAAACTTTTTGATTATCCATTTATGATACTATCTATTATTTTATTTCTATTATCTATTATTTTCCTTAAATTAATTGCTTTATTTACATAATCTGCCCATTCTTTCCAAGTTAAAATATCATATAAGTTTATATGGATATGTTTTAATTCAGGAAGTTCTTTAATTAAATCGTTATATATATCTATGTTAGTTCTATAACTACATAGTTTCCACATATATTTATTTAATATATCTTCTATTTTTTTCATGTTATGAATTGTCATATAATACTATCTATTATTTTATTTCTGTGTTCTGTTAATAATTCCGATAAGATTGTAATCATATATCTATACATATCATATATACATTCCTCATTATCATAATTTAATTCAAATTTACTTAAATTTAAGGGAAAATAGTTAATCAAATCATTACCCATACCAATTCTAACTATTTTAGTATTTTTTTCCCCTTTATATTTTATACAAATGTTATCAATAATATTTGTTATTACCTTTTTTTCTATCTCATTCATATGTTATACTATCTATTATTTTATTTCTGTGGTCTATCATTATTTCTGTTGAATTTTCAGCTATAAAAGTAAATAAATCTTTTAAGAAATTTTGTTTTTTATAATCTCCATCAAATTTCAATAAATAAGGAAATTCTTTACATAAATCATAATACATTTTTAATCTAACTACTTCAGTATCTTGAAGTCCTTCGTATTTACAAAATATTGGTTTAATTAGTTTTTCAATCATTGTTTTTCTATTTCTATTATTTAATATATAATTAAAATTAATAGTAAAAAATAATGAAAAAGTTTTCTTTGATAGTAGAAGGTAAAAAGTTTTTACCCAATCCAGAATTACTTAAAAAATATGCTAGCTTTATTATACCTTTATATTTAGATAGAACTTTATCTTGCGATAAAAGACTTATAGATGAATATTTAGAAATGTCAAGAACTACTCAATTTGAAAAAAATAAAAGTGTTGTTAGTGATTTAGAAATCTTAGCCTTAAAAAATCTATATTCAAATCCTTTATCACAAGTAGGCTATCTACAAATAAAAGCAGATATAGCTAATAAATGTAAAAAATTAGAAGTGTTTTTAAGAAAATACTTCACAGCAATAAAATTTGATTAATATGATTAAGAATTTTAAAGAATTTGTTGAAGAATTAGAAATTAATGAAGACCTTAGAGATTGGTTTGGTAAAGAAAATTGGGTTAGAATAGACACTTCTGGTAATATAACTGGTCCGTGTGGAACTATGAAAAAAGGAAAACCTAAAACAAGATGTTTACCATCTGCTAAAGCTCATTCTTTAACTAAAGCTCAAAGAGCAGCAACTGCTAAGAAAAAAGTAGCAGGTTCTAAAAAAGGAAAACAATTTGTAAAAAATACAAAAAAATCAGAAACTCATCTAAAAAGAAGAGGATAAAAAATAAAAAATAAAATGATTACAAGTTTTGAAGAATTTATTTTAGAAAAAAAGGCATCTGAAGGTCTTTCTAAAAAGAAAAAAAGTTCCATTGTAAAAAAAGCCAAAAAAGGAAAAAACATCGGTAAAGGTGGATTTGATAAATTATCTAAAAAAGCAGCTAAAGAATACTCTGACCCGGAAATTGGTAAAAAAGTAGCTGCTGCTCAAATGTGGAAAAATATAAAAAGATAATGATATTAAAGTATTCAGAATTTAATGAAAGTAATGAACTACGTTTAAAATATGTATGTGATATTAAAACAAATTTTCCTGAAGCTGATTTTTGGTTAATTAGAAAAGGTGATGAGGACACAGTTGGTAAACCTGTAAAACAATTTGAACCTCAACATATAGGAATTAAAGTGTTAAAAACAGATATATTAGATCCAAAATATTTATACTACTACTTTATGAATCTTTACCAATCAAAACAATTAATACAATATACTAAAGGTATATTAAACTTAAAGCATATCATTATAGATGATATAAAAAATATAAAATTATAAAATGACAATCGTAAGAAAAAGCAACAGAATCGAAGTATTCCAAACACCCAATGTTAATTTAGCAAACAATTTCCAAAAAACACATGGAGTAACTACAACAACAACTAAAACTTTTAGAAGATCTAATTAATTAATATATAAAAATAAAAATAAAAAATGTCAATAAATTTACAACAAGATTGGATTCAATTTGATGGTACATCTACTAACGTAGCATATTATGGATACGCTAAAGTAGGAACTTCTACAGCATCAACAGGTTGGTCTTTAAGACAAGTAGTAGGTACTAATTCAATTGCAGTATATTGGGATGATAATATATTTATGTCATCAAACGCAATTTGGAATAACAGAGTAGCTCATTTTACAACCCCTAATGCCCCTTCGTTAACATATAGTATAGGAAACTCAATTAATGTATCATGGGGGTCAACTGCGGGAGTAGTAACATATTTAGTATCTATAAATGGTGGTAACTATTCTCCTAATGGTATTTTCCCTTACCCAAATCCAATTAAATTGATAAATACTACTGCGTATAATATAACAAATATTTCTCATGGTACAACTTATTCAGTAGTTGTAACAGCTAGTAATCAAGCAGGTACGGCAGCATCAACTGTAAATATTTATTATCCTTAATTTTTTTTATTTGAATATTTTTTATTATATTTGATTTTAAATTTATTAAAAATATGAAAATAGTCTTTTTTGGAACAACTGAATTTGGAATACCTGCATTAAATGCCCTTTTAAATAGTAAACATGAAGTATTATCAGTAGTAACTTCAGTAGGTAAAGCTGGTGGTAGAGGATTAAAACTAAACGAAAGTCCTATAAAAAAATTTGCTTTAACTAAAGGGATTAAAATATTACAACCTAAATCATTAAAAGATCCTCTATTTTTAGAGGATCTTAAACTTTTAAACCCCGATATGAATGTGGTTATAGCATTCCGTATGCTTCCTGAAGTAGTGTGGAATATGCCAGTATTGGGGACTATAAATATACATGCATCTTTATTGCCAGATTATAGAGGAGCATCCCCTATTAATACTTGTATAATTAACGGAGAAAATCAAACGGGATTAACATGTTTTAAATTAAAACATGAAATAGATACGGGCGATGTTATATCACAAATAAAAGTTGATATAAATACAAATGAAACATTTGGCGAACTTCATGATAGATTAAGTGATCTATCATCAAATTTCTTATTAGAAAGTATTGAAAAATATATTAAAGGTGAAGTTTTACTCACACAAGGAATTAGTTCTAAAATAGCTAAAAAAATATATTTAGAGGATTGTTTGATTGATTTTAATAAATCTTGTGTAGAGATTACTAATCTTGTTAGAGGACTTTCACCTAATCCTTGTGCTTATACATTATTAAATGGTAAAAAGATAAAAATATTTTCATGTGATTACGAGTTAATAAATCATAAATTGGAAATAGGTTCAATTATACACGATAAAAAAACTCTAAAAATAGCTTGTAAAGATGGGTTAATTTCTTTGAAAGATATTCAATTAGAAGGTAAGAAAAGAATGGATATAAAAAGTTTTATTATAGGATTCAAATTTTGAAAAATACTAATTTTAGGAAAAAAAAGAAATGGGCTAACCATAATTTAATATATAAATTATGGAAAACACAAATATTTATATCTTAATAGATCCTAGAGATAATAAAGTAAGATATGTAGGAAAAGCAAATAATATAAAAGATCGTTTAAGATCTCATCTAAATCCTGCTAGAAAACATCAAATTCATAAGAAAAATTGGATTAATTCATTAAAAAAAGAAAAATTAAAACCTATTATTGAAATTATTGACGAAGTACCAAAAAATAATTGGCAATTTTGGGAAACATATTGGATTTCTCAATTTAAAACTTGGGGATTTGATTTAATAAATTATACAGAAGGTGGAGATGGTTGTACTTTTGCTAATCAAACTTCTTTTAAAAAAGGACAAGGTGCTAAACCAATAGTAGGATTTGATTACAATTGTAATAAATTATGTGAGTTTAATTCTACAACAGATGCAGAAGAATTTTATAAAACCAGAGGAATATGGCATGCAATAAATAATGATAGAAAAAGAAAGACAGCAAAAAATATTGCTTGGTTCTATAAAGAACAATTAGATAATTTTTCTAAAGAAGATTTAGAAATAGAAATAAAAAGAAGATTTATAAAAGAAAGAAATCCTAACTCAAATACTTTTGTTAAAGGGCAAAAAGGTACACATTCAAAAAAAGTTTTGATGTATGATCTTAATAATAATTTATTAAAAGAATTTGAATCCGCAAAATTAGCATCAGAGTATTTAGGTATTAAAACAGGAACTTTACAATTTAGAATCACAAAAGCTAAAACAAATAAATTTGAAAATTATATAGTTAAATATAAATAAAAATAAATTTTATGAAAGGAAAAAAGATATGTGTCTTGGGACACATGAGGAGTGGTAAAGATACATTTGCCGAAATCTTATTTGAAACATACGGAATAACTTATAGTTCTTCTTCCGATGCAGCAAATAAGATTTTTTTGTTTGATATACTTAAAGAAAAATATGGTTATAAAACACATCAAGATTGTTTTGATGATAGAGTTAATCATAGAGACGAATGGTATAAATTAATTTGTGATTACAATTCTGTAGATAAAACAAGATTAGCTAAAGACATTACAAAAGATTATGATATGTATGTCGGTATAAGAGATTTAGAGGAGTTTAATGCCTGTGTAAAAAATAACATATTTGATTTAATTATATGGGTAGATGCGAGTGAAAGAATTAAATCTGAAAATGAAAGTTTTATGGAAATAACTAAATTAATGGCAGATGTTATTATTTATAATAACGGAACTTATGAAGAATTTAAGGAAAAGGTTATTAGATTTGGTAAATTTTTATAGTAAAAATTTTTTAGAAAATTTGAAAACTTTTTCTTATATTTGTAATAATTAAAAATTATTACAATGAAATTAAAAGAATCATTAAAAGATTGGCAAATAGCTAAAATAATGTTCGATGACAATCAAAAAGAACATTGTAAAATAGTTAAAATGTTGAGAAAAAATGGGGTAATAACAGAAACATTGTGTCCTGGTTATTACATAATGGAAACTGCCCTTGACCAAAAAAATGGAAATTGTGGTTGGGTAGTTTTTGATGAAATTTTAGATAAGGATTAAAATAAAAAAAATGATAGATGATTTGTTTTTAAAATTACATAATAAAGTATATAATATGCTTTTAAATTCAAATGGTTCATTAAATTTAAGTCCATTTTTTGGTTATGAATTAAGAATATTTATTGATGAAAAAATGGATGAAAAAGAATTTTTGGTAGATACGGAAGCATTTTTTCTTCATTATCAAAAAGAAAATGAAGATTATTTTCTAATAAATCTTAGAGATAAAAATGAATCTACTTTTATTCATGAACTACAACATGCTTATTTTTGTGGTTTAAACGGGGATAAATATAAAGATTTGGTTAAATTTTATTATTATTTGCTTAATAAAACGAAGGATATAAAATTAAATAAAATTGGTTATTTTTTATATTTATTAAATGATGATGAATTTAACTCATTTATATATCAAAATTATATTTATCGAGATAATAAAAATATTATAAACCATAAAAAATTTTTATCTGATATAAATATACAAATAGTTAATGATTTTTTTACATCAACAGATTTTGATGATGTATTAAAAGAAAATTATTTTTCAAATCTTAATTTAGATAAAGTTTTAATAAAAAATCAAATTAACGAAATAACTAAAAGTTCTTTAGATAAAAGAAAGTATATTTATACTTTATAAAATATAAAAAATTTTTTAGAAATTTTGAAAACTTTTTCTTATATTTGTATAAATAAATGAAAAGAAACAAAAATAAATATATACTATATGTTATAGATTTTTAATTTAAAATATAAACCACAAAAAATACCTCCCTAATTCGGTTAGAATTGTAGAATCATCCCAAAAATTCTACAATCATAGCCGTATTGGGGATTTTTTATTTCAAAAACAAATTAAAACAAAATTAAAATGAACACAGAATTAAACCACTAGATTGCTAGTAAGTATGACGAAACAAAATTAATCACTATCGTAAGAAGTGATTTACACACCGATGGATATTTAATCCCACAAACTGCTCACGCCTTAGCAGATTTTGCCTATGAATTCCCACAAGAGTTCAGAGAATGGAAAGCAACTTCCAATTCTTTAGTATGTCTTTCTTGTAAATCTCAAGAAGAATTAATCAAAATATACAATAAGTTTTCATTATTAACACCTACTGTCAAGTTCTATGAACCTGATGTAGATGAATGGACATCGCTATGCTTATATGGTACAAAAGCAATTAGAAAGAAATTATCTAATTACCCATTAGCATTAAAAAATAAAGAAGCAAAAAATGAAAAATAATTTCAGAGATTTTCAAAATTATATCTCAAAACTTTTAAAAGAAGGCTACAATATGTTACCAGGTATCTCAAAGTCAAAAAAATTGGAAAAGGATAATTATGTTTATAAAGAAAAATTTTCACTAGAAGAAAAATTTTCAATATCAATAGGTGAGTATCCCGAAAATATAACTGTATACGGTTATATCATAGAATTTAAGATGTCTATAATGTGGCATATTTATTACTCTAAAAGGTTTTATAAAACCAAACAAAGTGCAATTGATGCTTTAAATCAATTAAATAAATGTAAATTTATTAATGAGGAATATAGAATAGTTCCTTTATTTACAATGAATAAAATTCAATGGAGAGATTATACAATCTTCCAAATTATTAATAATTAAAAAATAAAATTTAAAAAATGAACACAACAATCACAAAAACAGAAAAGAACTTAACAGAAGTTAAAAACTACTTAAAAAGATGTCAAAACCACATCTTCTTTATTGAAAAAACAAACACCTATTTTAGAGTATCTTTACAAGAAGATAAGTTTACCGTACACACATTTTGCAACGAAGTAATCACAACTCGTGAGTTCAACTTAATTCGAGAGTTTAACTCAATTCCTTATGTAAATTTTACAAAATACGAGGCTAAATACATGTTATTTAATAAAGGTACTGATACTAAAGTTATTTCAGTTAAAAAAAGAAAGAATTTAGTATTTTAAAAAAATGGTAGGTAAATCCTACCATTTTTATTTTGTTTTAATAAAAACAAAATAAAAATATTTTATATAATTTTATAAAATAAAAATAAAAAACATGCACCACACGTACATAAATACTGATAAAGCATTTAATGAAGTATTATCTACTTTTGATTCAAAAGGAAAAATTGTTATAGGATTTAACTTTGATACAATTCATTTTAATGAATTTGGTTCAGGAGAAGATTATAATCAAATAATAGAACTTTTACTAGACTTAGAAAAGTTAGGTTGTGAATTAATTTGCTATGAAATAGGTACTTTAAATAAAGAATATGTAAGTAAATATCTTTATAAGCAAAATATATTTGCTAATTATGGTTCAATAAATAACTCTAATTTAGATGTGATATTAGATAATCGTTGTGGATTATCACAAGTATTTAATGAACTACGTTCATTAATAAGTTTAAGAACACCTCAAACAACAAATTAAAATATGACAGACAATCAAAAAAGAATAGGAGATAGAATTTCTTCTGAATTAAAAGAAGCATTAGAATCAATTAATGCAGAAGATTCTTTATTAGGAATAGAAGAAGTTGATGAAGATGCTATGACTATAACTTTGAAATTTAGATTCTTACATGTAGAAAGAGAGAATTATATAGGACTTTCTGATTTTTAGTAAAATATAAATTATTAATTTTTATATATATAAAAATTAATAATATTTATGAAAAATTATCATCAGAAATCAACTGAATTAATAAAAGATTACTTAGAAAATTACGAAATCGTAAATCTTACCACAGAAGAAATACTTGACAAAAAATGGCTATATAATGAATCTATCATTAGTGATAGTGATAAAGTTCTTATTACAATAGTAGCTAAAAAGAAATAAGATATAATATGAATGATTTAGAAAAAGAAAGAAATATCAAACTTCTTCAAAATGAGGTTATTAACTTGAAAAATAAATTCTTTCAAGCGAATAACGAAAAAATTGCTATTAAAAAACAATTTGAAAAAATAGAATTAGTTCTGAAACAACTTTCTAAAGAGAATAAGGAATTGAAACAAGAATTAGATAAAATCAAGAAAAAATAATTTTTTTTCTTGATTTTTTTTGTTATATTTGTATATATCAAAAAATAAATAACATGTCTCATCCTCTCTACCACTCTATATCTTCAAAGAATAAATTTTCAGGTGAAATAGACGATTATTTACCAATCCATAATTGGTTTGATGAAACGAAGGCCCACTATCCCGATATGCGACACCGTGCTTTAAGGCATCACGCAGAAGGGATATTTTGGTGTGAAGAAAAGTTTGGTACTTATATAACCAATAGTGATGGGAAAATGGTTCCTGTTAGAGCTATTGGTGAGCAACATGTTATAGAAGATATTGGATTTATACCAACTATCAAAGATTATTTGGATAATATGAACCAAGTTGGCTGGATGTATAAACCTGGGGAAGGTAGAAAAGTAATGAAAGATATTAAAAAAGATAAATCAGATTATAAAACAGTTTAAAAATAAAAAATGAGCGAACAAAAACTAACAGTATTAGAATGGTGTGACCAACAAGTAGCAGAAGGTAAAGAATTATCAATTGGATGGGAAGGTGGAGGGGATAATGGGTACGCTTTCTTCAAAATAAATGGAAAAGATGTAGATAATGAATATACAGAAGTTTTATTAGATCACATCTATGATGAACTAGATTATGGTAGTTGGGCAGGTGAATTTTCAGCATCTGGTGAAGCTATCTATTCTTCTGAAACAAAATGTTTTGAAGGTACAGATTATTATG
>Ga0316218_1004557_pt1 | contig 10478 bp, 11 predicted proteins | sample TBH18003metaG_FD_203634 | JGI IMG/M metagenome (GOLD analysis project Ga0316218, IMG submission 203634) | Freshwater microbial communities from Trout Bog Lake, Wisconsin, USA - TBH18003 | ecosystem: Environmental > Aquatic > Freshwater > Lake > Hypolimnion/Profundal zone | place: USA: Wisconsin... | reverse complement strand
GATCCCGCCGGCGGCGGTGACCCGATGATGTTCCAGCACCTGTTCTGGTTCTTCGGTCACCCGGAAGTGTACATCCTGATCCTGCCCGGCTTCGGCATCATCAGCCACATCGTGTCCACCTTCTCCAAGAAGCCGGTGTTCGGTTACCTGGCCATGGCCTATGCCATGGTGGCGATCGGCTTCGTCGGCTTCGTGGTGTGGGCGCACCACATGTTCACTGTCGGCATGAACGTGAACCTGCAGGCCTATTTCGTGGCCGCGACCATGATCATCGCGGTGCCCACGGGCATCAAGATCTTCAGCTGGATCGCCACCATGTGGGGCGGCTCCATCGAGTTCAAGACGCCGATGCTGTTCGCCGTGGGCTTCATCTTCCTGTTCACCGTCGGCGGCGTGACCGGCGTGGTGCTGTCCAATGCCGGCATCGACTACGCCCTGCACGCCACCTACTACGTGGTGGCGCACTTCCACTACGTGCTGAGCCTCGGGGCCGTGTTCGCCATCTTCGCGGGCTTCTACTACTGGTTCGAGAAGATGTGGGGCGTGAAGTACAACGAGGTGCTGGGCGCGATCCACTTCTGGCTGATGTTCATCGGCGTGAACGTGATCTTCTTCCCGCAGCACTTCCTCGGGCTGCAGGGCATGCCCCGCCGCTATGTCGACTATCCCGACGCCTTCGCCTACTGGAACCTGGTCTCGTCCTACGGGTATCTGATCATGCTGGCCGGCATGGTGGTGTTCTTCGTCCTGCTGGCCGAAGCCGCCATCCGTCGCCGCAAGGCCGAGGCCAATCCGTGGGGCGTGGGGGCCACGACGCTGGAGTGGACCCTGCCGTCTCCGCCGCCGTTCCACCAGTTCAACGAGCTGCCCAAGATCAGCCCGACGGACCATCACTGATCCCGTCGCACCTCCGGTCCCCTCGGGGGCCGGGGGGACCGGCAGGTTTTCCAAGGCGCGGGGTCTCCTTCGGGGAGCCCGCGCCTTTCCTCATCCGGCGGGTGGCGACCCCGCCTTCGCACAAGCCAAGGACGTCCGGATCGTGAGCCAGACCGCCCCCGCCCTTTCCACCGCGAACGACACCGGTGCCGCGACGCCGGGATCGTCCCCGGATGCCGACTGGGCGCGGGGAACGGCGACCCCGTCCGCGTGGCTCGACTACGTGATGCTGATGAAGCCCAGGGTCATGTCCCTGGTGATCTTCACCGCGCTCACTGGCCTGGTCTGCGCCGACCGGCCGATCCACCCGGTGCTGGCGGCCATCGCCATCCTGTGCATCGCCATCGGCGCGGGGGCCAGCGGGGCCCTGAACATGGCCTACGAGGCCGACATCGACGCCCTGATGCGGCGCACCAAGAGCCGCCCGATCCCCCGGGGCCGGGTGCGCCGGGGAGACGCGGCGGCCTTCGGCCTGGTGCTGTCGGCCTTTTCGGTGATGCTGATGGGGCTGGGGGTGGGCCTTCTGGCCGCCGGGATCCTGGCCTTCACCATCTTCTTCTACGCTGTCATCTACACCATGCTGCTGAAGCGCTGGACGCCGCAGAACATCGTCATCGGCGGGGCCGCCGGGGCGTTTCCGCCCCTGCTGGGCTGGGTGGCGGCGACCGGCGACATCTCGCTGAACGCCTGGCTGATGTTCGCCATCATCTTCCTGTGGACCCCGCCACACTTCTGGGCCCTGTCCCTCTACACCGCCACCGACTATGCCGCCGCAGGCGTGCCGATGATGCCGGTGGTGAAGGGGCCCAAATCCACCCGCCGCCAGATCCTGGCCTACAGCCTGGTCTTCGTCCCCGTGGCCATCGCGCCGGCCTTCACCGGCCTGGGCGGGCCGCTCTATCTCGCCACCTCCGTTCTCGGAGGGCTGGTGTTCGTCGGCCTCGCCATCCGGCTGGCCCTCAGCACTGCGGGCGATGGCGAACCGGGGGCGACGGGCCTATATGCGGTGAAGCCCGGGGCGCGCGAGGCCCGGGACCTGTTCGCCGTCTCGATCTTCTATCTGTTCGCACTGTTCGCGGCCCTGCTGGCAGAGCATGGCTGGAAGGCCCTCGGGCACTGACCTGCCGGAGGCCCGACCCGGCCCGCCGCCGACCTAGGAGTTTCCCATGCCCGACAATCCGCTGAAGCAGACCCCCGCCGACCCCTTCGCCGAAGGCGCGGAGGCCGCCCGCGCCCGCAAGCTGCGCTCGCTGGCCATTGCCGGGGCCCTGCTGGTGTTCGTCGGCCTGGTGTTTGCCGTCTCCATCCTGCGTCTGAGCGGTCATGGCCCCGTCAACTGACCAACGCCGCCGCCACCGGATCGCCGCCGGGCTGGTGGTCCTGGTCTGCGCCATGGTCGGGCTGGCCTATGCGTCGGTGCCCCTCTACCGGGCCTTCTGCGCTGCGACGGGCTTCAACGGCACGGCGCGGCGGGCGGAGCGGGCGATCTTCACCCCCATCGACCGCAGGCTGACCGTGCGGTTCGACACCAATGTCCGCGGCCTGCCCTGGGATTTCCAGCCGGAACAGGCCACCAGCACGGTGCAGATCGGCAAGGCGGGCCTGGCCTATTTCAAGGTGAAGAACCGCAGCGACCACGCGATCCGCGGCCGGGCCGCCTACAACATCGCGCCGGAGGCGGCGGCGGCCTATTTCATCAAGACCCAGTGCTTCTGCTTCAGTGACCAGACCCTTGCGGCGGGGCAGGAGGTGAGCTTTCCGGTCATCTATTACGTGGACCCGAAGTTCGCGAAGGACTCCAGCACCTCGGCCCTGACCGAGATCGTGCTGAGCTACACCTTCTATCCGGCGCCGGATTCTGCCCCGGCAGGGCCTTCGACCCGCAGTTAGACGCCGAAGCCTCTTGGCTTTGGGCGGATCCGGGGTCTATAGCGTAGGGGAATCGAGCCATCGGGCGGAGACGCGGCTGCGCGACCCGTCCGGTGCATGTCACGGACGAAAGGTACTCAGCAGGTCATGGCCAGCGACGCTGTCAAACACGATTATCACCTCGTCAAGCCGAGCCCGTGGCCGCTGGTCGGTTCGATTTCGGCCACCGTTCTCGCCCTTGGCCTGATCGTGGGCCTGAAGGGCCTCTTCGGTCTGCCGAAGGGGAACTGGATGGTGCTGGTGCTGGGCTTCCTCGGCGTCTTCTACACCATGTTCGGCTGGTGGTCGGACGTGATCAAGGAAGCCAAGGTCGGCGACCATACGCCGGTGGTGTCCATCGGACTGCGCTACGGCATGATCCTGTTCATCGCCTCCGAAGTGATGTTCTTCGTGGCCTGGTTCTGGATCTTCTTCGAGATGGCCCTGTTCCACGGGGCCCGCACCCATTCCGCCATCGACGAAGTCCGCGCCGCCTGGGCCGTCTGGCCGCCCAAGGGCGTCGAGACCCTGGATCCCTGGCACTTCCCGCTCATCAACACGGTGATCCTGCTCACCTCCGGCACCTCGGTCACCTGGGCGCACCATGCCCTGCAGCACGGGGACCGCAAGTCGGCCCAGTGGGGCCTGCTGATCACGGTGCTGCTGGGGGTGATGTTCACCTCCGTCCAGGCCTACGAGTATCGCGAGATCCTGTCCGAGAAACTGTTCTTCAGCCCCGAGTCCGCCAATGCCGGCCTGTATGGCTCCAGCTTCTTCCTGGCCACGGGCTTCCATGGCTTCCACGTCCTGATCGGGACCATCTTCCTGCTGTCCTGCCTGATCCGGCTGATGACCGGCGGCTTCACCCCGAAGAAGCACTTCGGCTTCGAGGCGGCGGCCTGGTACTGGCACTTCGTGGACGTGGTGTGGCTGTTCCTGTTCGCCTTCATCTATGTCGCGTTCCGCGGCACCCCCGCCGGCTGATCCCGGCGTGGCCGGCGTCAACCCCTTCCTAGCGGGTCTGAGCTGCCGGTGTCCGAACTGCGGTCGGGGCCCGCTGTTCTCCGGATATCTCCGGGTGCGCGGGACCTGTACCGAGTGCGGCTTCGATCTGGCACGGGCGGACTCCGGCGATGGCCCGGCGGTGTTCGTGGTGCTGATCTGCGGGGCCATTTCCTGCTTCGGCCTGTTGTTCACCGAGGTCAGCCTGCACCTGCCGGTCTGGCTGGAGCTGGCCATCTGGATCCCCGCGGCGGTGATCCTGTGCCTGGCGGCGCTGCGGCCCTTCAAGGGCGTGCTGGTGGCCATGCAGTTCCACAACAAGGCGTCGGAGGCGGGCGCGGCTAGCCTGCAGACGCCGGAGCCCCCCCGTGGCGACTGAGGCTCCGTCCGTCCCCGCCGCGCCGAAGGTCCGGTGGTGGCTGCACGCCGCCTTCGTCATCACCCTTGGCCTCCTGTGCAGTCTCGGCACCTGGCAGGTCCAGCGCCTGGCCTGGAAGACCCAGCTGCTGGAGCGGATCCACCAGGCCCAGGTCGCCCCGCCGGAGCCCCTCAGCGCCGTCCTGAACCGGCTGGGCGATCATGTGGACGTGGATTACGTCCGGGTCCAGTTCGACTGCCCGGGGCTGGAGCAGGGGGCGACCCTGCAGTCCTACGCCGTGCGCGATGACGGCCCGGGTCGCCGACTCGTCACCGCCTGTCCCATCGACGTCGGTGGGTATCGCACCCTGCTGGTGGACCGGGGCTTCCTGCAGGGGGACCTGCCCAGGACGTCCTCGCCCGCCCTCACCACTCCGGTGGTCGGCGTCCTGCGCCACCCGGACAAGCGCAGCCTGTTCACGCCGCCCCATCTGCACCGGGGGGACGTCTGGTATTATCGGGACGTGAAGGAAATGGCGGCCGAGCTGGGCGCGCCGGACCCGGCCCCGGTCATGCTGATGCTGGAGCGTCCGGCCCCCGCCTCCGGCAATCCCGCCCCCTCGCCGGTCCCGATTTCGGTATCGAATAATCACATGGGCTATGCCGTCACGTGGTTCGGGCTCGCCGCGGCGCTGGTGGGGGTCTATATCGCCTTCCTCAGGCGCGCCCGCGGTCGCTGATCCCGCCGGGTGACCGCTCCCCTTCCGGACCCTCACCTGAGAGGACACGTGCGCTACATTTCCACCCGCGGCGGTGCCGCGCCCGTCACCTTCGAAGACGTGCTGCTGGCGGGCCTGGCTCCCGACGGCGGCCTCTATGTGCCCGAAGCCTGGCCCCGGTTCACGGCGGACGAGATCGCCGGCTTTGCGTCCCAGCCCTATGCCGCCGTGGCCGCCCGGGTGCTCAAGGCCTTTGCCGGGGACACCCTGTCGGCGGAGGCCTGCGAGAGCCTGTGCCGGGAGGCCTATGCCACCTTCGACCACCCGGCGGCGACCCCGCTGGTGGAGCTGGACGCCAACCGCTGGATGCTGGAGCTGTTCCGGGGCCCCACCCTGGCCTTCAAGGACGTGGCCATGCAGCTGCTGGCCCGGCTGTACGACAGGATCCTGGCGCAGCGGGGGGAGACCCTGACCATCGTCGCCGCCACCTCCGGCGATACCGGCGGCGCGGCGGTGGAAGCGTTCCGCGGTTCCCGCCATGTGCGGCTGGTGATCCTGTTCCCCGACGGGCGGATCAGCGACGTCCAGCGCCGGTTCATGACCACGCCCGCGGATGCCAACATCGCCTGCCTGTCCGTGGCGGGGGACTTCGATGACTGCCAGGCCATCGTCAAGGGCCTGTTCCGGGACGACGACTTCCGCGAGGCGGTGCGCCTGTCGGGGGTCAACTCCATCAACTGGGCCCGGATCGCGGCGCAGAGCGTCTACTACTTCACCGCCGCCGCGGCGCTGGGGGCCCCGCACCGGCCCGTGCGCTTCGTGGTGCCCACGGGCAATTTCGGCGATGCCTTTGCCGGTCATGTGGCGGCGCAGATGGGCCTGCCGGTGGACCAGATCGTGGTGGCCACCAACAGCAACGACATCCTGGCCCGGGCCCTGCGGGACGGCCGCTATGCCCGGGGCGAGGCCGTGGCCACCCAGAGCCCGGCCATGGACATCCAGATCGCCTCCAACTTCGAGCGGCTGGTGTTCGAGGCCCTCGGACGGGATGCGCCGACCACCGCCGCGGCCTTCGAGCAGTTCGCGAAGACCGGCGCGGTGACCCTGACCGACGCCGCCCGGCGCTACATCGCCGACCGCTTCCGCGGCGAGGCGGTGAGCGAGGCCGAGACCACGGCCACCATCGCCCGGGTCTGGCAGACCAGCGACCGGCTGATCGACCCCCATACCGCCGTCGGCGTGGCCGCCTCCTGGCGCCTGCCGGACGCCGGGGCCCCCATCGTCACCCTGTCCACCGCGTCTCCCGCCAAGTTCCCGGAGACCGCGCCCGCGGACGCCCCGCCGGAGGCCGCCCGCCATCGCCGGGCCGAGGCCCTGGCCGGTCAGCCGGAGCGGATGACCCGGGTCCCGGCGGACGCCGACGTGGTCAAGGCCTTCATCCGGGAGTTTGCCAGGGCGTGACCCCGCGTATCCACAGCCTGGCCAATGGCGTGCGCGTCGTGGCCGATCCGATGCCGGGCCTGTCGAGCCTCGCCCTGTCCGTGGTGATCCGCGGCGGGTCCCGGTGGGAAGCCGAGGCCGAGGCGGGCTGGGCCCACATGCTGGAGCACATGGTGTTCAAGGGGGCCGGATCCCGGGACGCCCGCGGCATTGCCGAGGCCATCGAGGCGGAGGGCGGGCAGGTGAATGCCGCCACAGGCTTCGAGCGCACCAGCTTCCAGGTCCGCTGCCTGGCCGACGGCCTGCCGCTCGGGCTCGAGATCCTGTCCGACCTGGTGCGGCGTCCGCATCTGGATGGGGACGAGCTGGAGCGGGAAAAGCTGGTCATCGCCCAGGAGATCGCCGACGCCTCCGACACGCCGGACGACCGGGTGTTCGACCTGGCCCAGGGAGCCGCCTTCCGCGACCAGCCCCTCGGGCGTCCGATCCTGGGCACGACGGACAGCCTCGCCCCCGCCACGGCGGCCAGCCTGTCGGCCTTTCACCGCAGCCTCTATGCCGCCGACCGGATCGTGGTCAGTGCCTCCGGCGCCGTGGACGAGGACGCCCTGTTGGCTGAGGTCGAGCGGCAGTTCGGCGACATGGTGCCCGAGGCCCGGCCCCTTCCGGCCCCGGCGCAGATGACCCGGGACCAGGTGGTGGAGACCCGCCGGCTGGAACAGGCCCAGCTGGTCTGGCTGACGCCGGGCGAGTCCATCCACAGCGAGGACTACCACGCCCTTCGCCTGTTCGCGGAGATCCTGGGCGGGGGCATGGCGTCGCGCCTGTTCCAGTCGGTGCGGGAGACCCACGGCCTGTGCTACGCCATCGATGCCTACTGCGCCAATTACGACGACGTGGGCGTGCTGGGCATCTATGCGGGCACCGCGGCGGCGGATGCCAAGCCGGCGGCCCGGCTGATCGTCGAGGGTCTGGCCCGGCTCGCCGAGGACGTGACGGAGGCCGAACTGTCCCGCGCCCGCGCCCAGGCCCGGGCCGGTCTGCACATGGGCCGGGAGCAGCCGCTGGCCCGGGCGGAGCAGGCGGCGGCCCAGGTGCTGGCCTTCGGGCGACTGATCGATCCGGTGGAGACCGAGGCGGCCTTTGCCCGGGTGACGCTTGCGGACCTGAAGCGGGTCGGGACCCGGGCGCTGGAGGGACCGCGGGCGGCCGCCGTGCTCGGCCCCAAACGTGCGGCTGACGCGGCGGCGATCTTCATGGCAAGCTGAGGGGCCCGGCGGCGGGAAAGGCGAGGCGATGCACGACAACGGCCCATCCTATGAGTCCCAGCTGGAGGCCCTGCAACTGGCCCTGGTGAGGACCCAGGCCCACGGCATGAAGCATGGCGAGCGGATTGTCATCCTGCTGGAGGGTCGCGACGGGGCCGGCAAGGACGGGGTCATCTCCCGCCTGACCGAGCACCTGGCCCCGCGGAACACCCGGGTCGTCTCCCTGCCCAAGCCCTCGGACCGGCAGCGCAGCGAATGGTGGTTCCAGCGCTATGTCCGGCATTTCCCGGCGGCGGGGGAGTGGGTGATCTTCAACCGGTCCTGGTACAACCGGGCCGGGGTCGAGCCGGTGATGGGTTTCTGCACCCCGGTGGAGCACCAGCAGTTCCTGCGCGACGCCCCGGCCTTCGAGGCGATGCTGGTGGAAAGCGACATCAAGCTGGTGAAGTACTGGCTCGACATCTCCAGGAAGGAGCAGGCCCGGCGGCTGGACGACCGGCGGAAGGACCCGCTGAAGGCCCTCAAGGTCAGCGATATGGATGGCGAGGCCCAGACCCGCTGGACCGCGTTCAGCGCGGCGCGGGACGAGATGCTGACCCGGACCCACACGGCGCTGGCCCCCTGGACCTGCATCCATACGGACGACAAGAAGACCGCGCGGCTGAACCTGCTGCGGCATCTGCTGCGCACCATCGCGCCGCCGTCCGTGGCCGATGACGTGGAGGCCCCCGACCCGCAGGTGGCCTTCGGCTTCGAGGCCACCGCCCTGGAGGACGGTCGCCTGGAGCCCTAGGAGGTCCGGCGGCCGGTTCCGCGGGCCGACACGGCCGGACGGAGCCGGAAGCGGGGCCCGGCCCGGAGCAGCAGGCCCTGGGCCGCGGCGATCAGGGCGGGGGCATGGGCCGCCCCCCAGGCCGCCAGGACCACGGCATCGCCTGGCCGTCCCAGCCACAGGCAGGTGAGCGCGATCAGGTGCGAGGCAACCATCAGGCTCGGCCAGATGGAGCGGCTGCCCCGGGCCAGCCAGACGCTCAGCAGCAGGCAAAGGGTGGTGGTGCCCATGATCAGCAGACCGGCACGGCCGAACCATCCGGCGGCCACCACACCGGCCTCGAGGCCGTAGACGCCCATGAGGGCGAGGCTCAGGCCTTCGCGGCGGAGGAGGGAGAGGTCCATGGCGTTTGTGTCTCCTGGGCTGCAGGCCGACCCTGAAACGGCGCGGGGCAGGAAAGGGCCCCGTCGAGGGATCATGACACCACGGAACTGCGACCATGGCGTGTTCTTTGTGGCCGGGATTGTCCCAGAATGCGGCGACAAATTGCCGCGGTGACATGACCGCGCCCCCTTGCCCCGGGGGGGCGGGACTGCGATCTAGGTTGGGTAACAGACACGGATCACATCCCCATGACAGCCCCCTCGCCCCTGCCGTCCCTTCTCGAAGCCCGCGGCGTCGACAGCGACCGCGCCGTGGAGGTGCTGCAGACCGCGCTCGCCGGTGCCGATGACGGGGAGCTGTTCGTGGAGCGCGCGGAAAGCGAGGCCCTGGTGTTCGACGACGGGCGGCTGAAGTCCGCCAGCTACAACACCACCGAGGGCTTCGGCCTGCGGGTGGTGGCGGGGGAGACGGCGGGCTACGCCCATTCCAGCGAGATCAGCGAGGCGGCGCTGCGCCGGGCCGCCGATGCGGCGTCCCTCGCCCGGCGGGGCTACAGCGGCGTGGCGGCCGAGGCCCCGCGCCAGACCAATGTGCGGCTCTACGGGGACGAGGACCCGGTCGGCGGCATGGCCTTCTCCGCCAAGACCGACCTGCTGCAGGAGATCGATGCCTTCGCCCGCGCCCGGGACCCCCGGGTGGTGCAGGTCAGCGCGACCATCATGGGAGAGCGGCGGGAGATCGACATCCTGCGCGGCGACGGCCGGGTGCTGCGGGACGTCCGCCCCCTGGCGCGGCTGAACGTCTCCGTCACGGTGGAGCGGGACGGGAAGCGGGAGTCCGGCTCCAGCGGCGCGGGAGGACGGGCGTCCTTCGAGGCCTGGATCCGTCCGGACAGCTGGCAGGGCCAGGTGGACGAGGCTCTGCGCATGGCCCTGGTCAATCTGGATGCCGTCGCCTGTCCGGCGGGGGAGATGGAGGTGGTGCTGGGCCCCGGCTGGAACGGGGTGCTGCTGCACGAGGCGGTGGGCCACGGGCTGGAGGGGGACTTCAACCGCAAGGGCATCTCCGCCTTTTCCGGTCGCATCGGCCAGCAGGTGGCGGCCCGGGGCGTGACGGTGTTCGACGACGGGGCCATTGCCGGTCGCCGGGGCTCCCTGACCATCGATGACGAGGGCACGCCGACGGAGCGCACCATCCTGATCGAGGACGGCATCCTGGTGGGCTACATGCACGACCGGATGAGCGCGCGGCTGATGGGGCTTGCCCCCACCGGCAACGGGCGGCGGGAGTCCTATGCCCACATGCCCATGCCGCGGATGACCAATACCGGCATGCTGGGCGGCTCGACCCCCCGGGCGGAGATGATCGCCGGGACCAAGCGCGGCCTCTACTGCGCCAATCTGGGCGGCGGCCAGGTGGACATCACCAACGGCAAGTTCGTCTTCCAGTGCACCGAGGCCTATCTGATCGAGGATGGCCGGATCACCGCCCCGGTGAAGGGGGCGACCCTGATCGGCGACGGGCCCACGGCGCTGACCCGCATAACCCAGATCGGCGACGACTTCAGCTTCGATCCGGGAATCGGCGTCTGCGGCAAGGCCGGGCAGGGGGTGCCGGTGGGCGTGGGTCAGCCGTCCCTGAAGCTCAGCGCCCTGACCGTGGGCGGCACGGCGGTCTGACGATGTGGGGCCT
>Ga0316218_1004556_pt1 | contig 10479 bp, 10 predicted proteins | sample TBH18003metaG_FD_203634 | JGI IMG/M metagenome (GOLD analysis project Ga0316218, IMG submission 203634) | Freshwater microbial communities from Trout Bog Lake, Wisconsin, USA - TBH18003 | ecosystem: Environmental > Aquatic > Freshwater > Lake > Hypolimnion/Profundal zone | place: USA: Wisconsin... | reverse complement strand
TACTACATTACTACATTACTAAACATCATTGGCCACCATATATAATGCCCGTAATTGTCTAACGGCCGTATCATATGCCAATGGGTACTTTGAATGGCGTTCCCCTGTACGGGTATTAATAACATAATATCCATTCGGTGTGGTTTCCAATTTATAAGGCATTTTATATAATATATTATATTAATAGACTTTATCTTTATTATCTAAGTGATGTTTTCTTAATTTGCCATATATTGATACTAATTGGGTTTTTGAATATGATGTATTGGCACTGCCACCCAATTTCCTTATTAAAGCAATCAATTCCGCCTTTGTGTGGGTATAATAATTATACATTTTATTTTTTTATTATATAGATATATTATAATATATTATTATATAGAAATGAATTGTGTTTTCATATGTGTTTTCAATCAATTAAAATATGTAGAAATGTTATATCTATTACTGGAAAGTATATACTTATATGGGATTGGATTGGATGATGATATTGAAGTACTTATTTATACCAGTACTGAATTTATGAACATTATTAAGACTTCAATGTTTATGAACAAAGTTCGCATTAGATTTGAAATAAATGATACTTATGATAACATTGACAAAGCCTGTCGGGCACGATTGGACTTATGGGATTTAGATTCAGTTAATAGATACAAAAAAATATTATATCTTGATACTGATATTATTATTAAAGGCCCACTTAATAAAATATTCAATATAATTAGTTCTAATGTATTATATGTTTTAGAAGAAGGAACGATTGATAGTGTTTCTGAATGGTGGGGCAATAAACTATTTGGAAATGAAGTACACAATTACAATGATAAATCAGCCTTTACCAGTGGCATCTTGGCCTTTAATAATTGTATAGAAATTAAAAATTTATTCGATTATGTAAAAGCCGACATCATTGCCCGACCTTATCCGGAAAACAAAGTATATGACCAGCCTTTTATAATTTACGGGGCGTTTAAACACAATCTATATAATAACAAAGTACTTAATGAATATGCCATAAATAATAATTTCAATGTAGAAAGTAATATTATTATTCATCATTTTCCCGGCGGTCCAGGGGTCTACGCACACAAATTAGTATATATGAAAACCTTCTTAAATATGTGTAAGTCCGCCTACATTCGGGCACTATTTAGTGGGGTTCCTAACATTCACGATGATGTTTGGACTTGTTCAGATGAAATGCGATATGATATATATAACTTTTTCAAAGATTGTGGTGATTATCATATTGCTGAAATTGGTAGTCACAAAGGTTATTCAACCCGAGTCCTATCTAAAATGTTTGCCAAAGTATATGCGGTTGATAACAATATAGAATTCACCAATTTCAATAGAGATTTCAATGCCGATTTGAATAATATCGAATATGTTATATTGGATATTTATAATGATAGTTGGGAACCCATTACTGATTCAGTGGATGTAGTGTTTATAGATGCCGTCCATAGTTATATGGGATGTAAAAGTGATATAATGAATAGTCTTCACCGATTTAAAAATTTAAAATATATTATTTTTGATGATTATGGTGTATGGGCAGGTGTAAAGAAGGCAGTTGATGAATTCATTAGAATGGGCAGTTTATCATTTTGTACCTTTATTGGATTAAATGATGTTCCTAATGGAATGAATAATGGAACTGGTATTACCAAAGACGTTAATGAAGGCATTATCTGTAGGGTAGAAAAAAATATTCATTAATAATAATAGTTATAGTATTAATAAAAAAAATTGATTTTAAATTTATATACTTTGTATATTATATTAAAAATTATAATTATACAAATGGAATCAAAGGATTCAATTAAAGTGAAAGTGGTTCTTAAGAAACCAAAGGCCGTTTTACCTGAAAGGGATTCAATGTTAGATAAATACATTACAGAAATGGGTGATGTGTGGCTGGATAGTAAAATTGCGGATTCTACATATAGTAGTTATATAAATAGTTTATGTGCCTTATATGCGGTGATTCGTGAAAAGTTCGCAGAATGTGGCAACTTTCTTAATTGTATGAATTTTCAAAGTGCCGATTTAATTACGGCCTGCGAATCACATCCCAGTAAAATGAATTTAATTCGCAGTGTTTTGTGTTTATTTAAACATTCAAAGTCGTTTCAAAGTGAATTCACTAATATTCATTTATGGCGTACGGCCGGCAGTGCCGATGAACAACGTGATGCGATTGATGAACGTTTAGAAGGCAAGTATGAAATCAAAGGCGTTCCCATCTATAGTAAGATTCATAACAATTTAGTTCGTGATGATGTGTGGTTGAACGACCGATATAATCACAAAAAATTTATTCGCAGTTTATATTGCCTATTGCCACCAGCACGGGATGATTATGCCCTAATCCGTTTAGTTAAAACATCCAGTGATATGGATATTGATATGACCGAATGTAATGGTTACTATATTATTGATAGTGGTGAAATTGTATTAAACAAATACAAAACCAGTGAAACCTATGGCACTATTAGATATCCAGTGCCACTGCGTTTGAAATCCATTATTGATAATAGTTTACGCATTAAACCCCGAAAGTGGTTAGTGTGTATGGAAAAGAATGATAAAGTGTATAGTGGTGGGCACCTTTCAAAGATAGTAACTGATGCGTTTGATAAGAAACTATCTATTAATGATATTCGCCATAGTTTTGAAAATTTTATGCACAGTAACTTCGCACATTTTACTAAGGCGGAAATTGTGGCCTATAATAAATATATGGGGCATAGTTTAGCACAAAGTGTTCAATATACTATTGGTGGTAGTGCGGTAATGAATGTACAAGAAATTGTTAATAGTACTGTAGGTACTGCCCCTGTTGTTAATGATACTATAAGTACCAATTCTAACATTTTGGATGATATGTTTAACAAGATTAGTGCCATTTGTAAGAATTTGTGAGGTATATATCACAAATATATAAAATTGCTTTGAATTCCCTTTGAAAATCAAAGCAAATCGCTGAGGATTTTTGAAATCTCCTGAAATAATTTGGATGGCATTGAATGGCTTTGAGTGCTACTTGATGTAATATAGAACACTGAAAACCACACAATTAAATAACCACATTAAACCAATTATATTCTTTACATCGGCCACTTCACCAAATAAGGCAGTATTATTGCCTTTAATGATTTGAAGGCGTTGTTCTACTTTGGCAATCTTTAATTCCAATTCGTGGCGAACATAATCAATTGTTATTGGGCTTAGTGCCTGATAAGAATCATCATCGCATTCCTTCATACTTTCTAAAATATCTAAATCCATTATATAATATATTATATGAAATAAAAAAATTTTTAAATACAAAAAAGGATTTAATTATCTGTGAAATAATTTGTAAAATTGGCGAAAGCTATTACATCACTTTCACTGGCTATTTCCACATAATACTTGAAATTGTTCTTAATAGTATTTATATAATTTGTTGGGATTTTAGAATTCTGGAATAATTTACGCATATGATAAAGTCCTCGGGCTCGGTCATTACCATTATTAGAATAGTAACAACTAATAGACATTTCAAAATCCAACAAATAATCATAAACCCCATCGAAAAGAAATAATTTACAAGCTCTATTCTGGGCTTGGCGTAGCTTATCGTGATTTGATTGTACTTCAGCGGTATATATTTTTACGGCTTTGTCATATTCATTATTTTTTCTATAATAATTCATTAGATAGTATTGGCCTTCAACGCGGTCACTATCAAATACATTACTTAGTGTCCAGTAACTTAAAGCCAGTTCTATATTATTAGGCTCATTTATTGGTAAATACAATCCCAATTGAATACAAGAGTAATAACATTCTTGTTTGTATCCATTATTAGCATAAGTAGTGATTCGTTGTTTCCAATAATATATTGCTTTGTCATAGTCCTTATAATCTCTACAACTTTGAGCCAAATAATATGTATATCGGCTAAGCATATTAACATCTTTTTCAGTAGTTAAAGCTGTAGTCAATACGGCAATATCACGTTCGTATTTAAGACCATCAGCTCCACTTGTAGTTCTATTGCCATTAACCGCATTATGTATTAAAAAGTAATCGCCATTCAATGTCCCGTAAATGTGTTTCGATACTTCAGTTCCATTCTTATTCGTTTTACATAAGAATTCGTGTAAAACTCCTTTGAATTTCCAATGCCAAGTATTATAATTATTTAATAGTAATGGGCGTTCATAACTAATCACTGGACCAAATTTAACATTAAGGGCATCGGCGCGTTGTAATTGTTCTACAGCATCAGGCCAATCAATTGTGCCTTGGTATCGGTCATCAGCATCATTAATTAATATGTATTTACTTAGGCCGGCACAATGAATTAAACTTTGAGTGCGATTCCACGCAAAATCTTGCCAATTCTCGTGATGAATTTCACCACTAATATTATATTCATTAAATGTACTTTGAATTAATTGGATTGTGTTATCAGTACTACCAGTATCAGTAATACAATAGTAATCCAAGGCCGGAAAAGTAGCTATTAAATTCTTTAAAGTATCCACAATCACTGCGGATTCATTCTTTACAATCATATTCAAACAAAGGGTCTTCATTGTAATAAATTATATAATTAGTATTAGAATATTTTTTATTACAAAATAAATAAACTTGTTATATTTATTAATGTTTAAATTTCTGTTCTATAGATTGTTTCGTCCCCAGTTATAATTCATCCCCCACACCTTCCCAAAGCACTATCCCAAAGCAATTCGCTTACTACTCCTTTGTATTTACTTTGTATTTTTCCTTTGGGAGGGAGGGTGATAGTAATTATAAGAAATTCAATAGAAAAAAGTAACAACTTATGATTTTACATAAGTAGTAAAATATAAAAAGGATTTTAGGGGTACTCCTCATTCATCATCCTCTGGCAACAATTTTTCTTTTTTAATCAATTAGTGGAACATTAGAAGGAATTATTTTAAAGTGATTAATCATTTTCGACATAGTAAATGTTTTATACATTGTACCAGACTTTGTGGTTTCTATTAAATGTTTAAAATTAGATAATGATAGTTTCTTACCAAATTGAATATTATTTAATTTATATTCAATCTTATTGCGGTTCATCCAACTATTGAAATGCCCAAACAATTCACTACTGGAAATTTTTAATTTATCATTAGAAATTTCAGGATTACTAATGTTATCCAATACCCAATCACGCCCCCATTGTTCTATTATAGATTCATTAGATTCTTGAAGTACTTTGGCATATTCAGTTAAGGGAATATTCTTACCATACCCATCCAAATCGGGAATCGTTTTTAGATATTCATATAAACATTTTATAGAATTTTCATCATTAATGTATTTCATTAATTGGTTAAAGTATTCAGTATCCCCTTTCTTTTCTGGATTACAACCAATAATAAAGTTGCGTCGGTCACCTTTCTTTGTGGGATTAGGGTCTTCATTATTAGATAACATTAAAAACCGATGAATGGAATTAATAGGAATGGCATCAATCCCTTTCTTATTAATAATAATGGTAGGGTCAGTCACTAATCCTTTAAAAACACCTTCTGATTCAGAAATTTGTTTTTTACTTAATTCATTTAGTACCACCAAGTAGGCATTAACCATATTGCCATTGAAATCACCCCAAACATCTTTTTCTGGTTTAGTTGTTTCAAATATCTTTGAATTTCCTAATAACTTTCGTGCCATTTCAACTAACATATTCTTTCCAATGCCTTGGTCGCCAATTAGATTAGGGCAAATACTTTTTTGATGGGGATACTGAATCATATGGGCGAAAAAATTAATTAAGTAATCACTTATTTCTTTGTCATAGTTACATAACATATGAATATGGTTCAACATAAACATCATTCCGATTTCACCAGTTTCAATATCATAATTAACAACATTTTCCATCGCAAATGGTTTCCATAGATTGTAAACATCATCAGGGCAAGGCAAACTATGGGGAATAATATCCATTTTTTCCTTTTTTCTAATAGTTTCATCTTTCAACCAATCGCCAATAAACCCACGCAATTCACCATCATCCTTTGTATAAGATAGGTGTTCATAGGATTCAATTAAATTCTTGCGTTTGTAAATCAATGTGGTATTGGAATCCACTTCTTTGATAAAAACCCCATCACTTACAATTTTCAAATGATTGGATTCAAATTCTTCTTTGACTTTGGCATAAGTATGGGGTGGAACATAAGTGGCAAATCCATCTAATATTTCATTAGATGCCGTTATTTCTTTTTTAATGAACTTAACATCAAACTTTGTGGTGGTTTTTATGTGTTTATTCAAACTATCTATAATATCAGGGGTAATTTTATCACCCAAGGGAATACATAATCCATCATATTCTAATGCCACTGATTTGCGTTCAATTACTTTGTGTTTCTGTAGAAACTTGAATGTTAAATACAAAAGATGATTTTCAATAGTTCCAAAATAGTAAGATAGGAAACTGCGTTGATTCTTTGCCGATTCTTCTAAATCATTCATTTCTGGGTATTCAACTAACAAATCTTGATAAAGTTGTTCATTACTTTCAATTATTTTATTCTTTATCCAATCCCTATCATTAATGAAATCAGTAATACACTGGTGATATCCCCTAATTGGTTTGGCCGGATAATCATCATCGCCTTTTTCTACTTCAGTTTTCCAAGTATTGTATGAACCGCCATACATTATAAGATTGAATAAGTACTTGATATTATCTTTGGTTAATGGATTAGATTCATCACCAGATAATTCTTTAATTAAAAAATCACAAATTTCATTGAAATTATTTATGTAGGTTTTAAATGCCTTTAAATCTTTGCCGTTGTTCTTGGCCAGTGAATAGGCAATGGCCACGTGCCCTTTAACCATATCAATATCACCATATCCCATATTGTACATCATTGTATGTTTTACCCATCGGGGTAAAGTGATAATGGAATTAATGGGATAAAATCGGCCAACATTAATGCGACCGGATTTAATCCTTTGGGAATGGGTAACACTAATATATTCATTTTTCTTTGAATCAATTTTCTTTGATTTTAATAATTCTTTGATTTGTTGATGTAGTTCTGGGCGATTCGAACAATATAGTTCATCAATGTATTTCAATAGTTTACAATTAATTGGAATTTGAAATGGTTCACAAAATTCTTTGTAATTGGGAATATCATCGTAAAGAATCGTATATCCATTAAGAAATTCCATTGTATTATAAATATATTATATAATTTGTTTTTATATAATAATAATAATTAAAATCAATTTTTTTGTTCTATAGATTGTTTCGTCCCCAGTTATAATTCATCCCCCCACACCTTCCCAAAGAACCCTCCCAAAGCAATTCGCTTACTACTCCTTACTATTTCCTTTGTATTTTTACTTTGGGAGGGAGGGTGATAGTAATTATAAGAAATTCAATAGAAAAAAGCAACAACTTATGATTTTACATAAGTAGTAAAATATAAAAAGGATTTTAGGGGTACTCCTCATTCATCATCCTCTGGCAACAATTTTCTTTTCTAATTAATCAATTCCCGTTATAATCTATAATAAAACCACTACAATATAACAATGTTATATTATGTCTTTGAACAAACGAGCAATAGCCAGTAGAGCTGATTATATTAATAAGGGCTCTGATACTCTGTATGTCCGAGATGGTGTTTCGCCAATGACAAAGTATATTGAATATGGTGGACAGAATTGGGAATATGCTGATGACTATGCTACACCTACGGATTTGTATCATATTTATACTCGCATTTCAGTTAACAAAGCCAGTGGTAAGAAACTAATTGGATTGGCCTTGGTTCCTCATCACGGTGGTTCAATTTTTGGTTTTGCTGATAATATTAAAAAATACTTTACTATTCCAAAGAATGCCTCATTTAAAGGAGCTGGTTTGAGTACAGAAATTATTGAATCGATTGTGGATGAATTACATCAACTGGGATTTGACCCAGTGGATGATGAAGCTATTTATGAAACATTGACATTTGATATGGGTAATGATATACGTACTTATATTGATTGGCTTTCAAAAAGTAATATGAAACCAGAAAATAAAAGTATTGTTGCTCATTATTTACTTTCTATACTTCCTCAAAGAGCTACCAGACCCAGAGCTAATGGTCGTCGTAGAAAATACAAAGGTGGTGTTGGAAGTAGCGCTGATGAAGCTTCATCATCAATTACTGACGATTCATCGGAAATTGATGTTGAAGCTTTAGCAGATTTGCCAGTATATCATCTTGCCCCCAGTGATGTAAATACTATAGCAACTCGTATCGGAGATATATTTACCATACCAGCCTCTGAATTGGATGAAATACGTCAAGAATTATCAATAGAAACATTAAATGAAGACCACTTAATAGATTATATAAAACGTCACCACGGTCCTGATATTGCTAAGGCTATTAGACAACTTATGAGAAGCCACAATATTCATCTTCAACAAATAAATTTTGGTCACGCCAAAATGACAGCTCTTGGCCGTCGTCGTAAATCAAAGAGAAAACATTAGATGTGTAAAATAAAAATTGATTCTCAAATATATTATATAATTACTATATAAAAAAAATTTAATAAATATATTATATAGAATGCCAAGCCGTAAAAGTTGTTGCCAGAAATATTTAGAAACACCACAATTAGTAGATTATTTTTATCCAGAAGGAGCTAAACGCTATGGTTGTAAGCGATGTGCTTATTGTAATGCGATGTGGGAATGGATTTACAATCCAAAGTATAATGAGGTATTTGAGGAACGTCAAGTGTGTATTGAATATCTATTACAACCGCAACATTTTCAATTTCTCAAAGACAAACACAAGGAAATGGTTACTGCTCTGAAAGGCAAGAAATGGGTTAGCCCAGGTCAACATCAAACTATTAAGAGTTTGTATGACAAAATGGTGGCTTTACCAGAAATGGTAATGTCCTCTTCTACTCCTCCTCCCATTCTACCAGAAAATAATAAAATTAATTTAAAGAAAATAAAAATCGTATTAAAGGCAAATTAATAACAAACTATATAATTAGTATTAGCAATGAATGAATTTATTGCTGGACTTCACGCTGCTTATGAAGAACAACGGGCTGATGACACAGAGTTTGCCAAAGTTTCAGAGAGTATTTATATGTTAACAGTGGCTAAGAATTTGATTGGTGAATACATAGGTAATCAAAGTACTATCATTGGTCAAATTTTCACTAAGTTGCCTGATGATATTCAAAAGGGTTTAATGGTTGTACTTGATGATGTACACCGAATTAATACAGAAATCGCTGACCTTTATAAGAATATTGCTGAGGTCAGTGATGATACTCTGCCACAAATATATGATTTGCTGAATCGAATTAGAACTGCTCATAATACTAATACTTTATTAGTTAAAGACACTCCGGCTCTGAATGAATTCATTCAATCTGAGAGCAAAAAGTTCTTGAAACCTGAGGCCCAAAAACCAATGAATAAATGAATTTAGGGAATTTGTGATATATACCTCACAAATTTGTAAAATTGCTTTGAATTGTCTTTGAATTTGGAAGGGATTCGCTGAGGAATTCCCAAATCATTTCTTGAGAAAATAGATGGCCGACTTTTGTAATTGTCTTTGTAATTTGCTGTTGTTGTTGTGAATATGATGGTAATTGTGAAAGTCATCGACTCCAATATCTCTTTCAGTTCTATTAATAATATCATTAATAGTAATAGGTGCTTTTGGATTTTCCAAACTAATGGTTTCTTCATCATCTGATGGCTTAGATGCTTTATTAATCTCCAGACCGCCTTTGTCTTTGCTAATAGTTATATAATATGTTTTATTTTTATGATTAAATTCCCATATATTTAATGGCTGTGTTAAATATAGCTTTGTAATGGTTAGGTCTCCAATCTTTTTTAATGTTTCATTGGTAGCCTTTGATAGTTTAACATTAGGAGCAAATAAAGCCCCTCCTTTGATATAAGGCACTCCATCCTTTGTGAATCCCAATAGAATAGCTACATCTTCATCAGATAAAGTTTGAGAATATTTACGACCTCTGCCAGCTCCTGATATATTGCCCAATTTAAATATTTCTTTGAGATAATCAATTATATTTGCTCCTTGGAATCGATTTCTATGCTGATGTAAAAAGTCTTTATCAGCACTAAAGGCACCTCTTGCGTAATTGTATGATAATAGGAAGGCATAAAATGATTTAATACGATTTTTCAGAGCTGTGAGCTGGTCGGCTTCGGTTGTAGTTAATTTATAGGTTTCATTGTCAGGAACAAAAGTATTTACTTGTTCTATTAATAATTTTAATTGAGCTATGGCACTGGTCACGGCATCTCTAATGTCATCTAATGAAAATTGGATTCCCATTAAATTAATTTCTTCTTGTTCTTCATCACCTAAGTTATCATAATATAGAACATTAGGGTCATCTAAGTTCAAATGATGT
>Ga0316218_1004555_pt1 | contig 10484 bp, 9 predicted proteins | sample TBH18003metaG_FD_203634 | JGI IMG/M metagenome (GOLD analysis project Ga0316218, IMG submission 203634) | Freshwater microbial communities from Trout Bog Lake, Wisconsin, USA - TBH18003 | ecosystem: Environmental > Aquatic > Freshwater > Lake > Hypolimnion/Profundal zone | place: USA: Wisconsin... | reverse complement strand
ACTTACTTCCTGCCCGGTATTTTTCTGCGGGTATTGTCCAGCATATTTGCGGCGATGATGCTTTCCCGCTTTTTCATCATATTTCATGATTACCAGCACCATACTATATTGCGCAAGTCGTGGATAGCGAATGCCATATTCACGATATTTGGCGTGTACATGATCACGCCGCCCAATATATGGAAACGCTCACACGATCATCATCACGGGCATAATGCCAAACTGTTCAGTGCGAGCATAGGGTCTTTCCCTATTATGACGCGCCAGAAATTTATGGAGGCTTCCAAGATGGAGCGCTTTGAATACCTGGCTGTGCGCCACCCGCTTAATATGTTCTTTGCCTACTTCACCACGTTCATGTATGGTATGTGCGTGCAGTCGTTCATGAGCAACCCGCGCAGGCACTGGGATTCATTGGCAGTGCTGATCCTGCATTTTTCTATAGCCATATTCCTGTTTGTGAAATTCGGCTGGCTGGTATGGTTCCTTACCTTCTTCCTGCCGTTCTTTTTGTCGCACATGCTGGGTTCTTACCTGTTTTATGCGCAGCATAATTTTCCCGGCGTTACCTACAAGAAGAATGTAGAATGGACATACACCCATGCGGCATTAGAGTCATCAAGCTTTATGGACCTTAACCCATTTATGCAGTGGGTTACTGCTAACATCGGTTTCCATCACATTCATCACCTTAACTCCAAGATACCTTTCTATCGCCTACCGGAAGCCATGGCAGCCATTCCTGAGCTACAGGAAGCTAAGGTGACCACGCTGAAGCCGTCTGATATTGCGGCCTGCCTGCGCCTGAAGGTGTGGGATACAGAGCTTAACAAGATGGTGAGCTTTGAGGAAATGGGACTCGCGTAGGGAAGTTAAAAGTCAAAAGTTAAGACCTAAAAGTGAGTTTGGTTGTGGTGCGTTTTTCTTTGCATTATGATACCGCAAAGTGTACCTTCTTCCCATCAATAAAACAATAAGGCGGTTCGAAGCCGGGCATTGATGTGGCGCGTATGTGGCGCTCTATCTTTTCATTGTCCCAGGCAAGGTCTATTATTTTTATGGCTGCGGCTTCGTGGCGGTAGTGCAGGCCGGTGCCGTATTTGTGTTCGAGCAGTTGCTGTGCTACGGGATTGTAGTTGCCGGTGACGATATGTGCGAGTGTCTGGCGGAAAAGATTGAGTGAGGCATTGTACGTAAGCTGGTACAGCTCATTTACCCAGCAGTTACCAGGTATGGGGAATCGTTTCTGAAATAATATATCGCCGTGGTCTATGCGGGTATCTATACGGTGTATGGTGGTGCCGAATTCTGTTTTTTCATCGAGTATGGCATAAGAGAACTGGTTGCTGCCGCGGTACTCGGGCAGGGGAGCCATGTGCAGGTTGACTGCTATTTGCGTGGCTTTATCTATATGTTCCTGTTTGATGATCTCGTGGTGTTGTACGGAATATATGATGTCGCACGCCGGTATGTCAGCGAGGCTGTTGAGAATGGGGATGTTGTGTTTCCGGGCAAGTATATTTAGGTCGTGTGCGTTGCCAAATTCTTTGCGGGCGTGGGTGAGCAGGCCGGTTATTTCTATATCAAGTTTACCGCTCTGCTCAATGAGGTGGGTGAGGCATTCATAGCCTATGGGCTTGGAACCGAGGAAAACGATCTTTTTTGTCATTGTGATTATTATCTGTCAAATCTACTGATTTAACCGCTAAGGCGCAAAGACGCTAAGGTCCGGTACAGACGTGTTTTATTTGTCTGAACCTTTATGGTTAATCCTGCAAGTTACCTATTTTAGCAGCCTGTATGATACCCCGCAAAATACTGATACTGACCAATCGTGTGCCCTACCCATTGAAGGATGGGGGCAACCTGGCGATGAACGCCATGATAGAGGGCTATCACCGTGCGGGCTGGAAGGTGTTCCTGCTGGCGATGAACACATCGAGACACCATATAAAGGAGGAGCAACTGGCGGTGTTATTTAAGTACCTGCACAAGTTTGAGTGGGTGAATGTGGACAATAGCCTGAAGGCTACGGCAGTACTCAAAAACTTTCTCTTCAGCCGCGAGCCGGAACATGCGGTGCGGTTTTATGATGCCGGCTACAAGGCCAGGCTGCGGCAAGCGCTTACCGAATTTAAGCCTGATGTGGTGCAGGTGGAAAGCGTGTACCTCTCCACATTCCTGCCCGATATACGGGAACTGAGCAAGGCCATCACGGTACTGCGCCTGCACAATATGGAGTACCAGATATGGCAGGGGCTTGCCACAAAACACAGGAATGTTATCAAACAATATTACTTCGGTAACCTGGCTACCCGGGTGCGCAACTTTGAGCGGGCTGCATGGATGGAGTATAACCTGCTGTTGCCTATAACCGAGAAGGATGCCAACATGGTGACGCGGCTGGAAGATGTGCAGCATATGATGGTTGCGCCTTTTGGTATAGATACCGATAAAATAAAACAAGGCCACAACGAGCGCTGGGTGGGCTACCACATAGGCGCTATGGACTGGATAGCCAACCGCGCTGGTATCAAATGGTTCATAGAAAAAGCATGGCCGCAGGTGCGCAGGCAAGTGCCTGATTTTGAATTTTATTTTGCTGGCCGCAAGATGCCCGATGAGTTTAAAAAGCTACAGGTGCCCGGCGTGCATTGCCTCGATGAGGTGGCGAGCGCGGAAGATTTTATAGCAGACAAAAAAATACTGATAGTGCCGCTATGGAGTGGTGGCGGCATACGTGTGAAGATACTGGAAGCTATGGCCGCAGGCAAGGTAGTGATCACTACCAACACCGGTATAAAAGGCATAGAGGCCCGTAGCGGAGAACATTATATGCAGGCCCGCAAGCCCGAGGATTTTGCCAGGGCCATTAAATGGTGCATAGACAATAAAGAGCTTGCTGAAAAAATGGGTACCAATGCCCGCAAACTTATTGAAGAGAAGTATGAACAGGGTAAAGTGATGGGGAGTGTGATAGGGGAGGTTAATAAGTTGATAAGTTGATAGGTTGAGTTGCCTTTTCCTGTTTGAAGTTGCGTGGAAACAGGTTGTTTGTAAGTTTAATAACACTTAGTGGCAAAAACAAGATGCCTTACATATCATTTGCCTTCAACAAGGTGGCTATATGTGCTGCTGATGGTGGCGTGCGCAGTAGTAGCCGTTTGTGGCGTGTGCTATTTGGTTGCAGGCTATGGCTATTTAGTGCATTGGTATTACGGTCTTAACAATCACTTTTATGGTAGCCACACGTGGGCTTCTGATTTCTTTACCCCGGGCATCAAATCGGACGGCAACATGTACTGCCTGCTTGGTATTGGAATTTGTGTCGCAGGGGTGTACTTTGGGATGCGTAAGTTGGCGATGCAGGGCTCGGATAGAAGGATAGCGACGATAAATTTTGACACCTCTACGCTACTACCGTTATGCTTATGTATAGCATGTGCTACAGGTGCATGGCTGTGGGGCAATAAAATGTCTGCTCCGGCTTTTGATGAGGTGTTCTCGGCATATAAGGCAGCAGGTATACATCCTTTTCAGTGTATCTCTTATTACATGGCACCCAATAATCACATTATATACAATCTGCTCAATGGGTTATTGTTTCATGCGGCAACGGATAAGGTGGCATCGGGGCGGCTACTTTCGCTCGCGTTCTACCTTGGTGTAGTGATATGTATGTTCTCCTGGTTCAGGCGGGTAACGGGTAATCTATGGCTGGGGGCATTTGCTGCGATTGCACTTTCTCTGCAATTCATGGTGTGGGGCTTCAGCTTCCAGGCGCGGGGTTACGAACTGTGCCTGCTGTGCTCGTGGGGGCTTTTGATGTCCCTTTTTGCATATGTAGACACTCGGCTGAAAAAGTGGCTGTACATAAATGCGCTTTGCATCGTGGCGGGATATTTGTGCATGCCATCGTTCCTGTATTTTCATGCCGGACAACTTTTATTCATACTGTTGTACAGGGCAGTATATAAAGAAAAAGTTGCGCCATTCTGGAAGTACCAGGCAATAGCTGTTGCGGGTGTATATATATGTTACCTGCCCGCACTATGCTTTTCGGGTTTGCAGTGTATTGCTCAAAACAGGTACGTAAAGCCAATGGACCATTACCATAACCGATATGATTTTATGGTGTGGATGGTGCAGCAAACCCAATTAAACATTATGCACCTGTTCTCGGGTAATAGCTATATTGTACCGCTCGTATTGCTTCCGTTTACGCTGTTGTTATCGAAGAAAAGCAGGCGCAATGTTTTGTTCGGGATGTTTTACCTGTGCCTGTGGGTGGTGTATTTTATTATTGTTATTGCTATGAAGCATATGCCTTTTGAGCGCAATCTTATCGCACACTACAGCATTACGCTGGCAGGGGTGTTTATGGTAGCTTATTGGATATTAAGTATGCTGCCATGGGTGCGTAAAATAAACACAGGGAAATGGGTTTTATTCCCGGCCGTGCTTTTGTTAATCACAATACATTTTCTGCGTACCAATGAGCTTTTGCTTACGGATACGCTTTATGAGATCAACATGAATGCTGTATATAAAGCTACAGAGCAGGGCATTGATATGCTGCCAGCAGGCAGTTCAGTCGGATTCTCGGATAATGGCTTTTATTGCGAATATATATGCAGGCATAAGGGATATAGCGTACCTGTGGCTGCAACAGGTAAAGAAACCTATTATGTGCAACTGGCCTCAGAGACGCTGCCCTTCAGCAACTATCAATTGTCATCTACCTTTCTTGATTACCAGGTGTATAAGCGGGTGCAATAATAATCTACTCCATTTTGAAGGAGATGGGCTGGATGTATATAGAGATGACGGGCTTGCCATTGACGATGGCGGGAGCAAAATCAGTGGGTATCAAGTTGGCTACGCGTAATGCTTCCTCATCAAGGCTTTTGGCGACTCCTTTTTTGATCCATGGTGGGCTTGTATGGCCATCGCTATATACGGTAAAAGCAACCATTACTTTGCCTTGCTGGTTGTTTTCTCTTGCATTATCCGGGTAGTGTATGCTGTGACCGATAATGTTAATTATAGTTTCTTTACCTAGCAGCCAAAAGGGCGGACGATCTGCTTGGGTTACGATCGTATCATTTCCTGAGATTACGAGTGCTTTACTTGATGTATCTTTTAGGTAACTAACCAGTTGATTGGATGAATAGTCGAACTGACGCTCTATGGTGTCTTTTGCTTTGTAGCAGGTCCAGGTACCCGCTTTGATACCATTAGTGTAATTGCCTATGGCAATAATATGATCGTCTGATAGATCGGTTAGCGTCCACAGGCTGTCTTTGATGTCATTTTTGTAATAGCAAGTTTCCTCTTGTAGCCCGGGATAGGTTTTGGTGTATTGGCCGTGTTTTGTTATTTTATTTGATTTGAGTACATAATAAGCTTCCCTGTAGTTAGGTCCCATCATGACACATGTGTATCCGGTTACCTCTTCTGTTTCCTGGGCGTTGGTGAAGAAGGGGATGAGTATGAATAGCAGGAAAGTAAATCTGATCATGGATTGCAATGAAATTTGAATAAATGTACATAGTTTATCCTGATCGGCATATACAGCTATACTATGGAGCTGATTAACGCCTGAATAAAATACATCGTACCTTTGCGCAGAATACAGATGCCATTAACGATAATGTATGGCTTTCGATTAATTACTTTATACTTTCTACAGAATAATTTATGCTGAATACAATAGAATCTGCGCTGGAAGACCTGAGGAATGGCAAACTGCTGATAGTAGTGGACGATGAGGACAGGGAAAACGAAGGCGACTTTATTACTGCCGCAAGAAATGTAACACCGGAGATCATCAACTTTATGTCGAAGCACGGCAGGGGGCTTATATGCGCCCCGCTTACTGAGACCCGCTGCGCGGAACTGAAATTGAACCTGATGGTGGAGAATAATACGGTGCTGCACCAGACACCATTCACCGTGTCGGTAGACCTGATAGGGCATGGCTGCACTACAGGTATCTCGGCACAAGACAGGGCCAAGACCGTGCAGGCATTGATAGACCCCAATACCAAGCCGGAAGACCTGGGCAGGCCGGGGCATATCTTTCCGCTCAGGGCCAAGGATGAGGGTGTGCTGCGCCGCAGCGGCCATACCGAAGCTACGGTGGACCTCGCCCGCCTTGCAGGCTTTGAGCCCGCAGGTGTGCTGGTAGAAATAATGAATGATGACGGCACGATGGCACGACTGCCGGAGCTGCTGGAGATAGCGAAGAAATTTGACCTGAAGATCATCTCTATAAAGGACCTCATCAGCTATAGGCTGAAGACAGAAACGCTGATCAAAGAAGAGGTGCGTGTGCATATGCCCACCAAGCATGGCGACTTTGAGCTGGTGGCCTTCCGCCAAACGAATACGGGCGAGAACCACCTGGCACTCGTAAAGGGTACATGGGCGCCTGATGAGCCGGTGCTGGTGCGCGTGCACAGCAGTTGTTTTACGGGCGACATCTTGCACTCGCTGCGCTGCGATTGTGGCGACCAATTGGAGGCGGCCATGGAAATGGTAGAGGCCGCAGGCAAGGGTGTCGTGCTGTACATGAACCAGGAGGGCAGGGGTATAGGCCTGTTCAATAAACTAAAGGCATACAAGCTGCAGGAAGAAGGTAAGGATACGGTAGAGGCCAACCTGGCACTGGGCTTTAAGACCGACCAGCGCGACTATGGCATAGGCGCACAGATACTACGCCACCTGGGTGTGCGCAAAATGAAGCTGATGACCAACAACCCCAAGAAGCGCGCAGGCATTGTGGGCTACGGACTGGAGATTGTGGAAAATGTGGCGATAGAAATAGTACCTAATGAGCACAATGCGTTTTACCTGCAAACCAAGCGGGATAAGATGGGGCATGAGATATTGAAATAATGTGTTGGGAATGCGACAATGTGGGAAACGTGCCCCAAATAATGTGGGTAATGGGACAATGTGAGAAATGTGCCCAAAATAATGTGGCAAATGTCGTAATGTGCTAAATGTGCTGATCGGGGTTACTAAATATTTGTTGATAGGTTGATAAGTTGATAGGTTGATAAGTTGATAAGTTGGGATTACTTAATGCACTTTAAGGGTTTAACTTTTGACTTTTCACTTAATGTAAAAGAACCGATTTGAAAATAATATTTGTTGATAGGTTGATACTTCTTCGCTTGAAAAGAGCTACGGCGGACAAAGTAAGTTGTCGTTCGATAAACTCACGATGACAGGTTGATAAGTTAATGCTTCTGTTGTTTAATGCACTTTAAGGTTTTAACTTTTGACTTTTCACTTAATGTAAAAGAACCGATTTGAAAATACTATTCCTGGCCAATCGGGTGCCGTACCCGCCATATAGGGGTGATAAGCTGAAGATATTCAATCTTGCAAAAAGATTGCAAGGTGCACATGAGCTGCACCTGCTGACGTTTGCGCAGAGTGAGGCGGATATGGGGTATAAGGCCGAGCTGGAAAAGATATTCACACACGTACATTTTGTTTATTTGCCCAAGTGGAAATCTGCGGTGCAGTGCATGAAGGGGCTGTGGGATATGCGGCCATTGCAGGTGTTGTATTTTCAGTCGGCGGAGCTACAGGGGAAATTAAATGAACTTTTAGCGGAGCATACATATGATGCGGTGCATGTGCAGCATCTGCGTATGTCGCCCTACCTGGCGGCGCGCAAGGATGTGCCGCGCATACTGGACCTGCCCGATGCCTTTTCGCTATACTGGGAGCGCAGGCACACTGTGAAGCGCGGGCTGCTCATTGCCCTGTTCGAGAATATAGAACAGCGGCGTGTACTACGCTATGAGCAGATACTGAAGGAATATAACATGGCGCTGGTATGCTCGGCAGAGGACCTGGCGTACCTAGAAAAGGAGCACCATACCGGCAACCTGCGGCTGCTGCCCAATGGTGTGGATATGACCACCTTCGCCCCGCGCGGGCATGATTACAGTCACAATCATACGATACTCTTTACAGGAAATATGGACTATGCGCCCAATGTGGATGCGGTAGTTTATTTTACGGAAACGATACTGCCTGTGGTGCGCGCAAAAATGCCGCAGGTGAAATTTATTATAGCCGGGCAGCGGCCCGTGCCTAAGGTGACAGAGCTGGCGAACGAACATGTCGAAGTAACTGGTTTTGTGCAAGACCTTGCGGCTACTTACAACAGCGCGAGTGTTGTTGTTGCGCCGCTGCGGTTTGGCGCGGGCACACAGAATAAGGTGCTGGAGGCTATGGCGATAGGTGTGCCTGTGGTATGCTCCAATATTGGCTTTGCAGGCCTGGGCATTGCCAGCGGCGAGGGTGCTATTATGCAGACAGACCCCACTGCTTTTGCCGACAGTATCATCGAATTATTGTCGTCTGCCGAGATGCGGCAGCGGGTGGGTGAGGCCGGTGTGCGGGTGATCAAAACAAAGTTCGACTGGGATATTGTGGCGAAGACTTTGGAAGGATATTTCAATGAGGTAATGAGATAATTCGACAATTTGACAATGCCTAATCCGGATGTTTTTTAACGCAAAGGCGCTAAGGTTTCGCAAAGGGCGCAGAGCTCATGGTGTGGGAAACCTGTGTTTCTTGCGGCCTTGGGCGAGTACAGCGCGTGCAGATTCCTCCTGCCGGAAAGAAAGTATTTTTTTTGGTATTTGGTATTTGGAATTTGGTATTTAAAGAAGTTGCTTTAAAACATTATAGATAACGCCGGGCTTGCCGAGTGTGTAGAAGTGCAGTACGGGCACTTTGTTTTTGAGGAGGTCGCGGCACTGGTGGAGTAGCCATTCTTCGCCTACCTTTTCGCAGTCGGCATCGGTCTTTGCTTTCAGCATTTCGTTGTACAGCTCTACCGGCACTTCTATGTTGAAGACGCGGGGGATGGTGGTGAGCTGCTTCTTATTGGTTAGTGGTTTGAGGCCCGGTATGATGGGCACATTGATGCCGTGATCGCGGCATTTTTTTATGAAGTTGTAATAGTGCTCGTTGTTGTAAAAGAGCTGCGTGGTCACATAGTCGGCGCCGAGGTCTATTTTCCTTTTCAGGTAGTAGATGTCGGTATCCATGTTGGGCGCTTCAAAGTGTTTCTCGGGGTAGCCGGCCACGCCTATGCAGAAGTCGGTCTTGGCGCCGTCTATAATATCTTCCTCCATGTAGTGGCCCTTGTTGAGGGTCACAATTTGTTTTACGAGGTCCTCGGCATAGCGGTGGCCATGCGGGTGGGGGTTGAAGAATTTTTCGTTGGCAGCTGCATCTCCACGTAGTGCCAGCACATTCTTGATGCCGAGGAAGTCGAGGTCTATGAGTGCGTTCTCTGTTTCCTCCTGGCTGAAGCCGCCGCAGATGAGGTGGGGTATGGCCTCTACCTTGTACTTATTCATCAGGGCTGCGCAGATGCCCACGGTGCCGGGGCGCTTGCGTATCTCCACCCGCTCAAAGTTGCCATCGGCGCGCTTCTTGAATACCTGCTCGGCACGGTGATAGGTGACGTTGATAAAAGCGGGATTGAACTCCATGAGCGGGTTGAGGTGCGTATAGATAGACTCTATGCTTTTGCCCTTGGTGGGTGGCAGTATCTCAAAAGAAATGATGGTGTCCTTTGCCTCGGCAAGATGTTGTGTGACTTTCATAAGCTATAAGTGGTGCAAAAGTATAATTTCCTCGGGATATGGGAGTGGTGCGTTTTATTTTGTGTGCGGGTGGTCCTGTGCGGGTGCCACCACCCCTGATCGGACAAAAGCAGCTTCGCTCTTTTGTCCGATCCCCCTCCTTAGCAGGCGTGAAGTTACTTATTGCCTGTCCGGCGCGAGGGTGTCATGGTTCGGCGAGGCTCACCATGACCACGTGATCATCAAGGCCGTTCGGTTTTTGTTTACTACCCGCAGGTGGGGTGTTTTTTGATGAAAATGGGATAAATGATATTTGTTTTTTCATATTTATGCTTAATATCAGCAATTTGGCTTATTTTAGTTGCAGATTTGTTTGCGGCCTGTGCAGGGTAGGGAATATCTGTGTACGCAGGACTGTTTTACCTATTTAAAAACCTATTCTTAAATTTAAGATCATGAAGAAATTCTATTTACTGGTGTTGATGTGTTGTTTTGCTGTACAGGGCTATTGTACTAATTGGTATGCTCTTGTCCCTGGCGATATAACTGATACAACGAATTGGAATGCGACTACTTTTCTAAGTTCTCCACATCCTCATCCATCTGATTTTTTAGTGCCCGGAAATACTTTTTATGTGCTTTCTGCAATGACAATGCCGGGTGGCAAATCATGGAGTGTGGTGGGAACTGTAATTATTGAACCCGTAGTGGGAGCCAAGATCACTAAAACCAACACGGGTACTAGCACTATTACCATTGGTGGTTCGTTGGTACTTAATGGTGCTACTAAGATCGGTAGCGCACTAACAACGGGAGACCTGACTATTAATGTTGGTGGCGACCTCACTGTTACGGGCACAG
>Ga0316218_1004554_pt1 | contig 10486 bp, 8 predicted proteins | sample TBH18003metaG_FD_203634 | JGI IMG/M metagenome (GOLD analysis project Ga0316218, IMG submission 203634) | Freshwater microbial communities from Trout Bog Lake, Wisconsin, USA - TBH18003 | ecosystem: Environmental > Aquatic > Freshwater > Lake > Hypolimnion/Profundal zone | place: USA: Wisconsin... | reverse complement strand
CAGAATTTCACGGGCGATGACATCAACAATTGCACTCATAATTTATCTCCTCAATAATTCGAAAAAAATATTAACTATTAACTAAAACCAGACAGAAATCCACTTATCTACTTAACAAATCCTTATACATTCTTCAAATCAATGGTTTCTTCTATCAACCCCTGCTGCTTCACCGTTTGGTCCAGCACCATCAGCGTTTTCAACAGGGCTTTAAGCTGTCCTAACGGAAAAGCATTCGGTCCGTCCGAGAGCGCTTGTGACGGATTCGGATGCGTTTCCATAAACAATCCTGAAATCCCGGCGGCAACAGCTGCCCTCGCCAATACCGGCACGAATTCACGCTGACCGCCACTGACCGTTCCCTGCCCGCCCGGCAATTGCACCGAATGAGTTGCATCGAACACCACAGGACAGCCGGTATTGCGCATCACTGCAAGCGAACGCATATCCGACACCAGATTGTTATAACCGAATGACGCACCGCGTTCACAGACCATGATGTTATCCAGTCCACTGGCATCCCTGGCTTTTTCAACCACATTCTGCATATCCCAGGGCGACAAGAACTGCCCCTTCTTGATATTGACAGGCTTGCCGCAACGCGCCACCGCATGAATAAAATCTGTCTGGCGGCACAAAAATGCTGGGGTCTGCAACACATCTACCACGGCGGCAACAGGACCGATTTCCTCAATACTGTGCACATCGGTCAGTACGTTAACACCCAGTTGCGTCTTCACCTCGTCAAGAATTTTCAAGCCCGCATCCAGACCAAAACCGCGGAACGATTTACCTGAACTACGATTGGCCTTGTCGTACGAAGACTTGTAAATAAATGGCAGATTCAATTCACGACACATTTCCTGCAAAACGCCTGCCGTATCGATTGCCATTTGCGCGGACTCAATCACACAAGGCCCTGCAATCAAAAACAATGGCTGATTCAGACCTGCTTCAAAATTACATAGCTTCACACGGCCACCTTTAATCCATTAGCAATTGTTTTTTGCAAGGCTGCCTCGACGAATGCCGTGAACAACGGATGTCCGGCACGCGGCGTGGAGGTAAATTCGGGATGAAACTGCACTCCGATAAACCAGGGATGCATGGATTGCGGCAATTCCATGATTTCGGGAAGATTCTCCGCCGGCGTGCGCGCAGAAATAATCAGTCCTGTTTTTTCCAGTTCAATCACATAGTGATTATTCACTTCATAACGGTGACGATGCCGCTCATTGACTTCATCGCCATAAATACGCTGAGCCAGCGTACCCGAACGAATCGGGCAGCGCTGCGAACCGAGCCGCATGGTGCCACCCAGATCAGAATCATTGCTGCGCGTGGCAACCCGGCCATCGCGGTCACGCCATTCGGTGATCAATGCAACGACCGGATGTTCAGTTTCAGGATTCAGTTCGGTGCTGTTTGCATCCTTCATGCCTGCCACATGGCGCGCATATTCGATCACAGCCAGTTGCATGCCTAAACAAATGCCCAGATAAGGCACTTTATTTTCCCGCGCAAAACGAATCGCATCAATCTTGCCTTCTGTACCGCGCGCGCCAAAACCGCCCGGCACCAGGATGGCATCAAGCTGCGCCAGCCCTTCTGTTCCAGTAGTTTCCAGTACTTCGGAGTCGATGTATTCGATGTTCACGCGCGTTTGGGTATGAATGCCTGCGTGGCGCAAGGCTTCGATCAGCGATTTATAGGATTCGGTCAGATCAACATATTTACCTACCATGCCGATAGTGATTTCATGCAGCGGATTGGCCAGCGAATGTACCAGCTTTGCCCATACCGACAAATCAGCAGGCGGCAAGTCCAGTTTCAGTTCTTCACAGACGATGCGGTCCAGCCCCTGATCATTGAGCATTTGCGGAATCATGTAGATACTGTCCGCGTCCCACATCGAAATTACCGCCTCTTCGCGCACATTGGCAAACAGCGAAATTTTAGCGCGTTCTTCATCCGGTATCGGTCTGTCTGCACGGCACAGCAAAGCTGTCGGGAAGATACCGATTTCACGTAATTTCTGTACGCTATGCTGGGTCGGTTTGGTTTTAAGTTCGCCCGCAGTGGCGATGTAGGGCACCAGGGTCAAATGCACATAAGCGACCTGATTGCGCCCCATGCGCAGCCCCATCTGCCGCGCGGCTTCGAGGAAAGGTAAAGATTCGATATCACCCACTGTGCCGCCGATTTCAACAATCGCAACATCGACTTCCCCGCCGGGATAAGCCGCAGCACCGCGTTCGACGAAAGCCTGGATTTCATTAGTAATATGCGGAATGACCTGAACCGTCTTGCCCAGATATTCTCCCCTGCGCTCCTTGCGAATCACGCTTTCGTAAATTTGGCCTGTCGTGAAGTTGTTCGCACGGCGCATCTTGGCGTTGATGAATCGCTCGTAATGCCCCAGATCCAGATCGGTTTCCGCGCCGTCTTCGGTGACGAACACCTCTCCGTGCTGAAACGGACTCATCGTCCCGGGATCAACGTTAATATAAGGATCGAGCTTGAGCATTGTGACGCTTAAGCCACGTGATTCAAGGATCGCCGCAAGGGAAGCAGCTGCAATCCCCTTCCCGAGAGAAGAGACAACACCGCCGGTAATAAATATATACTTAGTCATGGGGTGCGATAGTACCGCAAAACGGTTCTTTTTCAAAATTCAAACTGTGCAGGCTAGTCTACTTTACACGGCAGACGAATCATCCCTGCCAGACTTACCAATGAAGTCAGACAGACCGCCAGCTGATTTTCCCTGCGTTTCATATTTCTGAGAGCCGTGCCGTGAAACTTTTTTCGGCGATATGACCGGCATCAAGAATAGAATTTTTCCTATCGTGGTTAGTAAAATGACTATCGGCGAAGGCGTCTGCGACGCTCTACTCGCCTGATAACTTGCGATGGGCGCTACTATGTAAAAATGCGATCGCCTACAGCAACGCAATGAACCTTTAATCAGGCATCGAAGGCACTTAAAACACACGACGCCAAACCGCGCGCTTTACGTATTTTAATTTTCAACATGCTAATTTTAATGTGGAAATCTTCACAAAAAATCGCTCTCCGGGACGCTAAACCCCGGGCTATCAGCACGGCCTGCAAAGTGGAATTGCATAACCCGAAAGAGTTAACCGGATTTAACGATCAACCCTATTTTGTAGCTATTTTCAGGGTAATGATTGACAGGCAACCCCAATTAAAACTACATTCCTATTCGTAGGCAAAAAGAGCTAGTCTGTCCTAAAAATTAACCCTGCTTATTCCGAGCGATTTGAGGGTTTTTTATTGACGGGCAGACCAAAACAACAATCCTACATTTTCGTTTTATTGACCATTCGCGCACTAACCCATATCGAGGAGATCGCATGTCCAACATCCAGTCTGCAATGCATGAAAATCGTGTTTTTAGTCCCGCCACAGAATTTGTACAGAACGCTAACGTCTCCGGCATGGCCGGATACCAGGCACTTTGCCAGGAAGCCGAACAGGACTACACCGGTTTTTGGGGACGCTTGGCGCGCGAAACAATCGAATGGAAAAAACCCTTCACCACGGTATTGGATGAAAGCAACGCCCCTCACTACAAATGGTTTGAAGATGGCGTACTGAACGTATCCTACAACTGTCTTGATCGTCACTTGTCCACCCAAGCGGAAAAAACCGCACTCATCTTTGAAGCGGATGACGGTACCGTGACCAAAGTTAACTACCGCGAACTGCACGCACGTGTGTGCCAGTTTGCCAATGGACTGAAATCACGCGGCATAAAGAAGGGCGATCGCGTGGTACTTTACATGCCGATGAGCATCGAAGCGGTTGTCGCCATGCAAGGCTGCGCTCGCATCGGCGCCATCCACTCCGTGGTTTTTGGCGGTTTTTCCTCCAAGAGTTTGCATGAGCGCATCACCGGTGCCGAAGCTAGCGCCGTCATCACCTGCGATGCACAGATGCGCGGCGGACGCGTGATGCCACTCAAGCCTGCTGTCGATGAAGCGTTAGCGCTCGGTGGTTGCGAGTCAGTACACAGCGTCATCGTCTATAAAAGAACGACCACTGAAACCGCATGGAATGATGCGAACAATATCTGGTGGCACGATCTGGTCGCCGATCAAAGCAGCGAATGCGAACCTGAATGGGTAGGTGCCGAGCACCCCCTGTTCATCTTGTTTACGTCCGGCTCGACAGGTTCTCCCAAAGGCGTACAACATTCCAGCGGCGGCTATCTGCTCGGAACCATGTTGTCGATGAAATGGGTATTCGATTACAAGGATTCAGATGTATTCTGGTGTACCGCTGACGTGGGCTGGATCACAGGACACAGCTACGTAGCCTACGGTCCGCTGGCAATGGGTGCGACGCAGGTTATCTTTGAAGGTGTACCGACTTACCCGGATGCCGGGCGTTTCTGGAAAATGATCCAGGATCACAAGGTCACTATTTTCTACACAGCACCGACTGCGATCCGCTCGCTGATTAAACTGGGCGAAGATTTGCCTAAAAAATACGACATGACCAGCCTGCGTCTGCTCGGTTCAGTTGGTGAACCGATCAATCCTGAAGCCTGGATGTGGTATTACAACGAAATCGGTGGCGCACGCTGCCCTATCGTCGATACCTGGTGGCAGACAGAAACCGGTTGCCACATGATTGCCCCGTTGCCGGGCGCGATGCCGATCAAACCCGGCACCTGCACGCTGCCTTTGCCCGGCATCATGGCGACTATCTACAACGAATCGGGCGAAGAAGTTTCCGACCTGAACGGTGGATTCCTGGTTATCAAGCGCCCCTTCCCTTCACAGATTCGTACTATCTGGGGTGATCCTGAGCGTTATAAAAAGAGCTATTTCCCGGAAGAAATGAACGGCGCCTATCTCGCAGGCGACTCCGCACGCCGCGATGAAGACGGCTATTTCTGGATCATGGGTCGCATCGACGATGTGCTGAATGTTTCAGGCCACCGTTTGGGCACCATGGAAATCGAATCTGCACTGGCGGCCAACCCGCTGGTCGCTGAAGCTGCTGTGGTCGGTCGTCCTCACGACATCAAGGGCGAATCAGTGGTCGCCTTCGTGGTACTCAAGGGCGCACTGCCGGACACACCGGAAAAAGCGCGCGAAATCGTCGAAACACTGCGCAACTGGGTAGCCAAGGAAATCGGCCCTATCGCCAAGCCGGACGAAATCCGTTTAGGTGAGAATCTGCCTAAGACACGTTCAGGTAAAATCATGCGCCGCCTGTTGCGTGCAATTGCCAAGGGAGAGGAAATCACTCAAGACGTTTCCACACTGGAAAACCCGGCTATTCTTGAACAATTAAAGAATGCCATCCGCTAAGTAAAAAATAGCAGGGGTTTGGAAGAAGGCTGATACTTAAACCAAGGTTTCTGTATCAGCCTTCTCTGTTTCCGGCATAGTCATAGTAACTCACACAAAAAATATTGCATTAACCATCGTATGACGAGCCTTATCAGCGATTTTAAAGCTGACTCTGCACGTGTTTATTAACAAGCACGATCTGAATTGGCTTAATTTTTCCAGATATGCGGTATCATCACCGTGCTATGAAAAAACTTTATATAAAAACCTATGGCTGCCAGATGAACGAGTATGACTCGGACAAAATGGCAGATGTGCTGCGTGCCTGTGATGGCATGGAGCAGACAGACAAGATCGAAGATGCCGATGTGATTTTGTTTAATACCTGCTCGATACGCGAAAAAGCAGAAGAGAAGGTGTTTTCAGATCTGGGCAGGGTGCGTCCACTTAAAGCTGCCAAACCGGGACTAATCATCGGCGTAGGCGGCTGCGTTGCCAGTCAGGAAGGGAATGTGATTATTCAGCGTGCGCCTTATGTGGATGTAGTGTTCGGTCCGCAAACGCTGCACCGCTTGCCTGAACTGATCAAGGCCAGGCGCGACTCAGGGCGCGCCCAAGTTGATATCAGTTTTCCTGAAATTGAAAAATTTGATCATCTGCCGGCTCCGCAGACTACCGCGTCTTCAGCTTTTGTATCTATCATGGAAGGGTGCAGCAAATATTGCACCTTTTGCGTCGTACCTTATACGCGCGGAGAAGAAGTATCCCGTCCGATTGCAGACGTACTCAAAGATATCGGTGAATTAACCCGACAGGGCGTGCAGGAAGTGACGCTGATCGGCCAGAATGTAAATGCCTATGCGGGAGCTTCCGACGATGAAGACACGGTAGATTTTGCCTATTTACTGCAAGCCATCAATGAATTACCTGAAATCAAGCGTATCCGCTACTCCACCTCGCATCCTCGTGATATGAGCCAGCGACTGATTGATGTGTATGGCAACACACCCAAACTGGTCAGTCACTTACATCTTCCGGTGCAATCAGGATCAGACCGAGTGCTCGCTGCGATGAAGCGCGGCCATACCGTGCTGGAATACAAGTCGATTATCCGCCGGGTACGCGCACTACGCCCCGATATCTGCGTCACCTCGGATTTCATCGTCGGTTTTCCCGGCGAGACTGAAGCTGATTTTGAAGCTACTCTGAAGTTGATCGAAGATATTGGTTTTGACAACAGTTTCAGCTACCTGTACAGCCCGCGCCTCGGCACACCGGCTGCCGAAATGTTTGACGACACACCACAGGAAGTAAAGGTCTCACGTTTGCACCGCTTGCAGGAGAAATTATCTTCACTGGAAGATGCCGTCGGTCAGTCTATGCTAGGTTCCGTGCAGCACGTGCTGGTGGAAGGCATCTCCAAAAAGGATATGCTGGAAATGGCAGGACGTACCGATAACAACCGCGTGATCAATTTTCGCGGCTCGCCCGGCATGATAGGTCGTTTTGTTGATGTTACCGTGACACAAGTGGTCAGACATACCTTGCGCGGCGAGTTGATCATCACATGAGTCCTTCAGATAACAAGCCGAAGTTGTCGCTGACTGTTCAGTATGTCATTCCCGCTCCGCCGACAAGGCAACAGTGGCGGCGCTGGTTCAAAGCCGCATTACAGCAAGATGTCAGCATGACGCTACGTATCGTCGATGAGGAGGAAGGACTTGAGCTGAACAAGACTTATCGCGGTCGTGATTACGCAACCAATGTGCTCACTTTTGTGTATGAGGATACCGATCCGCTGTCCGGGGATATCGTGATCTGTGCACCCGTGGTGGAACGTGAAGCTGCCGAACAAAATAAGGATTTGCTTGCCCATTACGCGCATTTAGCACTTCATGCAGCGCTGCATTTGCAAGGCTATGATCATGAAACGGATGAAGAAGCGACCGAAATGGAAGCACGGGAATCGGCGCTGATGTTAAAAATGCGGTATGCTGATCCCTATCTGGAAACCTGACACTTTAAAATGGACGACCCTGAGAGTAACAAACCCACCCTGCTGGAACGTTTATCCGCACTACTTTTGCGCGAACCTGAAGACCGTGAGCAACTGCTAAAATTGTTGCACGGGGCTTACGAAAACAATCTGCTCGACGCCGATGCACTATCAATGATGGAAGGCGTGTTACAAGTCTCAGAACGCGCAGTACGCGAAATCATGATTCCCCGCGCACAAATGGATGTCATCGACATCAGTCAGTCACCTGAAGCATTCATTCCCTTTGTCATTGAAACTGCGCACTCACGTTTTCCGGTTATTGAAGGCGACAAGGATCATATCATCGGCATATTACTGGCAAAAGATTTGCTGCGCTACTATGCCGGTGAAGAATTCAATGTGCGCGACATGTTACGCCCGGTGGTTTTTGTGCCGGAATCCAAACGCCAGAACGTGTTGTTGCGTGAGTTTCGCAGCAACCGCAATCACATCGCTCTGGTAGTCAATGAGTATGGCGGTGTATCCGGTATGGTCACGATAGAAGATGTCCTGGAGCAAATCGTCGGCGACATCGAAGATGAATACGATTTCGATGAGGATGAAGACAACATCATTGCCGATGGAACAGGTCAGTATCGCATTAAAGCGGATACCGAAATAGACGATTTCAATGCCGCATTGGGTTCGGAGTTCAGTGATGAGGATTACGATACGGTAGGTGGACTGGTACTTAAAGCTGCCGGACAATTGCCAAAAAGCGGCGATCGCATCCATCTTGAGGGAATTAGTTTCACCGTGTTGCGTGCCGATAGTCGCAGATTGTACACGCTACTGGCAGAACGAAAAAAAACCTCAGCGTAGATTAACAAAAGCCCCGAATCATCTGTAATTTTATACAAAGTAATCAACGCACTATATTTATTGCCTGACAGCAGTAAAAAAAACCGATTATCCATAGTAATTTTGCGTGTATTCCAGACTAAATCACTTGTATACTTAGAATAGTTACAGTCAACTATTATTGATTAGTCTAAAATAACCCGGAGAATTCACCATGGCGCTTATCGCAACCGTAGCATCACTATTCACAGCTGCATTTGCAGTTGGCTTCGCAATCTGGATGGTAATCCAGATATCTAAACGCAACTGATGCGCGGCAAGGTGTGAGCCTGATTCGTTAATTCTAAGTTTTTTTATCTATCCCTGCCTACGCAATATGTCGTCGGGCTATGTTTTCTATTAAAAAAATTATTTAATATTCAGAATTGTGCTACGATTAGTACGGTTATATTTTTAATTTATAGGGAGAATAAAAATGGCACTTATCACTACTATTATGTCAGTTGGCACCGCAATCGTGGCTACCTTGTTTTCAGCCTGGATGATTAAAGAATTGTTCATCAAGCACTAAGCAGCAAAAAAAGCCCGTTCAGCCCGGCATTAGTCCAAAGCAGAGAGCTTCATCTGTTAATCTGCTCACAGGTCGGGATAGCATAAATCCTGACCTGCGCAACTCCGCACAGCAAGCCACGGCTGATTCTCACAGTACATCCTCTCCTGCCTAAGCCCGCAAGGGGCTTCCCTCAAAACATGTCGCCTTACGGCTTGTGTTTTTGAATGAAAGACAGGGGATTCCTACTGCGCTCAACCCCGGAATGGGATAGATAGCTTCGGTGAGTTCCTGTTGCTGACGACATGACTGCATCGTTCACTGATGAAACAACTCAATTCCTGCTAACCGCTAAAGCGCTTGCAGTCATTGATTGGCAGGCGAACCGGGCATGTCCTGCCCTTAGAATATTGATGGCCGCGTTGAGGTCCGCATTTTCTGCATACCCACAGTTGAGCGGATTGATGGCAAGCACATCACCGCCATGCCTGCTTGTATTCCAACTGGCGGCGGAACTCACCCCAGCCCTGATCGAGAATCGACTTATTGAGGCCGGACTTGGCTTTGACACTTCGCCCTGGTGCCTTAATGTTGCCTGATGCTGACTTGCTCATCTTCGTGACTTTCAGGTCTTCAACAACAATCATCGCGTGGTTTTTGCTGATGAGCGTTGAAGTCTTGTGGAGAAAGTCATTCCGGGTATGAGCGACCCGTTGATGCAATCGTGATATTTTCTGTTGCTGTTTTTTCCAGTTACTGCTGAACTTGGTTTTGTGGCTCAAGCAACGCTGGTATTTTGCCAGCTTTACGGCGTTCTTGCGGAAGGCATTGACCGACTCAAACATCGTGCCATCCGAGAGCGTAGCAAACAGCGTAACGCCTGCATCAAGACCAACAATAGACGTAGACGGATGCACCAGCTCCGCGACCTCGCGCTCGGTCTAAATGCTGGCGTACCACTTACCAGCAACACAGGACACGGTGATATTCTTGATTGTGCCTTCGATAGTGCGGCTTTGGCGATAGTGTATCCAGCCCAACTTGGGCTATAGCTGCGATGGCGTTTCTTTGAGCCACAAGGTATCCGGTTCTTTTTTCCAGACTGGAAGCCATTTGCACATATCAAAATGATGGATGAACTTTTCGCCTGCTTCGTGATTGGCGATTTGAAGTGCCAGTGCCTTGTTCCAGACAAACCGACAGGAACCGGCGATACGACGCATGGCGCGTTGTTCGCCGTTTGGCTGAATCCGAAATTTGTAGGCTGGCAAGTGTTTCATGCTTTGAATTATACATGGAGAAAAACAACGAAATAAGACACGGCAGGCATTGCGTTTTCAAGATGCACATTCACTTGGTCTTTCGCTAAAAAATGGTGGTCGCCATCGTATTTTACAGGCGCTTGCGGCGGCGCACCGATTGCCATTATTCGTGAATACATCGAACAACAGCAAACGCTTGAGTAAGCTAACAACATGGACACCTGCGGTGTCCGCGCTATTCATCCTCCCCCTTCATTCAGAAACACGAGCCGGAAGGCGACATGTTTCGTGGGAATGCCCTTGCGGCATGAACGGGGAGGATTTCCGCGCATTCCGTTAAATAGCAGTTAATAGAAGTCAGAAAGACTCTGCTCCAGCAGTGCCAGATTTTACGGCTCATCATCGATGATCAACAGTGTATTTTTTATCATGTTGTTCACCCGAGTGAAATCCCCATATTTGCTGCGATTAACCCGATTGCGGCTTTGCCGCTCTTGAAGTCATATGC